>Ga0315286_10000138_pt1 | contig 52518 bp, 45 predicted proteins | sample YL17G10_0_MG_FD_205038 | JGI IMG/M metagenome (GOLD analysis project Ga0315286, IMG submission 205038) | Sediment microbial communities from Yellowstone Lake, YNP, Wyoming, USA - YL17G10_0 | ecosystem: Environmental > Aquatic > Freshwater > Lake > Sediment | place: USA: Wyoming | collected...
ACGCGCTGGTGGGCAGGGGGAGCAACTCGCGCGGGGTCAAGAGTGACACGCCGCGTAGATAGCGGTCGATGGACAGCGCCCCTCGCCGGCCGGCGGCGATGGCCTCGATGAGGGCGCCCGGTCCTGCTGCCGCGTCTCCGCCGGCAAAGATGCCCGGGAGGTTGGTGGCCAGCGTTTTCGAGTCCACTTTGAACGTACCCTGCCGCGTGATCTCCAGGCCGTGATCGGGGTCCAGGAAACTGATCTCAGGCGCCTGGGCGATGGCTGCCACCATGCCGTCGCAGGGGATGTCAAACTCGCTACCCTCGATGGGGATCGGTCGCCGCCTGCCGCTGGCGTCGGCTTCGCCCAAGTGCATACGCAGGCAGCGTAGGGCCGAGATGTGCCCGCTCTCGGACAGGACGGCTATCGGCTGGGTCAGAATCTCGAGCTTGATCCCTTCCTCTAGAGCCTCGTCGATCTCCCAAGCGTTGGCCGGCATTTCCGCCTGCGTACGCCGATAGACGATGGTCACATCGCGCGTGCCCAAGCGCAGGGCCGTCCGAGCGCTGTCGATGGCGGTGTTCCCGCCGCCGACGACCACCACGCGCTCACCCAGGAACGCCTTCTCACCCAGGGCCACGGCGCGTAGGAATGGGACGCCATGGAAGACGCCCTTGGCCACGTCCTCGCCGGGGATGCGCAACTTCTGAGGCTCGTGTGCGCCGATGGCCAGGAAAACGGCGGCAAAGCCCTCTCCAAAAAGCCCCTGGATGTCATTGATGGGGTGGTCCAGGTTGAGAGTAACCCCCAACCTCAGGATCTCGTCGACCTCCCGGTTGAGGACATCGTAGGGCAGGCGGTAGGCCGGGATGCCGACCCGGGCCATGCCACCGGCGACCGGCAGGGCCTCAAAGACGGTCACCTGGTAGCCCATGCGCGCCAGAAAGTGTGCGGCGGAGAGCCCGGCTGGCCCGGCTCCGACGATGGCCACGCGGCGACGCTCGTCCGGCGGTAGCTCGGCCGGGCCCTCGGGGTAAGGATGCAACTCCCGGTCCACGGCCGGTCTCCCTTCCCGATCCCACTTGTCATAAACCGAGTCGGCGACGAAGCGCTTGAGCGCGCAGATGGCGACGGGGCTGTCCAGCTTGCCTCGGTTGCACTCGGTTTCGCAGGGGTGGTGGCAGACGCGGCCGACCGTGGCAGGGAATGGATTGTACTGTTTGATGACCTCCAGCGCTTCATCGTAGCGCTGCTGGGCGATGAGAGCAATGTAGCCCTGGGCGCTGGTGCTGGCCGGGCAGGTGGCCTTACACGGGCTGGTGCCCAGTTTGGAAATGACGTAGGCGCTGGGAACGGCCTGGGGATAGGGCTTGTAGGTGGCGGTGCGCGTGGACAGGCTTTCGTTGAATTCGCTCGGCACGGTGACCGGGCAGACCAGAACGCAGTCGTTGCAGGCGGTGCACTTGTCCAGGTCGATATAGCGCGGCCTGCGGCGAACGGTGGCCGTGAAATGGCCGGCCTGTCCCTCCAAGCAGAGGAGGTCGGAGGTGGCCAGGATGTCGATGTTGCGGTGGCGGCCTGCCTCGACGAGCTTGGGCGACAGGATGCACATGGCGCAGTCGTTGGTAGGGAAGGTCTTGTCGAGCTGAGACATCTTGCCGCCGATGGCAGGCCCGCGCTCTACCAGGTAAACCTTGATCCCTGATTCGGCCAGATCCAGAGAGGCCTGGACTCCGGCGATGCCCCCGCCGACGACGAGCGCTGCGCCTATGGGTTTGTCCTTCATCGGTTCTGGCATCTTTCCTCAAGCAACATGCGGAATCCGTTCACTCGTGAGTCCTAGGGCCTCACCGCGAGATCCATCAGCTTTCGGGACTTGACGCGGTTCAGCGTCAACCCGACCTCGTCGGCCGAGAGGCCCATTGCCAGACCCAAGAGCTGAGGATAGAATAACACCGGTAGGTTAAAGCGGGTTTCGTACAGCTTTTCGATGCGGCGTTGCTGTAGCTCGTACATGATGTCGCAGAAAGGACAGACGATCACCAAAGCATCTGCACCGGTGGCAACCACTCGCTCCAGCTTGAGGCGGGGCAGGGCCAGGGCCGTCCCTTCGTCGGCACCCAGGATGCCTCCTCCGCAGCATTGCTCTCGGCCTTCGTAGAAAAGGGACTGAGCTCCTGCTGCTTCGATCAACCGATCCAGGCTACGCGGGTTCTCTGGGTCGTCAAAGTGGTCGTGAACCTCGGTGGGTTTGAGATAGTGGCAGCCATAGTGTGCTGCCAGCCTCAGGCCGGAGAGGTCTACGGTGACGGCCTCCCGGATGCGGTCAAGGCCGACCTCTTCGTACAGGATGCGGACAAAATGCCGCACCTGGATGGTGCCGTTGTAGCGTAAGCCAGCGGCTGCCTGCAGATCTCGGTTGACGCGATCCCGTAGCTCAGCATCGCACTGCAGTGCGTGGTTGGCTTCGGCCAGGGTACCGGTGCAGGAGCTGCACAGCGCGCAGACGTCCAATCCCTGGCGCTCGGCAAGGGCTAGGTTGCGTGCGGCCAGCAGCAAGGCCGACTGGTGATGCACTGACTTGAGCGGGAAGCCGCAGCAGCCAAAGTCGTCGATATCCCGTAGCTCGATGCCCAGCCGGGCCGCAACGTGGCGGGCAGCTAGCTCGTAGTTCAGAGCACGAACCGGGGCCGTGCAGCCGAGGTAGAGCGCGTAGCGGATCACTCTGCGCCTCGTGTTTCCGGCTGGATAAGCACATCCAATCCTGTCACCGCGAAAATCCGCTGAAAGTCCGCTGGCTGTTCGGCGATGGCCGGTAGGCCCTGTTCTGCCCTCCGCTCGTTCTCCAGCGTGGTAATGTCGTACAGTCGCCCGTGCCCGGAGAGCATGTCGAACTGCTGCCGAAACGAGGGGTGGATGTGGCCTTGGCGCACAGCGATGTTCTTGATGGCATGCATCAGCTCGGTGATGCGCACGTCCTGTGGACAGCGCTCGTGGCAGGCATAGCAGGTGGAGCACAGCCAGATGAAATCACTGCTAACTACGGCGTCGCGCAGTCCCAGCACTGCCATGTGAATGATGCGCCGAGGGTTGTAGCGCTCGGTTACCTCCCTCACCGGGCAGGAAGCCGTGCACGTACCGCAGGCAAAGCAGCAACGGATGTGTTCGCCGCCCGGCTCGGCTGCGATTTCGTCGACGAAGGTCGGATCCATCTGGCTACTGTCTATGTCCATCACCCTGTGCTCCTGCTCACAAACGGAGTCACCGATCCGCTGGGGCGGTAGCCGCAGTGGGGCGGCGCAAGGGGCTAGGTCCTAAACGGCGAATTCGCTCCGTCATTTGGGTTGCCGCGTTGGCAAAGGCGTGAGCCTCGCTTCCAGACATGTAGAAAATGCCCAGCCGGTCGCCCTCCAGCCCGACTTGCTCCAGGAGCTGGCGGGCGTACGCCAAGCGCCGGGTAGCGCGCACGTTGCCGTGGACGTGGTGACAGTTCCCGATGGAGCAGGCGACGACGTACACTCCATCAGCGCCCTCCTCGAAGGCCTTCAACAGATACTCTACGTCCACTTTGCCGGTACATGGAAAGCGGAACAGCTTGACGTTGGCGGGGTACGTGACCCGCAACGCCCCAGCGGTGTCGGCAGCCATACTGCCACAGTAGATGCAGGTGAACGCAGTCAGTTCTGGTTCAAAACCGTTGTCGTTCGATTCAGCCATTCGAGTTCTCCGATGTCACGCTACTGCCCACTGCCCCAGAATCGACTCTTCGGTCAGTACGAGCTGGTCATCGTGGTAATGGCGCAATTGGACGGCGTTGGCCGGGCATTCGCTGGTGCACGTACCGCAGCCGGTACACAGCGATGGCTCGATGTATGCAGCGCCGATGATCTTGCCGACGCCGGCTGCTGCGGGATCCACCTCTGGGATGTGGAAGGGACATACGCGCACGCAGGTCAGGCAGCCGACGCACTTGGCCTGATCCACGATGGCGATCGTACCGCCCACCTCCAGGTGATCCTTGCTCAGGTAGGTCATGGCCCGCGCAGCCGTGGCCAGAGCCTGCGAGATCGATTCGTCGATGTGTTTGGGATAGTGGGCCAGGCCGGCCAGGAAAAGGCCTTCGCGCGTAAAGTCCATGGGCCGCAGCTTCAGGTTGTTCTCCATGAAGAACCCTTCGCTGGACAACGGGACCTCCAGGGTCCTGGCGAGCTCTGGATTCGTGTCGGCGGGCATGGTGGCCATGGACAGCGCTAGCAGATCGGGGGTGAAGATGAGTGACTGAGCCAGTGTCAGGTCCTTCACCTGCACCTGAAGCTCCCCATAGTTGATCTGAACCTGAGGTGGCTCTCCGGCCCGATAGCGCAGAAAGATAACACCCCGCTCGCGTGCTTTGGTATAGTACTGCTCGCGGAAGCCGTACGTGATCAGGTCCTTGTAGAGCACGTACACCTGGCATTCGGGGTTGATCTGCTTGATGGCGATGGCGTTCTTCATGGTGTTGGTGCAGCAGGTGCGGCTGCAATAATGGATCTTCTGAGCCGCCGGATCCACACACTGGATCATGACCACCTGCTTGAGCCGGCGAGCGGCATCCACGTCTGCAACGAGCCGTTTCTCCAGCTCGAGTTGCGTGATCACGCGCGGGTCCTGGCCGTAGAGAAAGACGTTTCCCTTGTATTCGTAGCCCCCTGTGGCTACGACTGCCACTCCATGTTCGACCTCCCAGCAACGTGGGGGTTCCCCATTGCCCTTGGAACTCAGGCGAGATCGGAAGTTGCCCACATGCCCTTCGAAACCGATGACCTCCGTGTCGTGGTAGAGGGCAATCCGTTCATGGCTGTGCACGCGCTTGACCAGGGACTGGAGGAGGCGTTGCGGGTTTCCTCCCTCAGCCGTGCTGTACAGATGGCGAATGTTGCCGCCGAGTTGGTCAGTCCGTTCGACCAGGAACACGTCGTACCCCTCGTCGGCGATCGACAGCGCTGCGGTCATGCCGGCCAGGCCTCCACCAATGACCAGGGCCGAGCGGTTGAACGTCCGCTGCTCCTTGCTATACGCCTCCAAGTGACGGGCGCGCGCCACACCCACGCGCATCTCTTCCTTTGCCTTGCGGGTGGCGCCGGCTGGGTCGTCGGGGTGCACCCAGGCGCAGTTGTCACGCAGGCTCACGAACTCGAGCAGTTGGGGGTTCAACCCCACCTGCTGCACGGTATGGTGGAACAGGGCGAGGTGGGTGCGCGGCGTGCAGGCGCCGATGACGACCCTGTTCAGGTTGTGCTCGCGGATGGCTTCGCGGATGCGCTCCGGGCCCCCTGGCAGGCAGCCGTACTCCAGCGCCTGCGTATGGATCACCCCCGCAAGCCTGGCGGTCAGCCCGAGAACGTCGTCCACGTTCACCACTCGGTCGATGGTGGGATGGCAGCGGCAGGCAAAGACGCCGATGCGCGGCGCTTGGCCGCTCACGTCTCGTTCTGCTGGATAGGGCGTTTTGGTGATTGCGGTGCCTGACTTTCCCGAAAGCAATGCCATGCACCGCGCCGCCGCGCCACTAGCATCCATGACCGTCTCGGCAATCTCCTTTGGGGTGGCAAAAGCGCCAGCGACAAAGACGCCCGGGCGGCTGGTGTCCAGCGGCTCAAACTTGTCGGTCTTGCAGAAGCCGTACTCATTGAGCTCGATTCGCATGTCGTCGGCCAGGGCCACTGCTTTGGGTGGCGGTTCGCTGCCGACTGACAAGATAACCATGTCGAAGAGCACCTTGCACAAAGTTCCCTCTTCGTCCTGGTAGTGGAGGATCAGGTCGTGGGTACTCGGATCCTCTTTAATCTCCGAGATACGACAGCGGGTGTACTGGACGTCCCATAGGTCTTTCGACTGCTCAAAGTACGCGGTGTATTCCTTGCTGAAGGCGCGCTCGTCCATGATAAAGATCTGGCAGGTCACGCCTGGCAGGCGCTGCTTGGCCAGCACGGCCTCCTTGGTAGCGTACATGCAGCAGATGGACGAGCAGTAAGGGTGCTCCTGATCGCGTGAGCCAACGCATTGCAGCCAGGCGATCCGCTGTGGAATCTTGCCGTCTGATGGCCTCTCGATCACTCCTTCCGTGGGGCCGGACCGGCTAGACAGGCGCTCGAACTGGAGGCCGGTGACGACGTTGGGAAAACGCCCGTAGCCCAGCTCTTCTGCGTGGGTGGGATCATACAGCCGGTAGCCGACGGCGAGGATGATGGCGCCAACGTGGATGTCCTCAAACCAGGCTTCCTGATCGAGGTTGATGGCCTTGGTCGGACAGGCTTGTTCGCATTTCCGGCAGGGTTCACAATAGGGGCCCTTCTCGATGACGTAAGCGTTGGGGGCAGCCCGCACCGATGGTTTGTAGGCAGCTCTGCGCTGTACCAGGCCGGCCTGGTACTCGCTGGTCAGCTCTACGGGGCAGATGGCATTGCACTCGTTGCAGTTTATGCACAACTTGGGATCCACATAGCGAGGGCTGTGGTGGACCTTGACTGTAAAGTCACCAGGCAGGCCGGTCGCGCCCACGACCGTGCTGTTGGTCATGATCTCGATGTTGGAGTGCTGGCTGTGGTCGAGCAGAAAGGGGGAGATCGAGGGCCGCGAGCAGCCGTAGCCGTGATCGGACGTGCCGCGACACAGAACGCAGTCGTGGGTGGGGAACATGAACCCCAACTGGGCCACGATCCCGCCGATGCTGGGTGCAGAGTCCAGCAGGTACACCTTGTATCCCGAGTCCGCCAGGTCCACGGCAGCCCGCATGCCGCCCACACCGGCACCGACCACCATCACCGAACCAAGCATCTTGCGCTGAACCACTATATGCCTCCTGCGGAATACCGCTTCTGCGGTGATTGCGCCAATAATGACAACGCCCTTGCACGTGGCAAGGGCTCGAATGGGGTTTGGACTGGGCTATTGCACAGAGCTGTGTGGCCGGCTTGCCCGGACTGCGGGCAAGCCAGGAGCCAGGAACCCGGCACGGGTCTGCCTGGCCGACCCCCGAAGCATCTGCGGTGCACCCGTCAACTCCCCTTCGAGTCGTGCTCCCGTGAGTGCTGTTTTCCCACACTCAATGCAGGCCATTATACTCGGAACGGTTGTACAATGCAAGAGCGCGAATGGCGATGGAAAGGGCGAGCGCATCTTGCCAAGTGCGGACGATTGGGGTATACTTCATGCGTAAGCCGTTTGCCACGAATGACACGACATTCCTGGTGATAGGGAGGAGACGCCGTGGATCAGGTAGAACAAATGTACCAGGCAATCAAGCAGAGGATCCTGAATCTCGAGCTGGATCCAAGTCAGCCAATTGACGAGAAGGTGCTCGTCCGTGAGACCGGTGGCAGCCAAACCTTGCTGGCGCAGGCACTGGGTCGACTGGCTGAAGACGGGATCGTTGTGAAGCAGCGACGCTCGTGGTTTGTCGCCCGGGCTGCCACAGCCGCGTTGATGCGTGAGATCTTTGAGGTGCGGGAGACGCTCGAAGGCATGTGCGCGCGCCTGGCTGCGGAGCGCATCACATCTGATCAGGTCGCAAGAATGGAGCAGGTCCATCGCGATTTTGAGCGCGTCCTGAAAGACGGGGATAACAAGGCCTTGCTCGCCGTGGACCGCAAATTCCACCAACAGCTCTATGAGGCGGCAGGCAATCGGTTTCTGGCGCGGGCTCTGGACGACATGTACGGCATGGTCTATCGCCTGTTCTTCTTCGCACTGGATCGGATGGGAAGCGTACGCGCCAACGTCGAAGACCACCGCGCCATACTGGATGCCGTCAAGGCCGGCGATGCGCGGGCTGCAGAGCGACTCATCCAGCAGCACGTTTCTCATTTTGAGGCGATGATCGAAGTGCTCCTGTGAGCCTCGAGTTCTCGCTGATACATGCCGACCTGTACAGTCGCGCGCGGCTGGGCCGGATGACGACCCGCCATGGCGCGTTCGACACGCCTGCGTTTGCACCCGTAGGTACGCGGGCCACGGTTAAGTCGCTCGATCCACGGGATCTTGACCAACTGGGCGTCGCGATCCTCTTGGGCAATACGTATCACCTTTACCTGCGCCCCGGAGCCGACGTGGTGGCGGAGATGGGCGGTTTGCACCGCTTCATGGGCTGGGACGGACCGATCCTCACCGATTCGGGAGGCTTCCAGGTGTTCAGCCTGGCGGCGCAGCGCAAGGTCGACGCCGACGGAGTGACGTTCCGTTCTCATATCGACGGTGCGCAGCATCGATTTACCCCCGAGATGGTGATCCGGGTTCAGGAGCAGTTGGGCGCAGACATCATCATGTGCCTGGACGAATGCGCGGTTCCCGATGACCGGGCCTACTCCGAGAAGGCCCTGGAACGTACCCACGCCTGGGCACGACGCTGCCGCGAAGCCCAAGTTAGGGCTGATCAGGCGCTGTTCGGGATCGTCCAGGGAGGCGTGTTCGCCGATCTGCGCCGCGAGAGCGCGGGATTCTTGGTCGGGCTCGGCTTTCCGGGGTACGCCATTGGGGGCTTGAGCGTGGGCGAGACCAAGCAGCAGATGCTGGAAACACTAGACATAACCGTCCCAATGCTGCCTGAGGACAAGCCTCGCTACCTGATGGGCGTCGGCGCACCGGAGGATGTGTTGGAGGGCGTGGCGCGGGGCATCGACCTGTTTGACTGCGTACTGCCCACGCGGTTGGCGCGCAATGCAGCGCTCCTGACCCGAACGGGGCGGATCAACATCCGCAACGCGCGTTTCGAGCGTGATCCGAACTCCGTGGAGCCCGGTTGCGCTTGCTACACCTGCGGTCACTTTTCTCTGGCTTACTTAAGGCATCTGTTTAGTGCAGAGGAGTTGCTGGCGTATCGCCTGGCGACGATCCACAACGTCCACTTTATGTTGCAACTCATGCGCGACATCCGGGCGGCCATCGCGGCTGACAGCTTCGCGACCTTCAAGCAGCACTTCCTGGCAGGCTATCCGGTCATACCGCACGAGATCCGGGCCTCCAACCGAGACGCGCGGCGCAGGGGAGCTACCAATGACCAGGGGTGAGTGGCCATGGGCCGGCGATCCGTGGTCAAGGCGCCGTGTCCGATGCCCCGCATCCAATACCGAGGCAGGCATTAGTGATGAGCATTCTTCAAGCGATTCTCCTGGGTTTAGTTCAAGGCTTCACCGAGTTCGTCCCCGTTTCCAGCTCCGGGCACCTGGTGCTGGTGCCGTGGCTGCTTGGATGGCCCGCCCCTGGGCTGGTGTTCGACACGGTGGTCCACTGGGGGACACTGGTGGCAGTGCTCGCCTACTTCTGGAGCGATTGGTGGGGGCTCATCACCGCCTGGCTGCGTGGCCTGGTGCGCTGGGACTGGCGCGACCCGCAGGCGCGGCTGATGTGGCTGCTGATCGTGGGGATAATCCCGGCGGTGGTCATTGGCTACCTGTTCCAGGACTTTTTCGAATCTCTGTTCGGCGCGCCGGTGGCAGTGAGCGTTTTCCTGTTGGTTACTGCTGCCTTGCTAGCCCTCGGCGAGAGGCTGGGGAGGCGGGCGCAGACCGTGGGCGAGCTTGGCTGGAGGGACGCGCTGGTGATCGGTGTTGCGCAGGCGGCCGCGATCGCGCCTGGGCTGTCTCGCTCTGGGGCGACGATGACGGCTGGGTTGCTGCGGGGGCTGAAGCGACCGGATGCAGCGCGGTTTAGCTTTCTGCTGAGCGCGCCGATCATCTTGGGCGCGGGCCTGGTGTCTCTCTTGGGCTTGGCCTCGTCCCCCAAACCGCAATCACAGGCCCCGGTGCTGGTGGTGGGGTTTCTTGTGGCGGCGATCAGCGGCTATGTGGCGATCCGGGGTTTGATGCGCTACCTGCAGCGGCGCAGCCTGTATGTTTTCTCGTTCTACTGCTTGTGGGTTGGCGTGTCTTGTCTCGTCGTAGCCTGGCTGCGCTCAGCCTGATCCTGGTAACCCTGGCTGCTGGGTGCGGCGAGCCCATCGCTACGCCCGAATCGGTTCGCCTGCAAGCGGCCGGTTCCACGACGATGACCCCGTTGGTTTCGGAACTGGCTGCTGCTTTTGGCCAGCGCTTCCCCACGATCAGCGTGCAGGTGACCGGCCTGGGCACATCCTCTGGCCTGGAGGCACTGCCTGACGAAGCGGACATCGCCATGGCCTCGTGGTTGCCTCCTGATGTCCCCAAAGGATGGCGTGTCACGCCCATCGCCCACGACGGGATCGCCGTGATCGTCCATCCCGACAACTCGGTTGATGGCCTTGGTTTGCTCCAGGTGCGGGCCTTGTTCGGCGGACGTGCCGACGAATGGCAGGCAGTGGACGGCAGGCCCATGCCAGGACCGGTACAGCCCGTGAGCCGCGAGGAGGGCTCGGGCACGCGCGCCGTCTTTGAGGCGTTGGTAATGGAAGGGCGGCGCGTGACGCCTCGGGCCGTCGTGGTTTCGTCGAGCCAGGCGGTGGTCGAGTTTGTGGCGGGACACCCTGAGGCCATTGGGTACGTCACAATGGCCCTGGTGACCCCCAAGGTCAAGGTTCTGAGGATCGAAGGGGAACTGCCCACCCCGGACAGTGTGGTGCAGGGTCGCTATCCGCTTAGACGGGAGCTGTGGTTGGTCACAGACGATCCCCCTTCGAGCCCCGAACAAGCGTTTCTCGACTTTGCGTTGGGCGCGGTAGGACAGCAGATCGTTGGGCAGCGCTACGGACGGGTTCGCTAGTCGGGGTACGGCCTCAAGTGTCGGGATGCAATTCGGGCTGCTACGCCTGCCCTCCCTGCGTGCAGTCTAAGGGCATGGCTTTGGACTTGCCCGCCTCGACCAACTCATCAAACTTGGCCTGGCCCAGGACCGAGACGAGATCTGCCTGAGCCCTGGCAAAGATGTCGTACACCGGACAAACCTTATCCCGTGGGCAGGCTTGCGGCTGGATCAGGCAACGGTTCAGGCGCACCGGTCCGTCCAGCGCCTCGATCACCTGCAGCAGGCTGATCTCGGAAGCAGGACGGGCCAGGGCGACTCCCCCTCCGGCGCCCCGATAGGTAGACACCAGGCCTGCCAGGCACAACTGAGAGATGATTTTGGCGAGGAATGGGCCGGGGACTTTTTGCCGCGCGGCGATGTCATCGGTCGCAGCTCGGCCGTCGACGGGAAGGCACGCGAGGTCGAGGATGACTCTGACGCCATAGTCGGTGCGTCTGCTGATCTCCATTGAAGGCTGTCCTTTCGCGCAGTGCGTACGTGAGCCAAATAGGACAACTTTGGCCTACTTTCTGCCATTATATCCGGCCAGTCGGGTTTTGTCAAACGGGGTGGGTGTAGGTATAATGAGGTACGGAGTGACAATCTGTGCAGGCTGCGATGACCTATCTCCATAGAGAGGAACCATAGCATGAGAGGACAGACGATCGGGCAATCGGTGACGCGACCTGACGCTGTGGCCAAGGTGACCGGCCGGGCGCTTTTCCCTGGAGACCTGAAGCGCGAGGGGATGCTATACGCCAAAGTGCTCTTCAGCGATCGCCCGCACGCCCGAATCCTGGCAATAGACTCCGCCCAGGCGCGATGCGTTGCGGGGGTAGTGGCCATCTTGACGCACCGCGATGTTCCGGTCAACGAGTATGGTCTGATATTCAAAGATCAACCCGCCTTGAATGGCGATCGAGTCCGCTCTGTGTTTGACCGGGTGGCGCTGATCATTGCCGAGACGGAGCGCGCGGCGCGGCAGGCGCGCGATCTGATCCGTGTGCAATACGAAAACTTGCCTGCCGTTTTTGATCCGCGAGAAGGAATGGGACCTGGAGCTCCCGTCATCCAGGATCGATGGCCGGATAACATACAGAGCCACCAACGTATCCGCAAGGGTGACGTAGAGGCGGCCTATGCCCGGGAGGACGTTGTCATCGTCGAGCAGGACTATTTTACCCCTCACCAGGAGCATGCCTATCTTCAGCCGGAAGCAGGCATCGGCTACATTGACGAGCAGGGACGGGTGACGGTCCACGCCGCCGGGCAGTGGTCGCACGATGACCAGCATCAGATCGCCCACATGCTCGACTTGCCGTCATCCCAGGTGCGGGTGATCTATGCTCCGGCCGGCGGCGCGTTCGGTGGCCGCGAAGACATGTCGCTGCAACACCTGCTGGCGCTGGCCGCGTTCTGCCTGGAAAAGCAGGGCATCCGGCGGCCGGTCAAGATCGTCTGGGACCGCAAGGAGTCGTTTCGGGGGCACCACAAGCGCCACCCCTACTACATGCACTGCAAGACAGCAGCCACCCGAGATGGCAAGTTGCTGGCGGTGGAAGCCACGCTCGTGGCCGACATCGGCGCCTACAGTTCGTCCAGCTCGGCGGTACTCAACAATGCGGTGAGCATTGTCACCGGCCCCTACGAGGTGCCCAATGTGAAGGTGGACGGCTACAACGTGTTCACCAACAACATCGTCGCCGGTGCCTTTCGTGGGTTCGGCTCGCTTCAGGCGACTTTCGCGGCTGAGCTGCAGATGTCCAAGTTGGCGGCCATCTTGGACATGGATCCGGTGGTCTTTCGGTTGAAGAATGCGCTGCACGAGGGCTCGGTGTTGCCCACCCAGTGCGTGGTGCCAGGCGGAGTGTCGGTACGCGAGACGCTAATGCACGCGGCTGAGGCGGCTGGGTGGACCGACCAAGGCAAACCGGCTTCCAACAACATGCCCTCGCCTTGCCTCCTGCGCGGCATCGGGGTGGCGGCGGGCTACAAGAACGTGTGCTACAGCTTTGGCTTTCCCGACAAGAGCACGGCGCGCTGCGAGCTGCACGGCGACCAGTTCATCGAACGGGCGGTGGTCAAGATCGGCGTGTCAGAAGTCGGGCAGGGGGTGCTCGCGGCCATCGGCCAGATAGCCGCTGAGACGCTGGGGCTGCCTTACGACCGATGTGCGGTGGTGCACGAGGACTCGTCGGAGGTGCCCGAGGCAGGGAGCTGCAGTGCATCCCGCTCGTCGTTCATGGCCGGTTCGGCCGTCAAGCTGGCATGTGAGGCGGCGTTGGCGGCGTGGCACGCTGGCGAGCGGCCGGCCGTTGAAGAGAGAACCTATCGTCCGCGCCCGACGTCCATGTTCGATGCAGAAACCGGTGTGTGTGATCCGCACGTGACCTACGGCTACGGCACGCAGATCGTCCAGGTGGCAGTGAACACCGAGACGGGCCAGGTGCGGCTGGAGGAAGTGTGGGCCGCCCACGATGTGGGCCAGGCCCTGAATCCGATGCAGATCGAAGGGCAGATCCAGGGAGCGATCAGCCAGGCCCAAGGGTGGGCGCTTTTCGAGGATTTCGTCGTGCAGGATGGCTTGATCAAGACCGAAAGCTACGCCGACTATTTGATTCCGACCGTATTGGATGTGCCCGATAGCATCCATCCGCTGATCGTGGAGGTGGCCGATCCACAAGGCCCGTACGGCGTTCGTGGGGTGGGGGAGATGCCGATGCTGATGTTGGCGCCGGCGATCCTCGATGCCATTCACGACGCAACGGGGATTTGGTTCAACAGGCTGCCAGTAAAGGCCGAAGATGTGCTATTGGCGTTGAAGGCCAGGGAGTCTCAGTCTGAGGAGCACGCCCAGGGCCAGGGCCGGAGTTGAGGTGGACCGCGGCATGGATCACCTTTCGGCTCAACTCATCGCATCGGGTCTCAATACGGTGTTCTTGGGCCGGAACCTCCTGTATCTGCCCGAAACGACTTCCACCCACGCAGAGGCGAAGCGCCTGGCTCGGAAAGGGGCGCCAGAAGGCCTGCTCGTCGTCGCCGACCATCAAACGGCCGGGCGGGGAAGGCTCGACCGGCGCTGGGAGGCGCCGGCTGGGAGCAGCCTGTTGCTGTCGATCGTCTTCCGACCCGCTTTGGAACCCTCGCAAATCCAGCAGGTGACGATGTCCTGTGGCCTGGCAGTGGTCGATGCACTGGCAGGGCAGACTGGACTCGACGTGGGCTTGAAGTGGCCCAACGACATTATCCTCGCCGGCGCCAAGTTGGGTGGTATCCTGACCGAGATCGAGTTTACTGGGCATCGAATTGAGCACATGGTGGTGGGCATTGGCTTGAACGTCAACCTGGATCCGGCCCAGCTTTCGAGCGCTTTGCTGTGGCCGGCCACCAGCCTCTCTCAGGCATTGGGACGCCACGTGCCTCGTCTGCCGCTGCTCTGGGCGCTGCTGGAGGCGGTCGAGGCCCGCTACACGGCACTCCAGGCTGGGCCTTCGCCCCGCGCCGAGTGGGCAGAGCGGCTGGCTACGTTGGGCCAAGCGGTTGTCGTGTCGGGAGCCGGGGTGATGCTGGAGGGTGTAGCAGAAGGGGTAGACGAGGATGGGGCGTTGCTGGTACGTGTGGCCGGTGGTGGACTCGAAAGGATCCTGGTCGGCGATGTCTCGCTAAGAAACGCCGTCGATTGGCACCGGCCAGAGACATCTGCTATAATACGCCCCGCCGCTGAGGGAGACACCGGGAGCCGGGAAAACGGTGGCAAAGGACGGTGCGGAGGATTGGATTAATGTTGGATCCGAGATTGATTGCATGGGTACGGCGTGAGTTCAGAATGGCGTTGAGGATGGCCCCGTGGGCAATGGCTGCCTTGTTGGCTACCATGCTTGTGTGGCGCGCCGACTCGGCAGCGACGCCCGGTTTGTTTCAGTCTGGCGTTGTGACACCTGAGCCCTCAGCCACGGTCGTTCCAACGGCCCCGCTGCCTGCCACCGAAACGGCTACTGCGCATCCCCTTGCCAGTGCCACGCCGGCGACAGCGCCGATCTTGACCCCCACCGTGCCTATTGTCGAACCGACACTCACTCTGACTGCTACGGTGGCACCGGTGATGACAAACACCGTAGCGCCGATCCCGGTCGGCACGCCTGCTCCGGAAGCACCAGCGGCTCCACAGCGGGTGGAGGATGTCGGTGAGCCGGAGGCAGCTTCCGAGCCACAACGCTATCCTGAGGACACGGCCAACCTCGAGTTCGAATGGGGGACGTTGTTCGATTCAGTGGCGCTGGGCATCTCTTACGTGTGGCTATGCTGCGGAGTCTTGTTGCTGCTGGGGCTGCCGCTGCTCTTGGCGGTCTTGTGGTTGAGGAGCAAGCAACGCCGGGAGCCAGACGAGTAGTGGTTTCCTTTTGAGAGGGGTCGATGGCAGCGCGGGTGTCCCGGACTGGGCCCCGCGCTGTTGGATCGAGGCGCCGCAGGCGTGAGCGCAAGAATTCGTCGGTTGGCATTGCTGGGGCTGGTTGGCCTGGCTTTTTCCCTGCGCGTGGGCGGGCTTTGTGTTCAGAGCTTGTGGCGGGATGAAGTAGATGCCCTCCGCTTTGCCACCGGCTCGGGACGCGATCTGCTTGAGATGTTCAGTGCTCCCGGTCAGAATGGGCCGCTGTACTTTCTGCTGTTACGCCCCTGGTTGGCCCTGGCCGGCCAAAGTGAATTCTCCCTGCGTTTCTTTTCGGTAGCCTTGGGGGTGCTGGCGGTTCCCCTGATCGACCTGCTGGCCCGGCGTTTGTTCCCGCGAAGCCGGTCGGTAGGCCCCGCTGCCGCGCTGCTGGCTGCTACGTCGCCCTATCTGGTGTGGTATAGCCAGGAGGGCAAGATGTACACAGCCGTCATCGTCGTCGTGCTCCTGTCAATCGACCGCTTCCTTGCTGCTCTGAGGTATGGAGGCTGGCATCGCTGGCTGGGTTACACGTTGATCACGGGCGCCCTCTTCTACCTGCATCTGACCGCGGTGCTCATCGTGCCGGCGCAGGCAGTCATGTTTCTTGCCCTGCGCGCAAGGTGCAGGGTGGGTGCCTGGAAGGGCTTTGGCGCGAGCCTGGCGGTCCTCCTTCTGCCGTACCTGCCGCTCTTGGTGTGGCAGTTGCCCCTGGTATTCCAGCCCGGCTCCACCGGCTTTGATTTTGTGCCGTTGCCCGAGATGGCTGCTTTGTTGTTGACGTCCTACGGCCTGGGGGTAGCGGGGGGGATGGCCTGGTGGATGCTGTCTCCCGTTGTCCTGCTCGCAATTTTGGGTCTCGCGCAGTCGCGCGATTCGCGGATCGTAGTATGGGGCGTGTTGGGCAGTTGGATGTTGATACCGGTGATCGGTTTGTTTCTGATGACGCTCAGCCGGCCCATGTTTACGGCGCGCTACCTGATCTTGATCCTTCCGGGCTTTCTGTTGCTGGTTGCAGTAGGGCTTGTGGCCATCGGGCGTCGTTCTCGCGCGCTGGCCGGGCTGATTCTGGGCGCTCTGCTGTTGGTGGAGGGGCGCGGCTTGTGGCTGCAGGCCCAGACTCCGCTGAAGTCTGATTTCCGGGCCGCTACTCGCCACGTGGCTGACCGCTTGGAGGCTGAGGACTTGGTCCTCTTTCTGATCCCCCATGGGCGCTATTCCTTCGAGTACTATTGGCCGTCGCCTCGGCCGTTGGCTGTGGCCCCGGTGATGGCTGCCGCGCACCGGGCATTCCTGCCCATCGTGTCCAGTGGTGGTCGAGAACCGTACCGCTGGGCCGATGGACTGTACACCAACGGTGGGATGGACCCGGTCGAAGCAGCCCGGCGCATGTCCGACATAGTGGGTGAAAGCCGGGTCGTGTGGCTGGTAGCCACCGAGGTGCCGATGTGGGACGCGCGAGGACTGGTCCAGCGCTGGCTCACCGGCCGCGGTACCCTCACCGACCAGGCGCAGTATGTTCGCGTGGCTGTGTATCGCTACGAGCTGCACTGACGGCAGGCCTTGAGCGCTCTAGCAGTTTGACAGCACGGGCGTGGTATGCTACTATTCCGCGGAGCATTACTAGAATTGGCGAGAGGAGGTGTCCGATGAAAATCCATGTCGCTATGCAAGCCCCCGATTTCGAGCTTAAGAGCCACCTGGACGATACGATCCGTCTCAGCGAGTATCGGGGCAAGCACAACGTTCTGATTGCCTTCTTCCCCTGGGCCTGGACGCCGGTCTGAACGAGCCAGATGCCTTCGTACGAGGAGGAACTCCAGAAGTTCGAAGGCTACAATACCCAGGTGCTGGGTATCAGTATCGATCATGTCCCCTGCCTGAAGGCTTGGGCCGAGACCCTGGGCGGCATCAGCTATCCGCTGCTGAGCGACTTCTGGCCTCACGGTGCCGTGGCACAGCAATATGGTGTGTTGCGGGCAGACGGCAGATCCGAGCGCGCCCTGTTCGTGGTGGACAAGGACGGCATCGTACGTTACGTGGACATCCACGAAATCGGCGACAAGCCCGACAATGAAGAGGTCTACAAAGTCTTGCGCCAATTGGAGCCGGGCGCGGTCCTCCCTTTCGAGGCCAAGAAGGATGAGCCAAAGCCAGAGCCTGTGGTGGCGCCGGCGGGGTCCAAGAACGTAGTGATGTACTGCCGGCCCGGCTGCATCGACTGCCGGCTGGCGCGGCGGTTCCTCGCGCAGAACGGCGTGGCGTTCAGCGAAGTGAACGCGCTGGCGACACCTGAGGTGGAGGCGCGCGTCCGGACTTGGACCGGTGGCCCGCTGATCTCTCCGGTTTTCGATATTGACGGCACCATCGTCATCGATTTTCAGCGTCTGGAGCTGATCAAGGTGCTGGGCCTGGAGCAGGCCAAGTACTAGCTCGCCCCTCATCCATGAATCTGGGTATGCAAAGACAGCAGAGCAAGCACTCCGCACAGCCGCGCATGTTCTACTGGCAGTGGCTTCCAAGAGTGCGGAGTGACTCCTTTCTGCGGTGGGTCTGCCTGACATGGGGGTTGCTGTCAGTTCTCCTTGTCCTTTCAGCTTGCAACTCCTCCCAGCAGATTCGGCAGCCCGTGCCGCCGTCCGGGCCGTTGTCTCAGTCGACGCCGACTCCTGCCCAGCTTCAGGACCGGGCCACCCCTCTTGCAGCAACCGTCCTGCCAGTTGTCCGTCCGACCGCAACCGCTCTGCCAGGCCCGACACCAACCCCGACGGCCCCTTTGGCCGCCGTGGTCAATGGCCAGAATATCATGCTCGCTGACTATGAGCGGCAGGTGGCCGACTACGAGCAGGCCCTGCTGGAGCAGGGCCTTGATCCAGACACGCTGGAAGGGCAGGAACAACTTATCGAGGTCAGGCGGGAGGTGCTTGCTGGCATGATCGATCATGTCCTCATCGAGGAACGAGGGGCCTCGCTGCACGTTGGCCTCACCGACGAAGAGCTGCAAGCCCAGGTGCAGGCCGACATCGCCGCGGGAGGGGGACAGTCGGCCTTTGACGCGTGGCTGCAATCCACAGGACAGACCCGCGAGGATTATGCGGAAGCGTTGCGCCAGGCACTCATTGAACAGCGAGTATTCGACGTGGTCGCCGGTGACGTGCCCGAGCAGGCAGAGCAGGTGCACGCCCGGCACATTCAGGTGGGTACCGAAGCAGAAGCACAGGAAATCGTGAGGCGACTTCAAGCCGGGTCCGATTTCGCGGAACTGGCCGAAGAGCAGTCGCTGGACCTGGCAACCAGGACCAGCGGTGGCGACTTGGGCTGGTTCCCTCGGGGATTGGTTGCCTCCGAGCTGGAAGACGCTGCTTTTGGCCTTCAACCCGGCGAGATCAGTGGCATAGTGGCTCTTGGTGATGGATTCCACGTGATCCAGGTGGTGGAACGCGAACGTGCGCGTCGGCTTTCGCCTGAAAATCAGATCGCGCTCGGTCAGGCCATCTTTGAGGCGTGGCTAGAAGGGCTGCGAGCCGCGGCCACGATCGAGCGGCACGTTGGGCAATAGGCGGCTTCCTGCCCACGGTTGCAGCGTGGGCACGGGTGGCTGGGTCGCGTTCCAGCGGACAGGCCAAATTCGTGTGGTTAGTTTCGAAGGGGAGGCGCGATGCGCTCATGTCGAGGTAGGCTGGTTTGGATCTTACTGGCGGCTGCAGCTCTCCTGCTGTTGATCGCGATCGTGGCAGGGGGGGTCTACCTGGTGCTACGAGGTCAGCGCAGCGTGGGAACGAGCTGGCAAGACCCGGTCGCGGCCGTGGAGATCAAGGACATTGCACCCGATCTGGCGCTGTATCCGCTGGCGGGCGCTGCGCCTCTGGAGACGGTGGATGCGGCGATCGCCAATGGCGAATTGGAGACCGCCTATGCCACGCTCGCGCATGACCTCAGTGCCTCCGACAGACAAAGGATTGGCCGCCTTATCTTGCTGGGCAAGGGCTTTGCGCTGGCCGCAGGAGGCAAGCCAGACAAGGCTTCTCGTGTCTATCAACAGATCTACGACCTGGCGGTGTTGAGCCCCAGCCTGAACGATCCGCAGCGGGCTGACGCCCTGCTAGCCGGCGGTAAAGGCTGGGCAGCGCTGGGCCGCAAGGCACAGGCACAGGATGCCTACGACCAGGCCTATCTCATCGCCACCAAGAGTTCGTACCTCCCCCAAGCACAACGGCGGGCTCTGTTGGGCACGCTCGAGCTGGCCTACAAGGACCTCGGCCAGACTGAACAGGCACAAGCGTGCCACGACCAGATCGTGGCCATTGACCAGGACTCTCGCCCTCAATTGCCGGCAATACCAGCCGCCTTGCCAGAATTGCCGCGCGGCACAGATGCGATTTCGTCGTCTGAGGTCGGAGCGCTTGAGGAGACGCGCCGCAAGGCGGCGTTCGAGCTTCTTCAAGAGGTCTCGCCCGATAGCGAACCTCCCTCGATGCTCTTGCGCCAGGTGACGCAGGCGCTCCAGGCCGAGGATCCGGTCAAGTTGGCCTTGTATCGTGGCGAACTGGAGAGCGCAACTCAGTCCACAAGGCGCATTGATGTCCATTGGCAGATGATTCGCTGGCTGACCCTCAAGAACCAGGTGGCGACGAAAGGCTTTGGCCTGTCCCTGGTGCCGGAGTGGGAAGAACAGGTAACGGCAATCCAGTCCGCCTTGAGCAAGGAATACGAGGACCTGCTTTTCGACTATGAAGACTTGGTGAGCGCCTTGCCCGACGCGTCACTCATCATGCCGGGACGCTACCAGGTGCTGCGTACCGTGACCCTGGCCGGACGTTTGGGGCAGTACCCCAACTATCCGGCTGAGCAGTTAGTGAGCAAGCTTCAGGGTGCAGCGAAGGCCGTGATCACGTCTGGATATGCGGCTGTGGCCTCGACCGACGCTTTGTTCGTGGATGCGCTCGCCTCTCCGGAGCGAGGGGCTGCGGTGCGCTTTTTCTTCAGCCCTGCCGCGAACTACGGCGCGTCCAGCGAGACGCCTTGAGATGGAGGATCGATGCTGAAACTGGCGATTACCGGCAAGGGGGGCGTAGGCAAGACCACGCTGGCAGCTTTGCTGGCTCACGTTTTCGTGGAGCGAGGACAAAAAGTGCTGGCGATCGATGCCGATCCGGCAACCGGCCTGGCCGCCGCCTGTGGCGTGCCGCCTGAGCGGGCAGCGGCCATAACCCCCGTGGCCGACATGGAAGACCTTATCTACGAGCGGACCGGAGCCCACAAAGGGGAGCTGGGTGGCTATTTCAGGCTGAACCCTCGAGTGGACGACATCCCGGACCGTTTTGCCGTTTTGCAGGATGGGATTCGGATCCTGACGATGGGTTCGGTGAAGGGGGCAGGGACAGGTTGCCTTTGTCCCGAGAACGCGCTGCTGCGCACGCTGGTGACCCACCTGCTGCTGCGGCGCGATGAGGTCCTGATCATGGACATGGAGGCCGGCGTAGAGCATCTGGGGCGTGGCACTGCCAGCGCGGTGGATGCCTGCATCGTGGTGGTGGAGCCTGGCAGGCGCAGCATCCAGACAGCGCATGCCATCCGCACCCTGGCCCAGGACCTGGGCATTCAGCGAGTGTGTGTGGTGGGGAACAAGGTGGCCGCGGAGACCGACCAGGCCTTCATCACGGGGCAATTGCCCGGCCTCGAAATCCTGGGTTTCCTGCCCGTTGACTTGAAAGCAGTAGAATCCGATCGGCGCGGAGCAGCGGTCTTTGATCTCGCGCCGGACCTTGTGGCTCGAGCGCGATCGATTGCCGACCGGCTGTCCGCGTCGGAGTGAGCGCCTCTGCCGCGTCAGCCTGCTATTCGTTCAGTACTTCAGCGATAGGATAAGCCTGCATCACCCGCGTCGTCTGGCGAAAGTGCAGGTTCTTCCAGAAAGCGGCATCGCCCGGCACGATGACGGCGATGCTGCAAGCGCCCCGTCCTTGGAAGCGACGGGTGATCTCTTGCACCAACGCACGGCCGATTCCCTGTCGCTGATGAGCGGGATGAACAGAGGCGAGGTAGATCACGGCTCGCGATCCATCGAAGGTGCCTCGGATCATGCCCACGATCTGGCCCTCACGCTCAGCGACGAGGAACTCGGCGGCCTGGCACTGCTGAACCCGTAACATGGCTTCGGGCCCGTCCATATCCGGATGGCCGTATTGCTGGTTGGCTTTGAGGATGCCGACCAGTGCGTCGGCATCTTCTGCCCGAAAATCCCGCAGGTTCATTGCCGTTTCCTCCTTGACACAGGATCCTCTGTCCCCGTCCGGCCTTGCCTGAACTGCGCGCAGCCCGTGGTCTGCCCGCAGTCCAGGCAGGTGCAGGCGACGGGAAAGCGAGATGCGGCTGTGTCTTGCTCCACAGCTTGTGGCGATTACTCCAGTGGTACCTCTTCGACCGGAACAGGCTGGTCAAGCTTGGTCAGGAGCTCTTCCTTCTTCTTGGTGGCGGCGGTCTTGCCTTCTGCTACAGCCTCCTTCACCCGAGCCTGCAGAGTGTCTGCCTTGTTCTTGGCCTCGGTCTGAAGCGCCTCCGCTCGCTTGCGCGCTTCTACGGTGAGGGCGTCGGCCTGATCTCGCAGCTCGATCCCCTTGTCATGGATGAGGGTTCGTGTCTCCTCTCCCGATTGTGGCGCGAACAGGAACGCTGCCGCTGCGCCGGCGAGTGCACCCACCACGAAGCCGGCGATGAACTCTGCACCGTGTGATGTGTCTGACATGTGAACCAACTCCTTCCTGCATATTTCGTGCTTTTAGTTTCCCGACGCTGTGCGATTCAGGGCTTCGCTACGTGCCCACCGTGCGGGCAGGCCACCGCAAAGGAAGCGGTACTCCGCAGGGAACCGGAGCTGACCAGGGTCATGTGCTCTGGTCTTCGCCTTGCTCTGCGGACCTCACGGCCGCCTTGTGCGGTGACGTGTGTTTGCCTGTACCCTTCCGTTTGCTCCTCGTCACCGCAGAAGCGGTACTCCGCAGCACCCTGAATGCCTGGCCTACGGCAGAGACATAACTGGCCACGGTGATCATGGGCGAGATCACGGCATCGCTGAGGAAGGTGGTAGTCCCTCGCACCGTGCTGGCGGTCCGATTCGCCGATTCGAGGATCGGCTTGACCTCGTCGCGCAAGAGCGCGATCAGACTTTGGAGCTGGAAGATCAGGATGACCAGGAAAAGGCCAATGATCCCCGTGACCAGGGCCAGGACGATGATGCTGATGTCGCGCAGCGCGGCGGTGATGTCCGGGTTGCGCACCAGCCCGTATCCAATCGCGCTCAAGGCCACCAGGATCACAATGGCGGCCAGTGCAATGCCAACGGTGCGACCAATCTTCTTGCGTTTCAGGGATGCTCCGCCGTGCGCGTCTGCCCTCATCTCTGGAACGGTCACCGGCATTGGTTCTTTGGTCTGTTTCATGGTTGCCCACTCCTGGTCCGTTGGCTCGATTCCTCTTATTGAACCGCGCTAATTATACCACATTCCTGAAAGGGGTCAAAAGCTCCAGAACCATGCGCCAGCCGGCGGATAGGGGCAGCGCGGCGGCGCCGTGTCCCCACGCAGTTGCTGTTCAGTTCAGGAGGCGCTATAATGAACCTGCTGCGAGCAGTGCGGATGGCCGTGCGCTGCTACGACGATCAGAGGAGGGTGGTGATGGATGTCCTACAGGAAGGGGACCTGGTCCTGCTCTTGAGCCAGGATCGCAAGCAATTCCTGATACGCCTGCGGGCTGGGGGGCAGCTTCAGACACACCGAGGGTACGTCAACCACGATGATCTCTTGGGTCAGCCACAGGGCCGGGAGATTCGTTCACACCTGGGCTACGCCTTTGCCGTGTTGGAGCCGAGTGTCTTCGATCTCATCGCCAAGCTCAAGCGGACGACGCAGATCATGTACCCCAAGGACATTGGTTACACCCTGCTCAAGCTGAACATTGTGCCCGGCAGCCGCGTGATCGAGGCAGGCACCGGCAGCGGTGGGCTGGCCATGGCATTGAGTCGCGCCCTGGCGCCTGACGGCAGACTGTACTCCTATGAAGCGCGCAGCGACTTTCTTGTCCTGGCACGGACGAACCTCGAGGCGCTGGGACTGACCGGCTGCATCGAATTCAAGCTGCGGGACATTGCAGAGGGCTTTGACGAGACAGGCGTAGACGCCCTCTTTCTGGACTTGCGCAGACCATGGTCTTATCTGTCTCACGTGGCCGATGCGCTGAAGGACGGAGGGTTTTTCGGCGCCATCCTGCCGACGACCAACCAGGTGGTGGAACTGGTGCGCGGCCTGGAGATGCAGCAGGCCTTTGGGCAGATCGAGGTCGAGGAAATCCTGGTTCGGCCTTACAAGGCCGTGCCGGACCGGTTCCGGCCGGCAGACCGGATGATCGCCCACACAGGGTACCTGATCTTCGCTCGCAAGGTGAGCCGGGACGTAAGCAAGGCCAGCTACTGGATGGACCGCAGGCGACGAAAGCACGAAGGGTTGCAGGACGAGCCCGAAGAGTAGGGCTATTGCCAGAATACGGCAACCTCCACGTCGCGATCGAGCGTCGTCTGCCACACCACCTTCCCGTCCAGCCACAGCCAGTTTTCCGGAGCGGCACGCGTGGGATGCGCCCCCTCGGGGAGGGTGATGCTGATGCGGACGGGCAATGCCTCGGTACCGGGTTGTCTCTGAAGGAGCAGGGTGTATTGGCCCTGGAGCGCGGGTATGCCGGGTTGGTAGGTGAACTGGACCTGCCGGGCCTGGCCCGTTTCCAGGACAAGAGCGGTGCCAATCACCATCTTGCCCGACTCGTCATAGATCTTTGGCGGCTCATCGCTGCCACCGAGATCGAGCAATCGGCTGCCGGCGGGGAGATAGACCCTCAAATAGTCCCAGTAACACCGTTCCATGAGATCCGCATAGCTGTCGCCGTAGCGCAGCTCATGGATGCAGGCCGGGGCCGGACGTTGAATTCGATGGCGGTAGGTCAAGGCCAGCCGGGCGGTGGGCGTGCCGGCGCCCCTCAGGTCGATCCAATAGTCCACCGTCTGCTCGACGTTGGGGTTCACCTTGTTAAAGCCGACGTTGCTGTCGACGATCATGAGATAGTCGCCGGCGTCCGGGGTCTTTCGGAGAGCACCGTCTGCCCCCATCTGGCGCAGCAGGTCCGCCACCTGTGGGTCCTGGACCACGATCAGCAGGTGACGTTGTTGAATGGCCTTGCCGACGGCCTGGGTCAGGGCGGTCCAGTCGGCCGGCGTGGCGCGCTCCATGATCTGCGTTAGCAGCGCAGACATCAGGTCCGCAGCGAAATCCTTGCGATGGGCCCACCAAGTGGCCTCTTCTTTGCCTGGCGCCGTGAGCCGGGGAGCTTCCCACAGCGACATGAGCATCGTCTGCAGCACCTCGCTAGTCACAGGTTGGTCGTATCCCGGCACGTGGATTGGGCCGAGCGCCTGAACAAGCAGTTGTAGGGTCGTGAGGTCAACGGCGACAACTCCATCGACCGGCGCGCCCTGATCCTGGCGGTACAGGTCGGCTATCGCCGTGGCCGAAGTTGGGAAATCGGGCCACCAGTTAGCGTCACGCAGCACTAGCATCCCGGCACCCATCATCCGCCGCAGAGGCGCGGGGGGCAGAGGATGGGGTTGAGCCAGGTTGTCTACAGTGTAACTGTCCTGGAAAATCAGGCCGGTGATTCCGCCGTTCTCGATGCGCACCCGTCCGACGCCGCTGATAAATCCTCCCGTCGCACGCAACTCGTGGTTGTTTTGAGCCAGGATCAAATAGGTGCGGGCTCCGTCGGCGCCCAGAAGCTCCGGAAGGGCAGACAGAGCTTGTAGGCTCTGTTGCAGCAGTGGAGCATAGCGATCGAAGCGATCCACGAGACGGTGTGTCTTTGGGGTAAGCCGGCCGGCTGAAAACGAGGCGCGTGACTCTGTGGCACGGCTCAACGCGTCCTGAGCTGCCTGGATCTGGGGACGGACCTGCACCAGGCTGCCCAGAAGCGCCGGACCGACGTCGGCAAGGCCGGCCGCAGACTGTGGATCGTCTGACAGTCCGAGGTGCGAGGCCACTGGGATGAGGGCAAAGGTCAGTGCCACGGCTGCGTCGGTGGTGTGGCGGGCGAGTGCGAGCAGGTGCGGGGCAGCGGCCACGTCGCCGCCGGTCCCGGGCAGCCAGCCCAGGTGGGGCGCCAGGGGCAGGAAGGGTCGGGCCACCTGCTCGAGCCCAAGCAGATCCTGGCTCAACGTGTTGAGTGTGCTCTGCAGACTCGCCAGCTCGTCAGGTTCCTGCAGCAGGCGCATGAGATGGGCAGGGTCGCCCGCAATCGTGCTCTCTAACTGGGCGAGGCCCATCTGCGCCGAAACGAGTCGCGGCCGTATCCGCTGTACCGTGGCCAGTCCAGCAACCGTTGCGACGGCAACCATGACGGCGGTCAGCGCCAACAGCACGGTTAGGACGCTGACCAGTCTACTGCTCGACCGTGATCGCTTCATCTGTCTCCGCATCCGTTCTCGCTCCGCTTCGGGGAGATTCGTCGCCTTGGGCTTGTCAACCTTGTGGCTCCCATCGGGTCTTGAGGTAGACACGGTACGGGGGTGAGTCTCCTTGCTTCCCTGCTGGGACAAAATCGAACCAGGCTTTCCATGTGTCGCTTGGGTCGGTGGCGTAGACCGGCTGCCGCGTCCAATTGCGGGTGACGAATTCACGCAACAATTCGTCGATCGTTGTGCTACCGGCTGTTGGCTCCGGCACGCTGACCTGGGGATATTGACGGCGAAGCTGGTCTCGATACCAGGTGTAGGCCAACAGGGGGGCGTTGATAACCGTGACGTCCGGCCTCTGCCCTTCGGCGTAGATGGCATACCACAAGGAAAAGGTGGGACCGTCCCTGCGGACGATCACCAGGCCACCCGGTGCGATGGCCTCGAGTGTCTGCCGGATGATTGTGGCGCCCGACGTGTCGTGGCTGAGATCGGCCCCCTGCCAGTGCAGAGCCAGCGAACCGGCGGGAAGGACGACGATGGCGGCCACTGCGGCCAGACGCTGCCAGCCTGCGCGCCTGCGCTCGACCAGGTCCAGCAAGTAGCCAGCGCCCAGGCCCCAGGCCAAGGCCAGCGGCACCAGCGCAGGCAGCAGGTACACGTGCGAGTCGCCGGCGTCGTAAAAGAACGCATAGGCCACGATAAGGCTGACCCAGGCCAGGGCAAAGTGGGCAAGGGACCGATCATGCCTGCGCCAGGCCCATGCCCCGGCCAGCGCCAGCGCCAGCCCCCACCAACCGAACTGGTCGCCCAACAGTCCTGCCCACGTGCCCAGGCGGCCGGGGATCATCTCGGGCTCGAGGGCAAAGACCAACGGCTGGTACTGTTTGCCCGTGATCACCCACAGAAAGCCACGCCACGTCTGGGGATTTCCCCAGTTGACCGGGGGGAAATGATGGGCGGCGAGCGGCAGATAGGCATAGACGGCCACCCCGGCGACGCACAGGCCCGCCGCTGGCAGCAGGGTGCGGGCGCGGAAAAGCCGCTGCCGCTCTGGCCACAGCAAGATCAGCATAGGAGGCACCATCAGGGCTAGAGTCAAATGGTTGCCCAGCCCAAGCCCAAGCAGCAGTCCCCAAGTCCAGAGGAACCGGTCGCTGCCGCCGGAGCGCCATCGGACCAGGAGCCACAGCGAGGCCGTGCAGAAAAAGAGAAGCAGGGTGTAGACCTCGGTGATGACGGCCTGGGACCATAGCAGGGACGAGAACGCCAGGGTCAGTCCCGCTGCTGCTGAGATTGCCAGTGCGTACCTGCCGCTAGGGAGCACGAGCTGCGCGATGTGGCACAGCAGGCCTGCGCTGCCGGCAGCGCATACCGCCGAGAGCAGGTTGGCTCGGTAGGCAATCGTGCCTACAGGCAGGACGGTGAACAGGTGCGCCAGTAGCGTGTAGGTAGGGTACCCCGTGGGATGGGGGATGCCCAGCGTGCGCGCGGCGGCGATGAGGTCGCCGCCATCGTACCCATAGTGCTCGACGGACAGGCCAGGCGCCAGCGTGGCCACGTAGACCGCGAGGGCAGCAGCCGCGACACCTCCCGCCAGCCACGCGCCCAACGGATTGGCCGCGCGTAGGGCCCGCAGAGCGGTCAGTCGTGATTGATCCGAGGCCGGCTGCCTCACCGAGGGCTGCGCCTCTATGGCCCCTTCCGAGTCGCGCTGGTGGCGGGCCACCAAGGGTTGCGCTTCTATGGCCCCCTCCGGTCCGCGCCGGTGGCGGGCAGCCGATCGGGTGGGAGCCCGGCGGCCACCACGTTCGAGCTGACCTGCCCATTGTTCCAGTAGGCGATGGCCTGGTTGAGGATGATCTGGCCGGGCTGAACCTGGTCGCCGACGCGGACGTCGAGGAGCACCAGGGAGCTCTGCCCCGGCTCCAGGGCTCCCATGCGTAGGACGATGGACTGGCCTTGCACTTCCACGGCGCCCTGGGTAGCGCTCACCCTGAGTAGAACAAGGGATGGGTCGAGGAGATCGGTGAGGATAACGCCCGTGACGGCGGCCGACGAGTCGTTGTTGAGCCACAGCCGGATCTGGAGCTCGTCGCCGGGCAGCACGTCTTGCCTGCTCAGCTCGGCCGTGACGGCCAGACCGCCGGCTGAGGGCACGGCCGCGGTGGGCGCGGGAGGGATTGTCGAGCCCGGGGCGGGCGAGATGCCTGGCCCTGGCGGGGGAGGCGTCTCAGTTTCTCCCCTGGGGGTAGGTGTGTCGCGCCTGCCGGGCGGGAGGGTGGTCTGCTCCGTGGGGGTGGGAATAGTGCCTATCTGCAACAAGCGTTCCGTTGCCTGTGCCCGTGGGGCCCAGGCCAGAGCCAGGGTGAGGAGGAGTACGCCGACCGCAAAGATCGCCGGCCGCCAGTTGGGAGACGTCGTGTTGTTCATGAGTTACCCTCTACCAGAGCTTATACGTCAGTGGCAAATAGTACCAACGGTCAGCCACCAACAGGGGCACAGTGAGGCTGTTGCCCAGTGAATCGCATTCGGGAATCTGGCCGTCCGGATCGGCAGTTGCGGTCACCTGGAAGGACTGCCCAAGTTCCAGATTGGGCCATAACACGCTGGCCGTTTTCGCCTCTCCAGCGTTGATGCTGGGGATTACTGTCTCTCCCGCCTGGATCCCATCCCGGCTGAAGCGGACGAGAACGTTCTGAACCGCGCTTGTTCCCTGGTTGGCAACCTCGGCCGTTACCGTGATGGTCACAGTATTGATGCCCTGGGGTTGGGTGTGGCGGATGGTAACCATTTGCAGCTCAACATCTGGGCTCGTAAAGCCTGCGGTGTAGGCCCCATAGTCGATGCCCAGGGGCGTGATCGCCCTGCTATCGGGATCGAACAGATGCGAGAATCCAAAATACCCCTCGAATCCCTTGTCGTCCACGCTGTACCAATTCCATGCCTGTACCAGGCGATTGCCGTCGGCCGGGTAGCCGCTGTCGGGATCGGCGGCGGTCATCATCCAGTCAAAGGTGGCAAGCATGAACGTGCGCACGCGCTCGTAGGTGTAGCCATAGATCACTGGCATGAGGATGCCATACTCGCTAATCACCAGCGGTCGATCGCGATAGCCCCGGTCACTCATCCATCTGCGGAATGCGATGATGTGGGAGGTCCAGTACGCCATGTTGTCGTGGTCGTCGATCTCGTAAAGCATGCCGACGTTTTCTGGAACACCTGGCGGAATGTCGGCCCCCCAACAATCGGGGCAGCCGGAGTACATGCGTTTTTCGCGCAGCACATAGTTGTGTACGTTCCACACATCCACAGGCATCTGCGTCCCATAGAAGCCCTGGTACGCATCGAGAATCATGCCCAGGTATTCCAGGCGAACTGGGGTGGGCTGCACGACCCCGCCTACGCCCACCTGGGAAGATGGGTCCTTTGCCTTCAGGAAGCGATAGAAATCGTGGTAGAGCCGCGCATAGTTCTCCGGGGTCACCCCATCCTGGATGGCAATTCGATCCGGTTCGTTGCCGAGAAGCCACAGACTCCCCGGGTTGGCCTGGACGACCGCACTGAGCTGGTCCCAAGTCGGGCAAGAGCAACAGGCTCTTCTCAAAGGTTCGCATTGCGGGAGGTGGTAGTCATCCGAAAGACGTATTGTTTGGACGTAGCCCAGGCCGGCAGGCCGAGCTGGAATGGGAAGCATGCCAAAGTTGTGGTACCATCCGGCGTGGAGCTGCCCAATGTCATAGTTCGTGATGTCGCTGGTACCCGGCAGCGCGATGCCAAAGCGATTGCTTGTAGGGCACAGTCGGGGCCACTCGCGAGCGTCCTCTGCGGCCTGGGCGCTGGAGGCCGGACCTAGAAGGGGAGCGACCAGCATCAGGAGTGCGAGCGGCATCATCCAGGGCTGGAGGTTCGACAGCCGCGAACCGCGCCTGTCTGTCTTGTGCGTTTGCCAAGAGTTCACGGGAATCGGTTCCACCTTTTCCAATCGATGCGTATGTCCGTGTCTTTTCCGTCACTGACGCCCAAGGTTCAACCAGGGTTGCCATCGGGTTGAAGCAACTGGTGCCCTGCTCGTTTCAGCCCTCTCCAGCTCAGCCCCTCCGCGGCCATGGCAATCGGGCCCAGAATGGCCAGCGGAGCGGCCACCAGCAAGTGCAGGGCCAGCCCAAAGGCCAACGCTACTTCACGGTCCAGCCCTGCTGCCGTCAAGGCCAGGATGCAAGCCCCTTCAAATAGGCCCACCTGCGCTGGGACGGCAGGCAGAAAGGTCACCGTATACACTGTCACCAGAACCAGCCAGTAGCTCCAACCCGGCGCCTGAAGGTCGAGAGCTGCCGCAACTGCAGCGTTGGTCAACGCGGCCAGCCCCCAGATCATGCCCGACAGGGCCACGGCTTGCAGGGCAGCAGCCGGGCTGCGGAGTATGCCCAGGCCGAGGGCCAGGTTTGCCAGCAGCCGCCGCGCCGGCTCCTGCCAGCCGGCGGGCAACTTGGACGCAAGCCCCTGGCCCCCAGGGGGGGGCAGGGGAAGTCCCTGGCCCAGCCGCGCAACCCAGCCCCGCTGCGTTGCAGACAGCACTAGCGCTACGAGCAAGGCGCCGGTTAGTGCAGCCAAGGCAAGCACCGGGTAACGCAGCCAGGCGGGCGCCGGCGTCCACAGCGTCAGGCCGGACAGGATCAAGAGTCCCATGAGCCCATCCAGCGCCTTCTCCGCCAGCAGAGTGCCGACCACGGCCGGGATGCCGCCCTTGGCTTGAGGACTGAGGAGCACGGCCCGGGCCGCATCTCCCAGCCGCGCGGGCAACAGGCTGTTGCCCATCTGGCCGACGATCAGCACGCTCAAGATATGCATGCCACCAAGTTGCGCCCCGCAGGGGCGGAGCAGCACGCGCCACCGCACGGCCTTGGCCACCAGGGTCGTCAAGACGGTCGTCAGGGCCAATGCCAGCCAGGCAGGCTCTGCGTGTGCCAGGGTGGCGCCCAGTACCTTCCAGCTTGTCTGCCGCAGGCTGAACCAGGCAGCGCCGCCGGCCAAGAGCAAGGCCAAGGTCCAGCGGAACCCTCGCAGCAGCCGGATGCGTGCAGCGGGTCCAGCGCGTGTCCCTATCATTTGTCAATCAACAGCCGCTCAGGGCTTGAGCCTGGCGACCACGACGACGCGATGGGTATTGCCCTCGTAGGGCCAGCAGGTCACGAGCGTGAGCGTCGCATCGGCTGTCGGAGCCAGGTAGGCGGCGTGTTGGCGCTGCTCTGCTTCCGAAGCGCCGGACGCCTGGAACCTATCCCATTTCACGACCGTGTAGGTGTACTGCTGGCCGTCCTGGGCGATCAGGATGACATCGTCGCCAGGGCCGATGGCAGCGCCGGGAAGGCCGATATCGCTCACCTGGCGAAATACTTCGCCACGGGTGTTATGATGGCCCGAAATCACCACGTTGCCTGCTTCACCTGGGTTGGCGCTGTTGCGGTGATGCCCGGCCGCACGATCGGCGGTCTGCCATGCGCTCTGCCAGGTTCCAGCGGCGAACACGACGTCCCAGCTCACTTCCACCACCGGGACGTCGAGGCCCAGCCGGGGGATCAGCAGCCGGACCGCCGGCGGCCGGGTCCCCGGCACGGAGACAGAGGCGGAGGACGGCACTCCGGATCCCTGACCCTGCGCCGGCTGCACGGAAGACAGATTCTCGGGCTGCGCTTCAGCCGTCCACACAGGCTGGGGCATGGGCGTGGCTGTCGGCGGTCGGGTCAGGAGTGGGGGAGGAGTAGGCCAGGCGGTCAGGGTGGCCGCCATCTCCGGCTGGCTGGTCAGGATGTGGGCAGCCGCTGTCGCCTCGTCGGGCGCCGCGGCATCACTCACGCACGCAGCCTGCAAGACCGCCAGGACGGCCAAGGCCAATAGGGCCAACAGCCGGCGTCGGGTGGGTCGGTGGCTTGTCATGGTCATCTCCGCTCCAAATGCTCCGGTCCATCGCCCGTCCTGGCACACCCCGGTTGCCCGTGTTAGGACCGGAAGCACGAGGCATTATACCACGAACGCCGGGCGTTGCCAAATTGAGTTGCCCAGCTCTTGCGGGTGGCGGGAAGCTGTTTGCCGGTTGCCTGGTTTTCCAGTATAATGGGGCACGCGCGTAACTGGCCAAGGGTAGGGGGATAGGACGGAACACCTGTCCTACTGGAGTACAGGAGCGACTGCATGGAAACGAGGCGAACCAGAGTTGCCCGCTGGGCGGTGCTGTTTCTGGTCGTTGCCGGGGTCTGCTGGACAAGGCCGGTGGCGCCTGCGGCACAGACCTGGGTGACTGCAGAGTCAACCTCGTCTGCTTTTCGCGAGTGGATTGTGCCCACCGCCGGCTCCTATCCCGCCCAGATCGCGGTGGATGGCCAAGGCCGGGTGTGGATCACAGAGCAGGACGCGAACCAGCTCGCCGTCTTTGACCCGCGGACCGAGGGCTGGCAGGAATATGCCTTGCCCACGCCCGACGGCCAACCCTGGGGCATGGCGCTGGATGGATTGGGCGATGTGTGGGTTGCCGAGCGGGCAGGCAACAAGATCGCGCGGTTCGATCCGGCGACGGAGGACTGGACCGAGTATCTGCTGCCGACTGGTAGCCAGCCGTACGATCTGGATGTCCGCTGGGACGGGACGGTCTGGTTTACGGAAAGGGCTGGGGGCAAGATCGGCAAGTTGGTGCCGGCAACGGGCGAGATCGCTGAAGTTGCGGTGTTGCCCGTGGGCGCTTTGCCGGGCAGCATTTCGGCCGGCAGCTTCGTGTGGTTTGTCGAGACCTTGAGCCCAACGCTGGGGGCGTTGGGATTGGCGGTCCCAGCGACCTTCAAGGTGTTCCCGCTTTACTTACCCGCTGGGCTGGCCCTGCCGCAGGACCTGGCGACGAACCGCGCCGGCGACCCTTGGTTCACCGATGCGGAAGCCAACAAGATTGCCCTCTATCGGGCGTCAACGCTGGGGGATTTCCTGCAGATCGAGGTGCCAACGCCAAACAGCGAGCCGTTCGGCATCGCCGTGGCGAGCGACGGACCGGTCTGGTTCACGGAGAGGACGGGCAACAAGCTGGGGCGATTCGTGGGCGCGGAACCGCCGGCCGAATACCCTCTGCCCACGCCGGACAGCCTGCCGACCGGCATCGCCGTGGACGGCGCGGGCTGCGCCTGGTACACCGCGCCCGGCGCCAATCGCATCGGGCGATTGTGTTTGCTCCGGACTTTTCTGCCAACCATCTCCCGGTGTGGGGGTTGCGCTCTACAGGCGCCCCGGCAGGAGAGTGGGCCTTGAAAAGAGCCCCACGGCTTTCAACAACGAGTGGCGGCGAGCGGGCTGCATGCGGACTAGCCCTTGCTGTCTTGCTCACTGCCGGTGCGCTCGTCGCCTGGATCACCTCCTCGGCCGGCGCCAATGCCGGGCCGCGACACAGGTCCGGTGCATCTAGCCTCGGCGACCCGCTTTCTGTCTACTTGCCGCTGCTGTTCAGAAACGAGCCGCCAGCGGTGCCCTTTGGCATTCAGGTCTTTCCCGGCCAATTGGACGAGCCAGATGTGGCCATGGTGGGCGAAGCTGGAGCGAGGTGGATCCGGGTCCCATTCGCCTGGTCTTGGGTGGAGCCGTACAACACCACGCCCGACAATTATGTCTGGCCGAGTGGCCCGGCCTACTTATACTACGACGAGGGCATCGCCGACTACTCGTCCCACGGCATCCAGGTCATCCTCACCTTTGCCGGCAATCCTGGCTGGGCAGCGACCTACAGTGGGGGGCCAATCGACAAGGTGCCGATCGGCGAGCTGGTCGATTTCATGGATGCCGCCGTGCGGCATTACGCGGCGCCGCCGTACAACGTGCGCTATTGGGAGTTTTACAACGAACCGGACAACGGCATAGAGGCCAGGGCCGCTCAGGGCTTGAGCTGGTGGGGGCATACCCCGCAGGCGTACGCCGAACTGCTGGCTGCGGTGTACCCGGCGATGAAAGCGGCCTATCCCGAGGCACAGATCGTCTTGGGAGGCCTGGCCTACGATTGGTTTGAGGAGGATGAGGGACCATACGTCAGGGCGTTCCTGGATGGCGTGTTGGACAACGGCGGCGCGGATTATTTCGACGTCATGAACTTTCATTACTACCCCGCGTTTCGCGACAAGTGGGATCCCTATGGACCCGGCATCATCGGCAAAGCGACCTATCTGCGGGACAAGCTGGCCACGTATGGGGTACAGAAGCCGTTCTTCTGCACCGAAACCAGCATGTGGAGCGACGAATTCAATGGGGGCAGTCACGAATTGCAGAGCCGCTACGTCGTCCAGGTGTATGCCCGGTCAAAAGCTGCCGAGCTTCTGACTACGATCTGGTTTTGGCTGGCGGACACGGACGCGTATGGCGAGTACAAGTATGGCCTTCTCAACCCTGACCTCAGCCCCAAGCCGTCCTACACGGCCTATCAGACGCTGGCCGGTCAGTTGACCGATGCCCAATACGTGCGCACGCTCAGTCCGGAAGAAACCGGGTCGGCCGAAATCGAGGCATACGACTTTTTTTTGTTGGGTGGCTCGACCCGGATCGTTGTCGCCTGGACGAACGACGGGCTCGACCACGATATGGCGTTTCAGGCCAGCCAGGTGGTGGTGGTGCAGAAAGACGGAAGCCAGGCGTCCTCGTACGACGACGACGGTGATGGCTGGGTGCACGTGTCCATCGGTCCCAGCCCGGTCTATTTGCGCATGGATCGGTGATGAAGGGCAAAGCGGTGAATCGGCCCCTGCTTGCTCCGCTGGCCGGGCTGGCGCTTGCTCTCTTATTGGCGGCCGGCGCCCTGGTGGCCTGGACGCAATTGTCGCGGACGGCTTTGGCTCCTGCCTCCGACCGTGTGTTGGCCGTCCCACTGGCAGCGGACAAGACATTGGGCGTGAACGCCGACCTGAGCGGCTTGAACACGGCAGGCCGCGAGGCTGCACTGGCGTCGATGGAGGCCGCAGGATTCCGTTGGCTGCGGCAGCGATTCCCCTGGGATGCGATTGAGCCCGAACGCAGCGCCTACGACTGGGCCATCTGGGACGAGATCGTCGAGGGCGCGTCTCGACATAAGCTGGTCCTGATCGCGGTCTTGGACAGATCGCCGGCCTGGGCGCGGGCAGGGGAGGACGTGGAGAATGCGCTGGCGCCGCCGGCAGAAACGCGGGACTATGGGGCGTTCGTCCAGGCATTTGCCAACCGCTATAGGGACCTCATTGATTATTACCAGGTTTGGGACGAACCGAACATTAGTCCCCACTGGGGCGCCCGCTGGGTGGATCCGGGCGCCTATAGCCGGCTGCTGCGGGAGGGAGCGATCCAGGTTCGGGCTGCCGACCCGGGGGCGACTGTTCTGGCTGCTGCGCTGGCTCCAAACGCAGAGCCGGGCGGGGCCAACATGAGCGACGTGCAGTTCCTCGACGCCTTGTACCACAGCGGGGCCGCCGAGTGGTTCGACGCTGTGGCGGTGCAGCCATACGATTTCGGCCAGCCGTTGATCGCCCCGCCGGATCCCAACCAGCTCAATTGGGCGAGGGTCACGCTCCTCCGGGACGTGGTGGACGACCATGGCGACTCTTCCACGGCAATGTGGGCCGTCTCTTTTGGCCGGCAGGGGGCATCTGCACAGACCGGAGGCGTTGAGCGTGCTTTGGCACTATCAGAGGCCGTCCAGGACGCGCGCGAGCGCTGGCCCTGGATGGGGCCGATGCTGTGGGCCGCGTGGTCGCCGCAGGATGCACACAGCCAGTACGCTCTCACCGGACCTGGCATTGACACTGCCCCTTTCGGCGCGCTGGAACGCCTGGCCAAGGCGCCGGCGACCGCCTGGCCTGGATCGTACCAGGCCAATCATCCCAGCGGCCGCTACGAAGGCAATTGGCGCGTCCACGGCAGCGGCGCTGATATTGGCCAGAGCGGCGATCGGCTGGCGATCCGCTTCTGGGGTACACGGCTGGATCTGACGGTGCGCCGCGGCGATTACCGGGCCTTCTTGTTCGTGAGTGTGGATGGACAGCCGGGCACCGCATTGCCCAGGGATCAGCGGGGCCGGGCATACGTGGTACTCTACGATCCGTTGCATGCGCAGGAGGCGGTGACGCTAGCCCGCGGACTGCCCGAAGGGGAGCACGAGGCAACCATCGTCGCCGAACGCGGCTGGGGCCAATGGGCCATCGTGGGTTGGACCGTGTCACGGGAGGTGCCGAGGCGTTCGCGGTGGTTGCCGCCGGCCTTGCTACTGGCTGCCCTTGTGGTCTTTGGCATCTCCGCCTGGAGATCCTGGACGCTGCGTCACTTGCTGCTGGATCCCCGCCGACTGTCCTCGCAGCGGCGGCAGTCCCTGAAGCGAAGCGGAGTGGGGAGCGGAGTGGCAGGCTTGCTGCTTCGCTATCGGGCGCTGGACGATCGCCTGGCCCTGGGGATCACGGCGGCAGCGACGCTGCTCTTGTTTGTCACAGTGGGCACTCTCCCCAGCCTGTTGGCGCTGGGCATCCTGGCCGGGCTGCTCATCCTACGGCCCGAGACGGGGCTGCCGCTCATCGCCCTGGCGCTGCCTTTTTACCAGCCGGGCAAGCCGCTCATGGGCAAGGTGTTCTCCACGGTCGAGATCCTCACCGTGCTCACGACGCTGGGGTGGGCGATCAACCGGGTTCTGGCCGTCATGCGTCGATCTCCCGCATCCCCCTTTGCCGCTGCCCGTAGGGCGGCTGACGGGGCACAGGACACCGCAGAAGGGGTCCCCTTCCGCTGCGCTTCGGGGATTGTCAACCTTCGCGGGCCTTCGGTCGGGCCACAGGCATGGATGTCAAGCGCCAGGAATGCATGCTCGCGTTTGGCGTCCTACGCTTCTCGCTTGACCTCCCTGGACTGGGGCGTCGTAGCCCTGCTGGTGGTGGGTGCCGCGTCGCTGTTATGGGCTGAGAATGGCCGGGTGGCGGCTCGGGAATTCCGCACCGTCATCCTCGAAGCCTGCCTTTTCTACGCCTTGTTGCGCCTGACGGTCCGGGATCGGCCTTCCCTCCGGAGTATGATAATCCCCGAAGCGCAGCGGAGAGGGACCGCTTCTTCGGTGTGGCGCATCGCCGATGCCTGGATGCTGGGGGGCCTGGCGATTGCTTTGGTTGGCGTGTACCAGTGGGCCTTTGGCCAGAACCTGATCACGGCCGAAGGCGTATGGCGGGTACGGGGGTTTTACGGGTCGCCCAACAACCTGGCGTTGTACCTGGGCCGGCTGCTGCCCGTGGCAATCGCGATCGCGGCGTGGGGACGCAGGGGCGGAAGGCGATGGTTCTATGGGTTGACCGCGCTGGTCATGGCCGTGGCCCTCGTCCTGACCTACTCGCGGGGAGCGTGGCTGCTGGGAGTGCCCGTTTCGCTGCTATTCCTCATGGCACTCCGGGGGCGCCGTGCATTCGTCCTGGCGCTCGGCGTGCTATTGCTGGCTGCGGTGGTGCTCCTCCTCGTGGTTGGCCCGGGACGGCTCACCTCGCTCCTGGACACGACCGGGGGCACCACGTTCTTCCGGCTGCAGCTCTGGCAATCGAGCTGGTCCATGGTTCGCGACCACCCGGTACTGGGCGTGGGATTGGACAACTTTTTGTACGAGTATCGCACCCGCTATGTGCTGCCCTCCGCCTGGGAAGAGTTCAACCTGTCGCATCCCCATAACCTGGTGCTTGATTTTTGGCTGCGGCTGGGGCTGCCGGGACTGGCTGTGCTCGCCTGGCTGCTGGTGGCCTTCTTTCGGCGTGGGTGGCAGGCAGCCTGCCGGCTGGCTGGGGGCGATAGGCGCTGGCTGGTCTTGGGTTTGATGGCGGGGATGGTCGATTTCGTCGCTCATGGCTTGGTGGACAACGCCTTCTTTCTGGTGGATCTGGGCTTTGCCTTCATGTTGATGGCGGCGCTGGTGCAGGCGGTCCACGCGGACGAAGGTCCATTGAAGGACGGACAATAGGAGGAGACGGCTATGCGCATTCTGATTACGGGAGGGGCGGGCTTTATTGGTTCCCACCTCGGCGACTATTTGCTGGAACGTGGACATCACGTGATCGCGATGGACAACCTCAGCACCGGGTCAACCGACAACATCGCCCACCTGGCGGGAAACAAGCGGTTCCTGTTCATTCAACATGATGTGACGAACTATATCTACATCGAAGGTCCTGTGGACGCCGTGCTGCATTTGGCCTCTTTGCCCAGCCCTGTGGACTATTTGAACCATCCGATCCAGACGCTCAAGGTGGGAGCTCTGGGGACTCACAAGGCGCTGGGCCTGGCCAAGGCCAAGGGGTCCCGATTCCTTCTGGCTTCTACTTCAGAGGTGTACGGCGATCCCCTCGTACACCCTCAGTCAGAGGACTATTGGGGCAACGTGAACCCGGTGGGGCCACGTGGTGTATACGACGAATCCAAGCGCTTCGGCGAGGCGCTGGCCATGGCCTATCATCGTCACCACGGTGTGGAAACCCGAATCGCGCGCATCTTTAACACCTACGGCCCGCGCATGAGGCTCGACGACGGGCGTGTGGTGCCCAATTTTGTCCGCCAGGCGCTGCTGGACGAGCCACTCACCGTCTTCGACGATGGTACACGCACGAGGAGTTTCTGCTACGTTTCGGACCTGGTGGAGGGCATGGCGCGGTTGTTGATGTCCGACGAAGTGTACCCGGTCAACCTGGGCAACCCGCGCGAGATGACCATCCTGGAATTCGCGCAGAAGGTGGTGGAGGTGACCGGCGGCCAGGGCCAAATCGAATTCATCCGTCCCAAAGACGAGCGCACGCAGGATGATCCGATGGTGCGCCAACCCGACATCAACAAGGCACGGAGGGTGCTGGGTTGGGAGCCGGTGGTGTCGCTAGAAGAGGGGTTGGGCAAGACCGTTGACTGGTTCCGGCGACGTCTGGGCAACTAGGGCCATTGACTGGGCGGCCATCGCTGCTTTGGGGGCAGCAGCCGCCGTAGCACTGGCGATTGCGCTGCTTCCCCTGACCTGGGCCTTCTTGCTCGTGTTCGGGGGGATCGCCGTGGCCGGTACGTTGCTGCGGCCGCAGTTTGGGCTGCTCCTTATCCTGGCGGCTGTCCCGTTTGGCTCCCTGCGACAGATGCAGGTGGGCGTGATGAGCGTCGGCGCAACCGAAGTGCTGGTGGCGCTGCTGCTGGCGGCGTGGCTCATGCGCATGATCGCCCACCGCGAGGTTCGCATCGGTCTCCCGTGGCTCGGCGTGCCGCTCCTCCTTTTCCTGGGGGCGATGCTCGTGTCGCTCCTGATCACCACGTCGCTGGAATACAGCCTGAAGGAGATTGTCAAGTGGGTTGAGGTCCTGGCGATCTACCTATTCGTAACCCATGAAGTAGATGAGCGCTGGGCAAGATTGCTGGTCATGGCGCTTCTGGGAATCGGTGCCGTGGCGGCGCTTCAGGGGATCTACCAGTTCTTGTTTCAGGTGGGACCGGAAGGGTTTATCCTCTTCGATCGGTTCATGCGGGCGTATGGCACATTCGAGCAGCCGAATCCGTATGGCGGCTATCTCGGGCTGACGCTGCCTCTGTCATTGGGCTTGGTTACAGCCGGCGTTGTGCGCCTGCGGAGTCGCCGTCCCGATGGACCGGCATCGGGGACCGCTTCCTTTGCGGTGGGCGAGAGGATCAAGGGCTGGTGGCTGGTGTGGGCTGGCGGCTGCGGGGCGTTGATGCTGGCTGCGCTGGTCATGTCTTGGTCGAGGGGGGCATGGCTGGGAGTCGCCGCAGGGGTGGCCGTCATCGGCGTGGCGGTGCTGGCGCGCAGCAGCCGGGCAGCAGTGCTGGCCGTGGTGCTGGTCGCGCTGGTAGCCCCCCCGGTCCTGTTGGCAGTTGGGCTGGGCCGAATCGGCCTCCCGTCCTCGATCGTCCAGCGCTTGAGCGATTTCGTGCCTTACCTGAGCGTTGAAGACGTGCGGGGAGTCGAGATCACCGATTCAAACTATGCGGTCCTGGAGCGAATGGCCCACTGGCAGGCGGCCGTTGGGATGTGGACGGACCATCCCTGGCTGGGCGTGGGCATTGGCAACTATGAGCCGGTCTATCCGCGCTATGCACTGCCCTTTTGGTCGGTACCGTTGGGACACGCTCACAACTACTACTTGAACATCGCCGCCGAAACGGGCATCGTCGGGTTGGCTGCCTACGTTCTGCTGTGGGCCGTGGCGCTACTGGGCGCCTGGCGGGCGGCTCATCGCGCGTCGGGCTGGCAAGCGGGCGTGTCCCTGGGCATCCTGGGAATGTTGCTGCACCTGAGCGTCCACAATCTCGTCGACAACCTGTACGTACACGGCATGTACCTTCAGCTTGCCATCCTGTTGGGGATGGTTCCATTTCTAACGAGGAGGTCAGATCGACCTGATGCGCATCGTCACGGCCCCTGAGTCCCATCCACGACTGAGTCGCTGGTCGGCAGCCCTACGGAGTACCCTGTGCCTGCGCACTGGGCATGCCGCTGCCTTTGCGGTGGCGCGACTGCCCGCGATCGGGCGCGTGTGGAACAAGTTGCGGGAGAACCCGAAAGAGCTGCTGCGATTTGGCAAGTTCGCCATCGTCGGAACTCTCGGAGCGCTGGTGGACTTTACGATCCTGAACGTCATGAAACTGGTTTTTGAGAGGATGGGTCTGGGGGTAGGATGGAATGGGCCGGCCGGGCCCCACGAGATCCAGTTAGCAGCGGCGAATGCCATATCGTTCAGCGTGGCCGTGATCAGCAACTTTACGTGGAACCGGCTGTGGACCTTTCCCGAGTCGCGGGAACGTCCGCTGGGCAAGCAGTTGTTGCAGTTTGCCATAGTGAACGTGGTGGGCCTGGGGATCAACACGTTCGTGCTGCTGGGCATGGACCACCTTGTCTTCCAGCAGTTCGTCAGCGCCCGGCTGAGCTACAACCTGGCCAAAGCATTTGCCATCGGCGTGGTGCTGTTCTGGAATTTTGGGGTCAACCGGGTATGGACCTATCGGGGGATCAAGTAGAGTGCATGGCTGAGCGGGGGAGCAAGGGGGCGGAGGTCCGGTGCGGATTGGGATCGACTATACGGCGGCGGTGAGGCAGGGTGGTGGGATTGGGCGCTATACGCGGAACCTCGTCCGCGCGCTGGCAGAGCTGGACCGCGAGAACCAGGTGACCCTGTTCGTTGCAGGTGGATGGGGTGAGGGGGATGGTCTCGGCCCCTGGCCCGCCAGCTTTCGAGTGCGTTCGATCCCGATTTCTGACCGGTGGATGCACATCCTGTGGCAGCGGCTACGCCTGCCGCTGCCGGTCCAGGCCATTACCGGTCCATTGGATCTGTTCCATTCCCCCGACTTTGTTCTGCCGCCGACGGGTCGCGCTCCCTCCGTGTTGACGGTGCACGATCTGTCGTTTCTGCGGGTACCTGAGTGCTTTGTCCCGGGATTTTGCGAGTACCTGACAGGGGCGGTTAACCGCGCAGTGAGACGAGCCCGGCTCGTCCTGGCCGACTCAGAGAGCACTCGTCGCGACCTGATCGAGTTGATGGGCGTCGAGCCGGGGCGAGTGGCCGTCCTTTATCCAGGCGTCGAACCGCGCTTCCAACCGGTGTTGGACATCACGGTTCTCCACCGGGTGACGGAGCAATACGGCCTGCCCCCTCGATTTGTCCTCGGCTTGGGAACGCTACAGCCGCGCAAGAACTTTGCCGGGCTCGTCGCCGCCTTCCGTCGTCTCGTGGCGGCCCGTGGAGACGGGGCAGCCGTCGGCAATCTAAGCCTGGTGATTGCCGGTGGCGAGGGCTGGATGGTGGATGGGATCTATGCGGCCGTGAGGGACGCCGGCCTAGGAGGCCGCGTCCACTTTCCCGGCTTTGTGCAAGAGGCTGACCTGCCGGCCCTGTATTCTCTGGCCGAGGTCTTTGCCTTTCCGTCTTGGTACGAAGGATTCGGGTTGCCCGTCTTGGAGGCCATGGCCTGCGGAACTCCCGTCGTCGCTGCCAACAACTCGTCGCTGCCGGAGGTCGTGGGGGAGGGGGGATTGCTCGTGGACGCAGGCGATGGTCATGCCCTGGCTGGAGCGTTGGCCCGCGTTCTGACCGAACCAGGGTTGCGGCAGAAACTGGTGGTTGCGGGTCGTGCACAGGCCGCGCGCTTCCGCTGGCCACACGCGGCCCAGCACTTGCTCGAGCTGTATCGTGCCACCGCACGGGAGGCGCACTGAATGGCAGAGGCTTGTGGTGGATGCCTGCTCCACGTCGGCCAAGTACGTGCCTTGGCTGCGCTTCGCATAGTCCCCGTGCGTGATCAAGTCGCAGGCGAGATTATCTACCTTCAATGGGGTAGGAGGCTATGCGAAAGGTTATAGCCTTGGGCTTCGTTCCAGGGTTCTTGCTGGTGGCGATCCTGATTGCCTCCTTCGGCCTGAGGGTATGGGGCAGTGGCTTCGGGTTGCCGGCCTATACCCGCTATCATGCCGACGAGTGGAATGTGGTGGAGCCGGCAGCCGCAGTCCTGCGAACGGGGGACTGGAACACCCACTCGTTCAACTACCCGCCGCTGTATGCCTATGTCCAGGCAGTGGCGGACGCAGCGTATTTCCTGTGGGGGGCCGCCCGGGGCATGTGGGAGTATGTCATGCCGTTCACCTTGCCGCAGTTCTACCACGTGGGGCGAATGGTGACGGCCTTGGTTGGTACTTTGACGGTCCTGGTGGTGTACCTGGCCGGGCGCAATCTGCACGGGCGGCGAACGGGGCTGCTGGCGGCAGCCTTGTTGGGTGGCTGCTATTTGCATGTCATTCACTCGCACTATGCAACCGTGGACGTCATGCTCGCGTTTCTGGTGAGCCTGGTCTACTTGTTCAGTGAGCTGATCCGGACGCGCTCGCAGACACGCTGGTATGTGCTGGCAGGCCTGTGCGCGGGCCTGGCAGGGGCAACCAAGTACAACGGCGCAGCCGCAATCGTCATGCCGTTCATCGCTCATGTGTTGGTTACCCGATGGGGCGAATGGGGCTGGCTCGATGGACGGCTGCTCTCGCTTCTAGGCACGTTCGTGATCGGCTTCTTTGGCGGCAATCCGTTCGCCTTGGGGAGCATGCCCGAGTTTCTCAACGGACTGGCCCAGGTGCTGCATCACTACGGCACGCAGCAGCCCGGTTTCGAAGGCAGGGGCAACTGGCGTTGGTACATCCAGGTGTTTCTCACCTCAGCCGACGCGATGTGGGTCGTCGCCGGATTCCTGGGGCTCGTGCGGCTGATCTGGAAGGATTGGAGAAGGGGCCTGGTGTTGGTCGGCTTTCCGCTGCTCTACTACCTCATGGTCTCGCGGTTCGTGGTGCGCTTTGAGCGGAACATGGTGCCGATCTTGCCCTTCCTGGCCATAGCTGGGGCGTTGCTGATGGACGAGCTGGGCGAGCGGCTGGCACGCCGGTTCAAGAGAGGGATTCCGTTCTCGCATGGGCTGGCGGGGGCTGGTGCGATCCTGGTGATCGCGGCCCCGCTGCTGGCTGGTATCCTGTTCGATGTGGCGCTGAGTAAGACCGACCTGCGCGAAGCGGCGGGACGGTGGGTGATGGATGCCGCGCACATCCAGCCGGGGAGCAAGATCGCCATTGAGGAGTATTCCATTCCCTTTGACCCCGCGCGGTACCGGGTGGAGAACGTGGTGCGGATCAGCGATCACGATCTGCTCTGGTATCAGCTGCAGGGGTTCGACGTGCTGATCATCAGCGATGGCGTTTGGGAGGTGCTGCGCCGGCAGCCCGACGCCTATCGCGGCAATCTCGCGGTGTACGACCAGTTGACTTCCGGCAGCACATTGCTGGCCAAGTTCGTGCCCAAGCCTCCCGGCATCGTGGTGGCTGGCTATCCAACGGTGGCGGTCTATCATTTCGCTCCGGTGAGGATCTACGGCGTGCCCAGGTGACTTTGAGGAGCAGGAGGAAGACTTGACCACACATGAGAACATGGGCACGATTGTCCGGCGCGAAAGAGAGGGGCCAGGTGTGGCTGTCGTGCGCTTGCTCCTCCCGGCGGGCTGGCTGCTGGCCGCGGTTGGTTACTACGGTGCGTGGATTTCCCACCCCACAAGCGCGCTCACTCTGAGTGGCGGCGATATGGCCGAGTTCGTCAAATTCCTGCCCGGGGTGCTCGATGGGTCACTGCGAGTGCATCGGCAGCTTTTTTACTTGCCGCCCGGGGCCGTCGTGGCGGGCGTGGCGCTTCTGGCCGGTGCGCGGCGCTTGAGCTATCCTCTGCTACTGCGGCTGTTGGCAGTGGGTCTGGCAGTACCCCTGAGCTTGCAACTGCTGCCGCCTGCATGGTCGCCCGCCAGCCTGGTGACGGCCGAATTCCGCTGGCAGGTACTCGGATTGGGCGTGTGCTGGTTCCTGCTCGCCGGGTTCTGGCTGTGGGGCAGGGCACCCGCCCGGTTGGTTGGTGGCCTGACCTCGCTGCTGGCCCTTGCGGCGGGGGGTCTGTCTGTCTGGCAATTCCTCACGGTCAAGCCCGCGATCGCCGTGGTCTACGGCAGGTCGCCGGCGATGGGCTGGGGATTGGTGGTGAGCTTGGCCGGCCTGGCAATTATGGCAGGCAGTGGGGCCGTGCTCGCCTCCGCACAGCCACCGCAAAGGAAGCGGCCTGCCCAGTTCGCAGGCACAGGGTACTCCGCAGGGGTACGGAGCGGTCGATCCTGAACGCACAGCCTCGCATCTCTCGAAACGAACCGTTGCGACCGGCAGAGCTCGCCCTGCTCTCGGCCATCTTGTTGCTGGCGCTTGTGCTGCGGGTGGGTTGGCCCACGATCACCGAGTTCAAGTTCAGCGAGGCGCGCCTGCAGGCCCTGGCCCTCGAGGTGACGCGCGAAGGTCGATTGCCCCTCGTGGGTGTGCCGTCCTCGGCCGGCTTTGACCATTCGCCGATCAGCGTCTACCTCTACGTGCTCCCATTCCTTCTCTCGACCGATCCCGTCCCCGCCACGGTCTACGGGGGGCTCGTAGGCGTCGCCGCGGTGGCGCTGGTGTGGTGGGTAGGGCGCACCTGGCCGGGTGGGGGCAGATGGGCCGCCCTGATCGCTGCGTTGTTGATTGCTGTCAGCCCGTGGGCGGTGGTCTTTAGCCGCAAGATCTGGCAGGTCGTGTTCGTACCTGCCCTGGCACTGGCCTTCGTCGGCTGGATGATCGCTGCCCTGGTGGAGGGGCGCCGCTGGTGCCTGGCCTGGGCTGTTGTGACCTATGCCATCCTGGTGCAGGTTCACCCGTCGGCGTTGTCGCTGGCCCCCGCCGTCGCGCTGTGGCTGGTTGTCTATTGGCGCGAGATCAGGCTGGGTCCACTCCTGCTGGGCGGAGTCCTGGGCCTGCTGACGGCCACACCTTTCGTGATCCATCAGGTCCAGAGCGGCCTGCCGGCGCTCGCCGCCTACAGGGCGCTCCCCGACGCGGTGTGGGACCTGTCGGCTGCGCGCCTGGCATGGGATGCCATCACAGGGTTAAGCCTGCACACCCTGGCCGGCGCGGCCTACCCCCTTCTCCGGATTGTGCCCTCGCTCGAGCCGGCCTGGAACGTCGTCGGCTGGCTGGCGCTGGCAGCCGTGGCAGGTTTGGCGTGTGGGTCGGTGAGGGGGTGGCGGTCGGGCAACCCAGTGCGCAGGCGTTCGGCGCGGGTGGACTTGATCCTTCTCACCTGGTTGTTAGTGCCCATCGCCTATAACCTGCGGCACAGTCTGGATCTGTACCTGCACTTTTTCATCCTGGTGGCGCCGGTAGCCTATCTGCTCATCGGCAGGGCAGGGGAGGCCCTCTTGAGCGCCGCCCGACCGACGAGTGTGCGCCAGGCGCTCAAGATTGGCACTTGGCTCACAATTACAGTGCTGGCAGCAGCGCAACTCGCAGGGTTGGCGATGATGGGGCGTTTCGTGGCGACCCAGAATACCACGGGTGGGTTTGGCACACCCTTGGCGCGCTACCTGGCAGTTGCGAACGCAGCCATCGTGCGCGCGCAAGAGATTGGAGCGGCTGAAGTGTTGGTGGTGGGGGAGGGGGACTCCCCTGTGGTAAACGAGACACCGGCCATTTTCGACGCCTTGCTGCGCGGCCGCACGGCCGTGCGTTTTGTGGACGGGAGCTCGACAGCGCTGTTCCCCGATCACCCGGCGGTTGTGCTGCTCGCGCCAGGCACAGAACCCCTTGCAGCAGTGCGATGGTACGAGCCATGGCCGGCATTGGACGTGTTGGAGGACTACCGCATCCTCGGCTTGGACGGGTCGTGGCCACAAGAGGGACTGGAAGCAGTCGTGGGAGCGCGCCTGTTCCAAAATGGACTGGAGCTACAGGGCTATGCCTGGCAGGACAACGCGGCGACACAGCGCTCCCGGCTCTGGTTGCTGTGGCAGGTGCTGTGGCGCGATGCACGCGACACCCACTTTTTTGTGCGCCTGATAGATGGGGCGGGGGTACAGCGGGGGCAGCAGGATGTCGCTGGCTATCCGCTGGTCGGCCGCAGCAGGGGAGACCGCGTTCTGATCGGGCTTGACATAACCCACTCCCCTGAGCTGCCTCGCGGAACCTATGGGGCGCAGGTAGGTCAGTACCTCTACCCACAGGTGCTCAACGTACCGGTGATCGATGCAGCCGGACAACCGGTCGCCGATGCTGTGTTATTGGGGCCGTTAGATTTGATGCGGTAGCAGGGCAGCAGAGTGCCGGAGAATCGCTGGATCGTCCTTGGTTTGTTCCTCTTTGCCGCGGCGGTGACGGGCGCCACGACCTGGCTCGTCACACGGCGTCACAGCCGCTCGGTCTCTGGAAAATGGTCTTTCGCCGCGTCCGCAGCGGGGCTGCGGAGTACCGCTTCTGCGGTGGCGTGGTCGTTAGTTGTGTTCCTCGGAGGGTTAATCGCGGCGAGGTACATCGAGCGGCTCCCCAGCGCTGCGCTTGGGTACGCGGGGTTTTCCCTCGTGGCATTCTCGCTTTCGTCGGTTCGTGCCCTTCTCTATCGGCGTGTGCAAGAGCGGCGGGAAGCGGATCGGGGGCAGCAGATAGCCTTGAGGCAAGCCATGGCGCAGGTTGTCGCTTTTGTCGCGCTCGTCGTGCTCTTGCTCGTGCTAGCTGCCATCCCCATTGCCGCCAGTGACCTCTTCCGAAGGCCGTACTCGCCGCTGTGGCGGACGATCAACCGTACTCTTGACCGCCTCAAGTACACGTACAATCCCTCGGGTGGGGGAGAGGCGCCCAGCTTCCCGCCGTGGAGTAATCCGGGGGATGGGGGCCTCGACTACCGTGACGTGACGCTGGCGACGGCCGATGGCTTGCGCCTGGCAGCCTGGTATGTGCCGGCATCCAGGCCGAGCGCGCGCACGGTCCTCCTGGCGCACGGGTTGCAGGATTCCAAGTGGACGCTACTGCGGCTGATCCCATGGCTCCATAACGCGGGCTACAATGTCCTGGCCTTCGACTTTCGCGGCCACGGGCAGAGCGACGAGCGCCCCACGACCGTCGGCCGTGAGGAAGTGCTCGACGTGCAGGCAGCGCTGGACTGGCTGGATGCGGCAGGTGTTGGACACCACGTCGCCGGGCTGGGCATGAGCCTGGGTGCGGCAGCTTTGGTGAATACGGCGGCTCAGGACAGCCGTCTGAAAGCCCTGATCCTGGATAGTCTCTTTGCCGAATGGAAGAACGTGGACTATGCGCGAGGCTACGGGCTCCCGCCCGAGTGGCTGGTGCCTGGCGTGCCGGATCCTGTCGAGGTGATCCGGCGCGTCCATATCCCGATCCTGATCATTCATGGCACGGCCGACATACTGACCCGGGTGGACCACGCCTTGCGGCTCTATCAGGCAGCCAACGAGCCCAGGTTCCTGTGGATCAACGATTCAGGGCACGCCTGGTCGGCATGGACCTATCCCGAGGAGTATCAAGAGCGAGTCTTGGGGTTTCTCGAGACCGCCCTCAACTAGAACATTGCCGGCCAGGAGGAGAAGGGGAGTGGGGCTACGGCACTGGCAGCCACTTTCTGGCCTGCACGGTTAGCACAATGTCAATTGTGCTAACCGTCGCCAGGTGGCCTTTAGCTCGTTAGCCGGCTTGATCACGTCCGCCTTGCGCGCGTTATGTCAGGTAGTCGAATCTGCTTTGGTGCGTAGGTGACTGCCCAAAACTTGACGATTCTAACGGACTGGGTAGAATGGTGGCACGGCACTCTCTCGTTCACCTTCAGTAGCAGAATCACAAATCGAAAGGAGCATTTGACTACCATGGGACGCTTTCTCGGACGCATCGTCGGCATCGCTCTGATCATCGCCGGAATCGCCGGCCTCGTTTTCAGCATCGTGGGCCTCGTCGTGCTGATTCAAGTGCAGAAGAATGTAGAAGCGGCTGTCGCCAGCCAACTCGGGCTTGTCGACCAGGCACTCACGGCAACCTCGCAGGGACTGGGTGTGGCCGAAGACTCTCTCGCGCAGGCGGTCGAGACCGTCAAGGTCCTGGAGACGACCGTGTCGGGGATCGGCACCACCATCAACAGCTCCGTTCCGGTGGTGGAAACCATCTCCAGCCTGGTGGGAGAAAAGTTGCCCGCAGCCATCGAGACCACGCAAAAGACCTTGGTCTCGGTCGCGGCCAGCTCCAAGACCGTGGACGATCTCCTGGCGGTGATGAGCGCCATCCCCTTCCTGGGAGTGGCCAGGTACAGCCCAGACGTGCCCCTGTCGCAGGGCTTCCAGGAGGTCGCCACGAGCCTGGAGGGAATTCCCGATTCGCTGCGCGCTGCCAAGGAGCAGCTCCTCACCACGAACCAGAACCTGGCGGGTCTGCAGGGCCAGTTCGACGCCATGGCGAGCAACATCGGCCAGATTGCCACCAGCGTGGGCGGTGCCCAGTCGGTTCTGGGGCAGTATACGGGCGTGATCGGTCAGTTGCAGTCCTCCATCGGGTGGATGAGGCAGTCGCTGCCCATGTGGCTGGGATGGGTCCGGCTGGGGCTGTCGCTGCTCCTCATCTGGTTGGGCATCGCACAACTGGCGCTGATCACCCAAGGCTGGGAGCTGGTCGGGCGCAGCCGGCGGAAGCGAGCGCAGGAAGCCGAAGCAGCGGTCCAATAAAATGGCCAACCGCCTGGCGGAAGAAACCAGTTTGTACCTGCTTCAGCATGCCGAAAACCCGGTGGACTGGTACCCCTGGGGCGCAGACGCCCGGGCCAAAGCCCAGGCTGAGGACAAGCCGATCTTTCTGAGCATCGGCTACTCTGCATGCCACTGGTGCCACGTCATGGCCCACGAATCGTTCGAAGACGAGGGCGTGGCAGCGCTGCTGAACAACCACTTTGTCAGCATCAAAGTGGACCGTGAAGAGCGTCCAGACCTGGATCAGATCTACATGGCTGCCGTGCAGGCAATGACCGGCAGCGGGGGCTGGCCGATGTCGGTCTTTCTCACGCCGGACGGACATCCTTTCTACGGGGGTACCTACTTCCCTCCCCTGCCCCGCCATGGAATGCCGTCGTTCACCGATGTGCTTGCTGCCGTCGCCTCGGCCTGGCAGGGACGACGGGAGGAACTGGTTGGAGGAGGACAACGTCTGGTCGAGGCAATCAAACGGCAGAGCGAGACAGGGCCAAGCGCCGCAAGTCAGGGCCTCCAGGCAGAATCGCTTGATCTGGCCTTCCGGAACCTGACATTGAGCTTTGACGGCACGCATGGTGGCTGGAACGCAGCGCCCAAGTTCCCCCAGCCGATGGCCCTGGAGTTTCTGCTGCGCTACCATCACAGCACGGGAAACTCCGAAGCGCTGCGCATGGCGACCCGAACTCTGGAGGCCATGGCGCGAGGAGGCGTGTACGACCAGTTGGGAGGAGGCTTTCACCGCTATTCGGTGGACGACCGCTGGCTGGTGCCCCACTTTGAGAAGATGAGTTATGACAACTCGCAACTGGCACGCGTCTACCTCCACGCCTGGCAGGTCACCGGCAGCGAGTTTTGTCGCACCATCACCGAAGAGATCCTGGATTATGTCATCGGGGAGATGACCGCTCCGTTCGGAGGGTTCTACAGCACCCAGGACGCCGACAGCGAGGGCCAAGAGGGCAAGTTCTTTGTCTGGACACCACCCGAGATCCGAGAAGTCCTGGGCGACGAGGCGGACGAATTCATGGCTGCCTACGGCGTCACCTCAGGCGGCAACTTTGAGGGGAAGAACATCCTGGAATTCGTCGGCGACATGAAGCAACGGCCCACCCTGGCTGAGGCACGCCGCAAGCTCTTCGAAGTCCGGGAGAGGCGGGTGCACCCGGGCCGCGATGACAAGCTCCTGACCTCGTGGAACGGCCTGATGCTGGCCGCCTTTGCCGAGGCGGCGCGCACATTGGACCGTGACGACTACCGAGACGTAGCAGAGCGCAATGCTGACTTCATCCTCCGCGAGCTGAGACAGGAGAATGGTCGTCTACTGCGTACGTGGAAAGCGGGTGAGGCCAAGCTCAACGGATACCTGGAGGACTATGCCTACCTGATAGAGGGGTTGCTGGAGCTCTACCAGACGACGTTCGATCCCCAGTGGTATGTGGCCGCCCAAGAACTGGCCAAGACGATAATCGCTCACTTCCAGTCACCCGACGGTGGGTTGTTTGACACGAGTGATGACCACGAGACGCTGATCACCCGCCCCCGCGACCTGCAGGACAATGCCACGCCGTCAGGCAATGCGATGGCCGTCACCGCCCTGCTCAAGCTGGCCGGTTTCGCGAATGACCTGCGTTATGTCGAGATCGCTCACCAGGCGCTGGCCCGAATTCAGTCGTTGATGGCCCAGTATCCCTTGGGCTACGGTCAATGGCTCCAGGCTTTGAGCTATGCCCTTTCACAGCCAAAAGAGATCGCGATCATCGGCGACCCTGAAGCCGCAAAAACACAAGCATTGCTGAGCGTCGCTCGTGAAGGCTACCAGCCCTTCCAGGTGGTGGCTATGGGGACTCCCAAACCAGAAGATGCCACCATCCCACTCCTGCAGGATCGCGACCTGGTCGGCGGACAGGCAGCAGCCTATGTGTGCGTCAACTTAACCTGCCAGGCGCCAGTCACCGAGGCCGAGGGACTGCGGATCCGTATGCAACATTCCTGAAAGCTAATGCCAAAGACGACGATTGACATTTCGTGCGAGTCGGCCGCGATCTGGATGCCGGAGTTGTGGATCAGGATGTCCAAGCCGCCCAGTTTCTGGACGACCTCCAGGAACATGCGCTGGACCTCGTCTTGCTTGGAGATGTCGGCCTGCACCAGGATATGATTGACCCCTTGCGCCCCCACCTCGTGGACGCACTGCTCCAACGCCCGGTGGACCAGGGCATCGGTCTCTGCGGCGTCTTGCTCGCTCTTGCGATATCGGTAGCTATCAGTCGCTGCAAACTCTCCAGGAAGAGGTGCTGAACCACCTTCTGGTCGGGTGAAGCCTCGGGATCGACCATTTAGTCGGGGGCAAAGTCAAGGTCGTGGGACTCGGTCCCAGCAATTCTCAATATGGTTGTGGTGCGCCCCCTGTCGCTCCCGCCGGCGACCGAAGGGAGGGCCAAATCCGGCGGTCGGGGCCTCGATTTGCGACTGTAGGCCTGTCCTGTGCCGGACACCGCAGAAGCGGTACTCCGCAGGCACAGGGGAGTCCAGGCTGAGCAAACGGGCAATCGCGGCCTGGTGCTCACCAAAAATGAGAATTGCTGGACTCGGTCCTGGCTTCCAGCGAAGAACGCGCCAATGGCGGCGGCGCAGCTCGGTGAGCGCTACGCGAACGGCGATTTTCTGCGCCCATGTGGTGAAGCGGCTCTCGCCGCGGAAGGAGTCCAGGCTATCGAGGTTCTGAGCAGGGCATCCGGTGCAAAGTCCTCGAAGAGCACGCCATCCACGTCAGAACGGTTGGCCAGCGAATAGCCCAGCCCGCGAAGGAGGACGGCGCGAAGGTCGGCCAACGCCCCGTCGCGGCTCGGCCCTCGCAGATCGTCCAGCCATTCCTGGGTGGTTCGCTCCTTCATGGTGCCTCCTCACTACCGCCTTGCATGAATCATACTTCAGAAGCCAGCGCCGCAAGCAGCACGGCCTGATTGCTCACAGTTTCGACTTCACCTCGACTAACCGTCCTGCGGCTCTCCCAAGCCCGTACCGGCTGTTCCCACGGGAAGGCTCACTTCATTCCGTTCCGTTTGGTATTCGAGACGCTGGCCACTGATAGGCCAGCGAGAACTATAATTCACACCTGCAACTTGACGCTCGCTCACAGACATTAGTACAAGACGGGCTGTCAGCGGGAAGCTACGCATATCGGGTTGTTCCCCCCATTGTGAGAGGATGCTTTGTGGCGACCCACAACTGGCACGCGTCTACCTCCACGCCGGGCAGGTCACCGGCAACGAATTTGTTCGCACCATCAGCGAAGAGATCCTAGCTCATGTCATGCGGGAGATGACCGACTCGGCGGGTGGCTTCTTTTCGACGCAGGACGCCGATTCGGAGGGCGAGGAGGGCAGGTTCTTCCTAAAGTCCCTCGCCCCCGGTGGGGGGGAGGGACTGGACGCCAGCCGAGATCCGCGAGATCCTGGGGGACGAGGCCGAAGGCTTCATGGTCGCGTGTGAGGTGACCGGCCGCGGCCGCTTTCAAGAACATCCTCGAATTTCGCGGCGAACTCGGCCGACCCCCGGCCCTGGCTTAGGCGCGGCGCAAGCTGTTCCAGGCCTGCGAGAAGCGCATCCATCCCGGTCGTGACGACAAGGTCCTGACCCTGTGGAATGGCTTGATGCTGGCCGAGACGATGACCGATCGCTTCCGGGCGCCCAACGGCGGTTTCTACAACGCTTACCGCCCCTTTCAGGTGGTGACCCAAGGAGCGCCCAGCACCCAGCCCCCCGATGTCCCGCTCCTGGAGGA
>Ga0315286_10000139_pt1 | contig 52508 bp, 53 predicted proteins | sample YL17G10_0_MG_FD_205038 | JGI IMG/M metagenome (GOLD analysis project Ga0315286, IMG submission 205038) | Sediment microbial communities from Yellowstone Lake, YNP, Wyoming, USA - YL17G10_0 | ecosystem: Environmental > Aquatic > Freshwater > Lake > Sediment | place: USA: Wyoming | collected...
ATGATGAAGAACTTGATGTTGTTCCTCCAAGCGAACAAAGAGCATCGAGACAAAGAGCAGCATATATTCAGGCATTTGGTCCAAACTTTCAATTCGAACAAATGCCACCACGTGAGCAGATTAGTATAACACCTGAACGTCCAGTCGGAGAAATTCCAACAGACTGTATGGACATATATGCACATGTTGGAATATTTCCCGGAACGTTCCAGATATCACCTCACTTTAAACTTTCCCAGCTAACAACAAACACAGTTGTTAGTAACTATCTATTACAAGCACAAGGTGGATTATCGGAGGCTGATATAGTTTGTAACCTAAGAAAATTATGCACTAACGTTCTTGAGGTTCTTCTCAATCGTTACGGTAATATTCAGATAAATTCTGGTTTTCGTCATGTGGGTAATGGTGCATCAAATAGCCAACACTTCAAAGGACAAGCGGCTGATATTACGTTCACAGATATTACAACAGCAGACCAATTCAACCAACGTGCACAAGAAGTGAAACAAATGGGAATATATGACCAGTTTATTTTTGAACAAAATAGACCAACAAAAGCATCTACATGGTTTCATCTATCTTATACAGAACCCAAACGTGTTGCCGTTCTAACTAAGAAGGCTTTTTCAAATACATATTTCCCTGGCCTTTATGCCTTAGTATTCTCATGAGCGGTTCACCAAATTACACATATCGTCCTGTATTCACTGCTAGCAACGTCCCCTGTGCGTTGTTAGTTGTGAATGAGACAAAATCGAGGCTAATTGCTGGTGGGATGTTTTTTAGAAGTCGTGAGACTGGTGAAATAACAAACCACATCTATCTAACAGGACGTATTGAACTCGTTGGGGCACAATCACTGTATGTTCTCTCAATAGTCAAACGTAATCCAACAAATAACGATGTTCTTGCACGAGAAACCTTCACTGAGAGGTACATAGCTGGAACTCCACCAACACCGAATCCAATGCCACCTCCAGCAACCCTTCCTGGAATCCCATCACCAACGATTGATTTGTTGCGAAATAAGGTCAATGCATCAAGTCAACTTATAGAAATTCCAAAACCGAACAACGATATTATCTTTCAAGGACAAGAAGAGGGAATTACATTAGACCCATTTGGTCCAAATATACGTATGCGTGGAGCTACTGGTGCTCCAGTACCCCCAAGTTCAACGTTCATAGGTATTCGAACGGGACCTGAGCGAACATTATCATTCATTAGCCTACGAGATATTGGTCACGCGTTCGTAGAGGTTAATCAGACAATTGAATGGAATGGAACGTTTTGGCAAAATTATCAAAGGTACAGTAATTGAAAGGTATCTCGTTTTTTTAACCTAGTAAATAATCTCATGTTTAAGGAGATCTAACATGGCTGAACAAACAACTTCTGCTGAAGCAAAACAGCAAAAACTAGCGGCACGTAAACCACTTCAGGTCCGTCCAGGTAGCTTCCCACATATCTATTGGGTTGAATTTAGTGGAACACTTGTCGAATGTGCTATAATGAAGCGTTTCGATAATGGTGACTTACTGTACTTCCCAGTAACAGCACTTGATAATATCGATAAACAACGTCTTCTCAAAATTGTTGGTAACAGGAACGCACAACTTTATGAGTTGTGGGATCTTATGAGCCAAACAACTCTTGGAAATGGCATGAATGCTCTTTCTTACTTCCAACAGTTGACGAAAAGAATTAGTGCATTTGGTAGTGATATGCCAGTTTCCCAAGGACGTATGGGTCTTTAGTCGTAGAATTTTCCCAGATAACACAACTATCATACAATAAAACTTTGCTTGATAGTTGTGTTAGCAAACTATTGTGAGATCTACTTCGTCTTAACTGGCTGAAGAGTTGACCCTTGCATCGTTGTAGAACTTGAAGATAATTCCTGTTACAGCACCTTGAAACAACATCAGAGAACCATTAACAGCACCAACAATTAGTGCAATATCTGTACCTGTTCGTTGAGAAGATAAAGCCCACATCAGTGTTTCGATGACAGCCCATGTCATTAGACCAAGCATCCATACTACTGCAAGCCTACGAAATAGGAAGTGTTTTTCAAATAAATTAAGCATTACGTGCTCCGTGCTACCGAAATTGTCAAAGTGTAAACAATTGTTAGTGTTCTATTTGCTGATTTAAGAACAGGAGAGAAGATTAGGTGTGTTAATAGTCTCTCTGCTTCAAGTGTAGGAGTTGTTGGAGAGTTTTGTACTCCAGCATCTTCACCTGGTATAGCAGACTGGATTCCACCAAACGCATTTAGAGCAACGAAAAGGTCGAATGTAAGACCTGATGAGAGAGCAATAGAACTCGTTGCACCTGTTGTGTTGCTTGTAAATCTTAAGAAACCGAATGTGTTGATTGTACTAACAGGTGCACCATTAATACTTGCGCCGGCACCGACAAGTGTCGACCCAGCAATAAGAGTAATCACATCGCCGTATGTAATTGCACCAAGTGGACCAGTACCAGCTGCTGGTGTTGTAATAGAAACCGACTGTGGAGCACCACCATCAACAACAATATTAAAATCATATAATGTTGAAGGTAGAAGACCGCTATCATCCTGGGCATCACGAACGCCGACGTTGACGTCTTGATACCCTGATTTTGCAGTTTGGGAAGCCCCAGCTGTCCATAGCGCAATTTCATCGAATGTGAATGTTGATTCTGTGTTCTCTGTTGGAGGATTCTGGTCGCTAATGAACTCGCTAAGTGGTTCATTTGGATTGAGAACACACTCAATGCGAACTTGTGATGTCAATCCAAGTTCGGTACTTCTAACACCAGGTCCTGAAACGTGTGGGACGGATGGTGGATCATCATCAGGAACAGCTCCTGGACCTTCTCCAATATTAACGTCCTGATCGTCAACGATTTCCCAGTATGTCATATTGTATAGTTGGGATTTCCAAGTTTCTGGATCAGGAGTAATACCATCGTGTGGTGGATTGTATGTAATCTGGAATGCTGCATCAACAACGGTTCCACCATTACCAAATGCGATTTTGTAGATGTAGAAGTTACTCTCATGTGCTAGTGCACGAGCAATAACTCGGGCCATGTTCTGCGGGTGCACCGCATTGTGTTTATCGACAAGGACGTTATTGAGGTCGTCTTTAATAAGAACGTGTCCGTCAACGTACAGTGGTAATAATTGTTTAAATGCCATAGGTTTCTCCAGTTGCTTGATTTATATATGATCGATTATCGTTGAAACATTCTGCGAACACTTGTCGTCAGTTGTTTAATTGTGTTGTTAAATGCAACAGGCTCAACGAGGAGTTTTCCTAGGTCAAACCTATCAATAAATGATTGGTCAACATCATTGAAAACAAATATACCTTTGTTGTCATCACCCTTCTTAATTGTTTCTAGGTCATACCCTTCAAGTTTTAGACATGATGCTAGATTGATGTCTGACGTTTCGTATGTTACTAGGTTGTCGTCTTGTTTCATTTGAGTATCCTTTTGTTATATTTATAGTTTATGCAGGGGGCCCGTGTCTAAATACTATTTGTGGTAACGTCTCATCCCACCCACCAACATCCCAGAAATTATAGTCCCAAGAGTCAATAAAACCGCCAGCATCAAGATTGTGTGATGGTACAATTGTTACTGTCTCTGTTAATGTTGTTAATGTGTCATACCCATATACATCCCATGGTGCAACTGCACTAAATGAGTACTCAAGAGAACCATCAAACACAGCACTTGGAATTGCTTCAATAACTGTTATCTCAGTCTCAAGAGTCATGCCGTTATAGACAATAGCAGAAATATGATAGACACCATCGTTACCAGTTGACTCGGAAACAACTATAACGTTTCCAAGAGTTAGGTCTCCTGATATGTCCCCATTAACAAAGAATCGTTGTGTTCCTTGATTGCCGCCAATAATCGGAACTACGTCGTCACCACCCCACGGAACATCAATAGTTGCATATGGGTTTGGTACATGGATGAAATCAAAGAATGAAATTTCCGTACCAAGTTCAAATACTAGGTACTCTCCGATAAAAGCTTGTGTCGTTGTGGATGATGCTGTCTTGCATAGTTGTGGAAGATCCCAGTTTGAAAATTCTGTTACTTCAACACCACCATCAACGGGATCTGTAAGTGGTGTCATTTCATCAAACGTACCAAATACTCTTGTTACGTTGTTGATTCCATCAAATGTAACAGATGTAATTGTCCACCTACCGTCATTACCAGTTGACCCTTGAACATCGAAGAATGTCGATGCACCAAATATTACAGTCTCGTTCCCTGTGACAGTAAATCTATCTGTTACTACGGTGAGTGCAACAATTGGAAACTGAAGGAATGGATTAAATGATGGGATCATTACACCATCGGGTGTTGGATCTGTTACATGTTCTACCTGTACAATAAAGTAATTCGTTCGTAGCGTTCCATTGTTGGGATCAAGATTGGGATCGACAAGAATGTTCGTTGGATCACTAACTGTAATTACTGTATCGGGACCAGAGAGTGCAACCGTTATGACAACCCATGATAGAGATGCTTGTCCTGTTAGTAGTGTGTAGATAAAGTCACTACCTATATTAAAGTATGGTGAGTTAAAGTACGCTGTTTGATTGCCAGCGATAGTCAGTTCCTTTGTTACTGTATTAACGGCTGTAACAGTAAATGTTGGATTTGTCGATGTGAGAATTTGCCACGTTTGTCCATTGTATGGATTGACAGAATCTGTTACCGTAAAACTATTGCCTACACCATAATGAGCTTCAAGGTCACCAGCAATTGTAAATTCCAATGTGATTGGATCGACATAGATAATCGGTAGTGTTTCGTGTAGTGGACTATCAAATGTTGCATGTATTTCTGTAATATCGATAATATCGACTGGTGGTGTAGGTTCGCCAGTGATATGTTGTGCTGAAACAACTTTCCAGTTTCCATTATTTTTTGGTGCTCCATGTATTGACATTATTGAGTCTACAGGAAACTCAGCCACATGGTTACCGATAATGTAAAACCGATCAAAGAATGGGTTAATGTATACTATTGGATACGCTTGAGAGAATCCATCACCTGTTATGTAACCCGTTATTGTTGTATCATTAATTAATGATGGAACGGGACTTCCTTCACCCCAAGGAAGTGTACCATATCCTATATTACATGAAAACTGATCATGAGCATCATATACAAACGTGCCAGCAATTTCGAAACTCTCTGCAATTGTGACGTCAACGAGATCGTTACCAAGAAAGTCAATCAGAATTTCGGCAATCTTTGAATGATATGGCTTAATATCGAGGATGTAGTTTATTAGCCCAAGAATTGGGTCTTTAGATGTTGCCATGTTTAATCGTCCAAAGCGTTCTGTGGTGTTTCAAACAATCTAATTCCGTAAAGTGATAGATATGAAGTTTTGAAGATTCCACTATAGTCTGTTCTCAGTGTCATTGCATCCATAAGGACCGAGAAGAAAATGCGATTCGTTGTATCAGTTGGGAATGTTGTGTACACAGCATTCATTGCCTCGATAATATTCTCAGGTGTATCAAATGAGTATGTTCCAAAAAACACCTCCCTATCAACAGGGAACACATTATACTTTTCATCCTCAATCTCTTTTATGACCGTATTTACAGCAAGATTAGGATCTACAAAAGCTTGCTCATCTCCTAGACCCCAACGTGTTCGAGTATTGTATGTTTCATCGTACAATTGACGTTCAATTGATGGAACAGGAACGAGTGGATCGTTGAGCTTGTATCCGATAAGAGATTCTGTAATTTTGTCCCACAAATCACGTCCGATTAGGAATGGTTGTTTTGCTCTAATCATTTGCCATTCTTCGTGCTTGTTTTTCTTACTGATTGAGTTCTCAAGCGTTTGACGCAACGAAAGGTCTTTTGTAAACTGAATTTTATAACGATCGTCTTCGTTAATCATTCCAGCAACACCGTTAATGATTACCTGTGAGTAGTAACCAGGAAGCGTATCAAGATAACTATCAGTGTAGTTTAGAGTGTTTGAAAATGGTGGAACACCAGTGTTGTAAATAAAGTTCTGTTGGAACATATATGGCTGTGGTGGTGTTTTCAGCTGTATAGCAACTTGATTAATTGGTATTGTGTTACCTTCTGGAAGGGTTGTCTTGTTGCGAACCCAGAAGAAATACGTTACAGAGGTAGTATTTCCTTGATTGTCGACTGTTGTGACGGTACTGTAAGGATAGTCCTTTGTATACTGCACAGAAGTAGATGTATTTAGTTCCTGTTCACCAAGTTGTGCATCTGTAAATTCAGGTAGTGGATTAATAATACGAACAATATCGTTTCCATCAAGTGGTGTTGTGATGTTAACCACCTTTGTTATATCATCTGGCAATGGCGTAAGATTAATCACTGCTTCAACTGTTGCTTGTTCAACAAAGAATCCATTAACGTAAACGTCAACAACATTGCCATCAACAACATCAAGGTCCGTAATTGTTAGTGTTTGTGTAACACCATAAAGTTCCATAACATATTCTTGGTATGGAGCACTATCAAGCTGTACCCATGGTCCCCACACGTTTGTTTCTTGATTCAAATAACGAACGTACAAACGTGAGAATGCTTCACCAGTACGTTTTTCTTCTGATAATAATGTTGTATCGTTTTCATCACCACTAACAGCACTTGCCCATTGTGTTGGAGGAACGTTCGACTGTGTCCATTCATAAAGGTCAATCGTACTCCAATCAGCAAGTCTGCCCCAATGGAATGATCTTTCGTTCAAGGTGAAGATGTTGTGATCCCAATATGGTACATAATCAAGATTTGATGTATCCCACCAAGTTGTACCAACTTGTAGACTATTCCACAGATAAGGTGGATTGTATGTAGGATGTTGCTGGTCGAGATTGTTTGTATACAATGCTGGATTTGTATCACTTGAAAGATCGACATTGACATAAGCATTTGCATAATGGTATCCGCGACCTGGATCCCAGACAGAAATTTTCGCCAGTGTTGTTTGGGATTTGTAGTCAATCAATTTTATTGGATTGATTGCATTCTTGTACACATTGATTAGATAGATTGTGTAGTTTGTTAGTCCATTCCATTGTAGATTAGTTAAAAGAACCTTAATAAGTTTTGAGTTCCTCATTTCATAGTGGATGTCTTCGACAAGAATACCAGTCCTCTTTTGTACAGAGAATACCCCAACTAATGGTACAAGTAATTGAATTGTGTTTGGGCTTAGTTCGAGATAATCAATACCAGTCTTTAGTAACGTGTTGTCATTTCGTACTTCAATATTGTTAGCACCTGGAATGTATGTAAATGGGATTGTCCAAATTGCTGATGGTGCTGTTTCTTCGTAGTAATCAGTACCATTGGTAAATGTAAACCTAATTCCATCAGCGGGATTATCAAGCTGGATATATCTGAAGCTATTTGCCATAATAGGAAGTGGACGGACAATTCTTTCTGTCACCTTTGCGTCAAAGTATAGATTACCATTGACACTAGTTTCGAGAATTGCCTTCCTTTGTTCTGGTTGTTTATACCATCTGTCTTTATCTGTTAGTTTAACATCTATGAATGACGCTTCAACGGGATCGGCAGTGCTTGTGAAATGAAGTCTCATTTCATTTTTACGAACGTCGCCTGTGAATACTTTCAGTTCTGGATAGATCTTCTCTCTCGAGTCGCCATATTCTGCGATCTTATAAGCCCAAAATTCATCAACAAAAGCATCAACGAAAAGTCTAGAGTTAACGAAAGCCTTAACCGCTGTTACGGTTCCTTTATTTTGAATTAGTCCCTTCCAGAATAAGAACTTTGACTTCTCGGTTACAGATGATAGTTCGTCCAGATAATCAGGATCTTCATAACCAACTGTGTCGCGGGCGAACCCAACAAAGTTTGCTGTTTCATTAACAACATATGTATCATAGTACTTTTGCATATTATCGACACCAACTTCAATGTTCTCTATGAATTGGTTATCAAGTAGGAAGTATCCACCAATATTTGGTCGACGTGTATCACCTGGCGATCGGTAGAATGTTAATGTGAACTTCGCTGTATTTAGACCCAAGAATGGATCATAGATGAGATTTTCTTCTGTTGTGTAATCATTAAACAGAATAATGTGTTCGTATGTGTCAATGAATAATCTTGCACCACCCATGTAGTCAGCAGATCCTACTGCAACTCCAACACGCTCGTCCCTTGTCAGTACAGCATCTTCTCCATCTCTTCCTTCATAATTGCTACCAACAGGTTGTGGTGAATAAATGTGTGTTAGTTTATCTTCTCTAAGTGCAAATATTGAAGTTGGTGCAATAGGATTACTAATCTGGGTATAAACAGATGGAGTTGTTCTTATGTCACTGAATGGTCCACTAATAATATTAGATACAATGCCATATGGAGGACGGAACCACAAATTGTTTTTGAATGGGTTAACGTCATATGAAGGTGTTGTTGGAGCTCCGAACGCTTGATCCAGGATTGCAACGGTTGCCTCTCCTAGACCTGTATAGATTGCATTTAACAATCCTTCTATTTGTACCTGCCAACTTTGTGGACGGTTGCTTGAAATATCAACTTCAGTAATTGATGAATCACTGAACACAAATCCAAGATCCTGTTCAAAGGCAATATACCCATAAATGATATCAAGTAGGGTTTGTATTCCTGTGACGAGAAATGGTGGAATTACGTGTATTATAGTTCTCGTATCGACGTGATATTCTTTCCATACCTGTGTTGTGAATCCACCGACTGCGACAAATGATTTCTTTATATCCGAAACGAAAATTGTACCAGAACCGACTGTTGTAATGTCAATGTATATTCCGAGGTTTGCATTAACCTGTGATGTTGCAAGTTTAAATGAACTATCTGTTACTTTGATCAGATAGTACGGCGTTGTTGATAAAATCGGAGCGGGGAAAGATTCTGTTGATTCTATGAATATCGCCTTTCCTGTAAACCATGTTAGATTTTTATCAGTTAGGTCAATATCAGACCATGGTAGTATACCAACATGCGTGAACGTATCGGTTGTTTGATCGACAGATACAGAGTACTTTTTAACACCGTAATAGTCTATCGATCTGTTTAGTGGTGACGGTGTTGTTACACGGAATGTCCAGTCAGTACCATCAAGACGTGGAATCCTTGAATTGTGTCTAATGTTGTACGTTGTGAAACTATCTGTTGTAACTTGAAAACTTTCAACATTAAAGTTTTCGACACCTGGCGACTTTTTCAAAATGATCTGGTAGTCGTTTTTCGTAATATCAAAGAACTTGTTTGTTATGTCTAGAGACTTAACATCAACCATTGCATCGGTTAGGTATGTCAATTGTGGATGCCATTGTGTCCATAGTGGTTTAAAATCGGACGTATTAACATCATAGTTGCCATAACGAATGAAGTTAATATACCATTGGTTAATACCATCTGAAAAATATGTTGTATTATCAGGTAATAGGTCTCCATGAAATATTGTATCGAGATGTGAGAATACCTTTGATGTACGCATATCAATCTGAAGTCCTGCAACAATCGTAAAGTCTGTTCCCCATGTATAGTGGAGAAATCGTACTGGCTGCATTCTGTATGCTGTTCCTAACAAATCAGCATAAAATTGTGTCGAGTCTTGCCACTGTTGTTCTGTTGGTCCAACATCACCAAATTCGTATATGTCGTCTATCTCGTTAATATTGAGATAGGTGATGCTTCGCACCAACGCTTGTTGGGTTAATGTTGGGTCATTACTGTAGAACGGTGGAATCAGATCATCAGGTGCATATCCATCAATTGTTGTAGCATAGATATTGACACTAAAGTGTGTGTACATTTCCACTTCACCAATACCACCAGTACTAACGGTTACTCCATCAGGTAATAGTTCACCAACAGGAATGATTCCAAGGTTAAGATTTGACCACATTAATGGGTTCCATCGACGAGTGTTTGTAATGTCTTTGTACAACAAATCCCACCATGTTGGTTTACCAGTATATCTTTGAATCTTCCATGGTTCAAGATGTGGATATGGTGTTCCAAATAGTGTTAGATTAATTTGTTCCCATCTTGCTCCCCAAGGCTTGTCGAGATTTGTCTGTGCAGTTGGATAGACGACAAACAATGTGTTTGCAGCTCTGTAGTTCCACGTAAATGCATCACTATTGTTAAAGTCTGTTGCAAATGGATCAAGTGCGTTTAGACGAACATATACATAGTATGCTTCTTTCATGTACTGTTGGAATGTTGTCTGATCAGCAAGATCAGTAAACATTTGTGTCTGAAAGTCAAACTTTAAAGTTGTTGTATCTGGTGCAATTTGATACAAACGTCTTTCGGCCTCAAGGATGATATTATTAAGAATGTCCTCAAGGTTTATCACACGCCAGGCTGCATCAACATCTCCAACAGTGCCTGTTACAGGTGACCATCCAAGAATGATGTTTAGAGGATCTCTAAACATCAACAAATTCGTTGCAGTATTAAACCAATATGTTCCTTCAGGATATGACAATGCAGGAACGCCTATACCAACAGAAACAGCAATGAATCTGTATAATACCTTTGTTACTGAATTTTGCCAATATAAACCAGGTGAAACAGCTGTGTATGGTGGAATCGTTGGTGTTGATGTACCACCAGTTATGTTGAGGATATTGACAATCAGTTGACGTTCGACAAAATCATCAATTGTGTAAGTATCATAGTGACCATCGTGATGTAGGATCTTATTTAGACCGATCTCTGGATCAACAAGCCATGCTGGTTCTGTTTTAAACGTAAGATTAAGAATTGGAGATGTTGCTATCCATCCCTTAATTCCTTCGTTTGTTGTTGCATTGTATGCTGTTGTATCGCCAAATACGATGTCGTTTTGTTTGTTCTGTTCAAATGTGTCGATAGTAGCATTGGATACTTGTGTCTCAAGATCAATAAGAAACTCATCTTGGGTTGTTGTCAGATACGATGTGAGATTCTGTAGATAGATTTCACTGAGTGTTGTTAGATTGTTATCATATTGTGTTGCAGCAAACGTGAATATGCCTTGAGGCGTAGTTGTTGTACTATACGCAGAAGACAGAAATGTGTCGTAACTATCATTATATTCGCGTATCGTTCCACCAACACCGTAGTTATATGTCGAAAGTAGTCGCTGTGGAGCTTCAACAGGGAAATTAAACGGATCGGGAGCAACTTGTAAGTCCATAATCGACTTAAAGTGTGTAAACAGTTGTGTAAACCTAATCTGCTGTCTATTTTCGTGGTCGGCATTGTAGAATAGTTGATTTGGAACTTCCCAAGCACCCTTTCCTGCAGGAACTAATGCTGTTTGTGTTTGATTATTCCAGTCTGTAAACGTATCACCATCTTCTAGTCTGTATTGATTGATGTAACGAGGGACATATTGTTCATTATCTGTTCCCTTTCTCCAAATGGTTTGTAGTCCTTCAAGATTATCTACCTCAATCGAATCACCATCCTTGAAACAGTACATACCTCCATCTTCTGTTAATAGAAGCTGTTCAAACAAATAGTCGCGACCACCATCAAATGTGACGATTCTCTTACCAATTGTAGTGTTAATGCCAAGATTTTGGTCTTCGACGTATCTAAAGATTTCGTTTGCTAGGTACGCTGTTGTACCATCGATGTTGAACAAGTCAAACAGTGGGTATTGATTTGTATACTGCTTAATTTGTTCAACCTGTCTATATTTTGCAAGGTTTTTATATTCAGGTATAAATGGGACATCTGTTGTTGTTCTGACAGGAATACCATTGTGATCAATCCCATCGTACCCAATATCAAGATCAGCAGCAACACCAAGTTCCACACGAACAACAGTTGATACAACCGATGAAGGGTCTAAGAATGCAATTGCGTTTGCATACAACGTTGTTGATATTGCTGGTGTGAATATAAATCCATCCCAGTTTCCTTCAACGTAGTTACCATACTGACGAATATCATCAACATACACTCTGATTGCATTCGTGTTTGCAAGGTAATGTGTTACTCCAAAGTCAAACACTGGTGTTAGTATTGATACAATAAACTCATGTGTATCTGTTGTTGTAGCTGGGACCTGATGATTTACAGGAACAGGATCTTCAATCTCTTGTAGTACCCATTGGTTTACGAATCCAAAATATGAGTCACCTTTACTCGATGTTACAAATGGCGCAACATAATCTGTGTGAATAAATGTACCATCAACAGGTAGGAAAGGTAGTGTCTCGATCGTTTGAATTTCAGTACGGTTGAATATAATATTGTAAAGGAATCCATTAACTGTATAAAGACCATCATTGCCTGATGATCCTTCAATTGTGATTTTGTCGCCGATTGTAAGATCAAGTGTTCTGTCGTCTGTAATATAGATTTCTGTTATTGTTCCACCAATAATTGGAGCGACAATGCCACTAATCGTTAGTGGTGGATTTGTTGTTTGTACAACAGTATTAATCCCATTGAAGAAAGAACCAACAGTGTTCCAGTGAGTGACGTTGAAGAACTCATTTTCAATTGAGAACTCAAATCCTGGAACAAATAGTGCAGTCTTATTACCAGGAACGATAATCGTTCCAGCACCGATATCAACGAAGAGGATTTGGTATCTTTCTGTCATTTCTGACAGGGTAGGTTGTGTATCTGATTGTTCCCAATCTGATATAACATTGGCTCTATATAGCCAAATTTGATTTAGGTATACCCACTCATTTAATTGAAGTCTTGGGTGGTACTCAATTATTGGTGCTGCAGCTGGCGTTGCGTGGTTAATATCTGGAACGTCCTTACGATGATACCATTTGTTTGCTGCCGACCACGGATCGGTTTGTGCTTGACAACCAGTTATAAAGTCCCAGGGGTATAATCCAGTTGCAGGAGGAGTGATGTAGTCAATCCAGTCGGTTAGAGCAGTTGACCAGATTTTCATTTCAAGAGTTTCGAGATTGAACCAGAAGAATGTATCTTGTGGGAAACTTGCGCCGCGTGGTCCTGGTGGAGGGGTTGCTGTTGTCCAGCCACCACCTGGTATTGCCGCTCCATTGACGTTTAGTGTTCCATCAACAATTAACGATCCATCACCAGTAGCAAGTGCAGGAATTGTCTCATTGACAACAACATCTGTATTGGGACCATTGTTGGTTGCAGAAACAATTGTATACGTTCCGTCTCCACTACCGCTATTTCCTTGAACAACAAACGCCTCTCCGATGACAAATTCGCTTGCATGATTTCCTGAAACAGTCCATGTACCTCCGACACCAACTATTACGCCATTAATTGTGTATGTGTTAGAAATTGGAGGACCAACATTTCCAACATCGAACCACCAATTTTCAGGATTGTCATCCCACTGTCCAATATCCCACCCAAGTGAACCTCCGTTACATGTACAATCTCTTTGTGCTTCAATCGATGACAGTGTGGCAAGAATTTGGGCTTCTTCAATTGGTGTTATTAGTGGATCTGCTAGACGTTCAGTTGCGTAAGCATAGTATTCATTGTACTGTGCTTCGTAGACACGACATAAGTTCTTGATTGTGATATAATCTGGTGGTATACTTCCAGTTGGATCATACCAATAGTAGTTGCGGAAGTTGACAAGTTTGTCGGCATCAATAGGTGGAACCCAGTTAAACTGTAGTGCATTGCCCCACTTTGGTGAACGATCAATGTCTACACCAGTATTTTCTAGCTCGTTCTCAACGTCTTCCCACGACATTGCATGGTCAATAGTTGCAACTTTTGAATATAAAATAGGTTGAAGCTGCCACGCCTGACGAATTACAGTAGGCTCTTCAATTCGTGTGTCATGATAGATGTAGTCACCATTAGTGTCTACCTCGAGAAAACTTGTGTTTCTCTTACCAACGGAGCCATATGCAAATTCCATCTCATTTTTTGTGAGATACCTATTGAACGTGTTATGGGAAAGATGCTTATTGATTAGCGTCTTGAACACATCCGGAAGGAGTTTGAATATGTTCGTATGTGGTTTTGTGTAGTCTGAATTATCTGCCATAGATTCTATGGACTCCTCTTGTTGAAGTTATTTATAAACTGCATGTTACCAAGAAAATTGGTTGATAACAAACGGTTAATCAAGAGGGTTACGCTTGTCTGATTGTTACACGATCTAGTGCTTGAACTATTTGAATAATACTCACAGGTATATGTGGTAGGAAAATTTCATTATCTTCAGCAGGTACCTGGAACAAATCTCCAAACGTGTTTGATGGATATGTTGGTACAAGAACAACAGAATCAATCTCTGACGGCAGTGCTGTATGAATTGCCGCTGCAAGTTCTGTAAAGAAGAATGTTTCACCAAACTCCCACTGGCTTATATCAAAATAATTGTTTACAGTTGTCTGTATCGTTGCTTTGATCTGATTGTCTGTCAATGATGAGAACTGTGAACGAATCACCTTAAATGTTGCTTGTAACTGTTGATCAGCATAAGGACCAAACAAATATTTAAATTGTCCTGATTGAAGGACGACAGTGTCTGATAGCATCCTATTATCAAGTAGGTATGCATACGAACTTCTAAGATCATATGGTGTTGGAGCAGCTGGTTTAATAACGATTTCTCCTGCAAGCCAATCTTTGATATTGAGGTAGTAGTCTCTCTGAATGATGAACATATCGATAATGTTTGTTGCTGCAGGATCGATAAGGTTCTTCAATCTTGTGTGATGTCTCCACATAAAGTTTAGTCCACTACGACCAAGTTGTCTTGAGTAGTTCGATCCAGTGTTTGTGTTTGTGCTTGATGTGTCGTTAATGAATGCCTGGATGTTATCGTCTGTGGGCTCAATTGGTACGGGTTGTACATTTGGATCGTCTTGATAAAAATACACATAGTCATTAACTATAATAGTCAACTCGTCACTGTCCTGTAGATCAGTTATTTCAACAGTATCGTACATTTGGTTGAGTACATGTGAAACGTTGAAATGAATTCCACTAACGAATAGAAGTGTACCGTTACCTATAATTGTTACATCCCCTCTTCCTTCAATGTAAACTAATGGGATAGGAACTATTAGTGGTGTCGCTAGCGTTACTGATGAGCCGCTACCAATTTGTGTAACGTCATTTGCCAAAATATGACCGAGATAGTTAACATCCCAGTTTACTGGAGCACCGAACGTTACGGTAAGTGTTGATGTATCGGAAGCGAGTAGTGTCTCAAATTTTAGATTGCCACCAACGATTGTGATATTAACCTGTGGAAATACGGGAAGATCAGCAATAACTGTATTAATAAATTGTGTCCACGTTAACCCTTGACTCATACGGAACACACTTGGTAATGATGCTGACCTTTCAATAATACCATCCACGATAGCACTAACAACGGTACCCGTTATGGTGATTGTTGTGTTACCAAGTCCAAACACAGATGATGCAACAGTGTACGTACCATCATTTCCTGTCGATCCTGTAACATCAAACGTTGAACCGGGTGTAAATGCTGACGTGCGATCGTTGGGGACAACGAACGTTCCCCCTAAACCAGTCGTGACGGCAGTTATCACGTAAGTATCTTCTATAACAACGGACATATTAACTTCAAAATCATCACCTTCGATGTCGCCACTATAGATAACATTTGGTACTGTTAAAAGAGCGGCCGCGATTGCTGTGATGATACTATCAATTGTGTCTATGTTGATAACATTAACCTTTGATCGATCGCCAGTTGTTAAACTCTTTAGCTGAATGTTTCCACCAACAAGTTCTGCTTTTGCTATATCACCAAATCCTTGGTTGATTACATCAACCAAGGATCCATATGTTTGAATCTGGTCACCAGTGAACGTAATCTGTCTCGTTATAGCTGCACGACGGTAGTTAATTTGTCCATCTGCTACTGCGCTAGGAATTAGTTCAAATGTAATGATTTCTGTACCAATTGCGTTTGTTCCTACTACTGGTGTACCAAAACTATTAAAAGTAGCAAGTAAACTGAACAACGAGTTTAGTCCGGGAACAGCAGTCAGAATTGCATCAAAATCTGTTAAGTCTGGATCGGCAAATAATGTACCTGGTGTTATAAGAACTGTTGATGATTGTCCTATCGACGCTGATGTTACTCTTATATTACCTGCTATAAGCAAAGCTGTAGCAGCACCAGCTAAGTCAGTATTAAGTTCTGCTAATAGTTGTGTATATGTTTGAGCATTTGTTGCATCAACAGAAATTGGATAGTTTGTACCGTCAATATTGATTGTAGCCGTATATGTTGTATCTGTACCTGGAACGGCAGCATTGAATGTATTAGCACCACCTGCTGCAACTGCAATAGCAGCAAAAATGTCACCACCAGTTGAACCAAACGTGCCTGCAGCTACAAGAATTGACGACGTTGTACCCAGTGTAGTACTGGTAAAAACAAACTCGCCACCAACAAATGTTACAGTTGCAGCTGGTGTTACTTCTGCATCCATAAGAGCAGCGATTGTATTGTAATCTTCTACGCCTGTAAGTACAATTGATTCTTGTTGAAGTGGTCCACCATCGATTGTAATATCAAAGTCGTATGTGTCTGCAGGAATTGCAGGAACAACCGTACCTAGTGGTAAACCAAAAACAGATACTTCTTGATACCCTGCTGTTGCAATAAGTCCTGTAGAATCTAAAAGAGTTTTGGCAACCGTAAAGTCGACTTCCTGATATCCAGATGTTCCTGCATCAACGATAGATACTGTTGATGAAGTCCCAACGCTGTTGCTTGATATTTGAATGTTTCCATTAACAATTGAAGCGGTTCCAAATGCTCCAATCTGTGAGTTAAGACTGTCAAGTAGTCCACCATATATCTGAGCAATTCCACCAGCAACGGAGACAGGAATTATATTAACTGTATCAATCGTTATTGTTGCATAATATGGTGTTGTTATCGTATCAGTACCAGGTATTGTAATCCAAGATCCAGGTGCATTAACACTTGCAAGTGGAGCAACGAATAACGTACCAGCACTAACAGCAACATTTGATGTCGCACCAAATGTATCACTGGTTATTACAATATTGCCATTCAGTTGTTGTACTGTAGCAAAACCACCAAGTTGACTACTCAACTGCGACAATAGTGTTGAAAATGTTGTAGCTGTTGAACCAATGATCGATATTGGAATTATAACTGCACCATCTACAGTTACTGTAGCAACGTACGTTGTAGTTGGTACAAGAGCGGTTGGATCGCTGCCTGTCTTAGCAACAGAGAATGTTATTGTTTGTGATCCTTGCGTTGCACCAACGTCATTCGTAAGTCCTGTAATATCAGAAGATACACGACTTCCGCCAACGTTAACAATTTGTGTTCCAGATGTTCCTTGAACAAATCTGAACGAATCAATTGTATACACTCCATTATTATCTACGACAAGGGAGCCATCAGCAGTTGCACCAATAGGGATAGTTTCGTTGACAACGATATTTGTGTTTGGTCCCACATCTGTTGCTGATGCAATTGTGTAGGTACCATTGCCTGTGCCAGTATTACCTGTTACAGTAAACGGATGACCTATAAAATTCGACAGCAGGAGTGCGGAATTTCCAGAAATTGTCCACGTACCACCAGCACCAGTAATAACAGCAACGATTGTATATATTGTTCCCGTTGATCCTGTAACACTAAACAATCGATACTTTGATATGTAAGGCGTAATGTCATTATCAACGTAGAACCGCTGTAGTGGTTGGTTTAAGCTATTAATTGGTGAGTTATCTTCGGTTGAACTTAGATCAACCTCAAGTAGTAGTCTGTATGCTACTTGATTATTAGCAACATCTGTTGGAGTATCTGGTAGTTTATTACTACCGACATTCCACAAACTAGTTCCGTTAGTTGGAGCTAATAGACCTGTTGTCCCATCATAAGATGCTGTATTGCCAAAATTGACAACATAGAATGCTGACAGAGAAGTACTGTCTGTGATGTCAATTGATGGATTGAGAAGTTCTGACAGTCTAATGTTATCTGGTAAACCGTCACGGTTACTATCTGTTGGAACAACATCGAGTCTGTGAATATCTGGTAGTCCGCTATTTAGATACTCATCATGACCAAGAACAACAAGATCAATATTGTCAACAAGTGTTCTTGCACGATCGTTGTCTGAATTTGCGTTAAGAACGGTTACAACATCATTAGATGGCGTTTGCGAATCAAAGTCTACAACGTCTCCATCTTGTGCAAACCAGAATCTCGTTGTCTGACTATCAGCAGTTAGAGTAGATGTGCTATATGAAATGCTCCATGGTGTTACAGTTGGATTAGCATTGACGATCTTGATAAAGTATGGTTGGTCTGGATGAAGGACAAGCCATACATTAGTATAGTCATCCTGATTGTAAGCAATCCACGTATCAGTAGCCGTATCGTGCACCAAGTAGACAGGAAATCCAACACTTGGTAGAGGAATTGGATGTGTCGGTGTAACGTCACCAAGGGCATATGGGATCTCGTTTCGTTCTGCTGTTGTGAATAATCGACGACCAGGATTTGTATCACCCCTTAAAACCCTTGCCATATAGAAATTAGGATTAGAAAGAATTGGTTCAAGATAATTGTCTAGAATTGCCGTTCCAAGAACTTCAGCTCCAACATCAGGAAGAACAAATTCATTTGTTCCATAATATAATGCAAGGTCGTTTCCAAACAATTTAACATTGTCGTATGCTTCACTTGGATCGGTGAAATTCATCCATTTAGATTCACCAGCAAATGTTCTGTTGATTGCCTGGAGTTTGAGAATCGTTGGATCTTGAAGCATGAACGTATTATAGTCACGTCCATTAACCATACGATCTTGTGTATAGTATACAGCGCGAGCTGTTCTACGAATGTGTTCAATATCTTCTGATGGCGATGCGTTCTGAATGGTAGAAATTAGTGAGAACTTGAACGATAGTGTTTGATTGTTCCCTGCAACGTCTTGATATGTTAACGAACCATTTGTTCCTTGAATTGAACTTTGTGGAACAATAACGTCATTGTTTGCTGAGATGCGGAACCAAATATCAAACGTTCCCGATGGGACATTTGCGAATTCGCCATCACCAAAGATCAATCGAACGTCATCATTCTCAAGGGTTTCAACTTCATACTTGTTTCTTGCTGTATTTGTGTTAAAGATAATGTTTTGTGAATTTGCCGTATCAACTTGAACCCAAGCACCAGAACGACCTGTGGAAGAAGAACCATCATCTACAATGCTTCCTGTTATTGTATTAATATTGTTCAGCCAAATATCTGTTTCGTTAATGTTCTGAGAATTGATTTGGAATGTTTGGTTTGGTGTTACACCATCAAACGTTTCTGTCAGTTTTTGCAAAGATCCTTGTTTTGTAACAAACATGAAACCAGTACTATTGGAACCATCACCGAGACCATCAGATGCATACAGTAGTGTCATTGCTGAACTATTCTCTGGACGTCTTTCATATGGTCCATCACTATTAAGTGCTGCAGGAACAAGTTCGAATGTATATGTCTGATCTGACACACTAACACTATAACGAATTATACCATTTGGAAGCGATTGGTTGTCAAATGTATACAGCTCGAATAGAATATCTTGTACCTGAACACGCTCGCTTGGTGTTACAGTACCGAAATCATTCTGTAGTGCACGATTGAGAACAAGAATGAATTGTTCTTTCCAGTCTGGATTTGTTGGATCGTTCCAAACAATGTTTTTATTAGTTAGGTTAACACCTTTCGAGTCCGTAAGTCTTTCAGATGTTCTAATAGACGTAATCTTTACGAGACCACGAGCGGGAATGTTTCTTGCTGCTGTGTACGAAATGAACTTTGCAAGTCGTAGGACACTTTGCTTTCTTTGTGCTACTGGAAGAAAGTTTTCACGAGCGTTAAGATCCTGTCTATATGCAACAAGTTCACCAACATATGCAAATGTTTCAACGATTGCAATCAGCTCACTTGACTCAATGAAATCATTGAACGATTCAGGGAAATATGTTCTAATGTAGTCAATCAAACTTTGTTTGATTGTGTTGTAGTCGTATGATGTGAAATTAATGTTCTGAAATGCATCATATACCTGACGCCACGTTTCAGCACTAGACACTGTTGGAATTAATCTTCCGGCCATGTTTATCCTTGTTCAAACACGATGTTAAGAGAGAAGTCATCTATGATATTTAGTTCAATGTAACGTAAACGAGCATCCGTTGTTATCGCGTAATTGTCATAGTCTGGTGTGACACTAAATTCAATCACTTCAACCCTCGGATCGAATTCAAGCACAGATAACACCTCATCGTGAACGAGTTGTATTGTTTCATCATCGAGAGGATCAAATATAAGATCAGGAATGATTGTACCAAAAGATGGCATCATTACCCTTTCTCCTTTCCTTGTAAAAATATGGTTTACTAGGTCTCGTTTGACGATTTCTACGTTTGTAACAACAAATTTCCTTGTCGACAAGAAGTCCTTTGTCGAAAATCCAACATAGATTGGCTTAATTAGTTCTAGTGCCATAATAGTACTCTTAGTAGCATGATAACTATTTATCTATGCCAGTATTTCCCACGAACCTTGTCATCTTGGTCAATATTAGGATCGTTGTAGTTGTATTTTGGTGAGTGTGTAAAGTCACTTGCTGTAGGCGATCGACCCCACGGTTCATGTGATGGAACACGATTGGTCCAAAATGCTGGCTGTTCGGCCGGTGATGCAGCCGGCGCCGCATTGGGACCATTAAGGTGAATTTGTGCACCTGTTTCAACGATATTACCACTTGCAAAAAGATTCATCTGGCCGTCAGATGTTAGGTGTAGAGTTGATCCAGTTTTGACGTGTATTGCACCTTTTGCTTCTGTAAAGTTGCTACCATTACAAAATGTTCGAATGTTTCCAGCACTACGAATGTGGATATCATTGTTCGTTTGTATACGTAGTTCGCCTTGAGAAACCATGTGAATTCCTTCCTTAGCGAACATCCGTATCGTCTTACCAGACGTAAAGTTCATTTCGTTTGTTGAATGAACTGATAGTCTCTTACAGAAGACATCGACGTTTCCATCCTGATCAATTTGAACCCAGTTCTCACCTTCAGCGGTGTTAATATAGATTCGTTCGTTTGTGTCGTCTAGGATAATTTGATGTCCAGCAGATGTGCGAAATCTCATTCTACAGTTTTCGACCCGATCGTCCATAGAGATAGAATGAAACCCTGGTGTTGTCCACCCATGAGTTAAGGAATCATAGTTTTGACCAGTTACTTCAGATGGTGTATTTGGATCAATTCTACTTTTTGCATAACCACTCTTTGAATTGATTACGTTACCGTCATCTTCTGTAAACGGAAAGTTATAATCATCAGGAGATTTTGCAACAACTCCAGGATTAATCTGAAGAATAATCTGATCATTGCCACCAACGCTATGATCAGCACCACGCGTTCTCCATTCGTAGTTTCCTTGACGACCACCAAATGCTTTTGACTGATTTTCGTATAATGGTTGGATTGGTTGTTCTTCGCCAGAAAGAGGTCCTTCGGGTTGTCCTTTGTTTGATACGGCTTGTGATGACGTGTCATAGAGGTAACGACCGTGAGGCATTGTATGGACGGCTGTTTCTGTTGGAAGACATCCAAGCCAAATTCTTTGCATTGGATCAGCATTGATGCAAGCAACAAGTACGGAGGAACCAATTTTTGGAATGCTCCAGAACCCATATGCAACGGATCCTAGAGTCGGTTTTTCGTCCGAAGAACCACGAGACGCGGTATCAGAACGAACTGTTCCTGCTACCGGCGAAACATATTGACACCAAGGAAGGTCTTCTGTCTTATGATATTGTCGATCGCCGAAAGCTGGAACACGAGCTCTTACCCTACCCATTTCGAGAGGATCGTTTGTATCGATAACAACACCAATAGTGATCGTGTGATAGATTAAGTCAATCTTACTTGCTAAGTTCATGTAACCTCTCTAAACCACGTCCTGTAATCACCTGTAAATAGTCCAGGATTGTGCAGATATGGCATTTCGGTTGTCATCTGAAGACGTACCTGAAATAGGTCACCAGCAAGTATTTGCGTTGTCACATTGATAAAATGGGGAAGACTTGGGTAGATAATTAGTGTTCCTCGTTGAGGATTAAATCCAAAACCATATTGTGGGAACTCAAGTTTACCGCCAAACACTTCAAAATCTCCATCAAATGGAACTTGACTTTGATAGTCACAAAGGAATAGGACCATAGTGAAATCTCTATCTTTTGTTTTTACCCATTTCTTTCTAAGGTATGAAGAATTTTCACATACAAAGTTACTATTGTTACACCCTTCGGGGTACCACTCAATTTGTAGGTCATTTATTGAACGGTACTTGACGTTAAAGTGGTTTTCAATTTTAGGAACGATCTCGGTTTTGATTCGTTCGCAAATAAGGTCTTCAACAGCGTCATGCATTTTTTTCATCATGATCGGCTTTCCGTCCTTATCTACGTTAGGATCGAATGTGTCATCGTACGTTAGTGCAATAATATGTTCACACAATAATGGTGAGATGAAATCCTGTACGATAAAAAATGGCGACTTGGGTGGTAATGGTGGTAACGGACTACCTTGCATCTTATATGTCCTCCTATTATAGAGGTATATATCACAGGGTTATCTGTTTACTTTTCCATCAATTTAAGGAGAAGGCGGACAACTTCTTCATTTGTGGTTTTAGGCTCTTCATATTCAATGGGTGTGAATTCAATCAATATATTGTTGAGTGATTGCCAGTCGAATGATTCCATTTTTGGATCAATGAGGAATTTTCCCTTCTTAAGAAGGTTCATTCCAATTAACAATGGATCTTCCATGTTTGACCGATCGTTGAGATTGAACATAATATCCTCATGCAATTCGTCCTTGATTTTAACGTTGAACGTTATGACAGGTCGTTGGTTAACTCCACCATCAGCTGATGCTATTGCCTGATAGTCAACAACGGGAACTGTATAACGACGGTCGTTAAAAATGAATGATACGAGGTCAGCGTTTTCTGTTGATAGCGGATCTGGTCGAATACGTAGTTCTTCTGCATGGAGAGAACAGTATGTAGCACCTGTATCAACCTTCCCAACAATTGGCATGTTTTGGTTGAATCCGATTATAGTGACTTCAATTGTTGAGCCAATTGTACGTGCATCGTAATCGGTCTTAACCTTATTAACACGATCAGATTCTTTTTCGGTTTGTTGATTAAGTGGCTGTTCCTCATCTTGTTGTCCAAAGGGATTTGATGGATCGAAATTCATCGATGGAGTACCGTGTTGACCACTAGCATCGATGACACCATTTACAGACGTTTCTTTTCCTGTAGGTACTCTCTGTGTTGGTTGTATCTGAGGACTATTGGGTGTACCATGAAGACTGTTACTATATGCCATAGATTGTGGCAAAGTAATAATTCCACTAGGTGCAATTTGTCCTTTCTTATTAAGGCCCCAGACAAATACGAGACTGTGGTCGGTTGGTGTCCTTTCGTCAGGACTATAAACGATAGTTGGTTTGAATTTATCGTTGTACATCGATCGAACATTGTTTGTTCGATCGGCAAAGAAGTTGTATGTTATCTCACCAATTGATAGACGGTCAGGAAATGAAGAAACCTTACCTGAGAGGAATGTTCGTTCTAGTGTTTTGACGTCATCAAATTTCATATCGAATGTCCTGTTTATTGTTATTTATACGAACTTTTGATAGAACTCTTTGATCCGTAATGTCAAAGGAACAATATATGGCTGAATTGACTTCTTAAACACCAACGGTAGTCCCTTTTCGACTGTAATCAGAGTGACAATTTGTGGTATTTCAATCTGGGTACGTTCTGCAAATGCAAGACAGTAGAATGTTTCCTGTAAGTAATAGTCTTCAACCATCCAAGTGTGCTTCATGTTTGTTGATGATTTAAAATCAATGATTGATGGGACACCAGCAAAATCAGCAATACAATCGACTCGCCCAGCCACTTGAAGAACGTCACTATATAGAGACTTTTCTTGGAGGTAGATATTATCAATCTTGTCGATGTATATCTTCAATTGATTGAATAGTTTGACAGTTGAATTGTCGTGGTCCCTTGTTGGATTTTCTTCGTTGTTAAGATACCGTTCAGCAACTTCGTGAACAGCTGTACCGCGCTTAGCAGCACGTTCCATCTCTTTGTCGGCCTTTTGATGACCAAGAGAGTTCCTCCATTCAACAAGGTACGGTTTTTCTTTTGCACCAAGAACGGTTGTTATTGAAGGATAGTACTGACCATCAGGGGTTAGATACCACCTTTGTTTATTTGTCATTGTTGCCGGTAGGTTTGGAACACTAACGGGCTTGTGTGTAAACATTATGGGAAAGATGCTTTTCCTGGAGCTTGTTGTCCTTGAAAGCCTGTTTGAGCTGTCTGAGCTGGTTGTGTACCTGGTTTTTGATTTGCTGCTTTGTCATTCTTGGCTTGCTCTGCATTGACTCTCTTTTGTTCAGCAGCTTGTTTCTGCGTTAGTGACATAACAGTACGTTGTAACTGAACGTTTTTGTCATCGTATTTCTTTGTATCACGAGCCTTTTGTGCAAGAGTAATAGCCTGTTGATTTTTTATCTGTGCAAGTTGTGTATCCAATTGACCAAGTTGATCTTGCTCCATCAGATCGAGATATTGTTTGAATGTTAGTTTATTGAACATTACCTATCCCAATTGTTTTCAACGCGACGTCTTTTGTCTTCTTCGTGCCATTCACTTTCTTGTTTGGCATAATCGAATGTCCCATTTGTTACACCTTGTGGAAGACGTTGGTTATGCTCACTGACAGTATCATTCAGCCAATCTTGAAGTTCTTCATAAGTCCTAACCATTGTAACAAAATCATCTTCTGAGTTCCTAAAAGCGCCGTTATTACGAATTGGATATACAATAATTATCTCACCTGGATTTGTATCAACCCAAACTGTATAATGTGGATTCGACCAAAGACCTATTCCGCCATTTTCTTCCCAACCATCGCCATCAAGTTGTCGATCAACACCACTATACTGGCGATATCCTTCACCAAACATTCCCTGAACCATTCCATCTTCTGTTTCACGTGCTTGATCGTGACGGTACTTAGCCAACATTGTAAGTTTTCTTGCTTCTTTCTGGTCTTCCTTCTTCTGACGGTAGTACGCTTCAGCATCGAGAACTTCTTGTTCGGAACGAACTTTCTGTGTAGCAATCTGTGCGGTGTATTCAGCTTCTTTTGCGCGCGCCTCAGCAGCCTTAGCATCAGCTTCAGCCTTACGTGCTTCTGCATCGGACTTGAGCATGTCAATCACTTTATTAAGTGCAGACTTAACACCTTCATCGGGACTTGGAGCCATTGCTCCCTCATCGCCAGGTGGAACTTCGTCCATGCCCTCTAAATCTGGTAGCTCTCCTTCATCACCACCCTCAACATCTCCCTCACCCCCAGCTGGAAGTTCCTCTTCTTGATCTTCAGCAATATTTGGCCATTCAGTGTGAACAATGTCAAACCGGTTGTGAAGGTTAAACAGAAGTTCTGCAATCTCCGCAGAAGTGTTAACTGCGTCCTCTAATTGTGATGACACAGCTTGTTGAAAGTCATTAGCTTGTTCTGGACGAACGTAGACTTTTACGATATTGCCCTGGTCATCTTGAAGACCGAAAGCAATTGTATTTTGTTGAAAGTCCATTTTCTTCTCAGCAGCCCGCATCTTTCCCTCTACATCAGCAGGAGAGAACATATTTTGTGCGTATTCGTTAAGAAGACCTGTAAGGAAACTTTGACGAAGCGATAGTTTGTTAAGAACGTCGTTTGCCTCGTTTTTGTATTTGATTACAGGAATACCAGCAACTTTCTGGCGACGACGGATTCCAGTGGACCCCTTGAGAAGACGAGAAGGAACAGCAGCGACAGCACCACCACCTACAGCACCACCAGCACCACCAGCAGCACTCTCTTTAATTTTGTTTCGTTGTGTCATAACAAACCTCAGTGTGTTTAGAGTATTTATTGTGACACAACGATTTATTGCACAAGATTATTCTTTGTCCCAAGGCCAGGAAATTGACTCATCATCTTCGTCTTCGTCATCTTCGCCATCAGACCAATCTTCATCAGAATCTTCATCAGAATCTTCATCAGAATCTTCATCATCTTCATCATCCATGAAAATGATGTCATCGACTTCCCAGATTCCGTAAATATTGAATGTTTTCCATTGAACTTCGATCGATTCGTTAAAGGTATGATCAACGAAATCTTCGAATGTGAACATTGAAGACATATGGTCCTTAACGTACTGAGCATACTCAGTAACATAATGTTCCATTTCTGCAACAGCGACTTCGTCATAGTCGTCACCAGAGACATCAATAGCTCTGATATATTCTTTAGGAATAGCAACAGGAACGATAAATCGTTCTACGATATCGCAATTCTTTTTTTCGTACTCAATCGCTACTGCGTGTCCTACCTCAAGTTTGACTTCATCGTCCTCATAATTAGCCATTTGCAGCTTCCTTTTCAGTTGTTTGTGTTGCTGCGGTCTTTACGACCTCAGCAACGTGTTGACGAACAGCATTAATAATTGACTGTGCGAGTGTCTGCATTGCTGCGTCTGCAATGACGTGCTCATCTTGAGCATTTTGCTTTCGTTGAGTTGTTTCTTCGTACAGTTCAACTAGTTTTTTAACATTATCTGGAAGATTGACAATATCATGTTCAACATTATCGACTCCAATTTTTGTTATTGGTTCTACCTTTTTCATTTCTTCTCCTTATCTCCAAACATATCAAGTAGTTGTATTTGCTTTGTTGGAGTATTATCAGTTTTATTTACTTTTGGGTCTTTGTTTGATGGATTGGGTTTCGTGTTAAGTTTTAATCCTTGAGAACCGTCATTGCGGTTCTCAATTCGTAACGTTCTCAACCACGTCAAATAGACAACCCTACCCGTTCCTTCACTGTTTCTTGTCTTACCAAACTGTAATGCTATTTCACCAGCTGCTCTCATTGATTCTGTTCTAAGAATTGTCACAAGAACGTCTGTTGTGTTAATCTTACTAATACCACCAGCAATGTGACTGTGATCATGTGTCGTTGCCTTAACAGATTCTCTATTTAACTGTGAAGCTGTAATTCCAATCATATCATAGTCAACAAGAATCTCACGAAGTTCTTCTGATGAGTGTTTGTCCTTTGTAAAAAAATCACCAGCATTGACGTGTTCGTCTGGCGACATTAGGTCAAGATAGTCGACAATTAAAACATCAGGAATATAACCACGTTTAAGTTCAAACTCTTTAAGAAACGACCTAATATGTGATGGTTTTGTTGACGAAGGCATCTTCTCGATGACCAGCCGAAGAGAATCCTTCATCTGTCGTATCTTTTCCATTGCCTCCGTCATTCTTGTCATCATTTGGAATGACGGTATTCCTGTTGCTATCGAGGTTGTCCTCTTATAAACCACGGGTACACCAAGTTCAAGAGTGATGTAAAGAACCTTCAATCCTTGTTCAGCATATCGAACAGCAAGGTTTGTTAGAACAACAGATTTTCCAGCACCGGAATTACCTGCAACAATTAGAAGTTCTTGTCTGTTTAGACCTCCTTCAAGGATCTCATCAAACTCTGTCCAAAGAGTTGGATATGGTTTGTACGATTCAAACGTCTTGGTTAGATAGCTTGCGTCTTCTGTAAAGTCGACACCAGCATTTCTATGTAAAGATACAAGTAACGCATCTGAAATTAGTGAACGGATCTTACCATAATCGCCCTTTTCTAGGTACGCTGGAGAAGCGAAGATTGCTTCTTCGATTGCACAATCACGACAGAACGTTTCAATCTCTGTAGCACAATAATCAATTTGGTCACGAGTTAATATGTGCTTTGTTAACTTGACATCCGTTTCGGCAAAAATCTGTTCAAGTGATGGAACTGTACTGTAATCTTTATAGTACTTTTCTATAAACTTGACAATGTTGCGAAATTCAGGATTGAAGTATTGAGGTCTAACAATACCAAGACATAGTGCATAAACATCTGGTGATGATATTAGATACTCTATAAGTAGTTTTTGCTTTTCTGACTGCATATTACTCCTACCGTAATTAGATATTATACGATAGAATCTTTTGGGTTACAACGTACCAAATCTGATTGGTGGGTAAATTTGCTTGATTAGTTCTGGTTGAACGAATAATTCAGCATCTTCTTGATATGTCAATATCGCTGTTTGTGCAGTTGTGATTGTTGACATGGGCACAATATGGATAAAATCCTTATCTATTGTTGCATATGGAAACTTTCCAAGCAGGATATTAACCTGTTCAAGTGGATATGGAATAGGTCCAGGTAAGAATGCTCCAGTAAAATAGAACGGGGCATATTGTGCAATACTAAGAGAGTTAATAATTGACTCTATATTTGCTGTTCTAACTCGATATGATCTTCCGTTAATTAGAACTATTTCCGTATCGCCCCATGGTGATGCAAGTGACGATAGTGTTGAAAATGGGACATTAGTCGATACAAGCGGAGAAGCATCGATGGGTGATAGGAACTGCATTGTTATGGTAACGTTTGCAAGTAGTTCTCGTGTTGCAATTGTTAGTTGACCTGTCGTTGAGATTTGTTGTGCAACGACAGGTGATGCTACTGGAACGATTGCCGATCGTGGAGGTGCTGTAGATCTGGCAACACATTGTGCTAATCCTTCTTCAGAATCATTGAATGTAAGTTCAACAGAATTTGGATCAATATACACAATCGATAATGGTTCAATTTCAATAAGATCGTCACCAACAAACTTATAAGCATACACAGCTGGGTTTACCCCAAGATTGTGTCGAATACTCCATGTGGTTGCGGGCCGTCCTTGTTCGTGAGTGAACAGAAGCTTTCTTGGACTCCAATCTTGTAAGCCAACTGCAAGTGGTGTTGGCTTTCCTGTCTGATATCCAAGCTTCCGTCCTGTCTTAATCAATGTCCCCTTACAACTTTGCGTAATGATACAATGAGTGAACACCTCGAACCCTGTTTTGTTTTCAGTTAGTTCAAGAGTCCGCTTGCATGTATCACACGTAAAGACTATAACGGCCATGTTAACTCATTATGATTGATTTAGCAGAACCCGATGGGGGAAGTTGTAATCCTGAAACGTTCTCAAGATACATCATCTCTAGGTCCTTTGCGATTGATTGTGGTTCACAGGCTACAGCGTGTCTGTAAATATTATTCTTTCCTTCCATGTTGCTGACAATATATGGCATAAATCCAACTCCAAGCTTGTTTGGTCCTGCTGCTTGTGTGATAATTAGACGAACGCTCTCAAGAACCCATACGTCATTAATGACTGCATTAACTTTACCAATTATTTCCTCGCCACTGATCATTTTGAATGATTTGATCTCCATTATGTTCTCCTTATGGTGTTGTATAGTTTATAGTACTCAGGATATGTGTCCTGTCGTATTGCGTAAAATTTGTTAATTCCAAATATTAGTATCTCAGCACCACTCTGTATCCCTTCGTCAAGTGCTGTCGAGATATATGTATATGACACAAGCTCAGACAATAATTTCTGTATTGACACATCGTCAGTTTGTTCAATTAGGTGTTGAAATGTATGACGATATTCTTGTGACGTACTCGTTACTGTTTCATTGTAAAGATATTTGTACCCATTCGTTGGGAACACGTAGTAGGATGCTTGATCACATTGTGAAACGTATGATCCATTTGCAATAATTGCTCGTTGATAAATGTTTGAAATTCCATGTTGGTTAATAAAGGCACGATTGAATGATTCTATAAACGCATCGTTCTTATTGCGGTGTCGTACTTTAACTTCGCGAAATATGGAACTATCAAAGGGAAGTCCTTTGAACAAAGGAAGCCCCTTTGACTCACAGATAAACTGTTGGCAACATTGTTGGACTGTAGAAAGAAACTTTGAAGTCTCTTGTTGTTCTAAAAGTTCAGTAAACCGCATCGATATATTTATGTTATTGCGGACTAATCGTGGTGTTCTCCGTTTTGGGCTAACGTATTAAGTTTCTTGCACCTTTACATTACGAGAGAGCTTTTCGATCGTCTCGTTAGCTTCTGCAACAAGTTTTGGAACAATATATAACGGACTACGTTGTATATCATCAATCAGGTAACAGAAGTCAACCTGAAGTTGATACAATGCAGTCTTTGTTACAGTAAGATCCTTATGAACGGTTCGTGCTGCACGACCCATTCCTTGCGTTGCCTTCGCAAACGCATGGTTCAAGAATGTAACGATTTGTGGAATATCCAGTTCCTGCTTTTCCTGCTTTTGCCTTTCAGCCATTTTATCCTCTTTACAGAGTAGTTGAACAAAGTGCTTTATTTGGTAAAGCACGCTTCTACAGTTGACGGGTCTAACGTCTCCTCTAGATCATCGAGGATATCATAGATGTCCTCGTAGATTACTGGTTCGTTAACAAACTTGTCGGCATGTTTCTCGAGAAATCGAAACAGTTGGATTTCTGTGTAGGCAACAATAGCATGTTTTTGATCATCGGTCATTTATTGTCCTTTTTATTAGACTTATATTACTACTTGAAGATCACGTGTGTAACCTTATCATATACCATCTTAGGTATAGATGAGTACACAAGCTGGACAAATGTCACCCATTTTGTTTGTTTATCGTCATAGTTCTTTAGAGCAAGTTCAATTGTTTCGCGTTGTGGCTCAAGAATCGAGACGATCTCTTCATACTGTTTCTTAGATACAGAAGGTGTTGTAAGGAGAACGAATTCTTCCAGATGCTCAACTTTCTTTGTCTCGGGTGTTTCTGTCATTAGTGGTTCAATTTTCATGTTATCCCTTGACGCGTTTTTCAACATAATCAGCAATCTCTTCGAACGTACTACCACCATCGTTTAGTTCTGCTAGAAACTCCTGCCTTCTGGAATCAAGACCACATTTAGCGAGCTGTTTTGTCGAAAGTAGATCTCCACCTTTACTTTCTGATGCGTCACTTGGATCCATAATCTCTCTTAACACACCGAGACAGCAGTATCCTTGGAAGTTTTTAAGTTCGCCTGTTGTTTGTTCATATTGTCCTGACCGTAGTGCCTTAATCCATTTTTTCTTCCACGATGTAATCATTGTTCGAACTCCTCGTTCATTTTGTTAAAGTACCATTCTCTTGTTCGAGTATTAACAACCTTGACAACGTCTTTCCATTCAAACCCGTTGCCTTCAATTGTATCTGTCTCTTCCTTGAGAATATCGTTGGCAACCCACTTCATGAATTTACCCATGTTCTGTGGGATGTGTGGTGACTGATCTTCATTAACCAGCCAATTTAGTCCCTGTCGAAGTCGACCCTCAGGGAGGATTACATCAACGCAGGCATTAATGTTGTTAACCTTTTCGATGTCAACACTTGCAACTTTTGTGACTTTCGTCACACTATGTTTCTGACCTTTCGTCTTAAACCACAAGTGTGTATTTTCTGGTCGTTCAGCACAAATCCAAACGATTCCCTCACCAATACCAGTGAATCCAAAGTGTTTTGTCCACGGACATTCTTGTTCAACGTCCAGAGTTAACTTTTCCAAAGTTGGCGATGCTTGTTCTGGATTCTTGAAGTCTATATCAATTGTAAATGGTTGCACTTCATAAATGTTGTAGATTGATGCACTATGATTGTGAACGTTTGTTTGAATTGGTGCATAAACACCATCGATAACATATGCAAACAATACCCATTGCTTTGGTAAATTTGATAATCCAACCCCTTTCTGTATATTTCCACCAATCCATTCACCATACAATGTAATATCGTTCTCTTTGGTTCCAAGTAGGTCAAATAGCCCATGTAGAATCGATTCTGGTATTTGGAAAATAAATCTTGCAAATCCGTGATTGTCATTGTCAATATCAAGGATTCGTTCCCTTGACTGAGGCTGAATTTTGTCGTGAAAACGACGAAGACCAGCATTGGTCCCATGTAGTTTTGGTGATCCAATGAACGTGAGTGTAGGAATTAAATGCGGTGATGAGATACGATTGAAGTCGTCACGAACACATTTAACAACTGTTCTATATTGCTCGATACTTGGGAACTTGTTCATTTTACTATTATCTCTTGTTGGACTTAGTTTGCATTGTTAAGACTCGTAATCTTTTCATCATCTTCTATTATACGTTGGTCTTATAAAAATTTCAACGTTGACTACCCTTCAGAAGAAAAGTATAATAATCAAAGAGTAAGAAAACTAAAAAACCAAAAACGACCAGGAATAAATATCTCAACTATGAAATACAGACAGAAAAAAGTCCACATGAAAGTGGCATACGAATATTCAAAACTTTCGTACTGTGAAGATAAAAAGGTTGGCTGCGTGATTGTAAAGAATGACAACATTATCAGTATCGGCTATAATGGTACTTCTCCTGGAGAACCTAATTGCTGTGAAGATAAACATGGAAACACTCTTCCTGACGTTATTCACGCTGAAGAAAATGCCATTATAAAACTAGCAAAGACTACTGGTGGAGCCCTTGACGCTTCATTATTCACAACATATGCTCCTTGCTTGGCGTGCTCACGTCTAATTGCAAATTCAGGAATTACCTCTGTTTACTATTTCGAGTATAACTCAAAACATCCAGAAGGCAGCGAATACCTTGAAAAACGAGGTCTCTGGGTTGAACAAATTCTAATCGACTAACAATAACAAAAGGAATTAGTATGGTCATGGCTGACAACGGGGATTCTTTGACTTCTAACGTGTACGAATCCAAAGACAGGCAAGTAACAGTATTTAAAGATCCATTTTCACAGGAAGTTTGGTCATCAACGTATCGTGATCATAATGATATAACAGTTGATGATACGACGTATCGAGTAGCGAAAGCAGCAGCAAGTATGGAAACCACTCAAGAACTTCAGGAAGAGTGGACAGAAAAGTTCTATGATATGCTGTCCGAATTCAAGTGTACCGCTGGTGGACGAATTTATGCTAATGCCGGTACGGAATGGAAGGGGACCACGTTAATGAACTGTTATGTTGGCCCTCGTGTCTCAGAAGATCCTGATTCTCTCGATGGTATTCTAACACATCTTCGTCATCAAGCACAAACTTTAAAGTCAGAAGGTGGATGGGGTGAAAACTTTAGCTATATTCGTCCAAGAGGTTCTTTTATTCATGGCATTGGCGTTGAGACGCCAGGTGCTGTGAAATATATGGAACTATTCGATAAGTCATCAGATGTAATAACATCCGGCTCAGGAAGAAAGAGTGCGAATAAGAAAGCTAAAGGAAAAATCCGCAAAGGTGCAATGATGGGTGTTCTTGATGTGTGGCACCCAGATGTGGTTGAGTTTATCACAGCAAAACAACAACCTGGTCGTCTAACAAAGTTTAACCTTTCTGTAAATTGTACAGACGAGTTTATGGATCGTGTTTCGAACATCCAAAAACTACAAGCATTTGCAGATCGAAACGTTCCTGGATATAATCAATACGGAAAACAAGAAGTTGAAGAGAAGATTGCTGAACTAGATGAATGGGATCTTATTTTTCCCGATACGAACCATCCAGCTCATAAAACAGATTGGGATGGTAATATCAAGAAATGGACAGATCAAGGACATCCTATTGTCGTTCATAATACAGTGTCTGTAATGTGGTTGTGGAATCTCATTATGGAAAGTACATACAATAGAGCTGAACCAGGTGTGTTATTTCTCGATCGTGCAAACCACTTTCTTCCTCTTTCTTATGCTGAGACAGTATCCGCGACCAACCCTTGTGGCGAACAGGTCCTAGCTCCTGCAGGGGTGTGTAACCTCGCGTCGATCAACCTTACCCAATTCGTTAACGCAGATCTTATGGATTTTGATTATGCCAAGATTGCAAAATATACAACATATCTAGTTCGCTTTCTTGATAACATTAATGATCTCACTGATGCTCCACTACCTCAGTATGAACATTCGATTCGTAATAAAAGACGAATTGGTGTTGGTATTCTTGGTTGGGGATCTGCATTATACATGTTGAAGACAAGATTCGCAAGCTCCAAAGCAAATGAATTTCGCGATCGTGCTATGGAAACAATTGCTAGAACGGCATATATGACATCAATAGATCTAGCGCAAGAAAAAGGAATGTTCTCATATTGTGATCCAATAAAACATTCACAAGGTCGATTCATAAAGAGTCTTAGTCTTCCAGATGAATACCTTGATAAACTTCTTAAGTATGGAATACGAAATAGCTCACTTTTGTCAATCCAACCAACAGGAAACACGTCAATTTTTGCCAACGTTGTCTCAGGTGGATTGGAACCAGTGTTTCTCCATGAATATGTTCGCACTGTAATTGTTGGAGACATGCCTGCCGAAATTGCACCTCAGACACCTCGTTGGTTTGAGGGGGCATGGCATGAAACGGAAATGTTCAAATTCACAACTGAAGGTGATGAAGAAATTCTCCGTGGTGTTGCTGATAATGGTACAGTTTACAAAATCGACAAGAATCGTGGTCTGACAAAAGAGGTTCTTTGTGAAGATTATGGTGTTCGTTTTATGAAGCATTGTGGTCAATGGGATCCAAATGCTGATTGGGCTGCAACAGCAATGAGTATGACCGTCAATGATCATGTTAATGACTTAATTGGTTTCGCTCGTTGGGTTGATAGTTCAATATCAAAGACGACAAACGTTCCCTATGACTATCCATTCGAACAATTTCAGAACATCTATATTGAGGCATATAAGTCTGGATACGTTAAGGGCGTAACAACATATCGTGCTGGTACAATGACAAATGTTCTTGCTGCAAAAGATGAAAAGGAAGCAACAAATGATGATGAAGAGATCATCCTACAGGATGTTAAAATGGGAGACTCGTCTGAAGCTTCAATGAAAGTTATGCGTGTTGAGGGCAAGAAATGGTACCTTACTGTTGTGTGGAATGAGACACGAACGCGTCCGTTTGCACTATTCATTCACACAAATCATCCGGAAAAGTCTACTACAACAAACGATGCTGTCGAAAGACTTCTTGAACTTGCTGAAAGAAAGGGAATACCACAACGACATATTGAGACTGTTTACGAAAAGATAGAAATTGACAACAATACAACGAAGATCACAAGAATGATTAGTTTGTGTCTTCGTCACGGTGTACTAATTAAGAATATTGTTGCAACACTCGATAAGGTTGAGAATGTATATGCTGGCTCGTTTTTGTTCCAGGTAACAAAATACCTAGCGACGTTCATTAGAGATGGGGAGAAAGTCGAAGGTGAGTTGTGTTTAGAGTGTGGTAGTGACAAAGTGATTTACACCGAAGGGTGCAAAAAATGTTTAAATTGTTCTAGTTCAAAGTGTGGTTAAATTCAGAATATTATAAATATTCCAAATGGGGGCTATATGAAAAAATTACTGATTGGTTTGTGTTTAATGATCGCGAGTTCAGTAGGATTGACTGCAACATGGGAGTATCTAGGAGTCGTTGGACCCATACAGGTGTATATCGACCGTGATAGTGTGACTATGCAAAACGACGGAACGTATCTTGCAGCAAAGATGGTTTTTGATAGACCACAAATAGTTAGTGGTTACTATGACACATCTCAAGATCGTGTTATTCCCTTTCCACCAAATACAGCAGTTGCTTATGTTATCTCACGTGTGTTTATTGCGTGCAACGAGAAGGGGTTCTACATAAACGACGAGACGCTTTATGGTGTTGACGGGAGAGAGATCTTCACCTACGTACCATCTAGATCAATCTTAACGGAAATTGCACCAAAGGCACCATCGGGGATGGTTTTTAACGTGGCGTGTGATTAAACTTTAAATATTAGTCTGGTCGAATAAAAAATGAACAATCACAATATTTGCATCCTACTGGATACATGCGATCATATGCATCAAAGTGCCTATAATAAGGATGTCCGCAAATACAAATGATACTGTCCCCATATTTGGGATTATAACTTAACCCTTCATAGGTCCTTCTGATAATTGACCGTATATAAGGTGGATTACCATCTTCGACAACATCTTCAATTGTCTGAAATGTTTCACGTTCATATTCAGGATATCTTCTAGTAGTCGTCATCGTCAAATCGTCCTTTTGTGTACGAGTCATCATATTCGAGGTCCTGTTCATCCTCGTTGACTGTTACTTGAGCCCATTCATAAACGGAACTAAAGATCCGATCGGACAATTCATCATAAATTGTCCCATCTTCTTGTTGTTCAATTCCAAAAACAACAATCCATTCCTCAACCTCTGTTTCGCTAACTTGTCTAACAAGTTCACTAATTCTGTAACTTGTTGTGCTGTGATGATGCTTACTCATTTTACTTTTTATTTAACTCCTGTGTTAATATTGTTCTAATAGATTCAGCAATCTCAATGCTGATATCCGATGTAGGATTATTGGACATCATCATAAGATCATGAACCGCTTCTACATCGTATGAGACCTTAATGTTCAATTCTTGTAATGGTATAAGCAATTGAGGATGAATTGAAATTGTTCCCAATGTAACCGATACTTCGTGAATAAGTCTGTCTAGAATATCATCTTTTGTCATAGTAGTGGTAACTTTGTAGTTTCTGAACCTAGTTTAACAATCAGATAATCTTTGTAGAGTTTGTCGAAAATATCAGCTGCATCAGCTAACTGTTCATATGGATTCAGTACTATTTCATTATCAGGTTCTAGATCGTCATAATACCCATCGAGCCAGTGTTTGATTTTTTGTATCATATTAGTCTCCATATTTTTTAAGGACTTCCTTGAGTTCTTTAATGTAGATCTTTCGTCTCTTGTCAGGATTGTTTAATAGATCAGCGTATTCAGCCTGACGTTTTTGTGCTTCGACAAGTTGCTGTTGCGTCTTTGCTTTTTCTTCCTGTGTAAATCTGTATATAGGGAGTTGGGCGATATAATCAAGATTGACAATGTTATGTTCACGTAAAAATGCAACAAGTTCATTCTTGTTCTTAATTATGCTTGCAACCTGTGCAACACCACTATCTATTGCTGTGATAATATCAACATACCTTTGGATCTCTTCGGCAACAAGATCGTACAATCTTTGATAGCGTGTGTGGTACCACTGAAGTCTCCAGTCACAAAATTTTTGAACGACTTCTGGAAACGATGTTAGCATGATTGCTTTATGGTCGAAATCAAGAACGTTCATGATTTCCGTTTCGGCATTGTATAGACCAAGAATACCAATAATCTGTATGTGTTGTTTTGCTGTTAGGAATCCTTTCGAGAATGTGATAACAATGTCTATCTTGTCCTTTGATTGATCCTCGTAATCAACAATACCAAACGCTTCTTTAAGGTTTAGTAGCTTTTCGTCAAACCTACTATGTGTCAACCCATAAGGAAGTTTCGTTACACGAAGCTGATTGTGTGAGAGAATAGTGTACTCACCCTCAAAAGTCCAACGAACGTTTGTTTCCTCTTCGCGTTTAATAGCACGGTTTTTTGTTGGTGTGAACTCTGGATATACGTCGTCAACAAACGGTGATCCTTCTAGATACGCAATTTGTGATGTGACGATGTCGGATAGTTTTCTTGGTAGAATGTCACACTTAAACCCAACAGCAATACCAGATGTTGGATTAAGAAGAACAACCGGAATTAGTGGAAGAAAGTGTTTTGGTTCTTCAAGAGTGTCATCATAGTTTGCAACCATTGGAACAATCTCAACGTCAACAAACACAACATCCTTCGTGAACGATGATAGTTTGACACTTGTGTAACGAGCTGCCCCAAACGAACCTGGTTCTAAGAGAGTGCCGAATGCTCCAATTCCATCAAGAATAGGTATATTGTTTACATATGGACCGGCAAGAGTGTTGACAGCATCTTCTGGACTCGCATGTGGGTGTATTGGCATTGTTGCACCCGCCAGGGTTGCGCTCTTTACCTTCTGACCATCACGAGCGGTCCACAGCACCCTTCTGTGACTAGGTTTAAACCCATCACAGATAGAAGGGATTGCTCGACTTGTTAGAACATACAAAGAAAACTCACGACGTTCGTCGTTAATATACTGGGAAGACGTCATTTATAGCTCTTTAACCTTCCGTATGGGTCTTGTAAGAGTAGGAACTTTGGTTTTATTGGCTTGTCCATACAGATCTCTCTATTAATTCCTCAATGGGATCATTTTCAGTGTTAAACCGACAGTCATGTTCTCGTAAAACGTACAACCTTTCGCCAATCGTATCAGCTACGATTTGTAATTTGGCTCCATCACGAGTTAGATCTAGGTCTCCAAACCAAACTTTGCCTTGACTTTTTGTGATAATATTTGCATTCCATACACAAACGTGACTTTTGGGTCCACTTTTACTTGCAGAGATCATTCGTCCAATGTGGAGGTTTTGTTCTTTTAGTAGTTCAGTTACATTGCTCATAATGTTTTCCGCAAAATTGTGCCTCAAGTAAATTAAAAAAAGCAGTTGCAGTTGCCTCTTCGTATATTTTCAAAGCAGATGCTATTGTCTCTTTGTATATTTTCAAAGCAGATGCTATTGTCTCTTTGTATATTTTCAAAGCAGTTGCAGTTGCCTCATTGTATATTTTCAAAGCAGGTGCAGTTGCTTCATTGTACATTTTCAAAGCAGGTGCAGTTGCCTCCTTGTATATTTTCAAAGCAGTTGTAATTGCCTCATTGTATATTTTCAAAGCAGGTGCTATTGCCTCATTGTATATTTTCAAAGCAGGTGCCTTATTGTATATTTCCAAAGCAGGTGCCTCATTGTATATTTTCAAAGCAGTTGTAATTGCCTCATTGTATATTTTCAAAGCAGATGTTCTTGCCTCATTGTATATTTTCAAAGCAGGTGCAGTTGCCTCTTCGTATATTTTCAAAGCAGGTGCCTCGTCGTGTATTTTCAAAGCAGGTGCTATTGCCTCATTGTATATTTTCAAAGCAGGTGCAGTTGCCTCCTTGTATATTGTTTTATACTTCGCAACTGCCTCTTCGTATATTTTCAAAGTAGCTGAATCTAAAAACCTTTTCATCCAGTGAACTTGCAATCCTGCGGCTAATGCTAAATCCCAATTGGTCTTATTAAATTTAGCACCGGCAGGAAAGGTTTTATTAAATAGGTCGATTTGATCCTGGCAAGCATCTTTAAGGTGTTCAGAGGAGGTAATTAACATTTGTTTTCACCATTACGATTCGGAACGTTTTCTTTGTTCCCCATAAATGTAAACTAGTTCGGCAATACTTTCTGGTTTTAATCCTTTTGTCTTTGCCACAAAATCTTGTACGAATGTATCAAGATCGTTATCAAATTCAAGTATGGGTGGTTCTTGAACTACCATTGTCATGTTGTGCTTTTTAATTAGATCAACAAGACTAATCGGAGTGTAATTAAGTTGTTCCACACTCACATTGACAACACGATCGAGACCGGTATTAATAGTGTGTGTATGTCCGTGAATGCTGTAGAACCCATCAGGCAAATATGCACGACAAGGATAGTGCATAAGAATCCAGTTATTAAATAAGTAGATGCTGTGGATCTCATCGAATTCCATGTTCTTTAGTTTGCCCTTACGATCAAGATCGTGGTTACCAAAGACAAGAATCTTATATCCATTCAGTCTACCTAGCACCTCATTTGTCTTTTCTGTTCCCGTAAACGATACGTCACCAAGCCAAAATATGACATCATCTACACCAACAACACTGTTGTAGTTAGCAATCATCTTTTCGGTCATCTCGGTAACATCTGCAAATGGACGATTGCTGTACTTGATGATGTTGTTATGATAAAAGTGTTGATCAGACCAAAACCAAATCTTTGATGGTTCTGTATACTCTATAACACGCTTATCCGTCTTGTAGATTGGTGTATGATTATACCAAACTTTTGCATCTGATGAACGAATTTGTGGGCGACCGCTGGGATCGTTTGCAGAGAAATTTCTCTGTTGTATTTCTTGTAAGTCAATATCAATGTACATATTTTTCTTCTTATATTTCTCTTGTTTCAAATGATTTGTCCCACTCACGATAATCTTCTGTAAGTTCTTCACCGTATGCAATGTTTGTTAATACAATACCATTCTTTATGTTTGGTGTTACACTATGGTTTATGAATCTGTCATTATCAAGTGGGAGATGCCAACAATCATCTTCTACGTTATAGTAAGCGTGATGGCGCAAAAACTTTTGGATCCTTAGATCTAACGTATCCAACGTATCTGATCGATAAATTGACTCAAACCCAGGGACCCAAACAGTTTCACCTTCTTTAATTGGTTCATCAGCAAATACACCAATTCCATGAATTGTACTAACACCTAGAAATGTTTTTTTGACTAACATTTTTCGATGACTTTCGTTTTTGGTTTATGGCCGTACTTAAGAAGATTGTTAAATGTCTTTGTTAGACTGTTGAGAACCCAATCGGTATCTGGTTCCCAGAACGAATGCCCATCAAGCCAAAAAGGCCAGTACCAATACTTAACACAAAATTGAAATCTGATGCCTAGATCGTCCAAACGTTTAATTAGTCTATATTTAACCCCATTGTCACCAGTACCTTCAAGTAAAATTCTACTATTATCACTGTGGAGTTTTTTTAGTCTTGTAGCCTCACACATATCTTTAACGAACTTTCGTGCTTCCTTTTCTGTCGAAACGAAGCCAATACGAGTAAACTGTCCTTTACCTATAAAGTAACTTTTCCTTTGGATTGCTTCATTGTTACTTTCTTCTGCATAATATGTCATTGATTATTCTCCATTAACCATAGTTTTCGTGCATCAGCACTTGGTCCAAATAATAATTCCAATACTCCTTCTATTTTACTATCATCCAAAATAGAGATCAACGTATCAGAATTCTGGTCGTTGAGAATGATTTCCCAATCAACCCTCTGCATCGAACCGAGTCCCTTTAAATATTCAATAGACCAATTCTTATACTTTTCCTTTTGTTGTTCGTATTTTGTTCTTGATGCAAAGTGAATTCGTTGTTTGTTTTTTGATGCAACAACATTTGGAGCAAGAAGTCTATGAACAAATGCAGGCTTCTTTGGATCGAACAACTCGGGCCAGAAACAATAGAATAAACAAACAAGAGTCGTGAATATATCAGCACCATCATAATCTGCGTCAGTTGCAATAATGACCTTTCCAAATCTCAACTGTTCACGAATTGCTGGTTGTCCTGGTGTAAGTCCGATTGATGCGAGTAGATCTGTAAGTTTGCCCATCTTTAAAACTTGAGCTACTGTTGACCCATAGACGTTGTTAATTTTCCCACCAAGTGGGAATGAAGCATCAGTATTTGGATTTCGTACCTCAACAAGAGAACTAGATGCTGATAAACCTTCTGTAACAAATAGTCTACATTGTGATCTTGGAATTCCTCTTCCAACTGCATCAAGAAGACCAATGGCCTTCTTCCTCATTTGTTTCTTGTGTTTGTTTATTGCTTCGCTGTTTTTATTAGTGTGATGACGAACTGCTGCTTCTTGAATTACAGCATCAATCCATGGTTTGAACTTCTTTGCAAAGTCCTTCCACTTGGTGTCAATCATCTCATCAAAATCCTTACGAAGTGTTGGACCTGTGAGTCTTGTCTTTGCTTGTGAGTCATATTGCGGATTTGAGATCTTTAGGATGCCAAACACTAAGAGACCTTTTCGAATGTCGTTCTTATTAACCTCACAACCAAGCTTCTTTGCTTGAGGTTGAATTGCTGTTAGTGCTTTATCGCAGAACGCATTAACGAATTGTGTGTTACAGATACCACCGTCAAATAGATACGAACTATTAACCCAAGTGAACACTCGTTCATCTAGAGACTCATGAGCTACTGGGACAACATACCACTCTATGCCTTTTGTTTCAAATTTGTAATAGTTTCCAAGATCCAGAGATGAGATGATGTCATCAAATCCTCTTCTAAACCTATATTCCTGTCCAGCATTGTAGCATACTGTAACAGTTGGATTATTGAACGCAATCTCTTTTGCCCTAGCATCGAGCATCGATTCGGGTAATGTAATATCTTTGAAAACTGTTGGATCAAGAACAAATTCTACTTTTGTTCCTGTTGAATTGTCTGGATTTGATTTCGTGACTGGTTTGCTGACACTTTCGCCACCATTTGAAAACACTTGATGATACTGTTGACCGTCTCTTTTGATATCAACCTTAAACTCAAGGCTACAAAAATTAGTACATGCTGCTCCAACTCCATTCATTCCAATAACACCAGCCTCTCGATCATTTGAGAAGTTTCTACCAGACCGAAGATGACCAAAAACAATCTCTGGTGTTGGTACTCCTGTTTCATGTTTTCCTATTGGAACACCACGACCAGTGTCGGATATCATATAGAACCCATTTTGAGGATTTGCAAAGATTTCCAGTCTTTTTATTGGATTTATAGTCTGTGCAAACTCGTCTATTGAGTTGTCGATAATCTCACCAATAGCCTTATAAACTGCAGGAATGAAACGAACGCGTTCAGTTTTGAACCCTTCGTTTGTGAATCTTGGGACGAGATAGTCTGTTGGTTCAGTACTACCGAGATAAACCGCTGTCCTTAGACGAACGTGTTCTCGGTCTGATAATGCCTTAATGTCCTTTTCTGTGTACGCTTTTTCCATTGTTGTTTCCCTTACTTTTTTCACAGTACAATTCTATAGCAATACGTGCCTCAAACCCAGTCATGGTTCTCTCGACAATTGATTGCAAAACATATATTGTTCCATACTTCGCAATTGCGTCACTTATATCCTTGCAACCACCAACGTCAGCGATTGATACAGACCATCCATTATCGAGTCCTTGATAGGCCATCTTATGACCATCACCACGACGATCAGGAATAACCACCTTTGGACGTTTTGATCTTGCTAAGACCTGTATCTGTTCTTTTGTGAGAACATTACTAAGTGTCGCAATTCCTCTGATGTGAAACGCATCAAAGAACCCTTCCACTATATAGAGTGGTTCGTCGGTGTTGCGTTCAATCTCATCGTAACCATAGAAGATCTTTTGTCTTCCGACAACATCTGTGTTCTTGTACTTGATTCTTTTTGGATCACCAGTTAGATCTCGACCCTGATAGAAGATCAGTCTTTGGTGATGATAAAATGGAATTATTAATCTATCGAGCCATCCCTTACAACCATCAGATTGATCATTATGTGCAACATAGAAAGGATAGTCTGATAATTTAATCTGCCGTCGGTCTAGTTCGTCGATAATTCTTCGATCATCTGTGTGGTCAAGTGGAACGAAGAAAGATGGTAGAGGTATCTCTTTTGGTACAAGGAGATTCTCTGTTTTTGTTTTTGGTTTCTTTGGTTGTTGTTTATTCTTATGAGCCTCAAAAACAATTCGATTATAGTCCTGTTCTGGAACACTAAACGCATTGAGGACAGCCTTCATCTTATCTGATAATCCCTGACCATCAAATACAGCCCGAGTATTACAGTTAAAGCAGTTATATGCTACACTGTTGTGATCAAATAAAAATCCACCTCTTCGTTTATGTTCATGGTCGTTACATACTAAACAACGAACAGTATGCCACCCTGATGGTGTTGGATTTCCTAAAACGACATGTTCTCTAATAATGTCTTCAAGAGTCATCGTCGACAATCAAACCACTCGAAGAATTGTTGACGGTTACTTTCGGTGGGATTAATATATGAAAATCCACATTTCGGATGCAATGACTCTTCAATTGAAAGAATTGGATCTGAGATAATTGTGAGAACTGTTTTGCAGGCACCAACATTACCATCAATGACGAAGAATGGTTGTTCGAGATTGAAGAATAGTTCTAGGTTCTTCCGATCAATTTCTTTTGCTTCTTCTTCGTTTTCGACACGTCCCTTTTGGGTATATTGTTTTACACGACGGATGAAAATGTTAATGTTTGTGTATGAGTTAAACACTTCGTTTATGAAAGGTAGAAAAGAAGGAAAGTAATCGTGTGGTGCATAAAGATGTGCGAACAATAGTGGACTATCCGTGATACAATATTTGACACCATATTGGACAAGACGTCTCAGACGATGGTGTTGTTTTGCAGAGATATAGTCCTGCTCTGTAAACATATGTGTTCGCTTTTGATACACTAGGTCTTTAGCAAACTCAGTGACAAGTTCAACATCATATAGTTTCATTTTCATTAGATGAAAGGTACCCGCTGCGGTTGTAGATTTACCGCTACCAGGACCTCCATAGAGATTGATGACAGTGAGGTCTTTATTGTCCATATTTCCCTCCGTGTTATTGTTAATGTAAGCATATCTTACACGAAGTAAATAGGGAAATCAACGAGTTACTTAATCTTTCCTGTCTTCTTTGCTGCCTTTGCCTTCTCTTCCTGAACTTCTGGATTCGAGAACATCTTTTTTAGACGCTTACGAACTTCATCAGAATCCATCCAAATATCCGTGCCACGAAGGACCGCATCTACTTCCTCCTGTGCAAGGAACGGCATTGCAATCTTCTTCATCAACTTTGCGAACCATTTATTCGTTGCATCAAGTTCAGCCTGTTGTTCATGTCCCTTTCCAACTACACCACCAGTATAGTGATGAAACATCATTAGGCAGTTTTCGTGAACTTGTAGTTCGTCACCAGAAAGAAAGATTAAAGTACCAAGAGAATAGGCTTTCGCTTCAAGAATCGTTACGACGTGAGCGTTTGTGGCTCTCATTGCGTTTATGATGTGCATTCCTGTATCGAGCCGTCCACCTGAGGTATTGAGGTGAATATACACTACATCGTTTTCTGTTGCTGTTAGAATTTTTGAGATCATTTCGACGTAGTCGCTAGGATCTCCAATCTCATCCATAACGAAGAAATGGTACTGCTTTAATATTGTTGACCTTTCTAATGTTTTATAGGCTGTAGTAGAGTGTTCTTCTTCTTCTTTTCTTTTGTTCTTGGTTGATTTTGCGTTATAGGACACTACTGTTTGTTTTTGTTCGTCCATTATACGTCCTTTTATTATTATTGAAGAACTGTGCAGCGGAATTGGGTAACAAGGCTCCGCTGCAAACCCCGTTGAGGCTTAGGCCGCTAGGCCAAGTTCCTCAAAATAGAATGCGTCATTTGCATTTACTCGTTTTATGCTGTTTACGACAGTCATCTCTCGGGTTGCGTAATAGCCTATTTACCGTCAATCGATACCATTGCAGGCCCATCAGAAACACTCTCACAGAAAGAGCTGTTGGTGGACCTGTCCGGAGTCGAACCGGAGTCTTGCTCGGCCTTACTACTACAACGTTTACAACCATTCTTAATGTATTTATTTTACTTCAAACTTTTACAGAAAGTCAACAACTAAAAGGTTACTAGTAATAGTCACGTAACGCTCAGGTTACATAAACACAAACAAATTGGGCACTTTGGTGCCCTTTACTTCCTCACATAATGTACGAAGTACAACTCGTCAGTTTCTTTACCATCCTTAATCGCGAAGTGCCGTGTAAGAATTTGGGTTGGGAAGATCTTATCGCAATTAAAATAGTGTTTTACTATAGTTAAATAGACGTTTTTAACTCTCGAAAAACTTTCAATAAACAGCTTTTGGCCCCCGAGAATGAACACAGTCTTTCCCTGTACTTGTTCATCTTGTAGAACCTTAATTAGTTCGTCTTTCTTTATTGCTCCAATTGGTTCAAATTCTGGATTTCTCGATAGGACATAACTTGTCCTGTTTGAAAGAAGTGGTTCATTACTAGTAATGGCCATCACAGGACTATTTTCAACCGTTCTGGTCCTCTGGTGCTTCATTACTAGTATTTCTTCATATGTGTGCCTACCCATAACAACAACGTGACCTTTCGTGAGCTGTTGGAACTGTTTCAGGTCTTCTTTGGCATAAGGTTCCCCCTTCCAAGGAATTTGGTAGTCCTTAGCAAACCCTCCTGCAAGATCGACTGCAACTATAATTGATACATCATCGTTTGTTAAGTTATTCATCAATAAGTTCTTTTTCTAGTTGTTGTATTAGTTCTTCCGTTAACCCCTCTGGTATAGTTTCTATTTCAAGTTTCATTATTGACCCAGTTAATTTTTAAGTCATTGTGATATTCACAATCAAACACAAGTTCAAAGTCGATTATCTGTAATTGAGACGAATTGAGCTCACCAACATCATACGACAAAGTTACATGTGGAATGTATATGTCGTGTTCATTAGTCGCCCTGTGCTCACTGAGCAGGAATTGATGGCGAGCAACAATTTTAGGACTTTGGAGTCTAACGACTAGACAATTGGTCTGAGGACCAGTTTGGTTTGTGGTAGAGGTTTTCCATATAGTGAATCGTTCGGGTATACATAGGTATGGCTCCTCTAATTGACCTGCTGGTACATAATCGGGAAGATATTTCCGACTGCATAGCAGTGTTACGTGAAAGGTTTCCTGTTTGGTGGGATTAGGAATTTCATTCTTAATACACCACTGTACAAGTTGTCGTGCTGTGTCCTTTGCTGCCCGTAGTCCTACAAACGTTCCTTTTTCTTGTTTTGGATCTTTTTGCTCCATTATTGTTGTTTCGTTTTCCTCATATTAGTTCTACTGCATCTATGTTATATGCAATATCTTTTGAGTACATACGACGAAACTGATTGGCATCAACTTTAAGTTCGAGAGTTTCTACGAAGGCAGATTCGTCGTTATTCTTCTTTGTGACGAACTCTTCGTAAATGGCCGGAGTTGGAAATGGATTTTTTTTAATCCATTGGATTCGGAACTCATGGAGTAATTCCATTAATCGATTGTGTTCCTCATTTGCTTCCTCAAGTTCTACAATCCTTTGTTCTAATTTTTCTGGGTCTGTTGATGCAAGTATGGGAACCTCACGATAATCGTCAAAGTCACCAGAACATTCCATTAGTAGGTAGATCATTGTTATTCTCCAATTTGTTGGCGCAGATCATCAACGCCAACTACAGTGATTCCTTTTGCTCGTGCTTTGTCGAGCTTGCCGCTTCTCTCGTTTGGGTTCTTCGCAACAACACATGTTGTTTTGCTTGTGACACCATCGCCAACAACACCACCGAGGCTTTCGATTGCAGCCTGAAGATCTTTATCACGGAACCCAGTGAACACATATACTTGTCCAGTTAGCGGACCACCAACACCACCAACTTTGTATTCTGACAGGGTAACAAACCCATTAATCTCTTCTAGGAATAGTTTATATTGAGGATATCCATCAACAATTTTTTCGGCTGTTGCTTCTTCAAACCCATCAATGCGAACAATTCTATACTCATCGCAGAAGATTGTTTCATCCCCTTGTACTGTTTCCCACAATTTCAACAATTTTCGTGTTCCAACTCCACGTCCGAACAATCCCGTGGCTGCCATTAGCACTGTTGGTTGAATGTGATTCAATTTAGCACGAATACTAGTATAGATCTTTTTACCGTTCTCACCAACGATATTCGTAAGTTGTCTCTCACTTGCCTTAATAATTGATACAGGACCTTTAACTCCAGCATCGAACAGTTTACGAATGTTTCCTTCTTTGAGGCCGTCAACACCAATCGTTGTGAAGAAACTTAGTGTTTTCTGGACGGCAATCTCGGGATGGTCCGATACAAGATATGCATCAACCATTGTATCTGTCCATTCCCATTCCCCGAGTTTCCAGAACTCTTTGTTCAGCCAATCGGGATAATCGTCCACTGGCATTGGCGCGACAACATCTGTAATGAAAGGAATCACATCACCAGATCTTGTGATCTTTATTCGTGCTCCAGGACCGATCTCATTGTCTCGAATAAATCCAGCATTGAATCCAGTTGCTCGAGAGATTGTCACACCGACAAGATCGACAGGATCCATGACAACTGTTGGTTTTAGGTAACCAGTCTTTGACACATTCCACTCAACTGCACGTACGGTTGTGATAGCAAGGTTTGACTCATCAGCAACTTTGTACTTCCGAGCATACTCAGGATCAAGTGTATCGGCTGTTTGTTTCAAATTCTCTCGTCCACGATTGAGATCAATTACAATCCCATCAAGTTCATACGGGCTAGTATTTTTGAGGATCTCAAGGTTTTTTGTTAGAACCTCATCAGTTAGACTTTCGCCTTCAGCCTTGAAGTGATTAGGAATCTTAAACCCGTTGCTTATCAAGATATTGAGTTGTTCATCTTTAGGCATAGTTGGACTATCAATTAGATCGTAGGCAACTATGTCAAGAAATGGAAGAGCTGGACTACTGTCTGATGCGTTCATCAAACCAGATACCATATTCCTCGGATTTTTATACTCTCTTTTTGCAGCCTTACACGCTGAATCGAACATACTCTTCTTAACAATCACCTCGCCTCGAACAGCACGAATTTTTCCTGGATTGACTGACTTAGGAAAGTCGATATACTTCATGTGTCGAGTGTTATCAGCACCCTCTGTACCGGATCTACCTTTGGAAAATGCTGCTGTAAACTGACCACTTTCATTGTAGATTAGGAGAATGCTGTTACCATCAAGCTTTTCAGTGATGATAAACTCTTCATTGACTAGATCGTGTTTGGAGACCCAATATTGTGCCTCACCTTCATAGATTTGAATTAATCCACCCATTGCATATGGGAGATCAACCTTACCACCACGTGTCTCACTTCCAATGATTGAGACGTCTTGTTTTATTGCGGTGAGATATCGCTCAAGAGCATCAAACTCTTCATCGATAATCAGTGATTCTTGTTCGCTGTTATAGTAAATCTCTTTGGCGACAAGATATAAATTCTTTAGTTCATCTTCAGTACAGTCAGTAAATGATGTTACTTTAAGTATGAACAATTCTCGTGCTAGTTTACCAGCTTCATCGGTACTGTTTATCATCTTTTTCTCGTCTAGATGCAACATGATATTCTCTTTTAAATTAAATCTCCACTTGAAAGAGTATTATACATCAATTCTTAACAAACGTCAACAGTTTTAGCGGATCAACCAAGATTCAGAGTCGTTGTCAATCTTGTTCCAACCATCAAAGACAAGTTTTAACGTAATTTCTTTATCATCACGGTCGACCTTCTGCAACCAACATCCAATCAGACTGTCCACATGTAACGTTCGTTTAATTGTAACATCGAACTTACACGTTGCATTCCACAGGCTTTGATTATAATCATTGTATACGTCTTCGATATATTGTTCAAATAGTTTGTACGTCTCTTCGTCACATAACGAAACGGTAATAACAACTGAACTGTAAGATATAGATGAAACATAACCACCAAAGGCAATAGTAGTTTTGGTACGTCCAAAGTCTTTAAACTCGATTAGATCAGTCATTGTTATGAACCGGTAGAAAACCCAATTGAGGTAATACCATCTCTTACCTGTAGTTCTACGAACGATTCGAGGAAAACGTGATGGAAATCACCAGTGTGTTTGATAGCCTTATCAAATTCCTTCCATGCATCAAGGTAAGTTGGATTTTCATAAGTGTTACTGGAGAATGCTTCTGTACCACACATGTCGTAAACAAAACGAACTTTCTTACCAAATCTCTCTGTACCAATTAACACAGATGTGATATTAGAAACAGACCAAATTGCTTTAGTAATGCCATGCTCTTTCCCGAGCTTGTGCAAAGCAATATATTCATCTGCATCTTTTTTTACTTCCTCATCATAATATTCGTTTGATTTTGTTTGTTCTACAGAATTTAGTTCTAGTTTGGTATCCCTACAGACTACAGCCGTAAGATCAATTGAATATTGTGGAAGTGTCATCTGAAATGCATCTTCAACCATGCGTCGTATTGTATCATCGTTGTTATGAATCCATTCATAATTATAATTGACTGGATCGAAGTTATTCATTTCTGGTCCTTCAATTTCCATATGAATCTCGACAAAATATTTGCGTTTCATGTTTGACTCCTCAGTTATTTGATTGGTCAGCATCAATGACCGCTTTGACTGCACGCCGTATCTGCTCGACTGTGAAGTGCTTTGGTTCGATTGATGATTCGTACACCACAAAGCTATCCTCAACGCCCCACCTAAGAATAGCCTTTCTAGCAGAGACTTTCTTTACTCGTCGACGTAGCGCCTTTCGAAGGCGATGCCTAGCTGGTCTTCCACTATTACCACTACCTAGCCACATTTTTCTATCGAAGTACTTCACTGTCAATTCTCCTATACACCTTGTTTATACTGCTACGTCCAATTTGATTGCTGGATGTGACAAATAATTTTCAACAACAAAGTCTTCATACTTAAAATCGTCAATGTCTATCACGCTACGGTTGAATTTGAAGTGTGGTGATGGATTTGGTATTCTTGTAATCTGTTCTTTAAGTTGCTCAATATGGTTCTCATAGATGTGGACATCACCACCATTCCAGGTTAGTTCACCAGGTAGCAAACCTGTTACATGAGCAACCATTCTCAGGAGGAAACTATACTGAACAATGTTAAATGGCACACCAAGCCCAACGTCACATGATCGTTGGTTGACTAGAAGTGATAGTTTTCCATTACCAACCCAAAATTGAAACGAGTAATGACATGGTGGTAGTTTTTGTTGTGGTAGTAACTCGGGGTGCCATGCTGTGACTAATAATCTTCGGTCATTTGGATTATTTTTCAATCGTTCAATTATTGTACCTAGCTGATCAATAGGACCATTTTTAGATGGCCACTTGCGCCACAACACACCATATACTGGACCAAGATCGCCCGTTTCGGGGTCGGCCCATTCTTGCCAAATTGTTGTTCCTGTTTTTCTGAGATCCCACTCATTCCCACTACCAGAAATCATCCACAAAAGTTCGTGAATGATACTTTTTGTGTGGACCTTTTTAGTTGTTAGTAAAGGAATTGTTCCATCACTAAGATCGAATTTCATTTGGTATCCAAATACACTATACGCACCGACTCCGGTACGATTTGGTTTTAGAATGCCGTTAGCGATAATGTGACTAACGAGATAACGATACTGATCGTCGTGATAATTGTAAGTGACTTTATCCATTTGTGATGTTCCTTTATGTTTTGATTTAGTCTATTGATATTTTCGGTTGTATAGTTTGACCAGCTTTCAATATACGCTGTCTGAGCTAATACGTCTCTATCGACATACACAGAAAGATCGCGCAACAATTCAATTAGGTCGTAATACTTTCCATCCTCAGCACGGAATGAGACACCTTTTGATGGACTAACTGTTCCAGGAGTTCCGACTTTGACTGCAAGTTCTCCAATATATGGAACAAATGCTCGTTGCATTACTTCTTTCTTAAACTTTCCACCAGTTGGATCTCGTTCCCATTCATCAACCGGAACCGGCTCAAGTCGTTCACCGCTTTGTTCCATCATATGAGCAATGGATTTTAATGTGGATTCAGGTAATTGTTGTTCTTCTGCCATAGTTATTCCCTTTAAACAGATCAATCTTATAGATCTTACTACATATTAAAAAGGTTATCAACGTGGACTTTAATTAAAGGACTTCGAAAAGATCCGACTCACTAACCCATTTCAAAGGGGTTGATGCGTGAACTGGTTTGATTTCAATGAGTGTTTTGATTACTTCTTTTCCAGAAGCTGAATGTGATGTCTTTTGAGCAATACGGCCTGTCTTAACGACCTCCACATTTTCATATATATAACTCTTTTCCAACATTGTTGACCTCATAAATACATGTGTTAGGAGACAATATGACTACTAGAAAAACAACCGAGCAGTTTATAATAGAATCTCGTACAATACATGGAAATATTTATGAATACAACCACGTGAAATACGTAACAGCACACAAAAAGGTTAAAATCAATTGTCCTATTCATGGTATATTCGAACAAATGCCAAATTGTCATCTTCATTATAAACAAGGATGTCCTAAATGTGGTGTTAAAAAGTCGCACTCCAAGACAACATTAACAAAGGACAAGTTCATTGTTAGAGCGTGTAATATACATGGCAACAAGTATGATTATAGTCAGATAGTTTATATTGATTACAATACACCTATTGAGATAATCTGTGATTGTCATGGATCGTTTCTTCAAACACCCAGCGTTCACCTTCGAGGCTCGGGTTGTTCTGTGTGTGGTTATGCTTCTAATAAGATAGGGACGGACGAGTTTATAAGAAGAGCAACACAAATTCATGGCACTAAGTACAATTATGATTTAGTTGAATTCGAACGAATTGACAGAAAAATTAAGATAGTCTGTCCAAATCATGGATTATTTTTACAACAACCACAATCACACTTGATAACAAAAGGTTGTCCACAATGTTCTAATGAAAAGAAAAGCGGTGGATTCTCCAATCAATATTTTGTGTTGTACCCCGAAGATAAGACACTAGATGCAATTGTCTACGTTGTTGAGTTATTATGTGACAATGAAAAATTTCTCAAGGTTGGTA
>Ga0315286_10000140_pt1 | contig 52463 bp, 62 predicted proteins | sample YL17G10_0_MG_FD_205038 | JGI IMG/M metagenome (GOLD analysis project Ga0315286, IMG submission 205038) | Sediment microbial communities from Yellowstone Lake, YNP, Wyoming, USA - YL17G10_0 | ecosystem: Environmental > Aquatic > Freshwater > Lake > Sediment | place: USA: Wyoming | collected...
ACGCTCGGCGGGTTCGGGCACGGGTTCACGTTCAATGCGCCCGTGACCATCGATAGCGGCGTGGACGCTTCGACAATCCACATCAACTGGAACAACATCCTCGGAGGCGTCAGCAACACCGGAACGGGAACGCTGGACGCCATCTACAACTACTGGGGCAGCCTCAATCCATTGGGCAGCATCAGCGGCGACGTGGACTACGTTCCGTTCCTGCCGATGCCGGTGTGCAAGATCATCGCCATCATGGACGAGCACCATCTGGGGCCGGACGACGCCATCTTCTTCGCTGAGCTCCTTCTCGGCGGCGCAGACGGGGATGAGGCGCTCACGGTCATGAATCTGGGCAACGCCTTCGGCATCAGCCCGGACGAGGCCCTCGACCTCATCGACCAGTACGGCCTCTTCCGCGTGCAGTGGGCTTTGCGACTCTCGCTCGGCGACGCCGGGCGGTTCTTCGACGGGCTGGGCTACCATGACGCGATCGGAGGCAATGGCTCAACGAACGCGTTCACCGACAAGGACTCCTACAACGCCGGCGAGGCCATCAAGGTCTCGCTCAGCCTCTACGACAAGGGCACGTCGCAGCCTGTGACAGGCGCGCTGCTCACGCTGACATGGGCGCTGGATGCGAAACCGCAGGTCATCGTCTTCTTCGACGTCATCCCCGAGGTCGGCAACGGGCAGTACGCCGTCTCTGTCGACACGACCGGATGGGTCCCAGGGACGTACTACGGCTACGTGTCCCGCGGCGACAGCACTTCGATCAACTTTACAGTGACGGTGAAGTAGCACCCGATTCGGTGAGGAGGGAGGGCGCGCCGGTGCTGGCCTACCAGGCTGGCATCATTCCAGTCCCATCTTCCGTGGGGCTCCTCCCGACTCCCACTGGCTGAACGGGATGGCAAAGGCCCTTCCTCCACACCGACGGCACCAATAAGCAAAAGCAGCAAAGCATTGAACGGAACGCAGGAACCTGCGGCAAGGCCGCTGTCCTCCCGCACCGGCGCTCTTCCACGAGCTGCGATGCGGGAAAGGCGAGCTCGGTTGCCACCACCGCGGGCAGCTTAATCTCCCAGATTCTGGCCGGGCCTTCAAGAGGATGGCTCCGACATCGCGCAACCACCACCATCTTCAGCATGAGAGCCGCTGAGTCCGGAGAAGAGCCAGCTGTTCTGTGCGCACCTCCAACGCAGCCCAAAGGCTGCGCCTTCCGGATGCACAGAACGACAACGGCCCTGTCCCAGTTTCCTGCGCAAGAAATGCGGTTACGAAAGAGAGTGGGGAAGGAGGAACGATGGAAAAAGACCGAAACGGAGCCATGGCGCAGCTTCCGGTCCTTCTGGCGCTGCTCGGTCTCTGTCTGTACATCCTCTCTTGGATCTTGAACGATGTGACGCCGTCGGCAGGCAAATCCATTCTTCTCGCCATCTGCTCGGCGTTTTTACTGGCCATCACTTTGACTGCGCTGTCTGCGTTGCGCGACAGTGGCAGCAGATGGCACAAACGCCTTGCTCTGACGCTCATGCTGGCGCTGGTTCCCATCAACTTCACCCCGGCTCCGTTCCCTCCGCCGCTTGAGCTGGTCGAAGAAGTCCGAAACCGCGACGGCAAGGACGATGAAAGCGGCGGCTCCATGAGAAAAGCAGTCCGCGGGACACGCAGAGGCCTTCAAACGATAACGTGAGATGGACGGCCGCCGGACCAAGGAGCCTCTGGCTCCCCTCCGACTCCCGCCAAAGCCGGCCTCTTGGGAAAGCCTCCCTCCCATGGCCACCGGGCACAGCCGGCCACGCGCACAGGATTGGAAGGTTGCGGCGCATGGCGCGTTCTTCTGGGCGCGCCGGAACGCCAAAGCCGCAGGAATCCCCTCTCCATGCCCCGGCCACGCTGCCGACGGCCTCTGGAGCTTTTCCCGCCGCAAGGGCCGCAAACACCGAGAGTCCAACAGGCCAGGCGAGGAACACGGGGATGCACGGTCCCTTGCCTGAGGGACCAGAAAGCGCAGGCGGCCGCTCTCTCGCGACCGGAGAGCAAGGCGCCGCAATGCCGCCTGTCCTGCCGGCTTCTTGCCTGTGTGCGTAATGCTCCGCCTTGCCCACGTCCGACCAGACCGGACGCTCGACCCTCGACCCGCACAACGAGGACAGAAGCACAGACCGGACGGCGAATGCCGACCTGCCTTTCAGCTGCCACGGAAGTTCCTGCACGTGGCGGCAGAAGGGACGGCGAAGGCTGGCGTTGCCAATGACCAAAAGTCAGACGTCTGGCGGGAACGCGTTGTGATCGACCAACGCTACGCAGAACCCCCCACCCATTGCCCAGACCTCCTGCTGGGCGACAAGCGTCCCTGCAACGCTTCTCATCAGCGCACTGCAGGGCAGCGGCGCACGCACGGGGTATGCGCTCTTGGAGCATGCACAAGAGCGAGGCCGAGACCGCACGACGGTTTGTGATGGACCGTCACCGCGCGAAAAGCGGATCCGCCTCTGCCGTATGCCAGGCGTCTGTGTTTCTTTTCATCCCGTATGGGCCCTTCGCTCAAGGCAGGATCCCAGCCTCAAGCTGGAAATGCGGGTTCAAATCCCGACGGGCCCACCAGCGCCGTTTCCCAGGGGACGGCGACATTCTCGGATCCGGGACTGAGAGAGTTCGGAACCCCGAGAAAACAAGGGAGGGAACATCCTCCTTTGGGTTCGTTTTGAAGAGTGGCGATCGTTGGCGGGACCGGCAGGGCGTCTCTGGGCGCCCGCCTGTCCCACAGCTGAAACATCGGGAAGCGAAGAAAGGGGGCCGGTTGCTTCCGTCCTCACATTCGATAATCCAAACGGAAATTGGGGAGCCCACCCCATCGTCTCCATAGCCTCAGCTTCGTTTCCCGCAGCCGGCTCTCTCAAGGACTAAACGCCGTCCGTTGGCGAGGAGGGATCGCCCTCTCCTCGGAATGCACAACTACAGCGGACGGCTTGAGATGAACGCCTGTTCGAGCCTTCGAAGCCATCTGATTCGTTGTTCAACGGTAGACCCCCTACCAGTAGAATGAAAACCAAACGGCAGAGGCACAGAATCCCGGACAGGCAAACAAACACCGGGACCATGCTTCGGCGTGGGGGACGGATGCGGTCCTGTTGTTCGGAGCCGCGTCCGTCCTGTTTCCCGGATGACGGCCTTCGGCAGGAGATGGACTAGCGGACGGGGAAGATAAGGAGCTGTCCGAAGAACAGAGGAGAGAACGATGAGAATTCGAAGCGGCAGACAAAGGCACACTCATGCGTTGCGATGGGTGTCACGCCTCCTCTTTTGCACATCCTTTTGCCTCGCCGTGACAGCTATAGTCTGGCCGATCGTGCATTAGCAGGAGGGGTACCGGAAGGAGGCAAACACCATGTGGCCATCAGCTGTTCTGCAAGCCGCCGAGAAGGAAGAGGCGGAACCGCGAAGGAACACGCAGGAGATTGACTACGATGCGGACGCTGAAGGGAAGACGATGATGAAAAGCGAGGCATGAGGAGAGAGCAATGATCACGGTGTCGCATACTGGTCTATGGAGTCTGTGGGGCACGTTCTCCAACGGGCCCGTCGTGGATACCATCGTGTTTTGGAGCTGCGCGGCCTTCGTGATCCTGTTCTTTGCCGTCATGCTTGGGTTGAAGAGACGGCAGCGAAGCGGGACATCGAAGACCTGACGAAGGGGGAGACTATGCAGCGACGTTCAGCTGGCGTCATCCGTCCCGGCACAATCACGCCGACTGAGGAGACGACGGCCTGCAGGCTTGAAGGGGAGCGGGACCCGGAAGCAACGCGGGCTTTCGCCGCGCACCTCGAAAGCCTCACCGAGAGGACGGCGAGGGAAGAACGGACGGACACGATGCCGCCACTGGGCTCGCATCGCAGTCTGGTGGCGAGGATATGACCAAACCTCCTACGCATTGCGTGATGTCAGAGGAGGAAGGAGGCAGAGCCGATGAAGCGGGTGATCTCGTAGAACGAGAGACAGAACGGGCCGCATCGTGCAATCAGCGAATAGAGGGAGCGCCACAGATGCAGAGACTCAGAGGTCGCATGCTTTCGGCGCTTACCGGCGGCTAGCGCAGCGCGCTGGCGCCGACTCATGGCGCCTGAACGAGACGGGGCGCATGCCTGCCCTTGTCGTGATGAGGGCAGAAACAGCGGACGAGGCACGGAAAGGAGGTTCGACGTTGAAACGACGAATGGTGAATGAGGCCATGGACCTCTCCGTGGTCGGAGTGACCGGCGGGTAGTCCAACATCTACGATACCCGCCAGGGCCGACCACGAGGGTACGCGGAACCTGGCAGAGAATTGCGCGGCGGGCTCCGCAACGCTTCGCCCGGTATTGGCTCTCTCAACAAGTAGGAGGGGCGACAGACCATGATGCCCATGGGTCCTCCGTAAGCGGGCAGTCTGCGAACGTCGAGTTGGTGCTGAACGGCTTTACATCACTGCCTCATACCTGAGGCGCTACCAAGGAATTCTGGGACCGGAACGCACGGATCGAAGGGAACACAGCAGCCTGCATTGCAGAGCCGGGCCCCTTCGCTTGAATCCCCAAGTTCCACACCAGACGCGACCGCGGGGCGCGAGATTCCCGCCTGATCATTCGCACCCGCGGGAGGGGCTGAGCTTGCCCGCCATGCCCTGCGGCCCTCCCGCATGCTCTCTTGTTTTGATCGCTGCACGGCCCATCGCGGCCGAGTACGAGAGCGCCCTGGGGAGAAGCGGGGGAGGCATGTGTTTGCCAAAGGGTCCGGCTAGATCATGTTTCGCAGGTCCGGGCCTTAGGTTGTGCCTTTCCCCGCGCCCCAGAGGCTCCAGCAGCGAGGGTTTGCCGACGGTTTCGACGACAGTGAAGGAGGTCGACCAAATGGTCAACTGCGCCAAAGGCAGGTCCGCGTACAGCGAAGACCAAAGCTGACGCGAGTGAGACGGGGGAGGGATCGGCAACATCGACAGGCGCCGGAGGCCTGGATTCCTCCCCTCCCCGGCCTTTCTCTTTGCCTGCTATAACGCCGTTATAAATGACAAAGAGCGAAAGCGAACGCAAGAAAAACTTTTGCGAAGGATATTTAAGGTTTCACAACAAAGAGAGTCAGATAGGAACCAAAAGAGCGCAGTCCCTTTTGGTAGCCTATAGTCCGCGCAACCCATAGCGCATCATGTTCACTCACACGAACTCGAACTGCAACGGGCCGCAACCCTCGTGATTGCTGTCCTGAGAGCAAAGGCGGAGACGGATTTGACTATCTGTTTCTCTATCGCTCCGGGGGTCCGCTTCATGCGCCGTCCGCGCCCGACAGAATCCCATGGCTGATAAGGGGAGCAACGACGATTCACACATGCGACCCCGAGAGGAGCTAAAACGTTTCTTCTGGAACATCGGCGAAAACCGGAACCGACGCGGAAAGAAATGACGTGCACATGCCGGAATGCAGCCTGGACCCCGGGCACGGACAGGGGTGTTCACGTGACGGATGCGAGGAGGTCCCTCATGTTCATGGTCCGAAAAGCGTACGTGACCGCGGCGCTGGCGGTTCTTTGCTGCCTTGCGATAGCAGCCTCTGCGATGGCCGGGAGCATACAGCTTACCGTCATCCAGGTTGAGCGCGGCATCATGGAGAAGATCGAAACCGGCGTGCGGGTCGTATCCCAGCCGCCGATGATGGAGACGCTCCAGGGACGTGACGTGGCAGTCTTCAAGAAGTCGGACAGCATAGACGCGAACGACGCGATGATGCTTTCCGAGTACATCATCATCCACTTCACGCTCCAGAACTCGTCAGGCCCGCTGAAAGGCCACGGGCTTTTCTGCGTGCTCACGCGGCTGAAGGATGGCGACCTCTCGGCCATATCCACGGAGCCGCTCAGCGGATGCACGAACCTCGTCACGTTCGAATGGGACAAGGACTGCTACATTCTGGGCGTCTCCTCGGCCGTGCTGGCGAAAGGCATCTACGGTCTCTCCGTGTGGCCCTACACGGTTTCGCCGTTAAGCGAGCAGCAGATCGTGTTCTCCAACATACTCGTGAAGGTCAACTAGGCAATGAAAACAGCCGGCGGCGCTTTCCTTTGTCCGCCGCTATGACATGGGAGGTGGGAGCTGCTGATGCACGCGGTGCAAAGCTGGACTAGTTTGTAACGAACGGTTTCATCCAACGTTGGGAGGTACCACAGCATGAAAAGACTCTTCGTAGCATTGACATTCGTGGCGGCGTTCGCGCTCTCCGCGTCCGCGGCCACGATCTTCACGGGCACGTTCGACGTGAACTTGGGCGCCGCCCATTTCACCGTCAACTCGCTGGACACCTCGACCCTGCACACGGGCGCCATCGGCTCCACGACCATGTACGACATGGTTGGCGGATTCCACGGTGACGTCACGGTGAACAGCGGCGGGTTCTACGGAACACAAGGCGCGTACTACCACCTCCAGGCCTACCCCATCGGGGCGGATCTGATGGTGCGGGCGTCCCAAGACTTCCACATCACGAGCGGCAACTGGCCCGTCACGACGGTGGCGTTCTACACCGCCCACGCGGCCGGACCTGACCAGAACACGATGATCAACGGGGCGTACTCAGCTTCGATGTACGTCGGCTCGGAGGCCACAAACCCTTACTGGCTCGCTTGCCTGCAGGGCGCGGTCATCGAGAAGGAAGGGTACATCACGACGGGCGGGATCCAGACGGCCTACGCATACATCGGCGTCGCGGCGACTCTCGCATCGTTCTCGAACTCGAACATCTGGGGGATGGGATTCTCCGCGGATGGGACGGTTACGACTCACTACGACGGCCTGGGCAACGTGCGCACGTACAGTGCGACGGGGCCGGGCCAGGTCACAGTGGACGGATTTGGAAGCACGTTGGGCACCGTGGCTCTCACCCTGACGACCAGCGGTGGCCCATGGTCCGCGGGCGTTGATGCACTCGGACGTCCGACCATCTTCTTCAGCAACGGCGCGACCGGAACCTACACGATTCAGACGAAGTAGCGCCAAGACCGGCGCCGCTTACCGTTTGGTTGGTGGTTCAAGGCCGTTTGGCTGAAAGGATCGCTGACAAACGACGCGGGCAGCTGGGGCTCGATGCCTCGGCTGCCCGTGTTTCTGGTTTTGCAATCTGCGATGACAAAAAGGAGGTGGTACCTCCTGCAAAAACCTGAAGCTCCAAATGCGGAGCGCGTACGCATGTAGCTGGCAAATCCGCCAGCCGAAAGAAGGAGGACATGATGCGAAGGACTACCCCTCTCATCCTGGCGATTTCCGGGCTCCTAGCACTGCTCGTCCTGGTGGCGATGCCAGCCGCTGGCGAGCGGACGTGGAATTACTACATCAGCGGGCCGTTCGTCCTCACCAAGATCACGAACGGCAAATACGAGCCGGTCACGATGACCGGCACCCTGTTCAACGGCACCCTCGATACCCTGACCACGACGCCGAACTACCTCTTCACCGTGCATGAAGAAAGCGCGACGCTGTTCAACTTCCAGCAGGTCGCAGGCCTCGGCAGCGTGGAGATGCAGGGCACCCTCCCAACCGGGGGAGTGCTTTCATCCTTTTTCTCCTCGGCGGACATGATGGCTGCGCTCGTCTTCACGGAAAGCGGCTGGGTGATTGAGAAGTTCAACCTCACCGAGTTCCTTGAGAAAGGCAACATCAGCACATGGGTCTACATCGACGCGGAGAGCGGGACGCTCGTCATCCACACGAACGAACCCGTCGACCTCGAAGACATCGTCAGGGAGCTCCTGCATCAGCTGTTCCCCAACGCTTCCGGGGAGTGCATCGACGCGATGATCAAGGCATACGCGGACAACCTGAAGCAGGTCCAGACCGCGGTGGACATGGCGACGGACGGCAGCGGGAAGTTCACCGAGCAGACGTTCTGGCTCTGGCTCCTCGGGCCTGCGATGCAGGCCTACATCACGACCGACGCGGAGACGGGCGACGACCTGCTGCTCGTGCGCGTGTGGGAGCCGGGGGCGGACAACGTCCCCGCGCAGTGCGTACGGACGTACTTCCCGGGATGGGAGTCGGACCTCAACGCCCACGCCGACCCCGTGACGCTCACCATCGCCTTCCTCAACGGCAGGATGGACCTCGTCCTGTTCGACGTCCTGACCTTCGACGCCGACAGGCGGTTCAACGGCGACGCGAGCGACAACCATCTGGGTTGCTATGCGTACAACCTCACACAGGGCGACTGGATACACCGGTTCGGAAGCGAGAAGTATCCCCTCCCGGCGAACCTGTTCATGTGGATCTCACCCGGAAGCGGAATGGGCCCGATCGGCAGCGGTCTCGCCTTCGGCGCCACCATCCTCGGCAACAAGCACATCGTGGCCGGGAACATCATCTTCATCCCCGACGAGGAGCTGTCCAAGCTCAACGGCAACGGGAAGCAGTAGGAGGGAGCCCGAGAGGGGTCCTTCAGATCCGCTGGGGGGCCCTCGAAAGGGGGCCCTCCATTGCGGCTGTCCTGCCCCTGCCGGGTTGTTTTTTTGTTTCCTCGTATAACATCGTTATATACAGCATCCTGCAACGACCCTTTCCCGGCGTTCTGCCACGCCAGTCTGCTGTACTCGGGCAGCCTGGGATTATTTAAGCCCTGAATTCCCATACGAAGCATGGACGTTCTCGAGGGGCTCGTCGATACCATCGCTTCGGAATCGGGCAAACCCAAGGACATCGTCTATGGGATGATACGCGAGAAGCAGGACGAACTTTCCGGACTGGTCTCAAAGGAAGGCGCCGCGTATATAGTCGGCCGCGAGCTTGGGGTCAGCCTGATAAAGGAAACGCGCACCCTTCTGAAGGCGTCGAACCTGGCTCCGGGACTGTTCTCCGTGGACTTCCTGGGGCGCGTGATGAGCATCTTCGAGCCGCGCACGTTCACCAGGGAAGGGAGGCAGGGGAAAGTTCAGAACATCCTGCTGGGCGACGAGACGGGAAGCATCCGCATGTCGCTGTGGAACAACGAAACGGACATGGTCCAGCGCCTGGGGCTGCAGCAGGGCATGGCCGTGGAAGTCCGCGGCGGCTACACGAAGCAGGACAACATGGGCAACGCCGAGCTGCGCCTCGGGCGCGGCCTCATCAAGGTCGCAGAAGGGAAAGAGCTGCTGACCGCGGAGCAGATAACGTCAGGATTTGAACGCGGCGGCGCTGTAGCCACGGACGCGGCGCAGAGCCCGGCACGGACCGCACCTTATTCAGGCTATTCAGGATCGTCAGGATCGCGCCAGTCCGGAAGGAAAGGCATAGCAGAGCTGTCCGAAGGCGACGTCGCCGAAATACGCGGGATGCTTGTCCAGCTCTTCGTGCGCACGCCGTTCTACGAAGTGTGCCCGACGTGCGGGAGCCGCGTGTCGCAGCTGGAAGGGAAATGGACGTGCAAGGACCACGGTCCTGTGGAGCCGGCATACCAGCTTGTCGTATCAGGGTTCATCGACGACGGCGACGCGAACATCCGCGCCGTCTTCTTCCGCGAAGCGGCAGAGAAAGCGATGGGCCGCAGCGCCGACGAAGTCAAGCGCATCGTGGACGAGGCCAAGGCCGTGGAAGCGGCGTTCGCGAACGTGGACAGCGTCGGCAAGGAGTTGTTGTTTCGTGGCCGCGTCACCAGGAGCGCTTTTAGCGGCAGCCTCGAGTTCGTCGTCGGCGACATCGACGACATCGACCCGAAGAAAGAGGCTGACGCGATACTGAAGAGCCTTGGACGATGAAGCTAGGCCTCTATGCCAGGCTATAGGCTGCCCTTCCACAACACATTCACCGTAACATCTTCTGCCTTCAGGCTCTCTGCGCACTACCGCTGCAATACGGCAATGGCAAGGCGTTTAAGCTTTCGCGGACAAGATATAACATACACGCGGCGCACGGTAACGCATTGCCACGGCCGTCATGCTACACCAATCATCACCGAAACAGCGGACCCTTGCCCATGCATTGGCCCGCGCAACGCGAAAGCGCCAGCGGCGATCCATAGGGATAGCAATATCCATGCCGCTGCGATTCTGATTCTCAGTGGTCAATGAAAGAGAAAAAGGAGGACTTCGATGAAGCCTGCGATTCTGTTGATCGCCCTCATCGCCATCACCGCAGCCGGCGTGGTTGGCGCGTTAGTCAAGCCCGGCTACTTCTACAACCTCATCTTCTCGTTCGCTTGCCTGATGGCGTTCTATGCGTTCATGTCCCTCTTGGACGCAGAGAACATGAAAGAGACGCCTCCGGCAGTCGGAGCGCTGACTGTTCCCTTCATGCTGGCGGCCAGCGCATCCTGCTTCACCTCTTCCGTTCTGATGCTTCCGGCCTGCAGGGACGAGATTGACGGTCTCTTCACAGCCCTTGGCTTCGCCCTGCCTACGCTCTTCTCCATGGTGCCGCTGGGCACGCTGATCATAGGCGGAGCCATTCTATTTGGCGGATGGCTGAAGCCGCGCATCAAGAGCGGGATCCGGAGGTTCGGCCTCATCGAATCCCTGCCGTAAGGCTGGGGGAGGTTCGACATGAACGGACATATATCAGGGCACCTGTTGTTGGGTTGGCTCAAGATACTGACTGCGATTACATGCGTCGCCGCCTTCATCGTCTCGTGTACTCCTACGACTAGCCAGGAACCGGCCCGCAGCGAACAGGAACCACGGCACGCCTTGGCCGCTGCCGAACAGGCGACCGAAACCCGCATGGAAGAACCGGGCGTGGTCGTCGCCGTCATAGACTCCGGCATTGACACGGGGCTTCCGCTGTTCGCGGGCCGCATGTGGGCCAATGCCGACGAAATCCCCGGCAACGGGATCGACGACGACGGCAACGGCTACGTCGACGACGTGGACGGGTGGGACTTCCGCGACAACCAACCACCCACCAGAACCGGGATCCACTGGCACGGCACAGCTGTCGCAAGCATCATCGCGGCAGGCTCGCCGGCAACCCAGACGGGCCCGCTGGACCCGCGCATCCGGATCATGAACCTCCGGGTGCTCGACTCCGAGAACCTCTTCTACCATATCGACTGGCCTGGCCTAACCGACGCGATCGCCTATGCCGTGGCCAACGGAGCCGACATCATCAACCTCAGCATCTACTCGTACAGGCGCCCGCCCGCGTATTTTGAGGATGCCCTTTCGAATGCCCAGCGCTGCGGCGTGGCAATCATCGGCATAGCCGGCAATACTGGGTCGGGCACGGACGTCATGTATCCCGGGAGGTGCGCGCCGATCATCGCTGTTGCGGCCACGGCAGAGAATGGCAGCCCTGCGGAGTTCAGCTGCAGCGGGAAGAAGGTGGAATTCGCCGCCATGGGCGAAGGCGTGGAAGTGGTCCTGCCCGGCGGCGTGGCGGAGCGCGTGGACGGGACATCGTTCGCCGCCCCCCAGGTCAGCAGGGCCGCCGCGCTCGTCCTGACATGTCATCCGGAATTCTCCGCCGAAGAGGCCGTGCGCTTCCTGCGCGACAATGCGATTGACACCGGCCCGGAAGGCCGGGACATCTACACGGGCTACGGGATCATCGAGCCCGGCGCGATTGAAGGCGTCTTGCTTGGTGGCGGCGTGGGCGCCGGAGTTTCCCCGTAGCATGTGCTTCAGAGTGATAGAGGGACCAAGGAGGTTTTCGAATGTCAGGACATTCAGTGTCAACTGTTGGAAGTGCGTCGCTTCTGGCGTTGCTCATCCTCGCCGCGTTCAACTTCGTGCGCGTGGCGCGCCGGAACCGCACACCCCGCGTGCTCTGGGCGTTCTTGACCGGACGCATGAAATCGCTGCGGTAAGCAGAAGGAGCGACGATCGAACGATGGAACCGACGATCTTCGGGCAGTTCCTGGCCGGCGCTATCAGCAGTTTGGGAGGCATTCGCATCGTGATGTGCGTGCTGCAGCTGATGGCGTCCGGCGCAGTCGTGTGGGTGGCGTTCTTCCGGTGACGGCACGAGTTTCCTGGAGTGAGACGGGAGGTGAGGGGATGGAGCGCTCGTCCGAGTGGTTCTTCAGGATGCAGATTGCGGTGATCGCGTTTTCCTTCGTCGGCATGACCGCCTCGTGGATGGCGAACGAACGGGCGCAGGAAGGCTGCTTCTTTGCGCTCTGTTTCATCGCTGCGATTGCGGCTTACTATTCAGTCGCGAGAGAGGGCAGCGAGGACGCCGCCTCCATCGAGCGCTTTGAAGTCTGGCTGTCGGAGGCGTTGGAAAGCAGGGCGTTCCGAACCGCTGCATGGCTGGTGCTTATAGCCGCGTGGGCCGCCCTGCTGATGGGGCTGCTGCCATGGTTCAGTTCCGATTTCGCACGCTTCATGGCAGCCTGCATTGCCGTGCTGGCTGGCGTGCTCGAACTGCTCATCTGCCCCGCGATGCTGTTCAGCCGCCTCGAAAGGCGCGCAGAGAAACGCAGTTCCTAGAAGAGGAGGACACCATGAAAGAGTCTCAGGTGACATCTGACGGAAGGAGGCTCAGGAACCTGCTTGGTTATCTCTTCTTCGCCGCCATGCTTGTCATGTTGGTCAGCTTTCCAGTCGTTTTGCTGACCTGGAGCGTCTTCGCCACCCGCGTTGCAGCTGTGGCGACGGCAGCGCTCTATCTGCTGTTTACATTGTGGACAAGAACTTCACGTGCCAGACGGCGCGCTGAAGGGAAACAGCTGGATATCCGCAACGCGGCGCTCAAATCGCTGACGGCCCTTTCTCTTTGCATCGCTCTCACATTAGCGTTCGGCGGAAATTCGCTTTCTGGAGATACGGTTTGGTGGCTCGTCATGATCTTCGCTGCCGTATGCTTCGCCGCGCTTGCGTTGCTCCTGCCCGCAGTGTGCAGACTCCGGAGAAAGGAGCGCCGACCGCAGAGAACAGGCGTGAAACCCAGCTAAAGGGCACGAAGCTGGGAGATTGGAACGGATGACCGGAAAGATCTGGATGCGGAGGTGAACGAGATTGCTGATACGGATGCCGGACCTCAGAATGTGGGTGCCGCCGCCTCTCCTGTCGTTGGCGCTCGCCGTTGTCATGGCCTCAGAGGTGCTGACCATCGTCCTCGCTATCAGAGAAAACAGCACCATTGTCACGCTGCTTGCGGTGGTTGCGCTCGTCCTGCTGGGTGCGGCAGCTGGCGTGATGACGGGATACGTCAATCGCCACATGCGTGCTGTTTATCGGGGCCCCAATAACGCTCTCGCGTACATGGCAGTCGCCGCCGCTGTCGCTGGCGTGCTATTCGTCCTCGTCAGCCTTTTGCGTTCGGCGCCAGCGTGAAGCCAGATGCATCGCAAACGGCAGAAGCCCTGGGCAAGAGATATGAAACTGAAGCAAACGAAGCAAAGCGTGAAAAGGAGTCCGACATGAGAAGCATTCGAACCAACGCAAAGAGGCTGGAAAGGAGAACGGAACGGTTCAGCATGCTCGTCCTCATCACTCTGCTAATCCCGATTGCCGGGATAGCAGTGGCCTTGAAGACGCTGAATGCCCATGCCTTTCTGGTCGGGGGCATGCTAACTGCAGCGCTCCCCGCCCTGAGAATCCTCTGTTGCAGAACTGTGGCTCTCGGCATTTGTAGTCTGTACGGCACTCGCAGTCATTGTAGGCCGCTACATCCATCTGCCTAAGGCCGCATTGGTGGGGCTCGCCATAGCTGCCGTCGTCGCCCTTTCCATCTTGCTCACGCTGTCCATCATCGACTTCTGCTGGCGGGCATGGAGAATGCGGCATGTAGACAAGAGCCTGCGCCTCAGCTAGAACGGAATGCGTTAATGCCGCCAAAGGAAGGCGGAAAGGATGGTGCGCGAAATGGTTAAAATCGTTAACAGACTGTGCATGAAGCCGGGCAGCCGTCAGACGCGGACGGGCGGAGGGGACGGACAGAACGGAAGCGGGCATGACGGGAGATCCATCTTCTGGCGGTTCCGCCAGAGAGTCCGCTATCTGCTCTACAGGTTCTCCGTGAACAGGGACATCGGGCTGGACAGGATCTGGAGGCTTCAGTGGCCTGACTGGACGAAGTCATCATGGCTGGCCAACGCGCTTGGCTGCGTTGCGTTCTTCTCTGCCATCAATGCCGTGGCGGCGTTGGGAACGCCCGAGATGCCGCTGCAGTGGAGAGCTTTGGCCTGGGCGCATGCGGGGGTACTGGCCATGTTTCAGATCGTTCCGTTCTTCGCCGGTCTGGGACACAAGATAACGTGCATCACATGGTAGGCGCAAGATCGGTGATGCGAAGGGGGGAATCGAAGATGAAGAAGCTCCGCGTTCTGATCAACACGGGTCCCACGCGCGCCAAGGCTCTGGGGACGCTGCTGGCTGCGTCCGCCTTCACTGATGTGGCGCTGGTTGCCGCGCTGGCCGTGGCTGGGATCCTCTTCCCCCGGCTGATGCTGGGAGGACCGGACGGCATGCCGCTCTGCTTCTTTGCGAGCGTGGCATCTTTCGTCGCCATGCTCTACATCAGCATCAACCTGGGCAACAAGCGCATCCGCATGCCCGACGCCGTCATCAAGCCGCTCCTCATAAGCTACTTGTCAGTGCATGCGGCCTGCTTGTGGCCGATCGTGACCTGCATCGCCGCGAACTATGCCGCTTCACCCAAAGGTGCGATGGAAGGGGGGTTCGCCGCGGGCGTCTTCTGGTTTATCCCGGCTTTCATCGTCATCTACAACACCGTCAACATCTTCATCTTCAAGTGCAAGTGCCCGGAGTGCATGGAAGATTGAGGAAGTAGAGATGGACACCGGGAGAAAGACGGCATTGGCAATCACGCAATGCCAACAAATCGAACCTTCAGGGCCAACGGCTACTGCCCTGTGAACAGATCGAGGTGATGCTCATGCGAGTTGATGACGGTGGTGGCAAGCTGTCTGTTGTCGTGCCTACGCAAACGGGACCGTCTTGGATAGACAGGTGCCCGTGGCCTGTGCTGCTCGTCCTGACTCCTTTCGCCTTCATTAGGTACTTGGCGAGAGGCCTGCTGAATGGAATGGCGGACCAGATGGTTCGTGCGGCCTTCTTCGGTGCCATGATTGTCGTCCCGCATCGACGCCTGTAACACCGGTGTGATATAGCAGGAGGGTGCTGATCCTCATGGATGCCGTATGAATCCTCATCACGGTACGGAAGAAAGTGGAGGTGCGACATGGGTGTGCACGACGGACAGGCCGGCAACAAAACCCCGGAAGAGCACGCAGCTGCCGTGGCCGAATTCTGCAAGGAATGGACAAGGATGTGGCAGGATCATTTCCGTGCCGTGCACTTCGGCATGGCGACGCTCGGGGCAGTCGCATACGCCGGAGTGATCTTGCTGTCGCTGTGGATAGCTAAGCCCTGACGAGGGACTTGCCGTTCATGGGAGGTGTGGCGTGGACGTATCGAAACGATTCCAGAAGAACACGAAGCGGCAGTGGCCAAAAGCCAGAAAGGCGGCGTTGGCATTCAAGCGTGCCGCCCTTTCCTTCTGGGCCACGATCGTGTGGGCGCTGAAATGGGCGGCCGTCGCCACATTCTCCGTGGTGGCAGCCGAGGCTCTCTTGCTGATGAGCAGAGGGAATGCGCTTTGGGCGACGGTGACGTTCTCCGCTTTCGCGGTCCCGTTCGTTGCCTTTCCCAACATGTTCCTGTTCTCCTTCTTGTTAGTGCCGGCTGCGAACTCTGGCTCCAGCCAGAACGCAATCTGGTGGAAATGGCTTCGCGGCTATCAGCAACGCTATGCTGCGGCCTTCAACTGGCGCCTCCCACGGTGGGTGGCCCATGCGCACGCGTTGTTGATGGCTGCCGTCTTCGCCATCGGCATCTTCTTCATGGTAGGCGGCCGTGTGCTGGTCGGCTTCCCGCTGCTGTTGGCCTATTCCTTCATAGGAACGGCGTTCACGGCCGTTCTCTGGGTTGGCAGGATGACGCTCGAAGAGAAAGAGCATGCTACGAGCTGGAAAACGGTGGCAAGATGCGCGTCCGTCATCGAGAGGACGAGCAGTTCCACGACCTTCTACGGTTGAAGGCTAGCATGGATGAGGAGTGATCCGTTGGAATGAGACAGAGCGTGGACTACAAGAGAAAGGGGTTGGCGTTCATCATCGTCGGCATCGCCGTCGCAATCATCAGCATCGTTGTGGTCGAAGTCGTGCTCCCGGCGTTCTCCGTGCCGGAGGAGACGTGGAGATGGACAGCCATGATAGGAGTGACGGTCGGATGTTTCTCTATCGCCTTTGGTGCCAAGAGAGGCGGATGGGCCATGTGATGGCGCCAGGTGTGAAGTCGATAGCTGCATCGCGAACAGGGAGGCCGGGATGGCAGGACAAGTTTGGAGCATCAGAGACGAAGGTTGCACCTGACCAGACCGTAAAGGAACTGGCCGGACTCGCAAGGGAGCATGGGCGGCCAGACCTGGCCGAGGCAATCGAGAGACTGAAGATGTTCGACCCGAATTCAACGCTTTTCGGAGAGTGTCCAGTCTACAAAAGCAGAGGCTGGCGCTGTCCGCATTATCCCATCAGGCCAAGGCCGAATGTCGTGGAGGTCTGATAGGCGGACGCACAATCAACGTGGGCATGCATCCCTGAGTTTCGAAATCCTGCGCGCATGGAACGCGCGGGGAAGGAGCGAAAGTTGGCAAGGATAGAAGTATCAACCGGTGACGATGCGCTGCATCTGAGTCCCAGAACAAGGAAACTGCTGGATATGTGCCGGGAGGGTTTCGACCTTCTCTTTTCGGCGGAGGCGCTGGACACGGACGCACGCGCTTACGTCCCTCCCGCCGGCAGGCCCTTCAGGGACGGCATGGTTTCCAGGTTGCAGACCCTGTCAGACACCGCCCTCAGGCAGCCTAGGATTGGCGCGACGCTCAAGGAACTGACAGCCGACGCTGCGTTCATGGGGAGGGTTCACCCGACGGAGGCGGCCCTGCTTAGGGGAATGCTCCGCGTGTTCAATAGGAGAACGGCTGTGCCATCGTCGTTGGTGGCCCAACTCAACAAAGCCGTCTCCGATGCGAGCTACCCCTACGAGGTCGCAAAGGGAAGGGGAGATTTCGGCATCTTCCAGCCCCACTTGGAGGCGATCGTTCCTCTAGTCTGCGAGAAGGCTGAACGCCTCGCGAAAGCTGAGGGCCACGGCGACCTCTACGGCACTCTCATGAGCGAGCTGGAACCGGGCATGACGACGGAACGGTTGAAGGCAATCATCGCAACGATCAAACCGAGGCTCATCGCTCTGGTGAAGGCGATTGCCAAGAGCGGCGTGAAACGCCCTACAGCCATCGAACGGGGTGCGCCCTATGACCTTGGTCTCCAGTACAGGCTCTCGGAGCGGATGATGGAGTTCCTGGGTTATGACCGGGCACGAGGGGCGCGTCTGGCGACGGTCGTGCATCCGTTCACCAATCGGATCGGTCCGTTCGACACCCGCATCACCACACACTTTCTCGAGGAGGATCTCCTTCCCGGTACCAAGGGGACGGCGCATGAAATCGGCCACGCCCTTCATGACCAGGGAATGGACGATGCGCTCCAACAAATCCCTTCGGATGTCTACGGCACCTCGTTCGGACTGCACGAAAGCCAGTCGAGAACAACCGAGAACCTCGTCTGCCTGAACCCGGCAGTCTGGGTCTTCTTCTATCCCATCGTCCAGGAGATCTTCCCGCACTTCCTCGACGTCCCGTTCGAGGAATTCATGCTCATCCTGAACTGGGTCGAGCGATCCCATGTGCGGACGGAAGCGGACGAGGTCACGTACAACTTCCACATCATGCTCAGGGCGGAGATCGAAATGGATCTCATCCACAAGAAGATCCGTGTCGCCGACCTGCCAGACGTGTGGGAAGAGGCATCCATGAAGTACCTCGGCATCGTGCCGCCTAACGACACGCTTGGCGTCCTTCAGGACGTGCACTGGTCTCGTGGGCTCTTCGGCTACTTCCCGTCCTACATGCTGGGGAACCTCTACGGCCCCATCATCTTCAAGGCCATGCTGGAACAGGTCCCATATGCGATGGAAAACATCGCGATGGGCAACTTCGCGCCCGTGCATGAGTGGTACCGGAAGAACGTGCATCGCCACGGCTTCGTGCATTCGGCTGAAGAGGTCATCAGGAGCATCACCGGTCGCGAGGCTGACATCACTGTGGCTCTGGACCGCCTGGAAGCCAAGTACGGAAGGCTCTACGGCCTTCCGGGCTTCAGCAAGGGCGGCGGGTATCTCGGTGCCTGAGCAGCTTTCGGACTCCGTTCCGGAAAGGAGCGAGCGATGACAAAGAACAAGGAAGTGCCTCCCTGCTTGCGAGGGAGGGTGGAGGACCTTGGGCTGGCCATCAGGATTCTGGCGGCTTACGCAGATGAGAAGGCGGACAGACCGCAGCGGCAAAAGGCACGTGCTCCTCGCAGGAAGGAGGGCACAAGATGATGGCAAAGAACAAGTGCGATGACACGTTCGTCTCTCCTCAACCACCTGCAAAGGCAGAGAAACCTGAACCGCGTCCGCGAAGGCAGGTGATGGAGATCTGAGTGATGAATGCCAACGCGCAAACAGAAGAAGACGGGGCAGCGAAGAAGCGAACGCGGAACGATGCGTTCTGGGAGGAGCACGCGAAACTGCTGATCCGGGCGGAATGCGGGCATGATGTGCTTCACGAACTGCTCTGCGAGTTCTGCGCGCGAGTGGAGCTCATCATCCTGATCATGCTATTGGCATCTTCGATTGCCAATTTCGTTCGTTGACTGATTCCGGGTTAGTCCCGGAAGGAGATGCTTATGGGCGTCCATGTTGATGTTGGTGGACTCGGCCCTTCTAGAGCGGAACGCGTTCAGAGCCGACTGAAACCGTTTCCCGTTTGGCTGGGAGTGCTGGGCGTGTTGGCCGCAATCTCCCTCGTCGTCCTCGCGTTCATCCAGGCGTTCACCTTGAACTGAACAATGAATGGCGGATGAAACCGCCAGGAGGATTCGCCCAATGGGCAGCAGAATCGATGAAAGCTTCGGGATGACAGATCGCAGTTTCAGCGGACCGGAACCGAAAGCACGGCGAATGTGGCGGCCTTGGTCATTCCGCGTCCTGAAGCTGCTCAGGATCCTGACGGTTTTGTGGCATTCGGCGTGCGAATCACACTGATTGCCAAGAAGGAGGCGTCATGAGAGTGCAGAACGGCGGTGAAGGATTTCCATCGGAGAAGAAGAAGCCTGTCGTCGAAGCTTTTCCCTTCCTCACCTTTCCTCTTCAAGTGCGGCGGGACACCCGTGAGATGAGCGACATGGCAGTTCCAGGGACAACGGCAGCAGCCGCAAGGCCCGTTTCGTTGTGACCGAGCGTTGTGTGCAGGGCGGTGTTCGTCCTGATCGCGGTTTCTGGCATCATCTACACGTTGATCCACCCAGGGCACTGACGTGACGCGATGGAAACGGTGGAACGGCGGGAGGAGGAAGACGATGGTGTAGTCAGGGGCAGCCGTTGCCTTCCTCCTTCCTTTTTGTTCTTCATTATAACGCTGTTATATACGATGCCATGCAAGGCCGTCTTTGGTGCATGGCGGACATGCCCGTCAGCCACTACGGCAGAAGCCATACCCGTCCTATCGTTGCCAACTAACCGCTCCCGGAACGGTTTTAAAGCCTTCTGATGCCAGTTCCACGGAACAGTAGTCACAGAACGTTTTTATTCCTTCGCCGCATAGGAAACTCATGCCGGGCGATGCCAAGAAAGCTTCTGCGAAGGCTTCCAGGAAAGCGCATGACGGAAAGGCAGGCGAACGCATCCTCGTCATATCGGTGGACAGGGACGACGACATCGGGCGCAAGGCAAGCGTGAAAGGCCCTGTCATCGGACGCGAAGCGCTGCTGAAAGCGGCGCAGGCGTTCGCGCTGGCGGACCCGACGGACTCGGACGTGAATGCGATATTCCAGGCCGTCAAGGTGCTTGACGAGCTCAGGCCAGAGTTCGAAGCGGAGGCCGTGCTGCTCACCGGTGACAACGACGTCGGCGTGCGCTCTGACAAGCGCATCAGCGACCAGCTCGTCGCGGTCCTGGAACGGTTCCCTGCCGATGCTGCCGTGATCGTGAGCGACGGCGCCGAGGACGAGTTCATCATTCCCATCGTGCAGTCGCGGCTGCCCGTGATATCTGTCAACCGAGTCGTCGTGCACCAAGCAGAGGAACTGGAATCCTCCTATTTCAAGATAAAGGACTTCATCAACGAGTCGCTGGACAACCCCAAATACGCGCGGCTCATCTTCGGCCTCCCGGCCATCATCTTCATACTGGGCGCCGTGTTCGGGGCCGAAGGATGGCGCGCCATCATCGGCATACTCGGCGCATACCTGCTGCTGAAAGGATTCAAGATCGACAAGTACGTCGGCGGCGCCATCAGCGAGATGGCCACGGCATTCACGCGCCGGCGCTTCGCCTTCTTCATTTACACCATAGCGCTGGCCTTCACAGCCATAGCGACGTACCGCGGCTACACCGCGCTGGAGCCGTGGCTGGCGCAAGGCAGTATCTTCGAATGGACCGCCGCCTTCGTCAACGCGAGCGTCTACTACTACTTCCTAGGCGGCACTGCCGCGTGGATAGGCCGTATACTCAGCAGACGGAAGGAACGACACAGCGGACGCATACTAGCCGTTCCGATCTTCGGGCTGGCGATAGCCGTGGTCATAGCGACGACGTCCGGGCTTATACTGAAGTCAGAAGTGTCGCTGCTGTACTTCCTCGTCTCCATAGTCCTGGGCTTCGGTTTGCTCCTTTTGGCCGTGGTGATGGAGTGGAAAGGGAAGTGACAATATGCCGAAGATGCCGGAGAGGTATTATTTCATCCCCCTCAACGAAATACCTGACCCCGCCAGTAGGGAGGCATACTCCGCTCTTCAGGACATTCATGCAAAGCGGGAGCAGAGAGCGATTAAAGACGTCCTCTTAAAAGCGAACTTCGATCCTTTAAGTTTCATCGAATTCTACAACAGATGGCGCACTTTCACGCCCAAACAGCTGGATTTCATCCATGGCGTGGAAAGGCGTGTGCGTAATTATGTCCATACGAACCGGCGTTACATGGAAGACGGCTCCAGAGGCGCTTTCATTGCGCTAATGGGAGAGCTGTATGAAGACTGTGCACCGCTTCCGTCCAGGGAGCGCGGACGGCTGCGTAGCAAATTGGCCGAGCTGAAAGAAGGGCTCGAACATGATGGCCAACTGCTCGGCAGCAGATACTTTTCCGCTTCCCGGGAATGCTTGGAATGCCTGCAGGCCGTGCCGACCGACATAGGAAACGACCTTACGGAGAGGCTTGAACAATTGGAAACTCACTTTTGGAGCATTTACAAGGAAGAACAGGCAGCTACCGAACAGGCTACGGAGGCGGCGGAAACAACCCCCGTCTAATTTTATCTGATCTCTCACGCTTTTGCCGCATTCAGGCCACGCTCATATCTCACGCCATCTGTGTCTTGTGGGCTTTGCTGGCACAGCATCATGGCAGTCGAGACTCTCACTCTGATCTCGATCTTCTGACGTCTTCCATGCATGCCTCAGGCAGGAACCGCAGCTTCCTGCTCCAGTCTGCCATTCGTTGCGCAACTGCGTTCCTGCTTCATTCTCGCCTTTGCGATCCGCTTCCCTCGTCTGGCCTTCGACCGCTTTCCTGGCTCAGACCGCCCACGCTTGGGCCGCCTCGCAAGGCTCACTTCGCTCTCTGACGCTCACTCTTCTCGTGCGCTCCCGTGCGGCGCTTCGGCTCTGACTTCTGCAGAATCGGTGTTTTTTTTTTTTGGCTTCCTAAATCGCTATCAAGCGACACTATGCTTCTCCGTTCCGGCGCTCTCCGACGCTGCCGCGACAGGCGTGAGAGCTGGCCGGAACTCTCACCCCACCCGTGAGTCCTGAAATGATATTCTATAAAATATAGTTTTCCATGTATCTTCGTAATTGAATCTATCTAAACAGATTCTTTACAAAGCATCTATCGTAATGTGTTTTCGGTGAAATAATGGATGAAACAGATAAATAACATTTATATATTCCCTTTCCAAGAAATACACGACGCCCATGGCCGAGGAACGGAACGATGTGCTGCAGGACCTGTTTCTGAGGGAGAAACCTGCGAAGATCCTCATGGGGCTCAAGGCGTCGAAGGACGAGATATACGCCACGAAGCTCTCGAAGGGCGCCGACTGCACTTACTCGCACACGATAAAGATACTGGGGATGTTCCAGCGCGCAGGCATGGTGAAGTTCGAGAAGACGGGACGCATAAAGAAAGTCGCGCTGACCGATGACGGATGGGATATTGCGCACAACCTGGAGGCGGCGATGAAGAAGCTGTCGCAGATAGAGGAGAACCTGAGGAAGGCCGCTGAGAAGGCGCCCAGGAAGGAAGCGAAGCCCAAGGCTGAGGCGGCCCAGAAATAGTTCAATCTGCAAAATGACCGTTTTATGGCAGTCACGGACTCGCCTGGACGGAATCGTTCATCCAGACGCTCCTGCCACTAAGACGCACGGCCACTGAAACGCAACGAACCGTTTTCCTGGCATGATGCGGCTGCGGACGCTACCCTCCGCAATCCCAACCCGTTCGGAGAAGGTATTAGCAGCATGCCGTTTATCTTGGTTTACTTTTCGTCATTTTGTAAACCTATTTAAATAAAGTAAACCAAATAACCGTATGGCCGATTTCGCCTCGGTGACGATGAAGGACCTGAAGGGATACCTGACCGAGGAGCAGGTCATGCGCCTCATAGGGGCGACGACGAACCTCAGGGACCGCCTCATCCTTCAGCTGATGTACCGCTGCGGAAGACGCGTTTCTGAAGTACTCATGATGGCGAAGGACGACGTCCTATGGGACGAAAACAAAATCATCTTCAACATTCTCAAGAGGCGACATCCTATCAAGGAGATGAAGCCTGTAGACAGCGAAACCATGGCCCTGCTGGAAGAATACGTGAGCAGACCCGTGGCGGCCGGCCTGAGGAAGAACATGACAGGCGAGATCCTGTTCCCTGTGAGCAGACAGTACGTCTTCAAGCTCATCCGCAAGCTGGGAATGCAGGTGGGCATCGAAAAAGTCGGCAAGAAGCGGCTGCATCCGCACCATCTCAGGCATTCGTTCGCAGTCCATCAGGTGCGCACCAACGTGAAGACGGCGGAGGATTTGCGCAAGCTGCAGATGTACATGAGCCACGCGAACATATCGACCACGAGCCACTATCTGCAGTTCTCGCCCGACGAGCTTCGTTCCCTCGTGAGCCCATGGGACGTCCATAAGGAGAGCAAAGATGACAGACGCTGAGCGCTTAATCGATATTATGCAGGCATATGGAACCTCCATAAAGACTGCGGAACGTGTTAGAGACATTTTTGTTCAAGGTGATGTAAGGTATAGCGATCCGTGGTCTGAAGTCGCTGTCGCCGGGTTCGTAGATAATAAAGCGATAACCATAAGCAAGAAGCGCTTGGATGCCATCTCCACAAAATCCGATGTCCGGGGGCCACAGAAGGAGATGAAGAACGTCGCTATTAATGTACTCAAGAGATCCGGATATGAAATAGAGGCTATAGAATGTGGTTTCATGGGCGGAATAGTCGATGTGTTGGCAAAGAAAGACAACTCAATAGTGGCGGTGGAATGCGGTCCTTGTACTGTCAGGAAAGCCATAGATTACCTAAAGCGGGATTCATCGGCGCTTTGGATTATCAGGCCTAACCGTGGCCTCTATGATTTGTTTGTAATCAAACGTGGCAAAGAACGGGGACGCTTCATAGCGAAACATGAGAAATATCAACTGGGCAGTGCAAAATCTTGTATTGAGAAGGCGTTCCGTTTCTGACGTTCGCAGCTTCTAAAATCGCTACGCGTCGCCTTCATTTACACCATCGGCAGCCTTGGACTGCCCATGAGGTGTGAGAGTTGGCTGGAGGTCTCACATCTACTATAAAATATATTCTATGTAGCATCCTTTATCATATATCTATCAAAACAGGTTTAACATAATTGGTATAAAATAAAATATATACAGCAGTATCATATCTGCCGGCCCGGCCGGCCCATGGAATCCACACGGTCGAGGTGAGAGTTGCATGTCAAAGTGAGAGTTCGGCGAGAGCGCAGCGGAGCGCAGGGCGGCCAGAGTGAGACAGGCAGCGAGCTGGCGGTCCAGGAACGGGCAGCTGCTGAATGGAACAGAGCGGAAGTGAGTTTTGCGATAGCGAAGATGTGAAGCAAACAAAAAACATACCCAACAGATCGGCGCCCGGCCAAGGGCAATAGGCAGCAGCACAGAGTGAGAATATGCTAGATGCAGACAGCGGCCGGGAAACTAGTGAAATTCTTCGCTGCCAATCGCATCCGGCAGTGGCCGGCAGAAAACAATCAATTTAGAGTGAGAAGTGGATGCTGTAAACGGGCGCATCATATCAAAATATTTTCATAGAAATGTTTCTAAATCCGTTCCTTTACGAACTTTTCGGCCATCGTGACGAAGCCTTCGGCTTCCTTGAGCAACGTTTCCACCTCTTCTTTGCCGAGCTCGGCGCCAATCTCGTAATCGCTGGATTCGCGCATCTCGAATGCCTTTCTGAGGGTTGACCCATACGTTTTCGCTACAAGATTCGTTTTCACGGCTCTCAGGCCGAACTCAGTGAGCAGGCCGGAGTGCGTCTTCGGGTTCGAACCTATGGAGTTTAGCATAGCCTTCGCAGCGGAGAAGACGCCGTAATAAATCCTGTTGGAAGCGTCATCGAGCATGCTGTTCCTAAGCAGCAGCGACGCTGCTTTGAGGCGCCGTCTCGCTATTTCCAGCCGCTCCTTTATCTCCAGCTTGATCTCATCCTCCGCCATAAATCACCTTTCCCTTGAGCACTTCCATCACGAAAGAGTCCTTCATCCTGACTCTGCGTTCGAAATCGGCTTTGGTGAAATGCTTTATCGAGATGAGCTTGCCTTGCGCCAGCAGGTCGTCGGCTATCCTCCGGGCCTCCTTGACCGTATCCATGTCGTCTGTGATAAGTGCTATGTCTATGTCCGAGTCCAGGCGGTAGTCGCCGCGGGCGACGGATCCGAAAAGCACGATTTTGGCCTTCTTCCCTATTCCGCTGAACTTCTTGAGAGCTTCTTCATGGCTTTTGAGCATGATTTATGATTGAGAAGACGGTTAATAAGATTTATACGGCTTTGGACTGATGCCATCTGCAAATGGGAAGCCTGTCCCATGAGGCATAAGAATTAAAACGACCACGCCAAACATTTAACTAGATTAACACTATTCAATAAATATCTAATGAAAGGAGGCTGAATGAAGGAACACGTCGACAGGAAGATACTCACGCTGATGCTGAACAACCCGGAGATAAGCCAGAAGGAGATAGCGCGCAGGCTTCAGGTGACGCCACCGGCCGTGAACAGCCGCATACAGCGAATGCGCAGGAACGGCGTCATAACGGGGTTCGCGCCCGTGGTGGACCTCCAAAAATTGGGCTACGAGATAACGATTGTGATGGAACTGCGCGGCAAGGACGGGAAATTCGCGGACGCCGCCAACGTCCTGGCGAAAGAGAAGTGCGTCAGTTCCGTCTATCTGATCACAGGCGACTACGATGTTCTCGTGGTCGCCAAGTTCAAGAAAATGTCAGAATTCCACGAATGGGTCCAGAGGATACTCAAGGAAAGAGACCTCATCATACGGACCAAATCGTCGCTGGCCGTCTCATCGCCCAGGGAGAGCGTCGTTCCCAATGAGATATCATAGCCTGAACTGCGCGGACAGCAAAACATGCTGTTTTATTAGCTAAAACGTGGAAAACCGATAACTTTATAAATCCTTTATCTAGAAATATTAAATAAACTGAGAAGGTGAAAACATGGAACCCCCACCGGACGAAATTCATGGAGGCCATAAGGCCCTCTCGAACGCCGTTTTCTTATCTTCCTTTGCCTTTCTCTTCGTCTTCTCGTCGTCCGTCATCGCCACCCAAGGCGCAGGCATCGCGGCCGGCCAACCCAATGCGGTCATCAACACGCCGGATTACAGCCCGCATTTCATCGATTTCTGGCTCATCGCGCTTCAGATAGGGGGCGCAGCCGTGTGGTTCATCATAAAGTTCGCCGCCAGGCTGGCGGTCATGCTTGGCACGTGGAAGGCCACGGGAAGCTTGGCCCCCTCATACGGCTCCGGCGCAGGCGCCGCCTCAACGGGCGAGACCATCGAATCTTCGCTTTCAAGCGCCGGGAAATGGATGGACATATTCGTGGAAAGCGCGGCTAAAGTCGGCATGACCTTCTTCCTCGCGCATGTCTGGAAGCGGAAGGCCGTGCTGCCCGAGACGCAGAACATCGCCGACCCGGCGGAAATGGCGCTGCAATAGCTGCGTCCAGCTCTCGCACGGCAGGAGCGCAGCCGCACTACAAACCTATATATTCCCGCCCGGCCAGATAATATTAAACATGGCTTCTGCTGTGTTGACCAAGCGAAAGCTGCTTCTGGCCGCTGCATGCATGCTTCTGCTCTGGCTGCCGCTGGCCATCTACGGCGCCATAACGGGACTGACGGGCGTTTCGCCGACTCCCACCAATGGCAGCAACACATCCTTTGACTACTTCGTTGTCAACTTCACCTTCATCAACACAACAGATGCTGGCACTTGCCTCTTGGAACACTACAACACGACAATGGCCAACTATACGATGAACCTCAGCGCCAACGCCACAGGCGGATACTGCTGGTTCAATGCGACGAACCAGGCAGATGGCAACTGGAATTTCTCTGTATACCTCAATGAAACGTCGGGAACGGCCGCCATGAATGGTACATGGTTTGTGACCGTGGACACTACAAAGCCGTTGATGACTCTGTATTCTCCAGCCAACACAAGCTACGCCAGCACTGCAATCACGCTGAATTTCTCACACGCAGAGTTGCACACTGACCTTTGCTGGTTCAATCGAAACGGCACCAACACGACACTCCCCAGCTGCTCGAACTACAGCTTCACAGCCGCGACAGGGCCATCCACACTTGTGCTGTACATAAACGACACCGCGGGGAACCTGAACCAAACAAACGTCACGTTCACGGTTGACACAACGTTCCCCGAAGGCGTCGTTCCCACCGTGCCGACCGGCGTCAATGGAACATCAATAGCCGCAAACTACGCTTTGATGAATTTCACGTTCATAGAAGCTAACCCGGGCGCGTGCCTGCTAAGCCTTAACAACGGCACGGCGGCTAACCAGACGATGTCGCTGTCTTCAAATGCCACTGGCGGATACTGCTTCTTCAACGCCACCGGCCAACCCGATGGGCGATGGAACTACAGCGTTTACGTAAACGATTCGGCGGGCAACATCAATTCTTCCGGACTGTATTTTATCACAGTCGATGCGAACGCCCCGTCCGTCACTATATACCTTCCACAGAACACGACCTACAATTCTACGACCGTCAACATAAGCTACAACAGCTCTGACACCATCTCATTGAACGTCACGTGGTTGGAATACAATGGTACCAACACGACGCTCTCCGGCAACGCGACTTTCACAGCACTTGGAAACGCATCCTCGAACGTCATAGTGTGGGCCAACGACTCTGTCGGGAACGTGGGCTACGCCCGCACTTTCTTCAGCACTGATACACAGGCCCCCACCGTGTCACTGTCTACGCCTGGCGCAGGCACCGATACCAGCAACTCGACCCTGAACTTCTCGTTCATAGCCACGGACAACCTGAACACGCTTCTCCAGTGCAACCTGACCATCAACGGCACGATAGTCAACTCCACTGCCGTCGCAAGGAACGGCACCACCACGAGCTTCTACCACACAATCAGCAATCTTAGCCAAGCCCTGCAGCAATGGAATGTCACATGCAGGGACAACGCCAGCGTAACGACAGCCTCGGCATGCACGTTCACCTATGACGCGACATACCCCACTTACACCATCTACAGCCCGCAGAACACGACATACTCGACGGGAACGAACCTGCAGCTAAACTTCACGTCCAGCGACACCAACCTGAACGCCACGTACTACAGCATAGACAACCTCACCAACTACACGCTTTCAGGGAACGTGACGTTCAACGCCAGCGAAGGCTTCCACAACGTCTCGTTCCATGTGAACGACAGCGCAGGGAACCTGAATTCAACCATCGTGCATTTCACCGTGGACCTTACGACGCCGGTGATCACCGCCCTGTCGCCGTCCAGCGGGACAACGTGGTCGTCGTCCTCCACCGTGGAATTCACCTATAACGTCTCCGATGTCACGGTCCAGAACTGCACGCTGGTCATAGACCCGGCCAACGACGAGAACAGCACGTCTGTGACGCCGAACGCGACGCAGAGCTTCTCGTCCACGCTGACGAACCGCCTCTACACATGGTACATACGATGCTATGACAAGGCCGGCAGGACCAACGTGACGAGCACGCGGACGCTGACGGTAAGCTACACTTCCAGCTCGAGCCAGCAGTCAGCAGGCTCCGGCCAGAGCAGCGGCAGCGGCTCCAACCAGACGCAAGAAACGAAGGCGAGCCAGTCCTGGGACACCATCGCGACGTCAACGCCGGCCGAGATGAACATAGACAAGGCGTCGATACCTGTCACGAACATAAAGATAGAGGCCAGCGAGTCCATGCCCTCGGTCTCGCTGGAAGTGGAGGCGCTGACGGCCAAGCCTTCGGACGTGGCCGCGCCCTCGGGCGAGATCTACAAATACCTGAAGCTGGAAGCGCCGAACCTTAACGAAACGCGGGCGAAGACGATAACGATAAACTTCAAGGTGGAGAAGTCCTGGGCCGACGCCAACAACATCGACGAGCAGACCGTGGCGCTGATGCGCTACTCAGGAGGCGCATGGAAAGCCATGCCCACCTCGTACAAAGGCTCGACGCTGACCCACCACCTTTACAACGCCACGACTCCAGGATTCTCTTACTTCGCGATAGGCGGCAGCAAACGTGCACCCGTATGCGCGGCCGGCCAGAAGCGCTGCGTGAATGCGACGTTCCTGGAAACTTGCTCGGCGGCCGGGACGTCGTGGGGCGCGACTGAATGCAAATATGGATGCGACAACGCGACGTCCTCGTGCTACGTGGCGCTCAGCGGCTCGTGCGCGGCCGGCGAGAGGAAATGCCAAGGCGACTACCTCTGGAGATGCGGTTCCAGCAACGCCACAGCGGGCAACGCAAGCAATGCCACCACATGGGAGCTTGAAATCCGCTGTAAGAACGGCTGCATCGCCAACGCCTGCGCAGTCAGCCCGCAGGACATGGTGTTCTACGGCGTCATCGTGGCGGTCATGGCGGCGTGCGCGGCCGTCGTCGTCATCCTCCTCTGGCATGAGAAGATCCATCACGTGGGCAAGATCGGCTCCCCGGCGAGGAGCCCCATGAAGACCGGAAGCCTGTCGCTCTCCAGTCCGATCCTCCTCCACAAGCTGGGCAAGATGGAATCAGACAGACAAAACCAAGAGAAGAACCCGGCCAAAACCGGGAAGGAAGCCAAGGCGTCGTCGCTGTCCGCGCTGAAGGGGCGCATAGAAGACGAAGCCGCGGTTGCAGCTAAAGAGGAGACGCCCGCCGAGAAGGCGGAAGAGGCGCGGCTCAGGAAAGAGAAGGCCGCGCGCGAGGCGAAGCTGAAGGCTGAAGAAGCTAAAGCCGAAGCGAAGGCAGCCAAGACAGCACCAAAGGTTGTCGCGAAAGAAAAGCACAACCCGTTCGTCATGCCCGTGCCGCCGGAGGAGCTGCATATCCAGAAGCCCAGGGGCGTCTGGCTCCGCGGAAGACTCAGGAAATGGAAGTAGGGCCATCCGCTATTCCGGCCCGGGGATGACGCTGCACCTGATCATGCCTGAAAGTTGGGACGGCGTTATTTATTCCTTTTGTCCGAGAGATGCAGCGCACAATCACGCAAAGCAAAGCGAAAATTGAAAGGGCTCAATTGGCCATCGCCATCTTCGTTATGGTCATGCCGGATATGCGGCAGACGTGGTTGAGGTCCCCGGCCGTAGAGGACGGGCACACCACCGATGCGATGCCTGCGTTCGGATCCAGCAGCAGCCTCACGCGTGCCGTTTTTCTGAAATAGCTGCCGGGCATGCCAGGAGCGCGCAGCCTCTGGATCGAGATGGAACCGGTATATTCGCACGCCATGCTGTCGTCGGCCAGGGCCCAGCATCCTTTCAATGCGCTGGCTGATATCGTTGCAGTCGTGGGCCTGTTGCCGTCCTTGCCTGAGTATGTGAACGTGAGCTGCCCCACGGGGCTGATGAACTTGCCTTTCTTGTAGACGTACTGGACTCCGGCCTGCAGGTAAGTCCTGCTTTCATCTAACTGCAGCCCCTCAAGGTCAGCCACGAGACCGTCTGTCGCGTCCATCACGACTGACGGCCTGCCTTCCCAGTAGGTGGCGCCGCCGTTCAGGAAAGGCGCCAGGTAAACGGGCGGAACGACGTAGTGGCAGTCAGACGCGCATATGTCCGGAGCCTCGGGGTCCTCGCACTTGCCGTCGCCGCACACGGGCTGGTTCCTGTCGACGAATGCGGCAGGTTCCACCGTGGCGAACGGCCTGGCGAAGATCCAGTCCGTTTCCAGCGAAGATGAAGCTGAGGACGTTCCGTTGGGAACAACGGAGCACGACGACACGACGCCCATGCCAGGCCTCAGCGGGTAAGCAAATATGGATGCGCTACCTGATCCCTTCACAGCGCCGTCGACGTCAGCTTCGGCGTAGCCTGACGCGGCCTTGAAATCGACAACCTGCCATGCGTTCTGGGCAAGCCAAGGCGATGCCGCTGACGTGACCTGGACGGCAGTCCCGTCGTTGAGGATGCTTCCAAGCCACGAGTCTCCATTGGAACGCATAAGCGCGCACGCGGCCCCTGAGACGCCAGGCGAACATCCAGCTAGACTGGCCCACCCGCCCAAGGCCGAAGCAGCGGTGCCGTTGTCCGAAGCGGTCACGGGCCGTACCATGGCGCGCAGAGCCCACGCAGACTGCATGGGGGCGCCTGATATGCCATACTTCGTCTCACCTGTGGCGTTGGCGTTGCATGATGCGGTCAGGACGAGCGTCCCGTTGGCCTGCGTCATGGACTTTGACCCAGTCCCGGACTGCATGATTGACCATTTGGCAGATTTGAACGTCCCTGAGAAGTCATCGGCCAGGGCGAACATGCCCATGCTCGAGACAGGCGCAGCGGCTGCGTTGCCGTAGCGGAAGAATAGCAGCGTCGTCCCCACGGGGATGGACTGCATCTTGAACCATATGACAGTCCGGTCAGTGCCGCATCCGGATTCGATCCAATAGGGGTAAGCCTGGCCGTTCAGCGTGATGCGGATGTCGCCGCAGTCGGAGCGCATCTGGCCGCCGGCAACAAGCGCCGTCGTGTTTACGGTGAGCATGACAGGATAGTCGTGCAGGACGGCGCCGGTGTTGTTGACGCCGATGATGCTCCAGTATGCCCAGCCGTCCCATGCGGCTGAGGCGCTGGGCGCCGCGGCCAGCGCGGCTGCAGCGATCACGAGAAGAACTGCGGCAACCTTCGAAATCATGGTTATTCTTTTCCTAACCAGTATATATTCGTTCCGGCCTCCCATTACAGCCGTATGCATTCAGTAAGCCTTATGTCATGCGTTATGGCATGCTCCCCCGGCGGCGGACCCACGGCGCAGTCCGGACGGAGCACACGCAGGCAGCGTCTGCGACTCGCCGGCAGCACGGATGCCCGCTCTGCGCAAAGCCATCGGCCCCATCCATCCGCCCTGTAATCCTATATATGTATTGTTAATGCGGCCGGCATCACCGCCAGCAACGCTTTTATAGGGGCTGGCCCAAATATTTATCCAGCATGGAGGCAATCTGAATGAACAAGAAGATGATCGGCGGCATCGTTGCGGTAATCATAATCGCCGCCGCGCTGTACTACGCGTACACGAACAAGATGCTCCCCTTCTGAGCGGAGCCTAAGGCATTTGTTTTTTGTCCGCGGAAGGGCGACGCGCCTTTCCCGTTTTCTCCTCCAGCCGCAGCTCCGTCTAGCAGGCGTAGTGCGGCGGTGGTCGGAATATAAAATTTCCCTGCAATATTACGAGATGGACTGCCATTGCTATGAGCCGCACGAAGCGCCATATCCGGTGGCGTTGCTGTCTAAAGGATTCTGCCGCATGCTCATGGAGCGGTGCCGCTCCTGCGGCGCGGCCAGAATCGAGGCGATACTGGATTCGATGGCCGGGAAGAAGGCGCTCTGCACCAGGTGCGCCGCATCCAAGGCCGCCGTGGTCTCATGCCTCTCCAATGGCCTGCCGCACAAAGACACCCTGAAGGATTTCGCAGCCAGCCAGCTTTACAGGAAGACGGTGATAGGAATCGTCGCTGGCATCGCTTTCTTCGGTCCGCGGGCGCCGCAGGCGGCTGGCGTCCCGTCGAGCGTCACGTGGAACGTCACCAACAAATGCAACCTCCGCTGCCTGCATTGCTACACGGACGCGAAGGCGCGCAAGCCGCGCGGCGAGCTGGACACTAAGGAGGCGTTCCGCGCCGTTGACGCTATGGCATCCGCAGGGGTCGCAGCGCTGACGCTGTCGGGCGGCGAGCCGCTCCTGCGCAAGGACGTGTTCAGGATAGCGCGCCGCGCCGCTGGCAAAGGCATCCACGTCTCCATGGAGACGAACGGAACGAACATCGGCAAGAAGGATGCCAAGAAACTGGTCAACTGGGGCGTCCGCGCCGTCGACGTCGCGCTGGACGGCGGCGTGCCCAAGACGCACGACATCTTCAGGCAGAGCGCCGGGTGCTTCAGGCTTGCGACAGAGGGAATCGCCAACTGCGTTGAAACGGGCGCATTCGACGACGTCTCCGTCACGCTGGCGCTCACCGAAAGGAACTGGAGCGAAGTTGCAATAGCCTACGACCATGCGCAGCGGCTGCACTGCACCTCTTTCCATGTCACGCCGCTGCTGCCGGCAGGCCGCGCCAGCGGACTGAGGAGCCCTGTCACGGTCCCGCAGCGGATTGAAGTCATGCGCTTCATGCAGATGCAGCTGCGCGAGCGGGCGAAGGACGCGCTGAAAGGCCGTTCGAGGCCTCTGGCGCTGGGGAAGAACATGCCTTACTACGCCAGGTTCGCAGCGGATGCGGGGACGCCGCTCCCAGACGGGCGCATGTACTTCGCTCTCCGCGCCATCCGCCGCAACGACAGCAGATTAGAAGGATCGGCGATGGCTGCGGCACAAGCGCTGCTGCGCACGACAGGAGCTGCATCAGAAGGCGTCACGGCCTGCGCCCTCTTGGCGGACGGAAGCATCGTCCCCTCGCCGGCGTCGCCAACGCCGCTGGGTAACATCCTCGAACAAGGGCTGCGCCGCGTGTGGCTCAGCGACAGGACGCTCAATGCGATGCGAGACCATGCATTACTCAAAGGGAAGTGCGGCGCATGCGCGCACAAGGCGGCATGCGGCGGCTCGCGCGTCCATTCGTTCGTCTCGACGTATGACTGGCTCGAGTCTGACCCTGGATGTCCGTACTGAGATGAACAGGCATTTACTGCAACCCGCCAGGCATCATTTCCTTTATCGTCTCCTCCACGAGTCTCTGGTCGAGCAAAAACATCGCGCAGGAGAAGGCCTCCTTTGGCGTGTCCGCCAGCAGGTGAAGCTTCCCATCCTCCACCTTCATCTTTCCCAGCTTGCTGAGCGCGTCCACCTCTGTTGCAAAGACCTGCAAAAGCTCCTGGCCGAAGATCCTCCTGAACTGCGAAAGGTCCACCGGCGACTTGGCAAGCTCGCAGACAAGGTATCTCAGCATCTCAGTCCTGGCGTCCTCTTCATACCCAGTATATAATTGCGCATGCGGGCTGAACGCCCCGTTGTTCTCCCAGTCCCATTGGTACCGGAACCCGCCAATCTTCGATATCGCCCCCCGGCCCAGCCCCAGGCAGCAGAACATGTCCGGATTCCCCATGTAATACTGGTTCGTGCCTTCTTCCACGCGTCGGAACTTCCAGTTCGACGCCTCCCTGGGTATCGGCATGTTTGCCGGCCATGCGTAGCCGTGCTTCTTCCCGGCCTCCACGAGCCTGGAAGCAAGCCTCCTGCCCATCTCCTTCACGCGGGCGTTCATGGCCTCCTCTGTTGCGCCTACGCTCTCCGCATACCTTTTCGTGGGCTGGAGAGGGTAGACGCAGATGCTGGTGGGTTGCAGCGCCGCCACATCTTCGAACGCCTTCAGGAACGACTCGTCTGTCTCTCCCCAGAGGCCAAGCAGGAGGTCGGCGTTCACCATCTTGAAACCCACCGACTTCGCCTCGCTGAGCGCATGCATCACATGCCACGTCTTCTGGTAGCCTCTGCCGGCCATTCGAAGGACTTCGCTGTCCAGGGACTGGACGCCTAGGCTGACCCTGTTTATGTCCCACCGCTTGGCTATCATGAGCTTCTCGAAAGTCGTGCTGTCCGGGTCGAATTCCATGGTCCTGTCCCCGCCCTCTTCGAAGCTGAAGTTGGATGCCACGCCTTCCAGCACGCGCTCCAGCAGGTGCGGCTCCGGCAGGCTCGGCGTCCCGCCGCCGTAATAGAACGATCCGAACTTCACGTCCTTGAAGGCGCCTGCAAAGAACTGCATTTCCCTCCCGATGTCGGCGACATGGCTTTCTATCTGGGCCTCCCCGCCGGCCTTTTCCGAAGGGTAGACGCAATAAAGGCACCGCGACCTGCAGTAGGGCATATTCACGTAAAGGGCAGCGAATCCCTTCCTATCCCACGCGTCCAGCGCGCCCGACCAGCGCCCTTTCACTTCCGCCGGCGAAGCGCCCCTGCGCCGGCTGAAGATGACGAAAAGCATGGTGAACAGGTAGTTGTCGCTGTGGCCCCGTTCGCGCCTCAGGAAATCGGCGAACTTCAGGTATAGCCGCAGCCTCTCTTCGGGTGGCATTTCCATGCGGATATCTTGGGAGCCGTATAAAAGAGCTTTACAGCCATGCTCAGGCAGCTTCGGCAGCAAAAGATTATAACTGCCAGCGCCAACGATGAAGCGTGCTTATAGAATTCCTCTACTACGACAAGCACGCCTGCTCAAGATGCGCATCCACTGACAAAGCTGTAAGGCTCACGCTGAAGTCGCTGGAGGGGGCGATGAGGGTGTCAGGCCTGAACGTAGAACTGAAGGAACGGCGCCTGCCGCTCTCCGAAGTCCACCGTTCGCCGACCGTTCTGATCGACGGCACGGACATCGAAGCGCTCCCTGGCTCGCGCGCAAAAACAAGCAGCCCATGCCAGGATTGCTGCAAGCTGGCCGGGCGCCCCGTCAAATGCAGGGCGTTCACTACAAGGGAAGTAGCTACGACCACATGCCGGAAGGGATGGTAAAGGAGGCCATGCGCGCTGCGATGCGTATGGAAAAGGAACGGAAAGAGCTTTGACGCCGATCAAGTTTATAAGGTGTTTATAAAACATTAGTGCAAATACTTTATTGTGATTGGCATGGAAACGCTGACACAAAGCAGACATCCGACGGAATGGGTGACCATATCCATGGACGAGTACGAAAGCATGAAGGCGACCATAGAAACGTTATCCAGCCGTGAGGCTGTCGAGAAAATATGCCGTGGCGAGCGGGAGCTGACAGCCGGCAAAGGCAAGCCCGCAGAGAAGCTCAAGAAGGAACTCGGACTCTAGAATCGGTCCTTGTGCCATATGGCTATTGTTTCCACTTTTCTGTCTCTCTCGTTAATGGAATAGACTATACGCCAACGTCCCTCGAACCGCAACTCCCATCTGCCGGCCAGAGGCCAGCGCAACGGCTTGCCGTGGATGCTTGGATTTTCCTTCAGTTTCTCGATCTTATTAAAGAAGCGCCTCTGCAGCTCCCTGTCGAACTTTCTTAGGTCTTCCTCGGTTGCCGGAGAGATTATGACATCGTAGGTCATAATAATATCTCACGAATGCTCTGTTATAAATCTTCGATAAGAAGTTCCAACAACCCCATTTCACTCATGCTCCAGCGGCTTGGAAAACCCGTACTGCTCGCGGACCTTGGGCATCACTTCCTTCAGCTTGGCGTAGAATGCGATGAACGATTCCGTCTCGTTCCGTATGTACTCCATGATCTTTTCGTAGTCCTTGTCCGCATACCACACTGGAACCATCGCTCCCGAACTGCGCTTGCCGGTGAACTTGTCCAGCCCGGAATCCTTGAACGCGAAGCCGTTCATCGCCAGGCAGATGCCTTTCACGTCGATCGTCGGCAGATCGTGATAGATGTACCAGTCCGGGTAGTCGATGCCGTAGGCGGCCGCGCGCCGCTTCAGCGTGCCCAGGTCGAAGTGTATGTTGTAGCCGACGGGCGCGAAATCCCACAGCGTCCGCGGGTTCAGCAGTGTCCATATCTTTCGTATGATCGCCTCTTCCGACGACTCCCACTCCTTGAAGACCTGCAGCGGACCGGCTGCCGTTCCGTCGCGATTCAGCAGCTGGTATTGGATCGTGATTATCTTCGTCTTGGAGATGTCGAACGGGACGCGCTTCCCCTCCTTCAGCAGCTCCGTCATCTTCTCGTCCGTATACGCCACTTCGGTGTCGAAATACATCTCCTTCATGCGCTGCCTCCCATGGGCTGGGACGGCTGGCGTTCCCATGGCTTGAAGCTGCCGTCGCGGACGCGCCCCCAGGACTTCAGGAACAGGTCGTTTATCGTGTTTAGTTTCAGACTTACGAGCGTGGCGATCCTTTCCAGGCTCTCCTTCGTTCCGGACTTCCACAGCACGGCCACTTCGTCGCGCTTCGGTCCCAGCGCAGGGACGCCGAATCGCTCGCAGTAGAAATCCATGCCCTTCAGCTGGCCTTCGTTCAGGAACGTCAGGATGGTGAACAGGTCGATGACGTTCGACGAGTTGATACGGCTGAAGAACTCCGAAAAGAGCGGCAGTCCAGCAGCGGCGGCCTTGTGCAGCAGCAGCGGGACGTCGAACTTGAGAAGGTTGTAGCCGATGATTATCTTGTCTCCCTGGACTGACAGGAAGTGCTCGACGAACGCGGCGAGCATCGCCTTTTCATCAGGGAAATCCCAGAGCTTCCACAGCTTCACGTCAGCGGGAGTCCGCAGGCCCACGACAAGCAAACGCGCATCCAATGAAATGGAGTCCGTCTCCACGGAGAGGATCATGGATTAGGTTTTGCGCGCCGATTTAAGAAATAAAAAGCTTCCCAGCATATATCCACCATGGACCGAAGCGCATCCGAACAAAAGCCATCTCGCGGAAGACGCATTTTCAGGCGGGCAATAATGGGAGTTGGCGTCTTGGTTGTGCTTGGCGGTTCCGGTTACGCCGTTGCTTACCGGGCCGGCGAGGATCAAAGCCTGACCGACCGAACGCTGGCCAAGGCGGCTGGCGAGGACCGCATCCTGGACGCAGAAGAGCAGAGGCAGCTGCTTGGATGTTTCGAGCCTGGAGCCGTCTACGTGGAAGGCATGCCTGTATACTTGGAGAGCGGCGCCTTTTCCGGTTCCATCCTCAGGCACGCCGGTAAATCGTACAATCTCGACCCCCACGTGTTGGAAAGATATCTGGGCGAATAGCGGCTGCCGTACCTACCGTGTTCGCTGGCATCGGCTGGCAGATGCCCACTATGTTCTGCTCATGGAGAAGTCCCGCCTTCTGACGATCATGCGGCTTATCTCCCCAATCCTGGCGGCCATCCCGGGATCTATGCTTTTTTCAGGGAGGTCGATGGCTTCAAACGTCGGATAGACCATCCCTTCGCCGCTCCATGACACGCGCAGGCCGGCGTCCAAATCCGCTGCAGGAACGCCTATGAGTATGTAAGATTCCGCAGTTTCCGTAGCTTCCACTAATGCGACGGGATAGCAGCCCATCTTCGCTGGCATCCCCTGGACCCTTCCGGTTTTCGATGACATGAAACCACCTTACGGGTTCTTTTATAACAATTATTATAAAGGTTTCCGATGATTTCCGGCAGTCAAACGATGATCTCGAACGCCTTCCGCCTCGACGTCGCCCCTGAAACGAGCCGCACGGCTGACGGATGGACGCCAAAATGCGCGGCAAGGAGCTTGGCGACGGCCGCGTTGGCCTTGCCGCCTTCAGGAGCAGCCTTAACGTAGGCCCTGAGCTCGCCGTTCCCTTCGACGACTTCCTCCCTGCCGGACTTGGGGAAGGCTTTGACGCGGATGAGCATGCGTATAATTCCGTGCGTGGGAATAAATCACTTATCCCGCTCTCACAGCCGCTGCTCGGCCAGAATCTCCCTGGCGATGGCCTTGGAGACCAGCCTGCTCGTGAGATGCGTCGGCATTCTCTCGTCGTAGCCCAACGGCCTTCCGTGGTCGATTGCAAACGCCCTCAACTGCTCCATGTGCATCAGTTTTACCCACTGCTGGTTACCGCCGCTTCTTCTCACAGCATCCCTGGCCCAGTCGAGCACCCTTCCCATGCTTTCAGATGGCTCCATCCCTGCCTCTTGGAACGCCAGGTGCAGGTATGGCGCAAGCGTCCAGAACCAGAACGTCTGGGTGGTGGTAAAACCGATGATGTCGTCAAGCGCGACGGTGTCCATTATGGCGGCCGTTCCGGGCTCTACGGCAGCCACGTGCGCAACGTAATCTCTCGCGAAACGCCTGCAGAACGCCTTGCTCGGCTCCGGGAACGGCCAGCCACAAGTCAGCTCTTTGTGATATGCACTCGTATCATAGAGCCTGTACAAGTGGGCCAGCGTTCTTCCGTGGACATATTCTTCGACGCGAGGGACCGGTATTCCTTCCTTCTCGCAAAAGGCACGGACGCTGAACTCGCCTTCTATGTTCTTCCTTATTATCTCGCCGGGCGTCGCCTCGCGTTCTGCCAGACTTCTGAGTTCCTTATAGAACGGCATGCCCAAGTCCTCCGGCCTCAGCTGCGATGTGAGCGCATTGTTCAGACTCTCTTCCTCCGCTTTGAGAAGTCTTCTGTAATCCGCTGCCGCTTCGTCTGTTCTAGCTCTGCCGCCGATTCTGGTTTCTGGCCTGTCCGTGCCAAAGAAAGCCGGGTCGAAGCCAAGATACAAATCAACAGGCCGTTCCATGATTTTCCGAAGAGAATTAGTTTCTTAAAGGTTTGCCCGCAATCCTTTTATCGTCCGCCGCCCAAATAACAACCATGGCCGCGCTCTCCGCTGCAGGCGAGCTGATCGCATTGGCCGTAGCGATGCCCGGCGTCTTCATGATGCTCGCGTTCCTGACACTGGCCGCGCTCGCGGTTCTGTTCACGGCCAAGACCATCGTGTCCGGTGCCGTGCTGGCCGCCTCGGGCATGGGCTATGCGGGCGCCGGGATATACATCCTGACGCGCATAGCGTCGCCTACCGTGCAGATGCTTGCTTTTGCACTGATGGTCTTCGGCCTCGGGCAGATCGCCTTCGGGACGGAACTGCTGCTGCGCTTCCTGAAGAAGAAAAAGCAAACTGACTGGTGACGGCCGCGCTAGGGACTGCCGGTAGAACTGGCGCCCTTTCTCTGCCGCGTCTTCAGCCACTCCACGTAGCAATCGATGAACTCGAGCCTCTCCTTGAAGTTCTGCCGCTTCTGCCGCCTGAGCTCCTTCAGGTCTATCTTTGGAATGTCCATGTCTTCACCGCATATGCTTGGCGAACTGCTTTTCCGTTTCCAGCCGGACGTTGAACGCAGCCAGCGCCTTCATGTCAATCCTGCCTTTGAACAGGCCATAAAGGAATCTTGCGTCCTCTATGTCCTTCTCGCTGCCCAGGAAAAGCTTGAAAGGTATCTGCAGCTCCAGCGGCGAGATGAAAAGCATGTGTCCGTTGAGCCTCGCTTCCCTTGCATTGCCCACAGTCCATGCGTCCAACTCGCTCTTGGCGAACTTCATTTCGACGTTCGGGATGAACGCGCCTTTCCTTGAGAATCTCACTGCGGTGCCTTCCTGCAGGCATGAGCGGGCATCATCCATGCCGTTGGCGTTTATGCAGTCCAGATTGCTGAGCTTCCCCCAGAGTTTCCTGAATCTGCCCAGATCCAGCCTCCCGGTTATGATGTCAATGTCCTCAGACGCGCGGTTGCGGCCGAAGAGGATTGAAACATAACCTGACACTATAACATACCGGACGCTGGCTGCATCCAGCGCAGCGGTGAAATCGATCACGAGCCTGTCCAGTTCGCTCAGGCTTTTCTTGACCTCAACTGCGTTGCCGCTGAATGTGATTTTCATTCCCAAGGCACCTTCCTATGGTTAATTCCATGGTTTATATTCATGGAAGCGGCCCCGACGCCCCAATGGCCAGCGCTGGCCGCCGCATGCTAAATTTAAATACACCGCCACAAAATAAGTGAATGCTCACGAATCCGGGACGGAATGGGAACCATATGGACAAGGAATCAGGCAGGGCGGCCGACGCCAAGGCAAAGGCCCACGCAACGGCGAAGTTGGCCAAAGCAGAGACAGCCAAGACTGACCGCAAGACAGCCAGAGTCAAGGAGGAGCGCAAGAAGCGCGGGGTCAAGGCCGTCGAGCGCACGGTTGAACTGCAGGACGGCGTTGCAGTGGCAGTCAGCGACGGCTCTTTCACGGCACGCGGGCCGAAGGGCCAGCTGACGCGCGCGTTCCCTGGATACGTCAAGGTGTCCGTCGAAGGCGGGAAGGTCACGTTCCTTTGTGAAGGCGACCGGAAGCGCACGGCCATATCAGGGACGCTGGCGGCGCACCTGAAGAACATGATGATCGGGGTGACGAAAGGCTATGAAGGACGGATGAAGGTCGTGCATTCGCACTTCCCCATGAAAGTCTCCGTTGAGGGGAGAATCGTGGTGATACAGAACTTCCTCGGAAAGCGCAAGTCAAAGCGCGTCGAGGGCATGGGCGACGTGAAGATACGCGTCGACAAGGACTTCGTCATAGTCACAGGCATCGACAAGGAGGCCGTGGGCCAGACGATGGCAAGGATAGAACGGGAAACGCACATAAAGGATTTCGACAGGCGCGTCTTCCAGGACGGCATCTACATAACGCTCAAGCCTGTGCCTGAAGGCAGCATAGCTGCCCCGTCCGCATAGCGCGAGGGAACATGGCAAAGAAACCGAAATTCAGGAGCCAATGCGCAGGGAGGAAGCAGATAAAGGACCGATGGCGCAAGCCTAAGGGCCTGGATTCCAAGCAGAAGGCCGGGAAGCGCGGGCGCGCTCCGCGCGTCAAGGTGGGCTATGGATCTGGCACGCATGCTATCCTGCCTGTCCGCGTGTTCAGGCCAGAAGACCTCGCGAAAGCGAAGGACGCGGAAGGCAAGGCCATCATCGCTGCTGGAGTGGGCGGACGGAAGCGCGAGGCCATACTGAAGAAGGCCAAGGAACTGGGCGTCACGATCACCAACGCAGGGGAATGAAAACGTCGCTGAATCAAAATCCCAGATTATGTTTTATGCCAGCTGGCATTCCTTTGCTAGAGCCAGTTGCGGCAGCTAAGGCGGTGTCTGCACCGTGACGCAGCGTATTTTCACCAAGCCGTTCGCTTTCGTAAGTCCGCCAATCGAGATGCATTGCGTGGGGAAAGTGGACGTCCATGCAGATGTTGTCTCAGGCGAGTTTTGCGTCGAACTCCAGTACTCGCCTGAAGTTCCAGTCTCCCCAAAGCACAACCCAGACGGGCACATGGGCGACTGGCATAGGGCTTGCAAGGTGGAGCTGTCGGGAAGCCTCCAGTTGTCGAGACCGCCGTAGTTGAGGGCGTCGCAGTAGTTGCATGCCGGGCATGGGGTTCCGCCTGACGTGCAGTCATCCATGATGCAGTCGTAGTTGGGGTGTGTTCCTGTGCTCCATGCGGCCGTGGTTAGAGACGGCGTCCAGCACCTGTCGTTGGTGCAGTCCACGTAAACCGGCTCGACGGGGGCGCCGGGATTGCAGTCTGGCCAGACCGCGTAAGCGGTCTCGGCCTGGTTGCAGGCGCATGACTTGCAGAAGCAGTCGTCGTCCAGGCCGTCTGTCTTGCCGTCGCCGTCGTTGTCGATGCCGTCGGAGCATTCGGTTTCGATCCTGCACTCGCATTTGGCAGTCCTGCGAATGATGTGGGCCCCCACGGTGACGGTGATTGCGTTGTCTTCGAGGCACGTGGCGGCCCGGTAACCGTCCAGCAGCATTCCTGCCTTGCCGGCCTTGAGCGAAGCGGTGGAAGAGCTGACATCGATGCCGTTCACCGAGACGACGCCGGCCGCAGGGAAGGCCATGTCCTTGGTTCCGCAGTTGTAGGCGTAGACTGTGATTATGTCATTGTCGCACAACGGTTGCGCGCTGGCCGGTATATCTATGCAAGCGTCAACGTAAGAGTTCGTGAAGCCCGACAGGAAGGCCCACGCGCCGCCCAGAAGCCCCATCGTGATAAGCAGCAGCACAATGGTCGCTATGATGGGGGTTACGCCTTTGCGTGCTTTGGCAACGACCATATGGTAATATTGTCACTTGAGTCTTAAAAGCCGACCGATGCGGATAACCAGCTGGCTGGTTGGCCTGCGGCGCGGTGGGCGGCTGGCAACGGACAGAGTGCCGTAGCCTCCATGTATCCTCGAAGTGCTGCTCAGGTTTCTGATTTATTAGGGGACGATTCCATACACATATACATCGGTTGACATGGTAAAATGCCCGATGTGCGGAACCCACGGAAGGGAATGGCAGGAAGGGGCCTTCAAATGCCCGAACTGCTGCTCTATTTATAGCAAGTTTGCCGTGCTGGCTGAGGCGGAACGGCACGGGCTTGAGGCGCTGGCCTGACGCCGGTTCCGTGGAACGAACGTGCGCCGTCGGGCTTCCAAAGGTTTATAAACTTCCACGCTCAAAAGAGTAAAATTCACATGCCGGAACGCATGACGGCTGTGGGGCAAATATGGCAACTGACAAGTCCGAAATGATAATGGAGCTGATGTCGAAGCTTTCGCAGATAAGGAACATCGGCATCATCGCCCACATAGACCACGGGAAGACGACGCTCACGGACAACATCGTAGCCGGGGCTGGGATGATATCCGAGGACCTGGCGGGTCAACAACTTTTCACGGACTTCGACAAGCAGGAGCAGGAACGCGGCATCACCATCTATGCGGCCAACGTATCCATGGTCCATGAGTTCAAGGGGCAGAACTACCTTGTCAACCTCATAGACACGCCAGGCCACGTGGACTTCGGCGGCGACGTGACCCGCGCCATGCGCGCCGTCGACGGCGCCGTAGTCGTCATCGACGCCGTTGAAGGGTGCATGCCGCAGACCGAAACTGTCTTACGCCAGGCATTGAAGGAGCGCGTGCGGCCCGTGCTGTTCGTGAACAAGATGGACAGGCTCGTCAAGGAACTCAGGCTGACGCCGGAGCAGATGCTGGAGCGGTTCAAGGATATCATCAAGAACGTGAACATGCTCATACAGAAATACGCGGAGAAGGAGTTTGCCGCGAAATGGGTCGTTTCCGTCGACGGCGGCCACATATCGTTCGGCTCGGCGCTCAAGAACTGGGCCGTCAGCGTCCCGTACATGAAGGAGACGGGCATAAGCTTCAAGGACGTCATAGAGATGACCGAAAGCGGACGCGAGAAGGAACTGGCGAAGAAAGCGCCGTTGCATAAAGTGCTGCTGGACATGGTCATCAAGCACCTCCCGAACCCGCTGGAGGCGCAGAAGTACCGCATACCGAGGATATGGCCTGGCGACATGGAGTCCGAGGCCGGCAGGGACATGGCTGCCGTCAACAAGAACGGCGCGCTGGCGGCGGTGGTGACGAAGATATACCCGGACCCGCACGCAGGCTACGTGGCGACCGTAAGGATATACTCTGGCAGGCTGACGAAGGGGCAGGACGTTTACCTGTCGGGCGTGCTGAAGACGGAGAAGATACAGCAAGTCTCTGTCTACCGCGGACCGCGCCGCGTGCAGGTGGAGGAGGTCACGGCCGGCAACATCGCCGGCGTCGTCGGCCTCAAGTCCGCGTTCTCCGGATGCACGCTCGTAGACCCGGAGAAGCCCATAGAGCCGTTCGAAGAGATAAAGCACATATTCGAGCCCGTCGTCACCAAGGCGATAGAGCCGAAAAACCCGAAGGACCTGGCGAAGCTCATCGAGTTCCTGAAGAAGACGGGAAGGGAGGACCCGACCCTCAGGGTGACCATCAACGAGGACACGGGAGAATACCTGGTGTCCGGGCTGGGAGAATTGCACATCGACGCGAAAGTGGAACGGAAGCTGAAGGACGAAGGCATCGAAGTCCAAATCTCACCGCCGATAGTCATCTACCGCGAGAGCGTGCGCGCGACGACGCCGCAGGCCGCCGAAGGAAAGTCGCCTAACAAGCACAACCGCTTCTACGTCATCGCGCAGAAGCTGGAGGACAGCATCTATCAGGCCATGGCCAACGGCGAGATACGCGACCAGGAGATAAAGAAGAAGGACTCGGACCTGCAGAACAAGCTGGTGGCGCTTGGCATGAGCAAGGAGCAGGCGAAGAACGTGAAGCTCATCTTCAACCGGTGCATGCTGTTCGACATGACCTTCGGCGTGCATGCGATACAGGAGGTCATGGAGCTGGTCAAGGAATCGTTCAACGAGGCCATGACGGCAGGGCCGCTGGCGAAGGAACCGTGCTCCGGTGTCAAGATCCTCCTCGTCGATGCGAAGCTGCACGAGGACGCGATACACCGCGGGCCGGCGCAAGTCATCCCTGCCGTTCGAAGCGCCATACGGAAGGCCATGGCCTCCGCGCAGGCGTATGTCCAGGAGCCGAAGCAGGTCATAAGGATCGACGTGCCGACGGAACAGCTGGGCGGCGCGTCGAAGGAGATAAACAACAGGCGCGGGCAGATACTGGACATGAAAGAGGAGCGCGGCATGACGATCATACAGACGAAGATACCGGTGGCGGAGATGTTCGGGTTCAACTCGGCGCTTAAGTCGGCGACGGGCGGACTGGGCTTCTACTCGCTCGTCGACGTGCTCTACGAGCCGATGCCGAAGGAGCTGGAGCCGAAGGTCGTGACGCAGATACGCGAGCGCAAGGGGCTCAAAATTGAGGAAGAGGAAGAAGAAACGGAAGAGTAGCAACGTGCCATGCATAGCCGAGGCGACTCATGGAAGGCATTCCCACTGTTGAGACCCGGATGAGCACCGCAGGATTTAAATCCCCCAACCGTGCATAAACCATGAAGACAAACATAATCTTCTGGGTTGTCCTTGCAATTTTCCTCATTCCGCTCATTCCATATGCGAGCCGTGGAAAGTATTTTGACGACGCAGGAAAACCGCTCGGAACGTGCACCACGGAAACAGTCCCTACCGAAGATGGATGGGGCGCCTGGACTTACGATAAGTTCTATGACAAACGCGGCGATCTGATCGGTTCCTGCTCGTCATACGCCGGCCCCGGAAGCTCCGGCTGGAAGGGCGGATGCGACGACGACGCAGCCAAGAACGGCATCGGCACAAAAATAGAGGACGATTCCATATACGCCGGAAGGATAACCCAAAACTACACGTGCATGGCCAGATAAGCAAACCCCGGCGTGCGGCTTCCGTCAGAGGCATATCTGCAGCATGCGCCGCCCAACTACCGCCGTATTGCGCAGAAAATCCACAAGCTTATTAATCGGCGCCGCAAAATTATCTCCATGGTGAAAGGCCTCGCAATTGCAGCGCTGGCGTTGCTTGTTCTAATCCAGTCCGTGTCCGCTGTCGTGATATCGGACTCGCAGAAGAACATAACGATAACGCTGGAGCATGGCAAGGAATATTCGTTCAACCTCCTTCTGAAGAACGTGACGACGCGCATCGACATAGCATCGGAAGGCAACGCCTCCGCTTGGATAACGTACGGCGACGCCTTCACGGCGACGTATACGATCACCAATCTCATAGACCAGACCCTGAAGGTCACGGTCTTCATCCCCAGTTCCGCCAGCACCGGTTCCTACATCACCTACATCAAGGGCAACAACGAGACGCTCTCCAACCTCAGCATAAAGGTCATCAGCGCCATCACGGAGTCGTTCCAAGGGCTGCAGAACCAGGTGAGCGGCTTCCAGAGCAGCGTCAGCTCCGACATAGACACCATCCAGGCGCAACAAAGCTCCATGGGCAGCCGGCTCAACGAACTGAAGGTCAGCCAGGACGACATCGCAAGGCGCACGGGCAACCTCGAGGACCTGGCCAAGAACATGGACAAGAAGCTCAACTCCATCCAGTCGTTCGAGGAGGACCTGAAGCAGTGGCGCCAAGCTGACCAGAAGGAGAGCGAGCAGATGCAGGCGACGCTCCAGAACATGGAGAACCGGACCAACTACCTGGAGCAGAAGAACAAGGAACTTACGGACCTGACGGGGGCGCTGTCATTGCAAGGCGCTTCGCTGACGCTGCTGCTCATCATAATCGTCGCCGGGATACTCTTCTACTTCTTCGCATCGGTGTCAAGGAAGAACCGCGTCGTCCGGGCGCTCTCCGGCGGCGGGCGCGAGCATGAGGCGAGGCGCGAATCGCACAGCGAACGCAGCGAGCGCCAGAAAGAAGAGGCGGGCCCGTCAAGAATAAGCGGGTTCCCGTCGCCGCCGCCAGCCGGCGAGCGGGAGATGTTCAGGTACAGGCCGAAATAGCGCAAACAGTGCGGCTTCAGATGCGACGGCTCAAAAATGTTTTTGCATAAATGAACTGCTGATTCAGGCGTTGAGCGCCTTGGCTAGTTCCTTTGGGGCAAGCTTCTTCTCTTTCCCCGTTTTCATGTCGCGCAGCGTGAAACGGCCTTCCTTCACTTCGGCGGGGCCGACGAAAAGGGCGAAGGGAATGGCGTTGGAGTTGACGTAATCCAGCTGTTTGCGCAAATCCTTGCCCGCGACGTCGACGACGGCCTGGATCCCGGCAGAGCGCAGCTCCGTTGCCAGGCGCACCGCTTCGTTCCTCAGCTCAGGCTTGACAGCGACCACGAACACTTCCTTCCTGGCGGCGCCCATGGACCTGAGCAGCTCGGCGACGCGGTCGATGCCTATGGAAATGCCGACCGCAGGCAGGTCCTGGCCGCCAAAGGAGCCGATGAGCTTATCGTAACGGCCGCCGCCGGCGATGGAGCCGATGCCGGCTCCTGCTTCGATTTCGAATATGCCTCCCGTATAGTAGTCCAGCCCGCGCACGAGGCTCAGATCAGGCTCGACCTTCAGATGATATGCTTCGCACGCTTTGAGCAGCGCGCCCAGCTCTTCGGCGCCTTCGGCGTCCTTGCCCAGCTTGGGGAAGCCTGCGCGTATGGCATCGAGCATCTTCACCGCTTTCGCGTCAATGGACTTAAGCTGCTTGGCTGTCTCGGCTTCGCCCACCTTGCCCATCTTGTCCAGCACCCTGAACACGGCGGCTTCGACGGGCTGCAGATTGAGCTTCCTGGCCAGGCCCGACAGTATGCGGCGGTCGTTCACCCTTATCCTGAAATCCTTGAACCCCAGCGCCTCCAGCGCCTTGGCCGCCGCGGCCAGGCATTCAGCGTCAGCTTCTGGCGACGACGAGCCGACGGTGTCTATGTCGGCCTGCCAAAACTCGCGGAAGCGGCCGGCCTGCGGATTGTCGTAGCGCCATACCTTGCCTATCTGGTAGCGCTTGAACGGCTTCGGCAGCTGCGGATTGGACGCGATGAACCGCGCCAGCGGCACGGTTAGGTCAAAACGAAGCCCGAGCTCGCGGCCTGACTTGTCCTTGAAGTAGTATATCTCGTCGCGGATGGCATCGCCTCCGCCGCCCTTGGCCGAGAGCAGCGCCCAGTCCTCGAACGCGGGGGTCTCGAGCGGCTCGAAGCCGTATCTCTCATAAACTGTGCGCACGGTCTGGATTATCCAGTTCCTTCTCCTCATCTCGTCCGGCGCCAGGTCCCTGGTGCCGCGCGGCGTCTGAAACTGCGGCATGATTATAATTCCTCCGGCTTCTTTATATCCTGCCGGGCATCGGCCTGCGCTGCCATCGAAGTCGATCCAGACGCCATCCTTACGGCCGATTCCGCCAATATGTCCAGCGTGTCAAGCACGTCGGCGCCGCCTTTGACGAGAAGCGGCAGCTCTGTGCATCCCAAGATCACCTTTTCGGCTCCGAACCTCTTCAGCCTCCGGATGGATTCCAGCAGCTTTTTTTTGGAGTCGGCCGACTTCCTGCCGGCCAAAACGTCCAGAATTATTCCCGTCGTCTCTTCCTGCCCGCTTTCGTCCAGCGTAAGAACCTTGACGTCCTTGAGAAAAAGCTCGTAGATGCGGCTTCTTATGGTCATCCTCGTCCCGAGAAGCCCCACCGTTTCCAGCTTCATCTTCAGCGCTTCGTTCGCGGCCTCCCGGACTATGTCAATCACCGGCACCTTCACGGCTTCCCGCATCTCGGAAGCGAAAAAGGCAGCGGTGTTGCAGGGCACCGCTATGAAATTCGCCCCCACCGCTTCCAGCCTCTTGGCGCCTTCAGCCAGCATCTCCTCTATCTTTCTCCTGTCGCCACGTTCCTCGACAACGTCTGGGATTGGCAGGCTGAGCACGATGATCTCCGGGAAATCGGAATCATACACCGCTCCGAAGCGCTCCTGGAAGATGCGGATGATGCGAAGATACAGTTCAGCCGTCGCTTCCGGACCCATGCCCCCCAGTATGCCTATGGCCTTTGTGCGTGACGTCTTTGCGTCTGACATGTCAAAGCGCCTCCAGGGACATCTCTTTTCTCATCCTCAGAGCGCATTCCTCCACCGTCTCACCGTCCCCTCTGAACGGCTCAAGGTACTGGCTCACAAACGTTCTGTATTCTCCGTCGGATCCCAGGATCTCGCGGACGAAGGTATCCGGGGACACGGCCCAGATGACTCTCCTGTCGCTGAGATACGCTGGCCTGCGCGGCCCTGCCGGGCACCTTGCCGCCATGTATGGGATTCCGCGCCATCCGGTCAGTCCCATGATGGTCCGGTCAAAGTTTTCCTCGGTCTTGGGGCCGAATTTGCCTCCAACCCCCAGCTCGCCTTCAAGATACAGGGCTTCCGCCATCTCCAGCGGAAGGTAGAGCCTGCTTGCGGGGTTCTTGGCCGGCGGCATGATCCTTCCAACGAGTTCCGGGTCGTCCCTCTGCAGCCTCTCCGCAAACTCCAAAGAGGTTTCCAACGCCCTTTCATAGCCGGAGCCTTCCCTGAAGGCTTCCCTCGAATCGACGTATGCGGCGTCAATCCCAGACACTCCTATAAGCTTTCTGAGATACCTCGAACGCAGTTCGCAGTTCCTGGCAATCTCCTGCCTTCTGGATCTCTCCTGCTCACTCACGAGGGCGTCGAGGATCTGCCTGGCCGTCGGCCTAGGGCCCAGCCGTTCCAATCTTTTCTGCGGGAGCTTGTTCACGATGTAGTAGCCGCTGGCGTCATAGACGACCCATCCGACTGACAGCTTCTGCTGCAGGCGCCTCATCCACGAGTAGAAGCTCAGGATGTCCAGCCTTTCGCCGAAACTGGCCAGGTCGGGGTTGTAGCCGAACCCCATGAACAGCCTGGCCGGGGCCACCGCTGGGCCACAGCCGTTCCAGTCCACGTCCAGGCATGCGAACGCTTCCTGCGTTCCGGCATCTGAAAGCGCCGCGCCGTTATCCAGCTCAAGCTGCTGCTGGCTGCCGCTTCTTGCCTGGACGGAGTTCATGCTCCCCTCCTGCGCCTAGAAGGGCCAGGGCCGGGAGTTCCGGAAAGCTTGAGCGCCCGCTGGCGCTCCGTGGCTTCAGTCGAACCCGGATTCGGAGGTCCACAGCCTCCAGTGCTGGCCTTTGCACCACCCTGGCCATCGAAAGCATCGAAAAAGAGTGTAATCCTGTTCTCAGCGAGGCTGAACGTGAGCGTAACGACGTCGCCGGTCGCGAGGCCGAAGCTTCGCCTGACGTCGGACGGAATAGAAAGGCGGCCTTTGGAGTCGAGCCTGGCTTGTCTTTCTGAGACATTCAAAACAGGTGAAACAGCTTCGGATGGTTCGGACCTGGCGCTAACCAAAAGCTTAGTCTTTTCCGTGAAGGCGGCCGCCTGAAGAAGGCGGCACCCTCGCCGTTGCAGGTCCGGTCATTTCAACCACAAGCGTAATTGGGCATCCAAGAGATTTAAAGGTTTGGTGGGACGGACGTCTACGAAAACTGGAAACCCTCGTTTTCATTGAATCCGATTATTATTCTGTCCCGCAGGTGGGGGCATTCAGCGTATCCTCTCGGAAGGTATTGCCCGAAGCTGACGCTGAGAGGCGCGGGCGAAGTCACGGAATAGACTGACGTCACGCTCCTCACAACTTCAACCGCATCTCTGCCGCCTGCCCGCCATCTCCAGAACCTGCGCTTTGGCCGCGTCGATGGCGCCGGATCCTCGAGCCTGGCAGCCAGTTTCACATCACATGCCGGGTAATCGCATGAAAGCAGAGCCGCCCTAATGGGACCCGTCAGTTCCTCTTCCGTCATCTCTGGCTTGTGCTCAATGCTGAAATAGTGGACGAACGCCTCTGCCATGGCCTTGAATTGACGCATGGACTTAAAAAATCCGCGCCTCAGGCATTACGCCGGCGCTACGCGTAGCCGGCGAAAAAGAAAAAAAGTCCCCGAAGGGTCCGCGCATGGTCCCAAGCTGTGATTGCGCTTTACTTGGCCTTGTTGGCCGCCTTGCCTATCCAGACCGTCGCGATGACCGCAATTATGGTCACGATTACGGCATAGGTCAGCATGGGCACGATCCCCCCAGCTGTCCCGAACAGCGCCTTGAATATCTCGAGTATGGCGCCGTTCCAGGCCAAAGCTGCCACCAGCCCGAATGCGGCTGTCATGAGGGCAGCTATCTTCTCGATGACCTCTTTATTCATATTTTCCTCCTTTTAGCCATCTGTGCCTTTCGGCAATGGAACGAACTTGGCCGCAAGGCTTAAAAAGCCATTTAAGGCTTATTCTTACTTGCCGGCGACTACGGAGCAAGAAACGGACTTTCCGTGGCGGCCGGCATGGGAGAAAAAGCATTACTCAGAGGTGACGGAGAGCGTCCTGGCGTCTTGCGCCTGAACTGCGAAGCGGAATGCCTCCCGAGGCGCGCGTTTTTATGGCCTGGCGCCATGCCCTTATCTGGAGGACGGGCATGGTTAAGTGCACGGTGTGCGGCAGCTTCAGGTTCTACGTTGCGATACGGGAAGCCGTAGAGGTCTTTGAGGAGGCGGGCGTGGAAGTCCTTTCGCCGAAGAAGTCCAGAGTGACGAACCCGGGAGAGCGGTTCCTGCGGCTGGAATCGGACGACGCGGGGGCGAACCCATCCGATCTGGAGCTCGATCACCTCGATGCCATTGGAGAATCGGACTTCGTTTATCTCGTGGCGCCCGGAGGGTATGTCGGCTCTGCGGTTTCGTTCGAGGTTGGCTGGGCTTCCAACGGCAAAATCCCCATCTATGCGTCCGAGCTTCCTGGCCATGAAGAGCAGGACCTTCTTGAGCAGCTGGATTACGCCTTCGTCCAGTATGGCGTGAGGGGCGTCCTCTCGCCCGCGGGCGTCGTGAGGGCGCTGAAGGACGGCTGCCTTAAGCTTGCGCCGGCACCGCTGGACGATCCATGAGCGCTTCCGCTTTCATGGTGGCAAAACGCCATTTTTAAGACCCTCCACCACAATCAATATGGACTGGGCGACGGTCATAATCTCAGTCGCTGGCGGCATATCCCTGCTCCTTTTTGGCCTCGAGATGCTCAGCAGAAGCCTCAAGCGCGCCGCAGGCGAGCAGATGAAACGGCTGCTCGAAAGGCTGACGGACCGGCCTTATAAAGGCGTGCTTGCCGGCGCTGTCACCGCCGGCGTCATGCAGAGCAGCAGCATGACCATGGTCGCCCTCATAGGGCTCATAAACGCCGGCATCATAACGCTCAAGCAGGCGGTCGGCGTGATGCTCGGCGGAGAGATAGGGACGACCGTGACGGCGCAGATTGTGGCCTTCGACGTCGGCCCGTACTATCTGGTGGCACTGGCTACCGGCTTCGTCCTATGGGCCGGCTCCAAGAGCCAGAAGTGGAAGAATGCAGGCGAAGCCATTCTGAGCTTCGGCATCATGTTCCTGGGCATGACCATCATGACCGGCAGCCTGAAATACATAGGCGACGAACCGTTCGTGGCGCAGACCCTGGCCTCGTATGCGGCGACCCCATACCTGGGCATCATCTTCGGCGCCATCGCCACCGCGCTCATACACAGCTCCGCCGCCGTCACGGTGCTGGTGGTGGCCCTGGGGAAGGAAGGCGTCATAGCGCTGCCCGCAGCCATCGCCATCATCCTGGGCGCGAACATCGGCACGACTGTCACCGGCGCCATGGTCTCCTCCACATCCTGCTCCGCGAGCAGGCGGCTTTCCGTCTGCCAGATACTCGTCAACACCATCGGCGTCCTCGCCTTCGCTCCGTTCATCCTTCCCTTCTCGTCCCTGGTCGCCATGACATCCACTGAGTTGCCGAGGCAGATAGCCAACGCGCACAGCATCTTCAACATCACCGTCACC
>Ga0315286_10000141_pt1 | contig 52315 bp, 103 predicted proteins | sample YL17G10_0_MG_FD_205038 | JGI IMG/M metagenome (GOLD analysis project Ga0315286, IMG submission 205038) | Sediment microbial communities from Yellowstone Lake, YNP, Wyoming, USA - YL17G10_0 | ecosystem: Environmental > Aquatic > Freshwater > Lake > Sediment | place: USA: Wyoming | collected...
TTTTTATAAAAATGGTAAAAGTGCAAAAATTTTTTGGAATAAGAATAAAATCGAGACCTTGAAAAAATGTTATATATGCCACTTGGCAAAAAATAAGCTTGGCAATGGCGCTTTGATATATAATATCAAAAAATGGCTTAATGAGTATAACGGTATAACGGTATATATCGAAAAATCGGAATATATCATTGAAGCTTGGAGGGCTTAAAATGTATTATAATACTTTAAAAAAATCTAAAAGGTTATTATTAAGAAAAAGATTAATCCGGGTATTATTCAAAAATACCTTAGAAAAATTAAACTTAACAACTATCAATCTAACAATCATTGATAATATAAATAAACCTAGTTATGCAAATACGGTTTATGATTTTGGAGATAATATCATTGAAAAAAATGTATTTTTAAATATTGGATGTTTTAAAGATAGATTAAAAAATGGTTATGATTCTTATTATGATAATAGGAATATAAAATTATTAAAATATTCTAGTAATAGACATAATTTAATCAGATTTATTATTTTACACGAAATAAAGCATTTAATAGACCGGGAAAATTTTCCAAGAGTAGATTTTAATGATAAAAAAACAAAAAATCAAAAATATTCTCCGAATAGAATATTTTTTGAGACCTTAGCGGATGATTTCGCTATATATCATATTGAGAATAAAACTATATAACCCGGAGCATTAAAAATGTATATATACCATTATTCAAATAAAGATATTCAAGATAAAATTAAGGCAAAATTTTTTGGAGAAAATTTTTTCTCTAGTCATTCAAAAAAAGTCTCTTCAATTAAAAGAAGTTTTTTTTATTTAGATAAAAAACGCCGGGAACCTTATTTTTTTGGTAGTAAGTTTTTATATACTGCTATAATCAGTGAAGACAAAATATATTCTGTTAATAATGATATACTAGGAATATTTGAAAATAACTCTGGCAATGTCTCGGAGTGCCTAAGATTGATTAAAAAAGCCGGGTATATCGGATTTTCTGGCAGTAATGGAATAAAAAATGTTTGCTTATTAGTGGATATTACTTTTATCAATAAAGAGATTTTAAACTAATGGAGGCTTAAAGATGATTATCGAAAAATTAATTAATGTATGGTACATATTATTAGCAGTGAATTAGATATATAATTAAAGAGGGCAAAAATGTTAAGATATCATAAAGAGGTCTATTTTACAGAAGAGTTAAAAAGTAAAACAATAAATTTTACAGAAAATTTGAATTTGCTTAATTGGAGTTATTCTAAGCATTGCCTGGATAATATCAAATATAGGCTAGCAGACCTTGAGAATGCCTTAATATTTATTAAGGATATAAGATTATACCCGGAAAATGTTTTTGAAGTGTATCAGGATTTTTCTAATGGTAAAATAATAAAAGCTTGCTATAGAATAAAATTCAATTCTCTTCAAGATTTAATTCTAGTTATATCAAAAGAGAAAATTATAATCACAATATATATTAATTCTAGGGATGATAAACATTACAGCTTAAAAAAAGAATTATATATATTAGCTTGACAAGTGGCAAGTTATATGTTATATTTAACTATATCCGGGAATATTCCCGGCAAAAATGGAGACTTAAAAATGGACGAAAAATTAAAAAAATTATGCGAAAAAATAACCAAAGAAAGCCAAGAAAAATTAAAAACTGATAAATTAGATTGCGAATGCAATTTGAATAATGTAATATGCCATTATTCAATTGGCAAAAAATACGCTAGGATTGACCAGCTTCACAGTGGCAAATATATGGTAGATATTGCCACAGAAGAGATTTTCGGCATTAAAGCTTATGGAGTGATACATAAAGGGCATTTTTACGGCACGTTGTCCACAATTGATAATTATTATTGGGGTAATTATAGCGCAGTTAAAATAAAATAAAATGGAGGTATGAAAATGAGAATTTTTACTTTGAATAAAATTTATTCTGTAGTTTGCAAAGACGGAATAACCCGGAGCGGGTTTAAACATACCGCAAATTTATTGAAAAATGGCTATTCAATCGCAGAGACTAAAATATGTTATTTAAACCGCACTTGGGAAAGATTTGGTTTTGAAAGTGTTTTATTGAAAATAATTTATAATAACTTTACAGAAAAAGAATTGATTAAATATATTAGAAAAGTTAAAACCTTTAACTAAACCCGGAGGCTGGAAAATGGCAAAATTTGACCTAGTAGGGCATATAATAGGCTATGAAGCCGGAGAATTAAGAGGGCAAGAGGTATTAAATCTATTTAGTAGATTAATTATATCCGGGCAAGCTTGGAGTTTGCAGGGTAGTTATGGCAGGCAGGCGCAAAATTTAATTGAAAGAGGTTATATATCCCGGACTGGAAAAATATTAAAATCAATAGAATAAACAAAAGGAGAATATTAAATGTATAAGATTATCAGATTTAGATTTAACGGAGAAAATAAAGTGATTAAAATAGGCTTAACACTAGAAGAGGCGCAAGAACATTGTCAAAGAGAAGACACTAAAGGAGACGGCTGGTTTGACGGATATACTAAAGAATAAGGAGATATTAATATGAATATATTCAATATGGCAGAACTACAATTAAAAAAAGAGGGGAAAATTCCGACGATTGATATTATTATTGACCGGGCAAGGATTATCCGCAAGTGGCTAGATAAAAAATCCCCTATTGCGATTGATAAAATTATGCTAGGTGGAGAAACAAATAATTATTCTTTGCCAGCATATAATAATAGTTTACAATATTATTTAACAAATTTTAAATAAGAGGAAAAAAATGTATAATATTTATAGCGCCAGTGGCAAATATAACCGGGGATTTTCAGATAAACAACAAGCTTATGCCTATTATTTAGAAGTAAAAGAAAAGGATAGAGTAGAATTAAGTTTTAATGGTATGATATCAATCTTTCCAGAAAATCTTTATTCTCTTCCAGAAGATATAAAACTGGCTGATAGATATAGAAAAAGTTTTTTAGAAAATAGATATTAATAAAACTTGACAAATAGCAATATATATGCTATGCTTAACTATATCCGGGAATTATCCCGGTAGAAAATATGAGGGTAAAATAATGAATATGAGAAAAGAAGATATTTTAACGGAAGACGAAAAAGTTTTAAGAGGTTTAAGATTGATTAAGATTTTAGGATTAAAAAGAAGTAAAGAAGAGGCAGATAGATATTTGACCACTTGGGGAACGAAAACCGCACTGGGGATTTATTTAACAGTTAAAAGAATATTAGAAGAAAAAGGAGAAAACTAAAATGGAAGAATTATATAAAGGTTATAAAATTAGAATTGAACAGGATAACGACCCGCAAAATCCTAGAGAAGACGGAGGAATGGGTATAATGATTTGCTTTCATTCTCGGTATACCCTAGGGGATAATCATAGTTATACAGCCGGGGAAGATTTTATTTTAACACTGGCGGAGGAAGTAGGTATATCCGCTAAGAAAAGAGAAAATTTATCTGTCCGGGAATTGGTGGAAGAAATAAGCAAAAAATTAGTTATTCTTCCATTATATCTATATGACCATAGCGGTATATCAATGAAATGTTATAGGCACGGATATCATCAGCAATGGGATTGCGGGCAAGTAGGGTTTATATATACCACTTCCAAACAGGTAAAAGAATGGACTGGAAAAAAACTTTCCAAAAAAGCAATTGAAGAAAGACTTATATCGGAAGTAGAAACATATAATAAATATCTTACTGGGGATGTTGTAGGATTTATTGCAGAGAACAAAACCGGGGAACAAATAGATTCTTGCTGGGGATTTTATCAAAAAGAAGACGCTGTCATAGAAGCCAAAGGTGCAATTGACTGGCATATTAAGGAACAAGAGAAAAAAGAAACAGAAGATTTGCAATTAGAATTTAATAAATTAGAAGACAGACTACATATAGGAGTTTAAAAATGAAGAAAGCAATTATTAAAACAAAAGACGAAGCAAAGCAGACCGCTATTGACTGGCAGTCTTGGCAGAGCAATAAATCACTAAGTTATGGAGAAATGAATATACAGTCAGAGTTTTTTAGAAAACTGGGAAAGAAATTTCATTTAATAAGGGAATTTAAAGAGAATGGGATTATATAACTAAGGAGAATAAATGACTATTAAAGAATTGATTATTGAATTAAAGAAATATAAAAATCAGGAAGCTAAGGTATTAATTACCATAGGAAACGAAGACAACGATTCTCTTAGCACTTCGGAATTTGAGTTATTCAATCAGGATGAAGCCGGGGAGTATATGGAAATTTTTGTTGCGGAAACCGAATGCTCAAGGCAAATATAAAGGAGATTAAATATGTATACAATTGTTGACTTGCAGATACCGGGAAGATTATTTGCGGACGGTGCTATATATGAAACGAAACAAGATGTCATTGACCAATTGGTAAGCTACCACGATATAGATTTTTGGGAGAGTGATGATAAAAACAATGAATTGACTATTGAAGAGTATTTTAAATTCTGGAAAATTAATACAGTGGAAACACAATTGAAATATATTCTTAAATACGGAGAATGGCAGATTGAAGAATTAAAAAGTGAATGTTGTCAAGAAGTATTAATTTGCAATGGTTTTGATATTGTAGGTTATGAAAAAAATTATCATTTAGAATGCCCTAAATGTCATAGAATGACCGAACTTTTAGACTAAAAGGAGAAAACTAAAATGACTTACGGAACGAAACTATTAAAGAACGGAAAGAGAACAGGATATCTATGTTTTGATACAGGAAAGAAAGTGTTTTTGAATGAAGCGGAAAATTGGGAAATGCAATGTAAACTTAGATTTGCTGAAATGGTAGGAATAGATAAAGAAAGGACTAACAATGGAAAAAATTATTCTGGTATGTAATTTCTGCGGTTATATTAAAACTTATGAAAAAAATGAAATGTTTTTCAGGAATGAGAAATGCCCGGAATGTCAATTTGGAATAATGCAACAAAATTATAGTAACCTTGAAGCGGTAGAAGAACAAATAAATAACAAAATGGCGGAACAAGTTAAATTACTTGGCAATAATAGGGCTTGGAGTATTATAGAGAGCATTAAAAAGGCAGAGACTAGGCTAGCATATAGGAAGATTTTTCTTAAAGCTGGTGGAATAATCCCGGAAACTGTTATATGGGTAAAAGAAATATCGGGAAAAGAATATTTAAAAGTGCTTATATAAGGCGATAAATGCGGGAGAATTTGATTAATTTTTAACTAAGGAGGAAGCAATGAAAATCTATTTAAGAAATACAAAAACTTCTGACTGGGAATTACACGAGGGGGATTTAATAAAATTAAAAAAAGAGTTAGATAAAAGAAATATTGTCATTTCCTCTACTGCTAACATCGGGGATAAAGCTAACATCGGGAATTACGCTAACATCGGGTATAAAGCTAACATCGGGGATGAAGCTAACATCGGGGATAAAGCTAACATCGGGTATAAAGCTAACATCGGGAATTACGCTAACATCGGGTATAAAGCTAACATCGGGAATTACGCTAACATCGGGGATAAAGCTAACATCGGGAATTACGCTAACATCGGGTATAAAGCTAACATCGGGGATGAAGCTAACATCGGGAATTACGCTAACATCGGGGATTACGCTAACATCGGGAATTACGCTAACATCGGGGATGAAGCTAACATCGGGAATTACGCTAACATCGGGAAATTAGATATATTTACTAAAGAATATATCTATATTCAATTAGGTTTATGCTCCGACGAAAAAGGATATTATACAATGTATAAAGCAGTTAAAAAAGATTTAACTGATTTTTATACTGGAAAATATCAATATAAAGTAGGCAAAGGGGATAAAACTAACGAAAAAAGAAATCAAGATAAACAATGCGGAAATAATTCCTGGCATTTCAGTAATTTATGGAATGCGAATTCTTTTGGAAAAAATAACAAAGATTTTCAAATAATTAGTGCCAAGATACATATATCTAATATTCTTAGTGTATATGATAAAGTAAGAGTGAATAAATTTAGCGATGTTCAATTGGTAGATATTAAACTATAAAGGAGACTATATAATGAATATAGTAATGTATTTTTTGCTTTATAAAACTATCACTATAGGAATTTTAATTTTTCTCTTAACTGGAAATAGAAAAGAGAAAACTAAAATATTCTTAAAAAAATTATGGGGGAAATAATGAGCAGGACAAAAGGCGCAAAAGGGAAAAAGAATAAAAGACATCCGGGAAGACCTAAAAGAAGCAAAAAAGTATTAGAGGCTGGGGCAATAGTTAAACCCAATACTTATGCCACTGATACAGGAATAATCTCTCCTGCACTCTCTAAGGCTGAAAAAAAGGCATTAAAGAGGCAATATAGAGAACTTAGGAGGCTTAAACAAGGATTAAAACCCGGTTGCCCTGAAAGAATAGATATAGGTAAAAAGATGAAAGAAATTAAAGAAAAATTAGCCGGGCAAGTAACTAATTCTCAATTGCAGGAAACAGTGATAGAAGAAAAGACCTATATATCAGATAGAGAGAAGTATATTGAAGATATTCTTGTTGAAATGAAAAGAATAAATATCAATATGACTGAAAATTTTTGGAGAAGATTTTGGTCGAAGCCATATTTTACAGAAGAGAATTTAAAAGAACACTTAGATATATGGAAGAAAAAAGGAATATAAAAACGAAACATACACCAGGACAAGGCGGAGGAAAAATAATGGATATGATATCCTTAGCGCAGACTTATTTAAAATCGGCTAGACCGAGTATGTTAAAGAAACAAAAAGTAGAAAATGTTTTCGACGCTATGAAAACAATATCAAACCAAATTAGTTATAATAACAGAAAGAAAACAAAAAAGAAAGGATAGAAATATAACTTGACAATGAGAAGTATATATGATATACTTGGAGTAAGTAGGGATTTAATTAATAAAACAAAAGGAGAAAAAGATGAAACTGGATTTGGAACAAAATGTTAAAGTAGTAAAAATAATTTGGAAGACATATGGATTAGAAATACTTCATATGAAAACCGGATGGTGTAGTGGAACAATACCAAATAACAAATATGGCACATATGCTACATTAGAAATCACTTTGTTTAATCAACGAATTAATGCATTTAGTTTTATTGATGTTCAAAAACAACTCACTGAATTAAAGGATTTGTTGGGCTGGGATGATAGGGGTTGGGCACAAATAAAAAATGGAAATTTACTCATTTTTATTAACAATTATAATTATTTAAGATAAGGAGAAAAAGATGAAAAGAACAATGATTTTGTTAGTGGTTATGGTTTTAGCACTAGGGGTTGTAAATGCTTTTGCTTTTAATTATGGAACAGTTCAAGATGATAACAATGGCGCTATTGGACAGATTTTAGTAAACACTGGCGGAGATAGTGGCTCAACGGATATTGGGCACTGGACTGACCCTTCTTTTTTAAAGGGAGCAACAGGTGCGCAGGGAATTCAAGGCATAGCCGGAACCAATGGTTTAAATGGAATAGACGGACAGAACGGAATGAATGGTTTAAATGGTAATGACGGAATTAACGGGATGAATGGTATTGATGGACAGAACGGAATTGACGGAGAAAAAGGAGATATAGGAAATGATGGATATACTCCAATTAAAGGGGTAGATTATTTTGATGGTTTAAATGGCTTGGATGGGCTTCAAGGAATTCAAGGCATAGCCGGAAAAGATGTTGACCCTACTATTGTTAATAATTTACAAAATACAGATAGCAAATTACAGAATAATATTAATAACACTAATTCAAGAATAGATAATACCAACAACAGAGTAGATAAGTTAGAGCAAATGCAAATCAATGTCAGAACAGAATTAAAATTTATCAGAGAACGCCACTTGGAAGTGGGATTATATTCAGTTTATTCTACTACCCGAAGTGTTATGTCAGAGGTAGGATTAAATATTGTTATCCCTATTGGTGAGAGTTATCAAGATAGGGAAGCGAAGAAAGTTAATGCAAGGTTGAATAGGTTAGAAAAACAAATGGGAAACTCCGCAGTGATAGAAAAAACCTTGGATAGCAGAGGAAATATTAAAAGTATTTCTATATCTTCCGGCAAGGTTGCCTTTGGCGGAGAGTTTTAACAGCGTAGCAAGAGGGCGAGGGGCATATATAGCCTCTTGCCCTCTCTAATATGGAAGAGAAATTAACCAGTTTCATAACAAGGAGGATTAAAATGGAGAAAAAATTAAGTCAAGAAGAATTTAACAAAAAATGTGCGCATTGTAAAAAATGGCTTCCTGCTACTAAGGAATTTTTTAGTTATAAGAATAAGAAAATGAATCTTTGGTCTTCTGAGTGTAAGCAATGCGAGAAAGCTCAGAAAAAAGCTTATCAGAAAGCTTATCGTCAAAGACCAGAAGTAAAAGCTCAGAAAAAAGCTTATCAGAAAGCTTATCAGAAAGCTTATCGTCAAAGACCAGAAGCAAAAGCTCAGAAAAAAGCTCAGGAAAAAGCTTATCAAAACAAGAGATATCATACTGACCCAAATTATAAATGGGTAATGAATATCAGGATTTTAACAGGGAGAGCTTACAAAGGTAATATTAAACCTGCTCCTTCAGAGGAATTATTAGGTTGCTCTTCTAAGTTATTACAACTATGGCTAGTATTTCAATTTAAACCAGGAATGACATTAGAAAATCACGGTAACGGGTGGAATGGAAATGGTAAAACACAATGGCATATAGACCATATTAGACCTTTAGCTAGTTTTGACTGCTCTATTGAAAGTGAAAGAAGACAGGCTTGCCACTGGACTAATTTACAGCCTCTCTGGGCAGAGGATAATTTAAGTAAATCAGATAATTAAAAAGGAATAAATTGATAGAAGCCTTATTAATAATGATAATCAGTTTTTTTGGCTACGAAGAAAAGGACGAAAATGATTAATTTAATAATTGTTATAGCTTTCGTATTGGCAATTATTTCTATTGCGAGAGTTAAAATTAAACCAAAAGAAGATGATATATGGGCAAATTGTGGTAGCATAAAATTAATGTCTACTAGCAATGACCCCACTATTGCTATATTAAAGAATAATTCTTTTGATGTTTCTAAAATAAAAGAATATAAGGGAGAACAAACTAAACAATTTGAATTTAGACCTAAAACCTTTGACCAGTTTATAGGACAAACAGAAGCTAAAGAAAGAGCATTGACTATTATAAAGAAAGCAAAACAAGGGATGAAAGCTCATTTCTTAGTTAATGGTATTCAAGGACACGGGAAAACTACCTTTGTTGAAATATTGGGAGCTACTTTGGGAGCAAAGATAATTAAGAGAGTAGGAAAACAAATAGACGAAATTAATTTAGTAAGTATTATCAATGAAATAAATGAAAGCACCGAGCAATATGTTATCTTATTTATTGACGAATTAGACACTATGAATTGGGAAGTTTTAAAATCATTAAACCCTATTATTGAAAGTTTTGAAATATCCGGAAAGAAAATAAAACCTTTCATATTTGCTGGAGCAACAATTAATAAGCATTTATTAATTCAGAGAAACCCTGATACTATGGACAGAATTGGCAATCAAATTTCCTTTGAGAGATATAACTCAAAAGAAATCAAACAAATATTAACACAATATAGAACGCAGTTATATTCTTCAAATGTTGTTCCGGAAGAAACATTCAGTATCATTTCTGAAAACTGTAAATTTAACCCTAGAATATCTATTTCCTTATTAGAGGATTTTATAGTTGAAAAGAATATCACTAAAGTTATAATGGATAATAAAATTATCATTCACGGATTAACTAAAAAGGATATTGAAATTTTAGAAGCATTATTAGGCAGTAAAAGAGCAATGGGAGCAAATGCTTTAGCAATGAGAGTTAAACTATCAGAGAAAGAATATACCACTGAATTTGAGCCATTCTTGGTGGAATATGACTATATTAACCGAGTGCCTAGCAGAATTATAACCGAAAAAGGAAAGGAAATATTAAATGCAATACGATAGCGTTATTTATTTAGGTTTTCCAATATTTATTGGTATTATTGCCTTGTTATTTATTATAATAATGGAGGAATAAGATGAATGACCCTATTGTAAGAGAAGACGAACAATTAAGAAGAAAAACAGATGTTTATTATACTTGTCTTATTTGTGGTAGAAAAAATTCAAGCTATAATACCTTAATGAAAGACAATCAGCCAGAGTGCCTATATGCTTGCTTACCTTTGGTAAATTCTTTGATAGGTAGTTTATTAAAGTTAAATGAAAGAAGAAAAGAATGACAACTTTGGCGCAGTATTTAGACGAGCTAATTAATGGATTTTATGCTACACAAAATAATTATCCTGAAAAAATATTAATGCCATTGGCAAGTTATAATAAATTAATTGAAGTGTGCAAAGAACAAGATTTGGGCAATTCCTGGTTTGATTTTAAAAATAAAAACTATAAAGGAATCCCTATTGAAATAAAAGAAGTTGAAGGAATAACTTTTGGGGAATAATGAAGAATTTAAACGATTATAAAAATTGGCTTATTTTAAATAATTGCTCATCTGGGATTACTGTTTATATTCCACGACTACTGGAATATTTTCACAAATATGCCGAATTAACAGAAGAAAATATAAATCAATTTATTGTTGATAAAAAGAATAAAAAATTATCGGAAGAATATTTAAACAATTATATAAAAGCTATTAAGAGTTATTGTAAATTTGCACAATTAAATATTAGATTGCCAAGAGCATTTAAGGTAACTCAAAAACTACCGCAATATGTTTCTTTGGATTTCTTTGAAAATCAAATTGTTAAAGATTTGCCGGAAATATTTACTTCTATTGATATTAAAAAAGTAGAAACAATATTATACTTTATGTTCTTTAGTGGATTAAGAAAAAGTGAAATATTAATGTTAAAAAAAGAACATTTTAATTTTAAAGAAGCGGAGTGCAAAGTATATATTCCAAAAAGAAAAGAGGAAAGACTTATACCCTTAACTGAAAGAATAATGAAAATGATAATTTCCTATTCTTATGATAATCCGTCGGATATTAATATATTTGGGATTACAAACAAACAATTAACTTATATATGTAAAAAAATAGCGGATAATTATAAAATTAAATTTTCGTGCCATACTTTTCGGCATTCTTTTGCTATGCACATGTTATCCAAAGGATTTTCAGTAATAGAAGTACAATTTTTGCTTGGGCATAAAAATATGGCTTCCACTACTCGATATATTAGAGCTGATATTAACCAAATAAAAACTAAATTTAAAAAATTAATATGAAAAATCGTAAAGACATAAACAATTCTTTTTATATAGATGGTAGAACATTAAAAAAATATTATTGTATTGAAGGGTGTGGTAAAGAAATTACTTATCCAACTGTACGAGATGGAGGACATAGATGCAAATCGTGTTCTCATAAACATCCTTTGTCTAAAGAACACGCAAGAAACATATCAAAGGGGCTTAAAGGAATGCTTAAAACAGATGAATGGATAGAAATTAAAGGATATTTACGAAATGATAGTATAAAAAAATATGAATTATTTAAAACTAAATATCCAAATATTAAATGGAAAATACTAATGAAACCAGAATTACAAAAAATGGGAGTATTAAAATGAATATAGAACAATTTGATTCAGAAAGAATAGGAGATTTATCAATTGGGCTGACAGATAAAGGAAGAACAGAATTAAATTTTTATGATTTATTGGAACAAAAATATTTTTTTATATATTTTTGCTATAAATCTTTATTTTGGTATGAAAATGATAAATTTGAAAAAACTATACGAATTCTCGGCGATAGATGTGCAACAACAGAAGAAATGATATTAAATTTGGGGAAAACTTTACATACTTTTTTAAAAGCCAAACGAAGAAATCCATTATGGTTTATATTAAAAGCGATTTGGTATAAATTAAGTTATGAAATTAAAGAATTGCTTAATGAAATTCTTTATCAATGGAAACACATAGGAACAACTAAAGAACATACTAATAAAATTAGATGTTTAATCCTTCTTTTTAAATTTAATATTGCTAAACCAATATTAAAAAAATTTAATATAACTTTAAAATTTCATCATGAATATAATATTGATGCATTACTTCAAGTTTATGCAAAATCTTTATCGGATAAAAATCACCCTTATTTAAACATTCCAGAAAGTATAATATATTTAATAAAGAAAGGGTTACATTTAAAATGAATCCAATTTTTGTTTCAGATAATATTAATAAATTAAAATCTAATACCACTAAATTTTGTGGGCATTGTAAGTTAGAAAAACTTAAAGAAGAGTTTAATAACTTAAATTCCTGGTGTATAAGATGTAAAAGAGAGTATAATAAAAACTATTATAGAAGCCATAAAAAAGGAGAGAAAAGATGAAAATTAAACATACATATGATAGAGATTTTACTAAGCGATTTATGGAATCAGAGTGGTTTGAATTGATTTTATTACATCTTTCTCATAAAAAATTACCAAAGATGAGTAGACAAAAACAAGATTTAATGTTTATTGATAGTATGAAAAAGATTTTGAAATACTTAAATAAAAAATAAAAGGAAAATATGAATACTAAAATATGTAACAAATGTAAAATTGAAAAATCTATTAAAGAGTTTAATAAACATAGTTTTTCCTCCGATGGGTATCAATATATTTGTAGAGAATGTAGTAATAAATTAGGTGCAAAAATTGCAAAATGCCGGAAGGCGGATAATTGTTCATTTTGTAATAAAATAATTAATTATGGAGAATTTTATTTTTTGATAAAATATAAAAAAGATTTAAATATTATCTATGAAAAATATCATATAAAATGTAGCAAGTTATTAAATTTAACAACGCAAGAATTAAATATTTTAGCATCGGGGGAGGAAAAAATTGAAAAATATTTTAATCAATCAGAAAAAGATTTACAACAAATTATAATAAGGAATTTAAAAAGATTAGAAAAACAAAACAAATTGTCATATATAAGAATTTTAACAGCTCAATTGAAAATAAATGGAAAGTATTGTTGTGTTGGAAAAGAAGGTTGTTCTGATTTAATTATATTTTTTCCTAATGGAAAACCTTTATTTTTGGAACTTAAAAAACCCTCTGTAAATTCTTTACAAGATTCCCAAGAAGAATTTAAAAAAAGAATAAATTTTTTAGGATATGATTATTGCCTTATTAATAATATTATAGATTATCACTCCCTTATTAATAAATATATTATATAATACGCCTGCGTGCCTGTAAGAAAGAAAGTAGCAAAGAAAGAATATAATATATAATAAAGCTTTTATTAGTATTATAAGTACTAACGTACTTAGTAGGCTGGTAAGCATAACCAGCCTTTACTTAGTTTTATTTTGTAACTCCAATAATTTGAAGAACTTATATCAGCCACTGCTGAATAGGTCAAAAACTGCAAATTTCTCTATCTTATTGCTACATATATGGTTAAAGTATATTGAGCCGGAAAATCGGGCTATATAAGGCTCGCAGGTGGGTAAGTTTTAAACCAATAAAGGATTTTCAAGGTATTCAATTATCTTTCAACAGAAGCGAGATATGCTTGAATTGGCGGTTAAATTTTTGGAGATTAGAGGCAAAAACTATTTTCAAAAAAACTTGCAAATTGGACATTGAATGTGTTATACTTAAGGTGTAAGGGAAAGAAAGTAAGAATACATAATTTTGAGTAAGGGGCGGTAGACCAATCAGCACAAACTGCTTCTCCGCCTCTACTCTCACTAACAAAGGATTAAAATGTTAAGACCGAATGTAGGAGAAGGATTTTTAATTTTGAAAAAAGATTTGGAAAATGGTATGGTTAAAAAAGATAGTTATAAAACTATGCTTGAATTCCATATCTTTCGCCATAGAGAATTAAAAAAATCTCTTATATACCTCCCCAATGAAACCAAAGAACTTCTCGAACAAGACAATCCCCTATATTTATTTGCTATTATTGTAACCAAAGATGACAATGCGCATATCCTTGACAAGGGTGATAAGATATTTGTTAAGGGTGTGAAATTTGATAATCAATTATTTGATGGTAAGAAAAGCGAAGACTTGGATGAATATTTGAGAAAAACAGGGAGAAAATAAAACTTGACAGTGCGCATAGTATATGTTATACTTTAAGTGAGGAGAAGAGAATGGATAAATTAACGACCCAAGAAATAAATTGCAATGCATGTGGAAAGAAAGTTAAGATTAGAAAATATAAAAGCAATCTTAATCCTTATACTTGTAGCAAATGCAGAGGACTACAACCAGCGGAGAAGAAATGATTAACTTGCTTAAAATAATTTTACAATACATAGCAATAAGTTCTTTTGCCGGACTTACAATAATCGGCATCCTTCAGAAGGATTGGAATTATGGAGTAGGATTAAATTTTGCTTTAGTGTTACTTTATGTTTTTCTTTATTTATCACCAATCAAATAAAGGAGAATAAAATGACCGTTAGAGATTTGCACCCTGGCGATTTTGAAAAGAGAATCAAGATAACTTCCGCAAAGAATAAAGTATTAATTGGAAAAATGGGAACACTAACAAATTCATTTGCAGGAGAAAGAAATAAGGCAGGTGTGTTCTTGGATATTCCATTTAAGAATGGACAAGATGAGGTCAACCTTACGAAGGATATTGTTTTTGAATTCATAAACTTAATGTTTTAATTTTGATTATGATTTATAACAATAGGAGAAGATAATGTTTAAGCTAAGAGGAAAAATAGAAATACCATTGAACTTTTTTGACAAGCTGAACGCATTGTTTCCTGCGCAGGTTAAATATTTACAATTTCTTCAAAAACATCAAACCAATTCTACCATTAAGGAACGAATTGGTATTTTACTTTCTAAGCCTCATCTCCCAGACCCAATCCATTCTTACAACGCCTCTATTGATTATTCTAAATATTCTAGGAAAGCCAAGAAAATTGAGCAAGTAGTGGAAAACATCATAAAGAATAAAATTAGTTTATGGGCAACCATAGTTAATTTTATTAAGAGGTTATTTGGCAAATGAATTATGCTTACACTATCAGCGCAGACGATTTATTGAAAATCTATCCAGAGGCGGTAGAACTTGCTAGACAAAGAGGCAAGAAACCTGGAGATGATTTTGGCGAAGAATTTCAAGAAGTAGCAAAAAAGTTGAATATTAAAATAACTTATCTTGGACAAACAGAACAAGATGCGGGATTAATTACTGGAAATTTAAGGGAGAACGGAAAAAAGATTTTGAATCTTAATGAAGAAATGGAAAAGAGGAAAAATGAATAAAGATATTTTATTAATAGCAGGTGGGCTAGTAGCCGGATTGGTTATCTGGTTATTTAAGGAACTTATTTCTGGACAAATTAAAGCTACAAAAGCAGGTGAACCATTTGATGCGAAGAAATTAGTAAATGGAATTACCTCTGTTGTAAGAAGTGATTTATGGGGCAAATCTATCAGCCAAGAGTTATCAATCAGAACTTGGTTAATAAGGTTAGGAATATTTGGGGTTATTGTAGGTTGTATTTACGGATATGGTTGGTATAAAGGAACTCAAGGACTTCAACCAGTGTTAGATTGGCGTGGAAAAGAAGAATGGGTATCACTTAATGAGCATTATCTACATGTGTGTAAAGACGGAACTATGGAAGTAGTAGATAGCGATAAGAAAACAGTATTAAAGAAAATTACTGTTAAAGACCTTGCAAACTTAAAAGAAAATTTGAAACTTTATGGAATAAGGTTAGAACCAATTGCTGTAGTAGGCGGTAGCATAGGAAATAAAGCAGGATTTGAGGCTGGAGCGGGAGTATCTTGGCTCAAATGGTATAAATATAACGCTGATGCCTTCCTCACTAATTTAGGAGTATATCCGGTTGCTGTTAGTTATAAAATAACCGATAATTCAGGCGCTGGATTAGGAATTGGTTACGGATTTAAAGGGGATAAAAGAGTCATAGCATATTACAAATTCAAATTCTAAAATGATATTACCTATTTATGCTATAATTTACTTGATTATTTTTGGAGCAGTGGCACTTGCTTTTATTATTGCTACTATAATTATCATATATCAATGTATTATGGATAGACCAAAAAAACCTTATTATGATAAATCACTTAGAAAAGAAATAAAAGAATCGCACAAGCGAGAGGATTATTAATGTTACAATGGTGCGAGCAACATAAAATAAATATTGAAATAGAATCAGAGGATGGGTGTAAAAATTGTACTCATTATATTTTAGACCCAGTGGGTTGTAGATATGAAAAATGGTATCCAGGACTTAAAACAGGAAGAGATTATTCTAAGGAGAAAAAATGAAAATAGATAAATCTAGAAGTAGGATATTTGTTGAATTTAAAAATGGCGTTATTATTGACATATGGGAAACTTTATCGGAGATTATTTTTAATCGTAGATTCAATTGGAACACTTGGCAATTTATCAATATTGAATTTGAGAATGATAGAGCGATGCAAGGATTAGAATTTATTTTTGTTCTATTATGTTGCGGAATTAGGGTAAGAATTCCTACTCATCCAAAAGAAGAACATCAAATTCATAAAACTTGTAAGCAATCACTTGATGATATTATGAATAAATCTTGCCACGGATGGGTTAATAACAAAGGATATAAAGCATTTAGAGAGAAAAAAACCCAAATGATAACAATCGAAAGAATAAGAACTAAATATAATAGAAAAAGAATATTTATTCAATAGGAGGAAACCATGCCTTATATAGATGAAAATCAGAGGAAAAAATATAGCGGAATCAAATCCGCAATTGAAAAATTACAAATTGAAACAAAGGGTGATTTAGAATATTTGGTGTTCTCTTTAATGAAACAATATATGAGCAACAGGGAACAAAGATATTCAACTCTTCACGATTGTACTTATGCGGTGATGCATTGTGCCGATGAATTTCGTAGAAGATTTTTAGATAAACGGGAAAATGAAGCAATGGATAAAAACGGAGATGTTTAAATGAAATTAATTAGGAGAATATTTAAACAAACCTGCTGGTGTTGCAATGGAACAGGTAAAATCGCAAGAAATAAATGTAGAACTTGCAAAGGAACGGGCATATATAAAGAGAATAGCCATATAATTATATTTGGTAAACAAGCAATTGATTCGGATAATATAGGATAAAAAATGAAAAAACAAACTACTTTAATTTGGATGTTATTAATTTTAAGTATTTTCTTGGCTTCTATTGTATTCGCAACGGATTGGTATTCTTATTTGCATAAGAAAGTAGAAATTACTATGAATACTGGTTCTATATTTACTGGCACAGTAGCAGAAGTAACAGAATTTGAAATTTGTACCCAGACAGATAATTTAGGAAATTGCTTCACTAAGAAAATTTGGACTACTATTTTTTTACAAGACGGAAGATTATTTACAGTTATTCCTTGCGAGCAAATTGCTAATATAAAGGAGAATTAATATGCATGGCGAACAAATATCAGCGATTATTCATACTCTTTGTAGAAAACATGGAATAGATTATCAATCTCAAAATCCTCATTATGTTTCTATGTCAGAAGATGCAATGAGGTTAGGAGAAATTTATCAAGAACTTAAAATTATTTTAGGGGATTTACTAGAAATAGAGGAAAGACACGGATTAAATTCAGAAGCTGTATCAGTTCTCAAAAAAGTTATAACTGAAATTGATGATGCCGACCATAGTATTATTAAGGTAGCTAAAGAATTATTAACTCATCGGGAGGAATAATGAAGAAGAAAATTATTAATGAAAATTTTATCATTGCTTTTTTACTTATTTTTATGTTTAGTTTTGTTATAACATATGTATATTTAGAGAATAAAAAAACAGATGCTATAACAAAAAAAATAGTGGAACAATCTGTAGAAACTAGATTAGAAAATTTACAAGAACAAATTGATTTATATGCTAAAAAAGAAGTTATAAATCAAGATAAAATGAAAACCGCCCTCTCTATTATTAAAACAGATTCTTTACGAAGAGAGGTCGAATCAATGTTTAGAGATGTAGAAATAGAACAAAATACAGATAAATTGATAGCTAAAGTTCCTACTTCAATTATTGCTACAAAAGAAGCTAGAGAAGTGTTCTTACAGCAAGTAAATGTTGTAATACACAATACTTCTGAAGACACAATGGGTAGCGGGGTAACACTTAAATATAATGGAAAATTCTATATTCTTTCTGCTGGACATATGGCAGAAGAAGAGACAGACCAATTAGAATTATGGGAAAACAATACCAAAATTTGCGATTTGGAAATAGTAAAACATGATTATACTTTAAATGATGCTTCAGATGTAGAAGGAGCATTTTTGAAAGAAAATGATTTAATTTTACTTCGCCCAACAAATAGAGATATTGAACCTACTATTTATACAGAGTTAGCTAATAAAGAACCAAGAGTAGGAACAGAAATCTATGTAGTAGGAAATCCGTTAGGAAGAGAAGATACCATTACAGATGGTAGAATTATTATGTATAGGTCTAATTTTATAGAATATGTAGACCATACTTATTTTGGAAATTCAGGCGGAGGCATTTATAATAAAGAAGGCAAATTGTTAGGAATAGTATCACATCTTGAACCAGAACAACCATTTTCTAATATTCCGGCATACATGATATATCGAGCAGTTAGACTTGACACAATCGTGAAATTTCTGGAAGGAGTATAAAATGATAAATGATAGAATAAAGTATACTACTTATTTGGCAGGATATATAGAGTCCTCTCCTAAAAATGCAGACAATTGGAGAAATATTGTTTATGAGTCATTAAAAAATAAAGATTTGCTTATTTATTGTCCGGTTCGCCAAGAAGCAGCCAAGACCGGAAAAATTACTGCATCTAATTGCGAATACATAAAAGGATTGAAACAAGGTGGACATTTTGAAAAATTTTATGAAGCCATGTGGAAAATTTGGTTTGGTGTAATAGAACCAAATAATAATACTGAATTAATCGAAGTATTTCGAGCAATGAGAACAAGAAAATTTATAGATGGTAATAGGGAAAGAGATTTAGAGTTTTTTGGAGATTTCGAGGCAGTAATAAGGTCTGATTTTATTGTCGCATATCTTCCTAAAGATATTTTAACAGTAGGCACTCATTGGGAAATGTTCGTAGCTGCTTTATTTAAAATTCCAGTATATTTAATATTACCAGACCACAGTAAAACGGATGCTAATTCTACTATGATATTTGGCAATATGCTTTCTGGAGGACAAATATTTTACACAGTAAATGAAACAATTAAATTTATTAAGGAAAAATATATATTAACAGAGGAGAAGAAATAATGGAAATAAAAGATTCAGGAAAAAGGCAAGAATTTAATTCTGGAAGTGTAAGAGATACAGATGAAGGAAAAGGGCAGCCACATTTGATTCCAGGAGAAGCATTGTTTCATTATAAGACTAATCATAACACTAAAGATAATTTTCCCTCTACTTTAGATTTGATTGAAAACAATCTATTAATGTTTTCAAAGGTTTCTATTGTAAGAGAAGATACTCTTAATTATCTTTATACCGCTATTGAATATACGATAGAATATATTAAAGAAACTACAGATGGTTGTTATTCTTCTCCTATGAGGGCAGTAGCAATTCATTTTCAACAAGGTGCAAAAAAATATGCTAAAAATAATTGGAGAAAAGGGCAGCCAATTAGTAGGATGTATGATTCAGCAATGCGCCATTTATGGGCATGTATTGATAAAAAAGAAGACGAACCGCATTCTTCAGCATTGCTATGGAATTTATTTGCTATTATTCAAACTAAATTAGATGTGTCGCATGGTTATTTACCAATCGAACTAGATGATTTTCCATTTTTAACATCGGAAATTTGGAAAAAGAATGAATAAATAAAATGACAGAAAATAACGAAGAAAAAATCTGTTTCTATTGTAAATCTCCTATCTTAGAAGGCGAAGATTATATTAAGAAAGGGAACGTTTATTATCATTACTCTAAGGAAAATAAATTAGAAAATTGCTATTTTATTGAAGAGGAAGAATGAAATACAAAAATTCAAAAGAAAGAATTCACAAAAACAACTGCCCTTGCGGTGTCTGTAAAATGATTAGAGGAGAAATGAAAGGTGTAACCGCTGCAAATTATATAGATGGCAGAAAATCCGCCAAACACTTCTGTGTAGAAGGTTGTGGTAGAGAAATTACATACCCAAATTGGTTATATGGTCAAAAAAGATGTTTATCTTGCTCCAATCATATAAAACTTTTAAAATTATGGAAAAACAAGAAATTTAGAGAAGAAAGAATTAAAATTAATTTAAAATCTTTTAAATTTACAAAATCCAAACCCGAAAAGTTTCTAATTAAATTATTTAAACATCTAAAATTACCGTATAAATTCGTAGGAAATGGCAGTTTTTGGATTAAATTTAAAAAATTTAATTTTAATCCAGACTTTATTGATATTAAGAATAAAAAGATTATAGAAATGTTTGGAGATTATTGGCATAATAGAGTAGACAATAAGAAAAGAGATAAAATTCGCATAAAAGGATATATACATCAAAATTATAAAACCCTAATTATTTGGGAACACGAGTTAAAGGATTTAGATAAATTAATAATAAAATTAAAGGAATTTTAATATGAAAATAATATTGATAGATTACTCAATCTTAATGTTTCAAGCTATTAATTCTTATAATGCAACTATGGAAAAGAAGGATAAATTAATTCAAGAAGGAAGAAGGGAAGAAGCAGAACAAATTCTTGCTCTTCCTTCTACATACATAACCATGACTTCTATTATAGGAAGTCTTAAAAAAATTGGTTATTCGGATGAAGAAGGCGATAAAATTATTTTGTGTGGGGATGGGAGAAATTGTTGGAGAAAAGAAATAGAAAAATCGTACAAAGGCAACAGAGAAGAACAAAGAAGTAAACTTAGATTTGTTGATTTTGATAAAGAATTTGAAAATCATAATCAACAATTAGAAAGAATAAAAGAGAATTTACCTATGTTTGTTATTAAATTAGATAGAATAGAAGCAGATGATATTATTTCGGAAGCAACAAGATATTTCGCAAATAATTTATGTATTGTAGTTTCTTCTGATAAAGATTTTACTCAATTGCTTACTTACGACAATGTTAGATGGTATTCTACTCATCGTGTTTATAAAGACCATCCTTATAAAATATTATCACTAGACAGAAATAGAGAAAAAGAATTGGCATATAAAGAGTTGATGAAGAAAGTTGAAATTGAAAAAACAGATAATCTTTGCTCTCCTGTATTAAATGAAGAGGATTATGATAAAAGACTTATGTGTGTGTCCTTACTTGACTTGCCTCAAGAAATTAAAGATAAAATAAGACCTGAATTAGAAAAAATCAATGTTACGGGTAAAGAATTCTTTTATCCAGAGGCATTTAGTCCAGGGATAGCAAAAAGATTACCATCTATTTTTGGCACAGAAAACATCATTACTTATGAGGCTTGCCGACTTAAAATGGAACGAAAATTAAAGAAAGAGAAGAAGACAACAATAAAACCTAAAAAGTCGAAGAAAACAAAAGAAGTATCAGAACCAATTGACAGAGATGAAGTTCGGGATGATACTCAATCTGATTTATATGGTGATAGATAAATTTTAATTGAAGGGAGGTAAAATAATGGAAACTTTGGCTAAAGTAATAGAAATAATTGCACAAACCATGAATTTAAAAGTAGAAGATATCAAAGCAGAATCCAAATTAGTAGATTTAAACATTGACGAATTGGATTCTGTGGAGATAATCATGGAATGTGAAAATATATTTAACATTTCTATATTAGATGAAGACGCAGAGAAATTTGTAACTGTAGGCGATATGGTGGCTAATATAGAGAAACTATTAACTCCCGAAAGTGGAGAAGGAAAGTAATAATAAAAGGAGAACCATGGATACAAAGAATATCGTTAAAGGCGTAGGCATAGTGTTGGCGGTAGTAGGATTGTTAGCTGTAGTTTCATCTCATCCGGTATTGGTAGCAATGATAGTTGTTGGAGTAGCAGGTTTTTATGTAGCAGATAGGATGCTATAATTTAATGGTCTTATTGCGTGAAGAACGCTTGGATAGGGCAGTAATTATCCGAACACGTTAAACACTGCCTCTACCGTAGGGTGGAAAGAAGTTAATATTCTAAGACCAAAAATAAAAAGGAGAAGAGAACAATGAAATTAATAAAAGTAGGAGAGAAACAGATTTATTGTGAAAAGGTAGATGGAACAAAGAAATGGTTTAAGGCTACTTCTACCGCCCTTGCTGAAGCCAAAGAATTTAAAGCAGGGGATAGTATTAAAGCAGAATTTAATAAAGAGACATACATAATGGAACATGTTACTAAGAATCAGCCAGGTGGCTCTGGTGGTGGTAAATACGGTGGAAAACCGTATGGTGGCAATAATGCATCATATGTTTGCAGCGATGAAAGGTCAGTGTATGCTGCCGTAACGGGGATGTTAGCGGATATGAAACTAGTAGATGTAAAAGATGTAGAATCTGCTAAAAAAGCAATAAAAGAATTGTTTGTTCAGGGCATGGAATTAATTAAGGTAGCCCCAGTTGCAAAAACAGAAGTAAAGAAAGAAAAAGCCCCAGACCAAGAACCTGGAGTTGAAGAAACAAAAGTTGCAGACGGAAACGAAGAACCAGAAGAGTAAGAAGCACGGCAGGCAGGAGAGGGGATTTATTTCCCCTCTCCCTTCCTAAAGGAGAATATGAATAACTTAAAAGAAATATTTGGTGGTCTATTAATACTAACAAGCATTTTTGATGCAATAAAGTATTATTGGGCTGCTAAAAAAATTATAGAAGTAGGAACTGCAAAAGGACAAAGCCGTAAATTTCTCAATGCAGCAATTATTAATGATTTAGTTAAATTAGGATATGGCATTATAATTAAAGATATTTACATTATTTCTTCAAGTATTTTGGCTTTATTCACTATGATATATGATTATTATACAGTTTATCTATTTTACCCATACAAATACCGTAATTTATTAAATTTTAAGAGACCTTCTATACTCATATTTATATTAAATTCAATGCTTCCTAATCGGCTAAGAAAGAGGCTTTAAATGAATAAATTAAAATTATTAGGAATATTAATAATAATTTTTTTCTTAGCATTAATAACTTATTTTACATATTTTATAATGTCTATATTTTTTAAACTAGAAGAACTAATATTAGGTATAAAACATGGATAGACCATTTGTTGGCGGTGGGGATAAAAATTACTCGGAAAATTACGACAAAATCTTTCGTAAATCAAAAAAAACGAAAATAAAGAATTTTGTTGATAAATTATTATTTGAATTGTTTCTTAAAGAAGAGAAGAAAAAATGAAATATCTAATCCTCTTTATAATTGGGTTAATAGAAGCGTTTGGAACTTCTATTAACAGCAAATTTAGACAAAGGAGTAATAGATTATGGTCATTTATTACTGCTTTTGTTAATATTTTTGTATGGGCATATATTATTGACGCTGTTATTAAAAACATTAACGATTTTTGGATGATAGCAGTTTATGGATTATCTTATGCTACGGGAGATGTAGTTGGATTAACGTTTGATTCTTATCTTGAGAAAATAGCTAAATTTCGAGGAGTTAAAACAAAGAAACAGAAACTAATAAAAAGGAAAAAATAATGACGAATTACAAAGCATTAATCTTGTCAGTAGAGATTATTAAGAAATATTGTCAGCAATTCAAAATTAAATACGAAGGCAGAGGAAAAGTGTTTGCTACTATTTGTCCTTTCTGCGGAGAATTTACTGCGCAGAATGTGGCACAAACACATTTGATAAAATGTATTCATACGCAATGCCCTCGTAAAGGTGAGAAGTTTACACTATTGTCCATTGTTAAGAAAAATGAACCTGAAAAGGCAACATGGGAAAATGAGAAAATAATTACTTACCTTAAGAAACTATTTAAAATAAATAATATTCTAACTGCTAAAGACGAAGAAGATATAGATAAAGTATTTGAAGATTATAAAAAATACGGATTTAGCTTAGTGCCTATTAGACCTAATGATAAAATTCCTATTGAATCAGAATGGCAAATAAAAGAGCATAAAGACAAGAAAGAGTGGAAAGAATGGACAAATAGTTTCCTTAATATAGGGGTCAACTGTAAATTAAGTAAAATAACCATTATTGATATTGACCAGAAACCTATTCCTTCAGAAATAGTAAAAATTATGGGAGAAACATTAATACAGGAATCAAGTAAAGGATTTCATTTGGTTTATCAGGTGGAAGAGGATATGCCAAAGACAAGAATAGATAGTCTTAAAATAGACATAGAAACTGGTAATGGGCAGGTAGTGGTATATCCTTCTATTATCAATGGTATTCAGAGAAAATGGATAAATTCTAATCCTATACTTAAAATGCCCCAAGAATTAAAAGATTATCTTAATAAATTTATAACAGTCAAAGATTTAAAATCTAATTCAGAAAAAACAAAAGAAACTATAGTCAATGAAACTTATCAGAAAGCATTATTGGGTGAAGGAGAAGGCAGGCACGATTATTTATTTCATTTGGGATGTATATTAAGGAAACAATTAAATTTATCTGACACAGAATTTGTTTTAGGTGCGATGAATAAAATTAGCTGTTCTCCTAATTTACCATATTCAGAAATGAGAAATATTATTAATTCTATTGGGGATTATAATATTTTTGATGAGAAAGAACTGGCTAATAGAATTTTGCAACAATTAAAAGAAGTAGGAGAAGCTACTCGTAGAGATATGGAACGAATGATTTATGGAGATACTAGATTAAAAGCAGAAGAAAAACAAAGACTAGATAAAGTAATAAACTATTTGAAAAAAGAAGAGTATATTCAGCAGAAAAGGCAACTATTGTTTCTTATTCGGAAAATGGAATGGGAAAGCAATTTAATAGATTGCTCCAAACCTATTAATTTTAAATTGCCATATTTTGATGGATTAGGGGCATTTGCATATGGGGATTTAATTATTGTTGGCGCAAAGACCGGAGTGGGAAAAACTCATATAGCAATGAATATTATAGAGCAATTAGTTAAACAAGGAATAAAACCGTATTATATTAACTTAGAAACAGGAAGCAGATTTGCTAAAATTGCACTCCAACTTGGATTAACGGAAAAAGATTTTGTGTATAATAAAGAATATTATAATCCTATGGAAGTAGAATTTGAAAAGAATGCAGTTACTATCCTGGACTGGCTGAACCCTACTTCATTTGCAGATACTCATTTAATTTTTGAACATTTAAGCAAGCAGTTAAGTAAGAATAAAGGTATATTGATTGTATTTGTTCAGTTAAAAGAAGACGGAAGTTTTTTTGCTCCTAACTTAATTAATCATTTTAGTGCTCTTTCAGTAAAATATGCATATGACGAAGAATCTGATGGAGTTTCTGGATGTTTTGAAATATTTAAAATTAGAGAAAGCGCCAATAAGAAAAGAATGGTAAAAATACCTTGTGTATATGATTGGACTACTAAGAAATTAACTCGTGTAGATGAAAATAGAACAGAAAGTTTAACAGAAGAAAATATCAGTACAGGTAAAGAAGAGGAAAAATGAATAAATCCATTGATATAAAAGAAGTTGAGGAAACGATAGAAAAGAAAATTCGTAAGAATGCTATTTGCATTGGATTTGATGTAGCAGAGCATTTTACGGGTATTTGTATTCTTAGGACAGATAGCACAAAAATTTACATAGACAAATTAGATAAAATAACTACTTCTCCGAAGGATGACATTATACATCGCATGGAATTTTTTATTAATTCCTTGGATAAATTTAAACAAGATTTAAAATATAAAGAATATAAAATAGTCTCTGTGGAAGATTGCTGGTTCGGGGCTAACGTGGAATGTCTTAAACATTTGGCAAGATTTTCTGCTCTAGTTTGGATAGTATTTAGAAAATATGCGGATTATATATTTTTTATTTTACCAAATTCCGCAAGGGCAGCAATAAAATTTAATAAGAATAAACAAATAGAAGAAAGCAATATTACAGCAGCAGTATATAGTAGAGACACAAAAAATAAGGCAGGAAAATTGTTACATAAAAAAGGTGAAAAAAAGAAGATAGATATAAAAGAATTAGTGAGTGAATATTTAACAATGACATTTGGTGTTACTATAGAAGATTTAGACGAAATGGATGCTTTTGTACTTGCACTAACAGGATTAACCAAATAGGATAAATAATGGAAAAACGACAATTAAATGTAACTTTCAATGACCTCGATGATATAAATAAAACACTAGATACTTTATTTTGTACCATAGAAGTATTAATACTTCATTATAGTAAAATGGGTGCACAAGTATTATTTGAATTTTTAGAACAAATTTGTTTATATATTTGGGCGATTTATGTTGGTTTAATTAATAAAATGAAAGAAAAAGATAATGAAAATAAAACTTGACAGTGCGAGGTTTATAGGTTATACTTATAGTGAGGAATAAATGAATACAAAAGATGTAGGAAATATGCTTGAGGAGTTAGTAGTTTCTTATATTAAACCATTAGAACCTAATTGCAGGAGAACAAAGAACAGTGGCGGTTCTACTGAATTAGAAGATGTATTGTCCAAATTATTTATTGTTCAGTGTAAAGTTGATAACAGCCATCACAACATCATTATTAAGATAGCAGACTGGAATAAATTGTTTAAAAAGTTACCTATTGATTCTAGGAGAATACCAATATTTATAAATCAACAAGCAGATGGAATAGTTACTGTTACTTTAAAAATACAAGATTATTTTAATAATTTGGAGGTTAAATGATATTAACTCATCAATGTTCCTATTGCGGTGCATTATATCAAGAAGAAGGAATAGTAATTTATCACACCGCAGGAAATTTATATTTTAAGAAAACAATTGAGAATGACGAAAAATATAAAGGAAAATAAAATGAAATTATATTGTTATGACCCAAAAAAAGGTAAGAATGTTCTAGCCGGAGCAATAAATGAATATTCTACATTTAAAGAATTTGTAAAAATAGTTAATAATAAACACTTTATGATAAAAGAAAAAGGGTATGGTATTCAAGAAGAAATTTTACAACAATTACAACAATTAAATATAACTAAAATTAGAATTATAACAAAAACAAGCATGATATGTAGTAATTTGGAAGATTGGTTAAAAAGACCAATCAAAAATTATGGTCATGGTTCTCAACGCTTCCTTGGAGGAAAATAAAATGGGTAGAACAAAAGGCGCAAAAGGGAAAAAGAATAAAGAAAAATCAATTTTAGAAAAAACAGAAAAAGAATTAAAAAAAATAGTAGAAGCAGGTATTCCTAATTTAAAAATTCCTAAAAAAGTTGAGCAAGAATTGATTAAAAAGGGATTAATACAAATGAAAGAAGAGGAAATAATTTTAACCAATCCTTTAGTTGAACAAAACAATGTTCAATTAACTAAAGAACAGGAAGAACGCAAGGATAGACTTAATAATACTCTTAGAGATTTGAATAAGAAGTTTGGAAAAACTTCTATTAAATTTGCCAACACAATTGAAGCTAGGGGTAGAATACCATTTAAGAATAAACATCTTACTGCTTTTACTGGTGGGGGTATTCCTACGGGCACATACACTTGTATTTGGGGTAGTAAAGGTTGTGCCAAAACTACAATGGTATTGGATTTAATTTCTGTTGTACAAAAATCCGGTGGAACCTGCGCTTATGTAAATGGAGAGAGAAGCTATGATTCTCTTTGGGCACAGAAGCGAGGAGTAGATACAGAAAAATTGATAGTTATTGATGTAGAGACTTTGGAAGAAGGGTTAGACATAGTGATTAAATTATGCAGAGAAAAGGTAGCAGATTTAATTGTTTTTGATTCTCTACATGGTATTGCCCCGAAGGGTGAGTTGTATGAGGGCAAAGCCCAGACAGAAAAATCGGTTTCCCAGGACACTATGGCACTTAGAGCCAGAAAATTAACTCAATTTTTTGAAATGGCTACAGCATTTGTAGCTGATGCAAAATGTGCCGTAATTTTAATAGGACAATCCCGTATGGACTTATCGGGATTTGTTAAACTTGAAACTTTAACTGGCGGACATGCTTTACTTCATAATTGCAGATTGATTATAAAACTTAGACGTGGACAAGGTGCGGATGCACCTGTTACGAAGGAAAAAATTAAAGTTAAAGAACTTAATGATGAAGGTGATGAAATAGAAAAAACAAAGACAGTGGAAACAAAAATTGGATTTGATTTAGTATTGAAGATTGAGAAATCTCAAATTTCTGATTGTATAGAAGGACAGGATATGCATATACCCTTCTTTTTCGAGGAAGGGATTAAGGTAGAATAATGGAAGAAAAAATGGTGGAAAAAGCGATGCATAATGCAGATGAGTGTGAGAAGAAGGGCGATTTAATAGGTAAAGAGAAGTGGTTAAAATTAGCATTATTAGCAGAACAATATTATAAAGATAAGGAGAAATAAAGTGGAAGAACAGCCGATTAAAAAACAAATAGAAGCAAAATCAACAGCAGAAGTAAGAGAAGCATTAAAAAATGAAGTAGGAGTTGCTAAACTATATAAATACTGTGAGAATATTTTCGGCATTCTTGACAAGATTCATTTAGCGCTTAAAGCTAGAGAAGTTGTGGATGGTAATCAAGTAGACGAAAAATTAGACAAATTATTGGGGTATAGAGGCTTTTTATCGCCTATTGCAGAAGCATTTGAAGCAGAGATGGATGGAAATGCAAATGTATATTATATAAACAAAAAACATGCAATAGAAGAAAAGGGAGATAAATTTGTAGGTGCTCCGGCAGAAAGAGAAGCAGAATTGAGCGTCCAAAATCTAAGAGTATTAAGAAATCAACTTAGAGGTTATATTGGACAGATTGATATTGATATTATGGTACTTCAGAGTAAGTTAAAATATTATAGTGAGAGAGCTAGATTAGAAAGATAAAATGAAAACAAGTCAAGAACAAAAAAACAAATTTGCGGAGGAAGTGTCGAAAAAGACATGTTCCGATTCCATCGGAAAGGGTGAGGTTCAAGTCCTCAACTCCGCTCCAATTGATATTAAAAATCGGTTTTTAGTAGAGGCAATAGATAAAAGAATAGGAATAGATTTGGTAGTAAAATATCATTACTTACATAGAAAACCACCTTGTTCTAAAATATTTGGATTAATAGATAAAGAACATTTGAATGAAATTGTGGGAGTTTGTTGTTTTGGGGTTCCTCCTTCTTCAACATTGTTAAAAGGTATTGCGGGGAAAGATGAAAGCCACAATATATATGAATTAAATAGATTGTGGTGTAAAGAAGAACTGCCCAGAAATACAGAAAGTTATTTTATATCCCAATCATTAAAACAAATAGATAAAGAAATTATTGTATCATTTGCAGATACATCCCAAAATCATATAGGATATGTTTACCAAGCAACTAATTGGCTATATACTGGATTATCAACTAAATTTTTAGACCCCAAAGTAAAAGGATTAGAAAATCAGCATCATGCTACTTATGCACATGGACTTTCAAATAAAGAATTAAAGAAAAAATTTGGAAATTTACTTTATTATGTTGAAAGAAGTAGAAAACATAGATATATTTTAATCAATACAAATTCGCATAAAAGAAAAAAAGAATTATTCACCAAACTTAGATATAAGATTTTACCATACCCCAAAAACCAAAATGAAAAATAAAAAATTAATGTGGATTTATATTCTCTCTGCTAGTGTATATTTTACGCAGGGCATAGAATCTTTACCTGGCTTGGCATTTTTCTTTTATCTTAAAGAAAAATTAGGCTTTACTCCAGAGAAGATAATGTATATTTCTGCTCTTACTGGATTGGCTTGGGTTATTAAACCAATTTACGGATTTATTGTGGATAACTTCCTATCTAACAAAAAGTGGATTATCCTATCTCTGTTTGGTAGCATAGCAATTTCATTATTCTTCGGTTTATCCTTATGGTTGCCAGTTACCATGATTATAGTGATGGGGATTATTGGTAATTTTAATTCTGCTCTTAGGGATGTTTCGGTTGATGGTCTTATGTGTGTGCAGGGCAAAGAAACAAAATCTTGTGATACTATTCAGGCTTGTCAATGGATAGCAATAACAATAGCTTCAATAATTGTAGGATTAAGCGGAGGATACATAGCCGACCATTTGTCTTATAGATTTGCTTACCTTTGTTTGATACCTATTTATTTAATTATTATTGGGATTGTTTTAAAATATAAAAGTGGCAATGCGAAACGATTAATTGCAACTGGAAACAATCAAAAGCCTCTTGCCACCCTGCTTTCATATAAGGAATTATTTGCCAATAAATCATTTTTAATAGGGTGCGTATTCTTATTCCTTTATAAATTTAGCCCTTCTTTTGGTACGCCCTTACAATTTATTCAACGCAATAATTTCCATTGGTCAGGAACATGGATGGGAACATTGGGAGCAATTTGTTCAGTATTTGAAATTATAGGAGCAATCCTTTTCTTTAAATGTTGTAAGAAAATAAATACTAAGAAATGGTTATATTATTCAGTATTCTTAGGCGCATTAACTTCATTGGCGTACCTTTATTATACACCCAAATCAGCAATAGTCTATGGAATTTTATTTGGTATAATGGGTATGTTTGTTCATTTAATTGTGCTTTCTATAATGGCAAAAAATTCTTTAAAAGGAAAAGAAGCAACTTCTTTTGCTTTATTATGCGGGGTATCTAATTTAGCCACAGGCACAGCAAGTTCTTTAGTAGGGGCATGGCTATTTCCTTTAGTTGGATTAAAATTTTTAATAATATTATCGGCATTTACTAGTTTTTTATGTCTCCCATTAATTAACAAAATAAAAATTGAAAATGAATAGAAAAGAATATTTAAAAATTTTACGGAGTTCAAAAAATCCATTGTATAAACATGGAAGATATACGATTACAAAATGTTTAAAATGCGGACACCCCCGTTTCTCTTTCATCTAGGTCTCATTTTTCCAGTGGTTATTTATAATATGTACAATGTATGCAAAGCGCATAAACTTATAAATTTAATAACACTTTGTAAAAAACACCATAATTTAATTCATGGAAAATGAAAAGAATAGAGATATTAAGACAATCTAGATATTGGATTAAAAAATTAGGATTTAAGAATATTTCTATTCATATTAAAAAAGAAGATGATTGGGTTTATGGACAAGCGCAGTTAAAAAAAGGAGGACACAGTATTACCTTTTTTGGAATTAAAGAAGAAGATTTATTACCAGTATTGTTCCATGAACTAGGACATATTTACTACAATCACTGTAGAATAAGAAATACTAGCCGTTTTCAAGAATACAAAGCAGAAAAATTTGCATTAAGAAATTTAAAAAAATTTCTACCAGAGAAGTTTAAACATAGAATAAATCAACTTAAGAGATGTATAAATATTCAATGGGAAATGACATATCCGGAACATTCAAAGGCTATTAGAAAAATTTTAAAGGAGTTAAAATGAAAAGAACAGAAGAAGAAATAATTGTAGAAAAAGAAGACAAATACAACGACGAATATTATCTTAGAATTTTAAATAAAGAAAGGCATATCATTCTTTATAACGTAATAGAACCTTGTTCCGCAGAAATGGTAGTTACCAAAATTAAAGCAATGAATATTATAGATAAAAAACAACCAATCATATTAGAAATCAATTCCCCAGGAGGAGATGTATCGTGCGGATTTAGTATTATTAATGCAATGGAACAAAGCAGCGCACCTATAACAACTATTATAAGTGGACATGCTTGCAGTATGGCTGCATTAATAAGTGTTATGGGTAAACATAGGCAAATTTATTATAATTCTTATTGGATGAATCATCCTTTATCAGAGGGGCAAGCCGATTATTTAAACTTTATTAAGGATAGGACTACATTTTTAATTCATTTGGATAAAATGACAGAAAGAATTTTGACTGCACATACCAAATTAGCAAAGAAAGATTTGCAAAAAATAAATACCGGAGAACTATGGTTATCAGCAGATAGTTGTTTGGAAAAAGGAATAGTGGACAGAGTAATCAAATAAAAATGAATAACCTTTCTATAGTTAATGTTTATAATTCTAAGAAAACCATATACCTCTTTTGTAGAGAGGACGATGGTGCATTGAAAATTGTTAAAGATAATTCCTATGCTCCTTACTATTATGAATTAGACCCTAAAGGAGAATATACTGCAATAGATGGAAAAAAAGTTAGAAAAATTACCGTCAATGACCCCAGAGAAATAAGAAGTCATGAAAGTTATGAGGCAGACATTCACTATTGTAAAAAATATGTTGTAGACAAGATAGACAAGTTTGAAAAAAGTAATATAAAATGGGCAATGATTGATATCGAAGTTTTAAAAGGGGAAAATGAATTTCCAGACCCATTAACTGCTAAATTTCCAGTAACTTCAATTACAATTTATAACAGCAAATATGACAAGATTAGGAACTGGTTTATTGGCGATTATGGTATAAAAGACCCACAGATTAATTTAGAAGATGCTGAAATAGAATTATTTAAAGATTTTATTGAATATATGAGGAAAGCATGTTTCGATTTATTATTGGGATACTATATGGAAGATTTTGATTATCCTTACTTATATTCAAGATTTCAAAAATTAGAAGGAATTCAAAAATATTTGTTTGAGAAGGAAAGTGATTATAATAATTTTGCCACAGCAATTAGTCCTATAGGGAAAGTAAGAGGGGGCAAGAAAGATTATAATAATTTTTATCCGGCAGGAACATCTATTGTTGATTATCTAACTTGGATGAAGAAAATTTACAAAAGTGAAAAGAGTTATGGATTAGATGCAATAGCTGAAAAATATTTAAAAGTAGGCAAGAAATATAAGGATGTAGATTTTAGTTTAGTAAGAGAAGAAGTTAAATTAAGAAATATAGATGATGTGGAGCTTATGGTTAAATTAGAAAAAGAAAAATTTCATTTTATCCCATTATTTGATGAAATTAGGAGATTTGCTAAAGTCAATTGGGAAGACTTTGGATTTAATAGTAGAATTATAGATGCTTTATTATTACAGGAAGCAAAAGAGAAGAAAATTATCCTGCCCAATGGAAAATCCTATGAAGCCACCACAGACGAGTTTGAAGGAGCCTTTAGAGAGACGTTCCAATCTGGAGCACTGTTTAATATTGGCGACTACGACTTAAATTCTGCATATCCGCAAATACTTCAAGATTTATGTTTAGATTCTTCAAATATTGTTACAGAAAAAGGGGATAATGTTATTGAGGTTAATGTTAATGATAGGGAAACCAAAGAAATTAAAAATACATATTTAGTTAAACAAGATGAAAATGCTTTATTGCCTTCCGCAGTTAAGAAATTATTGGTTAAGAAAGCAATGTTTAAAAAATTAATGGAAGATACTAATCCAGAATCAGAAGAATTTAAAGGCATCGAATTAACTTATGACGGTATAAAAAATATAATTAACTCATTTTGGGGAGTTTTAGGAAATAGATTCTTCAGACTTTATGATGCTCGGTTGGCAAGTATGATAACAAGTTCTATTAGAGATTTATTATTATATTTAAAAACTAAAACAGAAGAAGCCGGATATAAAGTTGTGTATGTAGACACCGATTCTGTGTTCGTAGAAGATAGCAATCAGGATTTATCAGATTTTTTAAATAAAACTATTCAGCAATGGTCAATGGAAAGATTCAATAAAAAAGTAAATATAAGTATAAGTAAAAAAGGTAATTTTGAAAAGATACTTATTCTCACTATGTGTAGGTACAAGGGTTGGATGAGAACAACAAAAGGTTTAAAAGAAGAAATTAAGGGCATCCAAGTCAAGAGGAAGGATTCTACAATATTTATTGCCAAATTTCAAGATACTTTAATAGATAAAATATTAAATAAAGAATCCCAGGAGCAGATTATTGATTGGATTAAATTAGAGATAGAAAGATTAAAAACTTTGCCTATTGAAGAAATAAGTTTTCCTGCTAAATTAAGTCAAGCACCAGAACTTTATAAGACAGAAGTTACTAACAAACATGGAAAAACTTATTCTAAAGAACCTCCAGTATTTGTGAGAGCATTAAAAAATGCTCCAAAATTAAATAAGAGAGTAGGAGACAATTATTTGTGGATTTATGTTAAATCAGAAGACCCTAAGAAAAATGCATTGGCTTTTGATGACAAAAATAAATCTCATATTACAGAAATTGATTATGAAAAAATGACGGAACGCAATATTTACAATATCATAGAAACCATTTTTGAAGCTATGAAATGGGATTTATCAGTAATAATGCCTCAAAAAGTGAGAAAACCTCGAAAGAATGCTAAAATTGCCTTAGATTTAAGCACAGGAACGCTCCAGGAAGGCGATAATAAGCTAAAACAAGGAATTATTCCTGTTAAAAAGAAGACAAAAAGCGCTAATTTAACGCAACCGATTGAAACTAAATGAGTTAAGATTAAAAAGGAGGACTAATGTTTGAGATATTAATAACCAAAGATAATTTTAATGGTGAAGGCGAAGGAATGAAATCTATAATTACTGAAGACCAACTAAAGGAGGTATTTCGCCTTTTGGAAAGTTCAAAAATATACAAGTTAGAATATTTAAAAAGAATAGATAATGGTATGATTGGAGAAGAAGTATTGGAGATGTTGAAAAGTGAACCTAGGGAAGGATTTGTTTATTAATATAACTTGACAGTGCGCACTTTATGTGCTATACTTTAATTAAAGGAGAGAAAAATGATAACCTCAAAAGATATTAAAGAAGAGCAGGAAAAAGCAGCCAAAATAATTGTAGACCCAAAGGCAGATGTTAATTCAAAAGTAATTGCATTATTTACCTTCAATAATGTCATGCTTAAGTTACTTGTAAATATTAGAACAAATACTTCGCTTATTATGAAGCATTTAGGGATTTCTTTAATTAAGAATCCTGCTAAAGCTGACGATAAGAAGGAGGAATAAATGTTTAAACAATGGACAAAAGAAGAAGATGATAAAGTTATAGAAATGGCTAAACAAGGATTCACTACAGAAGAAATAGCAGGAAGACTTTTTCGCTCATTTAAGTCAATTGCACATAGACGAGCCAACTTAATGAGAGATAATTCTAAAAATACAGTAGAAATGAGGTCGCTGGATAAAAAAAAGAAACCATTAACTTCCCAACAGGTTTCTCAAAGAATTATATCCACTCTACAAGCAGAGTTGGAAAATGTTGAAGCTTACAAACCAGCAATACAATCTAAAACAGATATTAAAGGAGATACTTTAGTTATTCAACTTGCCGATTTACACGCTGGTAAAGTTGTTAAAGACCAAGATGGCAATGTTATTTACGATGAGAATATTTTTAGAACTCGTATAAATATTTTATGCGAACAAATTTTAAAATTGCTTGACCATAATATTAGCAAGGGTGTTCCTATTAGAGATGTAGTTATTCTTTCCACTGGAGACCAAGCCAACGGAGAAAATATTTATGCTACCCAAGCATATGAGCAAGAATTAGCGCCACCTAAACAAGTTATGCTTGTAGTAGATGTTATTACTAAGTTAATTGTTTCCTTATTGAAACGAAAATTGCCTGTTAGATTTTATGGAGTTCGTGGAAATCACGGAAGAACAGGAAAAGATACAGACGTAACTTCCAACTGGGATTTACAGATTTATCTTATTCTTGATTTTTGGGCAAGGTTAGTTTTAAAGAATCCTAATCTTCAAATAAAATATGCGGAAACTGAGCATATGGTTTTAGATATTAGAAGCCATAATTATTTAATTAGACACCAATGCCCCGAACAATGCGATAGCCCTGCTGGAAGAGCAAAAATTAATGAATGGGCTAGAAGGCATAAAGCGGAAGCGGTAGCATATGGACATTGGCATCATTTTGGTTTAAATGATGTTGATGGAGTTAGGGTAATCCGTGGTGGCTCAATTGTTGGTGGAGATTCACTTTCTGAAAGTATGGCTAAACATTCCGAACCAATTCAGTTGGTTTGGGGTGTTAATGAATCGCATATAACTACCTTTTTCTATGCGGTAGATTTAGATAAGAGAAAGGTTAAGGAGGCATAATGTTTATTTTATTTTTTAAGACTCCCTCTATTAAAGATAGAAATTATTTTGCTAAGATATTTCAAACTAAAGAAGAAGCGGAACAAGAGAGGGCAATTTTACTTAAAGAAGGCATAAAATAGTGAATATTAAAACTCTAGAACTCTCTAATTTCCAGAAACATGAGCATTTACTCCTTAATTTTACAGAGGGTGTGAATGTTATTGTTGGTAGCACAGATTGTGGTAAGAGTACCATTATTCGTGCTATCCGTTGGACATTTTACCCCGACCAACTTAGAGGAGAAGTGGTTCGTAAAACCGGAAGCAAGAAAACTTCGGTTAAAGTTACCTTAGATAGTGGAATAATTATTGAGAGAATAAAAACTTCAACAGTAAATTCATACAAACTTACTATTAAAGGCGAGGAAAAAGAGTATAACGCTACTGGTGGCACTTTACCTGCCGATATTCAAGACATTATTAAGTTTATTCCCATAGAAATAGACCAGGATAAGATTATTCTTAATATAGCTAATCAAATCGCCATGCCGTTTTTGTTGGACAAATCAGGTACTTTCCGGCAGAAACTCTTTAATAAACTCACTGGTAACGATATTTTAGACCAAGCAATGCAATCTCTTAATAAAGATATTCTCCAGGTTGGTAGAGACGAGAAATCAGTTACACAACAAATTGAGGAATTAAGCACTTCGTTAGTTAATATAAAGAAGCAAAGAGAAACCCAAGAACAATTATCCATTTTATTTACCAAGCAAGTTAATGAAATTAAAATATTAAATGACAAATTAGTAAAGTTGCAAGAATGTCAAGTTAGTTTAAATAAGGTTAATAATCAGTTATTTGAGACTAAGAAATCTATTGGTTTAATTAAATCTATTCCTGCTGATATTATTAAAGCAATAAAACAAAATATAGTTAAATTCGACAATTATTTAGTTATTCAGAAAGAAATTAAGAAAGTTAATAATGAATTAAATATAGTAAAAAAATCTTTATCAACGATTAAGATTCCAAATATAGATATAAAAAAGTATATCAATGATTCATTAAGATTAGATAAGTTAATAAAATGGAAAGAAAACTTGTTTACTATAAATGAAAGTTTACAAAACAGTAAACTTAAAGTAGACAAATATAATAAAGAAATAAAGGATAATGAAGAAAAGAAAAAAGAGATACTAAAGAATATAAAAATTTGTCCTTTTCATAATGTTGAGTGCCCGTTAAATAAGGAGATAAAATGATAAAAATATTATATTTTGGAGACCCAATAGGTTGTGGAGAAGATGATTTTAAAAAAGAAGCAGCAACAGTAAAAAGATATTTAAAAGAATTTGCTACGGAGGAATAAATGAAATTAAGACAAGAAGAATATTGCCATAATTGTAATAAATATGTTATTTATGAATTTGATGATAGCACAGAAAGACAGATAATTATTTGCCCTAATTGTGGACATCAACATTATAGAGAATTAGACGAAGGAACTATTGTTAATATTAGACTGGAAGGAACAAATCAAAATAAGATTATATTTGCTTCAGAATCTTTATCTGATTATGCAGTAATGGATAACGATGAACATATTTATAACGAACCAATAGTTACTAAGGAATTTAAAATTAAAGGATATACTTCTAACGGAAGACCTATCATAGATAAAACCGAAGAAAATTTAGGAAATATTTCAACAGAACAATCTGGAAAATATATCACAGAACGCAGATGGGGCAGAGACCCATCTCAAAGAGGATAAATGATAGTTCCCTATTTTACAGACAATCACATTTCTGGGCAAAACAGCGAGAACAGGGTAGGTAATTATTATTCTGATTCTATGGCAAAATTAGAAGAAATTTTGCAGATAGCTAAGAAGAATAAAAGTCCATTTATTTTATGTGGGGGAGATTTATTAGACAGCCCTATAATTAGTCTTACTATTTGTGATGAAATTATAGACCTTATTGAAAAATATAAAATTCCTATTTATACTTTGGTCGGAAACCACCCCATGATAAATCACAACATTTTGGTATCTCAAGCAACCACAATTTGCCATATGTTTAGGAGATGTAAACTCATTAAAAAATTGGAATGGTTAGAAGGAGATGAATATTTTATTAAAGGTATAGACTATCAGAAAGATATTGAAACCATAATTAAAACAGATGGAATTAAAATGGTGAGCAAAGACAAAAGATGGACTGTTGCAGTTGTCCACGCCCTCATAACTCCAAAGGCATTTTTACCTATTATCAACCACATTCAAGCCAAGGATGTGGAATGTGATTACAATTTAGTCCTCTGCGCTCATTTGCATCAACCATTTATTAAAATTTACGATGATGTTACTTATGTAAATCCTGGCTCAATTGGGAGGACATCTATTGATGAATCAGATATTGAACCTTCAGTGGTTCTATTGGATACTGAAAAAAGAAACTATAAAATAATCAAATTAAAATCAGCCAAAGCTAAAGAAGAAGTATTTGACCTTACTAAAATAGAGAAAAAGAAGGAATTTAATTCAGAAATAGAGAAGTTTATAGAAAGTCTTCAGACCACCACATTCACAGATTTGGATTTATTGGGTGTGGCAAAAGAAATATGCAAACGGTCAGAGGTTAATAAAGAAGTAGAAGATGAAGTTATTAGTAGAATAACAAATAGTGAAAATAAAGGTTGACAGTGCGCACAGTATGTGTTATACTTGATATAAGGGAGAACAATGGTTAATTTGGAATATAAAATCATGATTGAAGTATTTCACTGGAAGAAAGTATTAAGGATTCCTCATTTTTTATTGGGAACGGACAATAGAACAAAGTATATTGGATATGTATCTAATTATGGAGGAATGCCTGTATTATTTTTAAATTTAAAGAAAATGAAAAAAGAGGATTTTATAGAAAATGTTTCAACAATTTTTCACGAGTTGGGGCATATCAAATGCAGAACATATAAATGGACTTCAAAAACATTAAGAAAAAATAAAATCAAATCAGAAATTCTAGCAGAATCATTTGCGGTAAAACAGATGAAGAAATACTTCCCAAAAGCATATAAACCATATGTACAACTATGGCAAAAAACATTAAGAGACAAGGATTGGAAAAGAAGATTTCCTATACATTACGAAGCATTTTCTAAAATTAAAGATTTTAAGGAGGTTAAATAATGGAAATTGTTATGATTAATGTGCAATCTTCAAATGTAGCAAGTATCGGATATTCTATAGAGGAAAAGATATTAAGGATAAAATTTAATTATGGTGGTATTTATGATTATATTAATGTTCCGGCTTATGTTTATCAGTTAATGTTAGTAGCGCCATCAAAAGGGAAATTCATTAATCAAGAATTAAAAGGAAAATATCAATTTAAGAAAATTAATTAAGGAGATACAATGGAAAACTATAAAGAAAAACTTGAAGAAATAGAGCAAACAATCAATGAAAATAAGGAAAAACTTATACGTTGCCAAGAGAAAGAGAAACAATTAACAGAGGACAAAAATGAAATATTAAAACAATTAGAGGATTTAAAATTAACCCCAGATACACTTGAAAAAGAAATAGTCAAACTAGATAAAGAAATTAAGGTAGGAATAGATAATGCCAATAATATTTTAAATGGTTCTCCAGAAGAAGAACCTGAACCTACTGATGAGGATTAAATGAATTTAGACCAATTAGAAAAAAAATCTAAAGAACTTCAAAATAACCTTTCTGCCTTGCAAGGGCAGGAATCTTTATTGGCTTTCCAGATAGATTCTAATAAGGTTAAATTACTGGAATTATCTCATAAAAGGGAAGTATTTGCTAAGTCTATTGAAATATTTGCATTGATTTCTGAAGTTACACAACAACAAGTTAAAGAAGGGTTCAATAAGTTAATAACATATATTCTTCAATATATTTTTGAACAAGATTATAAATTTGAATTAGAATTTGGTAAAAGAGGAAATCTCCAAGAATGTAATTTTAAAGTAATTTCTCCTGATGGAGTAGAAATTACAGATACATTAGATGCTCTTGGTGGTGGTATATTAGATGTACTTTCTTTTGGATTAAGATTAGTATTGATGGAATTAATAAAACCACGATATGAGGGGTTCGTTTGTTTAGATGAATCTTTTAAACATGTTTCTATTAATTATTTGCCAAAAATAAGAGCACTTTTAAAAGAAATAAATAAAAGATTTGATAAACAGATAATATTAGTTACACATCAAAGAGAACTTATTGATGCAACTAATAACTATATTGAATTAAAATGAAAAATTACCCAAAGTGCATAGATTGTAAAAAACCATTAAATGATTATAATGCCAAAAGATGCCAATCATGCGCCCAAAAAGAAAGATTAAAAAATCCAATAAATCATCCAGGATATAAAGATGGAAGAACTTTAATTAAACATTATTGTATAGATTGCGGTAAAAAATTAAAATTGTATACAGCAAAAAGATGCCCGAAATGTTATTTCAAATATATGAAAACCAAATGGGAAAATTGCAGATATAAAGAAAATAGATTAAAAACTTCAATATTTGGTTATATAACTCAACCAAACAAACCAGAGAAAATTTTAATTAAACTGTTTAAATATTTAAAATTACCTTACAAATTCGTTGGAGACCGTTCATTAATAATTAAAGGGTTTAACCCAGATTTTATTAACAAGAAGCAAAAGAAAATCATAGAGATGTTTGGTGATTACTGGCATAATTTACCAGATTGGAGGAAGCGAGATAAAAGAAAATTAAGAATATATAAGAAATTAGGATATAAAGTTTTAATTATTTGGCAGCATGAATTTAAAAAGAAAAAGATATTAATTAACAAAATATTGAAATTTAACAATAGGAGGAAATAATGGTTAATGTTTCTTTAACAGTATTACAATTGGTATTAGTTGTTTTTGTTGCAGTAATTGCTTATTTAATTGGCGAACAAATAGTAAAAGTAGGATTAAAGATTATCTTCTCTAGCAAACCCGTAATGGCTTGGAATATGAGGAGACAGTTAGAACAAAAGAAGCTTCAGAAGAAAACTGAATTAGAGCAAATGGAAATTAATATTCAATCTCTTGTTCAGTTTGTAGATTGGATTGATAAATCAATTCAGGGCGCAGATAAGAAAAGTTTCTGGCGGGATTTTGGTGGTTCAAAAGAAACGAGAACTTATTGGACAAAGGTGCTTAGAGACATGATAACTAGGGAAAAATCGCAACTTAATGCACCAGCAACTATGCCTAAACCGATGACTCCTCCACCGCCTGTTCCTCCGGTGGCGAAATAATGCGATTTTTTACAGCAGATACACATTTTAATCATAAAGCAATAGCAGATATGCGCTCATTTACTGGAGGGATGGGATTTGCATCCTTCCAGGAACACGATGAATATATTATTAAAATGTGGAATGCTTATGTAGGAAAGAAAGACGAAGTTTATCATTTAGGGGATTTTTGTTTTGGTGCGCATGAAATTGTAAGAAGTATAAGAGCAAGATTAAATGGAAAGATTCATCTTATTATGGGCAATCATGATTATTCCAATAGAATCAATAATATTCCAGGGCAATTTACTTCAATTAATGATATAAAGACCATAAAATTCAGTAAAAAAGGTTGTCCTTTAGTAACATTATGTCATTACGCTATGCGGGTGTGGGGAAGTTCACATTATAATTCCTGGCAATTATATGGGCATTCTCACGGAAAGTTACCATCTCAAGGTAAACAATGGGATGTCGGATTGGATAATAATCAATTTAGGTTACTTATGGAACAAGATATAATTGAAATTATGGATAAACAACCGGATAACTTTAATTTAATTAAAATATGAAAATTAAAATAGCATACGATTTAGATGGTGTGCTTCGAGACCTTGACCCTGAAGTCCAGGAAAGATTTGGTGTTCCTGAAATTACTAATTGGTATTGGAAGCACGAAGGAAAAACCATTTATCAATTAGTGGCGCAAGATTATTCTATTCTTGAAACTTGTAGACCCACTAAATTTTTAGATATTGTACAATCTTTTCATAAAAGCAGCCCTATTGAGATTTGGACACATCAACCTAAAGATTGGATACCTTATACTGCCAAGTGGTTAAATAAATATTTTCCTAATAGGGAAGTATATTATCTTACAACCGCCCAAAAGAGAAAAAAATTAGATTCAGAACCGCAGACCCTTTTAGTAGAGGATAACCCTAATTTTGCATATTATGAACGGATAATTTTAATAGATTCCTTATATAATCGAAATGTAAATGTAGAAACCAGAGTGAAATCTGTGGAAGAATTTAAAAAACTTATGCAGGCAATTTTAATATGAAAACTATATCACATTTATTTATTGTATGGTTATTACTGTATTGGCTAATTATTCCTTTATTTTTGGCGGGGATATTTTGTGATAGATTTAATTGGAAGAATATTAAAAAAATGTATACCCTAATTTTTAAGGAGCAGATATGAAAATTTTAGTTGCGGGAGCCACTGGATTTTTTGGTAAGAAATTTATAAGTATATTTTCTCATTTTCCAGAATATGAAATTCTTGGTACTCATTATTCACAGTGCAGAGGAAGCACTACTTATATGCACATTGCGCACGATAAATGCGTAGATGCATTATTTGATTATTACAAACCTAATATAGTAATTCATCCGGTAGCAATACCCGACCCCGATACTTGTGATAGAGAAATTGCTAGGGCAATATCTACAAATATATTGGGTACATTTAATATTGCAAATGCTTGTAAAAGAGTAGGAGCAAAATTAATATATATTTCTACTGATTATGTATTTAGTGGTAATAAGTTAGGATATAATGAAGATGATGTTCCAGACCCCATTAGTTTTTATGGAAGTACAAAAGCAACCGCAGAACATATTATTAAAACTATTTTAGATAATTATTATATTGTTAGATTTCCTCTATTTTATGGATATAATGATGTTACAGATAGGGAAATTTGGACTTCTAAAGTTATCAATACTTTGCAAAAAGGAGAACTTTTAGAAGCAGATAATACGCAAATAAGATATCCCACCTTATTAGATGATGTCGTTTTAGCTATTGCTCATCTTCTTGAGCACAATTATCTTCCTGGTGTTTATCATTTTCGGAATAATGAACCATTAACTAAATATCAATTTGCTCTTAAAATAGCAGAGAGGTTTTATCTGCCTACAGCATCACTTCGTGCAGTGTGCAAAGATAGAAGCAATAGAGCGATGAATTCCTCTTTAAATATGAATAAGATAACAGATTTTAAATTAAATGATGTAATTGCTGGGCTTAATATAATGAAGCATCAAATGGAGAAGGATAGATGAAAGTAATCATTCCTGCAGCAGGTAAAGGCACAAGATTAGGCAAACTTGGGGAGAACATTCCAAAATGCTTAATGGAGGTAAATGGAGTTCCTTTACTTAAACGTACCATTGAATTATTTAAAGAATATCATATTACCGACATTACTGTAATTGTAGGTAAAGATGGTGTTTGTTGGACAAAAAAGAATATTCAAAAAATAAAAAATTTAGGAGTTAAAGTTATTGTTAATCCTAACAATGAAACTACTTTTCAAAGTTACTCTATTGCTTTGGCAATTAATCCAAAAGAAGGGTTTATTGCAGTAGATGGGGATATTTATTTTAGTAAAAAAGCATTAGAAACTATTCTATATTCTAAATATCCTAATGTAATATTAAGTAGAACAGCTATGACTCATGGCGATGGTGGTGGAAAAATAAAAATAGATGACCAAGGGAATATTTTATATTGCGGTATGGAAGAACCAGAAGAATTTCCTTGGGAAATTTATTCTGGTATGATAAAAATAGGAAAAGATACAGCGAAAAAATTTAAGAAATTATCTTTACAATATGTTGGCAACGAAATTATGTATATTATCAACATGTTAAAAGATACCTTTAAAATTGTTAGAATAGATTACGAATTTACTAAAGAACAAAGTGGAAGCGAAGCACAATTAGAATTAATTCAAACAGTTAGAAAAACCGCCTATAATTTTGCTACCGCTAAATTAGGCGATGAAATAGCGTTTTTACAAAAATTACCTCCAAAACTACAAGAATATTTTTCAGAAGTTAAAATAGTGAAGCAATCAAAAAAGGAACTATATTATGAAATGCCTAAATACCCTTATCCAAGTCTAAGAACTTTATTATTTTCTGGTTCTATTGATGCACAAGGAACTTTAAAAATATTAGATAATGTATTAAATTTTATGTTTACTGAAATGTATACAAAACAAAAAATGAATACTCCTCCGGATTATATTGATTGGGTTCATTTTAAAAGAGTAAAATCTAGATTACAACGAACAAAAGATATGAGCTACGAATTTGCTAAAATTATTAATGCTGATAAGTTAAGGTTTAATGGTAAAGAATATATGAATACTCCATTGGCGTTAGCTTATCTTGAAAACAATACTGAAATTATTAAAAAATGTACTCCTACTTTTGTTTCCCCATTATGTCATTCTGATTTACATTTTGCCAATATATTAGTCAACGCAAAAACAGGGCAGTTTAGATTAATTGACCCCAGAGGATATAAATATTGCGATTATTATTATGATTTTGGCAAAATTTGGCATAGTGTGCATAGCCTTTATGATTATTTATCAGAAGAAAGATATAAATTTTCTGGAAAGGATTTTAATTACAATTGTAAATATCCAAAGGATGCTCTTAGGGAAGAGTATAAAGAATTAGAAAAAAGAGTACCTGCGTTATTACAGAAGTATGCGGAAGAACCTTTGGAAGATGTAATGATGAAAACTAGATTCAATGAAGCTATACATTTTTCATGTTTTATGCCCCTCTATTTAGAGAAGGGAAAATTTGAACAGGCATTGATTGGATATTTAATAGGAATGCAATGTTTAAATGAATTCAATAGAGATTATTGCAAAGAATTTAAAGAATTTATTAATATTAATACAGTAGACATGTTACAAAAAGTACAACAGGTGGAGAAAAAATGATAACTCATGAATTAATGTGGAATACTATGTTAGAAATAAAGGAACACCTTGATAAAGCAGGAATAGAATTCTGGTTAGAAGGTGGTTCTTTATTGTTTCCTTATAGAGAAGAAGGAGCATTAGATTTAGCAGATGTAGATTTAGGAGTAATGCTAACAGATTATGATAAAATTTTAAATTTAATGAATGAATTAAATATAAAAAATATTATAAATATTTCGCATATTCGGGATAAAGAAATATCAATTTTCCTCAATGGAATAAAAATTGATTTTATATTTTGCACTATTGAAAATAATAAAGTATATACCTACGCATATCGGCAGAATCCTGATAATAATATGAAATGGAACCTAGAATTTAGAATGGCTTATCCCAAAGAAATATATTTGCCCTTATCTAAATTAAATATTAAGGGGGTAGAATTTAATACTCCATTTAATGTTCCTGAAAAACTATCTTTAATTTATGGAGATTGGAAAACTCCAGTGGCAACGGAAGGCGGTGGATGGAATTATGACCAATGTTTAAATAAAGACCTCTCCTATCACCCTATAGCAATTTGTATGACTACTTTTTTAAGAGATGATTCTTTAATGAAAATGTTGCCTTCTTATTTAAAATATCCAGTAAAATTATATATATTAGACCAAGGTAATCATTCAGCGCAAAAAGATGACCTTTATGAGAATTTAAGGCAGAAAGGACATTGGATTCAATATGCGGATTTTGATTGTGGATTAAGTAGAGCAAGAAATATTATTTTAAAAGAAGTTAAAGAACCTTATGTAATAATAACAGAAGATGATTTAGAATTATTAACAAATCCGTATCAATTGTTATCTTATTTTAATGATAAAAAATTAGGGATTTTAGGTGGATTAACAATTAATGCGCAACAAAGAACAGAAGAACATTACGAATATAGAATGGAATTAAAAGATGGAGTATTAAGATATATTAAAGCAGATACATATGACATTGTTCAAAATTTCTTTATTGCTAGAACAACATTATTTAAAGATGTTCAATACGATGAAGTATTAAAACTTGCAGAACATACTGATTTCTTTTTACAGTTACAAAAATTAAACAAATGGAATATTTCATATACAAGAAATTTTAAAGGAAATCATTATTGTTTAAGAAATTTTAAATATTCTGAATATAGAAGCAGACAGGAATTTGGAGATATTGTGCATAAAAAATGGAATATTCGTGAAGTAATTTACGAATAAGGAGAAATTAAAATGGCTGCAAACAATCAAACAATATTATTATTTGATAGTTTTATTTGTTTACTTAATAAACATAATATCAAATATTGGTTATTGGCAGGAACATTACTTGGTTCTGTAAGAAATGAAAAAATGATAGAATGGGATGATGATATTGATATTGGTTTAGATGTAGAAGATTATTGGAAAGTTAGAGAATTATTAGACCATCAAAATTATTTTGCATATCATGCTATTTGGAGAAGAGAAATTTGTGTTACAAAACCAGGGTGCCCTCGAAATGTATTTCATGTAGATATGTTTTTTATTGAAAATACTGACAATGCTTCTTATATTTATAGTTATAAAATTAATTCTTTTACGAATATTTGGGATATCGAACAAAGACAAATATTTCCAAAAAATATATTTAAAGAAACTAAAGATTGGGTATATGAAACTATCCCTATTAGAATTCCTGTTAAATTTGAAGAAATATTATCTTTGCATTATGGAGATTGGAAAACACCCCAACAAAATTGGACAGCCAATGATATTCCTAATTGGGATAAAGATTATAGAGAAATAGCAATTGTTATACCTACTTTTTTAAGATTTAATAAATTAAAATTATTATTAGAATCAATTTTAAAAATATATCCCGATAGTTGGTACAGACTTTATATAGCAGACCAAGGAATATATTCGTTGGAAAATGATAACTTTTATGATAATTTAAGAGAAAAAGGGCACAAAATATCTTATATTCCTTTTAATTGTGGATTGGCATTTGCTCGAAATTATTTAGTAAAACAAACAGTAGAACCATTTATACTTATTTTAGATGATGACTTTGAGATAACAGAAGAAACAAAAATTCAAAATTTTGTTAATATATTATTAAAAAATAAAGAAATAGGAATTGTAGGAGGAACTTTAATAGGGCATCAAAATTATAATTATGATTTATTTTTAAAGAATGAAATTCTTTATTATGTTGTTCCTAATAAAAAGAATTTTCAAGAAGCAGTAACTTCTTATGTACAAAACCCACCTATTAAATTTTACTACCAAGATATTGTATTAAATTTTTCTATGTTTAGAAGAGAAGTATTTAAGGATATTTTATGGAATCCAGAATTAAAAATGGCTGAACATACTGACTTTTATTTAAGATTAAAAACCCTATCCAAATGGTCTGTAGCATTTACTGATTCTGTACAAGCAAATCATCAGTCTCATAAAGACGAAATAAAAGAATATTTATTATTTAGGAAAAACATTAATTCAAAAATAGGGCAGGATAAATGTTTTGAAACTTGGAAGATTGACCCAAGTAAAGTTATCTATTTAAAGGAGAAATAAAGATGATAGTACCTATGTTAACAGAATCTTTATTACAAATTAGCGAAAAAGAAGCAAAATTGTTTACTGTTGTTTCTCCTTCAAAAGAAAACAATATAGGAATAGTTATTTCTCATTTTTTAAGAGATAAATGTTTAGTTAAAACAATAGAATCTATTTTTAAATATGCACCAGGAGTAAAATTATATATAGCAGACCAAAGTATTTATAATAAAGCTTTAATGAAAATATATGATAAATTAATTAAATCTGGGCATGAAGTATATTTTGTAGGATTTGATGCTGGATTAGGTAAAAGTAGAAACTATGCGGTTCAAAAAGTAAAAGAACCTTATATTTTTTGGACAGACAATGATATATTATTTACAGAAGAAACAAATCTTCAAAAAGCAATTGATGTTTTAGAAGCACATCCGACAATTGGGTTTGTAGGATTACAAGAAAGAGATGGAAATGAAATTAATCATTATGAAGTAGATTTGGAAATAAAAAATAATGCTATAATTTATACCGATGCTTGGAAAAATCCGAAAAATCAAAAAGAAAATTATTTAAAATGTGATATGGTTATTAATGATGTTATGGCTCGAAAAAAAGTATTTAACAAAGCAACATGGGATGATAGATTAAAATTAGCGGAACATTTAGATTTCTTTTTAAATGTAAAATATCATACAAAGTGGAAGGTAGCATGTATTAATTCTTTTTTAAATCACCAAGAAACTGAAAAAGATAATAATTATAATATGTATAGAAGTAGAACAAAATTTTTCTGGCAATATTATATACAAAAATGGGATATCAATATTTTAGATGGAACTAATTATAAAAGTAAGGAAATATGGAAAATAGAAAAGAATGTTATTTTAGAAACTAAAGAAGTAATAATTCCGACAAAAGAAGAAATACCACTGCCTATACTATCTATAAAAGAAGAAATAACTAAGTTGGATACCAAAATAACCATCCAAGCGCTATTAGAAACAGTTTCTTCTTTTCATATACCATTTGTATTAATAAAAGAAAGTTGTGGAGAAGCGATTTTCTATAATGATACTAAAATTGATACTAAAATTTTATCTATTGCTGTAAATACTAAAGAAGCAAAAACTAATATTTTACAGTTACTAAATATAAAACAACAAGAAATGATAGATATTGAAGTTAGAATATTTAATAAAATTAAACCTCGGATGTATTGTGGGATAGAATGCCAAGTTCCATTGCCTGCAATAGGTTATTTAGTAGAATATTATAAAATACCATATATAGATATAGAGAAAAAATTTAAGGAGAACAAATGAAGATACTAGCTATTGGAGCACATTTTGACGACCTTGAATTAAGTTGCGGTGGAACATTGGCTAAATTTATTCAAAAAGGGCATGAAGTATTTATCAATATAGTTACTACTTCTGATTATGCATATTATAATGGAGAACCACAAAGAGGAAGAGAAGAAGCAGAAGAAGAAGGTATGGCAGGCTTAGCAGTATTAGGAATTAAGAAATATAAAATAACTAATCTTGGATTTAAAACAAAGGAAGTTCCTTTTGATAAAACATTAATTGAACCTATTAATAGGGCTATAGATACTATAAAACCCGACCTAATTTTGACCCATAGTTTATCCAGCAGTCATCAAGACCATATAAATACTTCTAAAAGTGTAATGGCTGCTTCCAGATATCAGAAGAATATTTGGACATTTGAACCTATGTATCCAGATAAAATAACTAACAATCCGTTTAAGCCTATCATATATGTGAACATTAGTGATACATTTGATAAAAAGATTGAAAGTCTAAAAGCACATGCAAGCCAGTTTAAAAAATATCCTGAATGGATACCATTAATTACTGCGGTGGCAACCTTAAGAGGAATAGAAAATAAATGTAGAAGCGCAGAAGCATTTGAGCCTATAAAAATGGAGTTCGTGGTATGAAAATAACCATACATCAACCAGAATTTTGTTCCTACATTGGTTTCTACGATAAAATTGCTAAAGCAGATGCTTTAGTTATTGCAGATTCCTTTCAGGTTAAGAAGAATTATTTTGATAATAGGAATAAGATTAGAACTTCTCAAGGTTGGCAATGGATTACTATTCCTATTGAAAATGACAATCATAAATCCTTTCAAGATGTAAAAGTAATGAATGAACATAATTGGAAAACTAAGATGTTAAATTCTATTAGACAGAATTATTCTAAATCGCCTTATTTTGACCTATATTATCCTCGCATAGAGGAAATTATTAAAGAAAAATTTGAATTTTTATTTGATTATAATTGTAGACTATTCATGCAAATAAAAGAATGGTTAAATATAAAAACCCCTATATTAACACTTACTTCTGAATTAGAATTACAATCTGAAGATGGTTCAGATAAATGTTTGGAAATATGCCAAAAATTAAAGGCAGATACCTATCTATCTGGTGCAAGTGGTAAAGATTATCTTAAATTGGATAAATTTAATCAAGCAGGAATTCAAGTAGAATTCCATCAATTTGAGCATCCTATATATGAACAGGTATATAAGCCTTTTATTCCAGGAATGTCAGTATTAGATTATTTATTTAATTGTGGAGGTAAATTATGGAAACTATAATAATTATACCTAGAATAGATAACTGGAATGAAGATACTGCAATTCTTAATCATCCTGCATGGACTTCTCTACAAGATACAAAAGGAAATACAGTTAAACCTATTATTAGATGTAATTGTGGAAGATGGTTTAATATAAAGGCACATCATTTACACCCAGACGGAACAGTAACCGCTTCTTTTTTTGATACAGATTTAATAAATGATAAAAAAGAAATTATTCACAAAGGATGTGGCTGGCATGTTTTTATTAAATTAGAAGAATGGACTGGTCAAGAATTTTTAAAAAGGAGAAATAAAAATGGATAAAATAGCAATTTGTATTACCACTTTCCTTCGGGATGAATTGTTGTATAAAACTATACAATCTATTGTAGACAATCATACAGATAATTGTATGATATTAATTGGAGACCAGAATCCTACGGAACAAAAGTTACACCAGTATTCTTTAAAAAATATTTATTATTATGGATTACCTTATGATTGTGGGCTGTCTTATTCTCGCAATTATTTAGTAGAAAAAGCAGCATGTTTAGGCATAGATTATGTATTGATTTCTGCCGATTCTATTCAATTTAATACGAAATATGATTTTAATCCTATTATAGAATTCCTTAAACAAAATGAAAATTATGGATTGGTGGGATTAAGTGATAATTCATTGCCCTGGAATGTAGATATGAAATTAATTCCAGGAAGTCATTGGGAATTAGATATTCCTCGTAAAGAACCATTATTTTATCAAGGTATATCATTTCAACCTTGCGATATGGTAGGAAATTTCTTTTTAGCTAAAACGGAATGTCTATTAGAAAATAAATGGAAAAATGAATTAAAACTTTGCGAACACGAATCATTTTTTTATGATTTATCTTTAACTAAATGGAAAGTATTTTATACAGAGTATATTGTTGCGCAGCACATTATTGCTCATACAGAACCTCTTTATGATTCTTATAGGAAAAGAATTTATGGTGAATTTAGAACAAAATTACAGGAAATATACGGAATCAAAGGTTGGGTTACTTATTCATCTGATTTAAAACAGGCATTCGCCAGGTGGAAGATTGCAACTAAACGATAAAGTTATTATTCGTGATGAAGGAGTAGTCAAAGAAGTAAGAATTATTGGTATTTTAGAAGATAGTTTAATACTTCAAGGTGAAAGCGGAGAAGAATCTTATACAAGAAAATATTGGGAAGTGAACAAATTAAAAAAATGAAAAAATATTTATATTTAACCAGTAATAGACATGTAATATGTGTGTTCGCCAAACAAAAACCCAACCAAAAAAACACTCCGCCAAGTGGAACTTGGGTAGTTAATGAATTTATTAATGGAGAATGGTTAATGCCATGTTTTCCTGAAATCATGTGGGAAACTTTACGAAAATTTATTTATATTGGAGAAATAAAATGACAAAAAGCAGAAATAGATATAATGTCAAATTAACAGTTAAAAATGTAGCAAACTCTATCACTTTCGCTATTAATTCTAAAGAAATTTCATTGCCAGAATGGGAAGAAATAAAATGTTTAATAGATAAAGAAGTACTTCCACCAAAAGAAATCATAGAACCATTTGCAGCAAATAAATTTATTAAATGGTTATTAGGATACTAAAAGGAGAGGAAATGAAAGACAAAATTATCTTAGTGGATATTAAACACATAAGATGGGCTATAGAAGTTGAAGTAGAATTTCCTCATTCTAAAGATAGCCAAAAATTAATTGACCGCCATAGGGTCTTAGATGGTTGGGAAATTGATTACGATGGTAGTCTAACCAATGGAGCAGAATATAGACCTAAGAATT
>Ga0315286_10000142_pt1 | contig 52259 bp, 45 predicted proteins | sample YL17G10_0_MG_FD_205038 | JGI IMG/M metagenome (GOLD analysis project Ga0315286, IMG submission 205038) | Sediment microbial communities from Yellowstone Lake, YNP, Wyoming, USA - YL17G10_0 | ecosystem: Environmental > Aquatic > Freshwater > Lake > Sediment | place: USA: Wyoming | collected...
GGTAAAAGCGACTGCAATAGTAAAAAGCAAAAGACCCGAGCTCCTTGTGGACGGAGAACTCCAGGCTGACGCGGCATTGATCCCCTCCATAGGCAAAATGAAAGCGCCTGACTCAAAGGTTGCGGGAAAAGCGAACATATTGATATTCCCCGACCTTGACGCAGGCAACATCTGCTACAAGATAACCGAAAGGATCGGCGGGGCAACGGCTCTGGGCCCCCTGCTCCAGGGCGCGGCAAAACCCATAAATGACCTTTCCCGGGGCTGCAGCGCCGACGACATAGTTAACATCACGGCGATCACCGCAGTTCAATGCTCATAACAAAAGACCTCGCAAAAAGCATACTTCAAAAAGCAAAAGCCGCCTCCGACGAAGCTGAGGTCTATCTCAACACAAGAGAGCACCTGAACATCGCTGTGCTCGACCAGAAGATCGAATCAGTTGATAACGTCACCGACGGCGGTATCGCCATAAGAATGATCAAAGACAAGAGAATGGGTTTTGCCTACACCGGGGACTTTGACGAATATTCCATCGAAACCCTTGTAGCTCAAGCTCTCGATAATTCCAGGAGCTCCGCGCCTGATGAGAATGTCGGATTCCCGGAGCCGATGCCTCAAACCGCCTCGATGAACCTGGTAGAAACTGATATTGCCGGTACAAGCCTGGACCAAAAAGAAAAGTTCGCCATGGAAATGGAAGCAGCCGCTCATTCATACGACAACAGGATAAAAATGAGCGGGAAAATATCATATACGGATTCACTATCAACCACCGTGATAGCCAATTCAAAAGGCGTCGATATTATATATAAAAAAGCCGTGTGCGGGGCTTTCGCTGATGTCATCGCCAAAGAAGATGAATTAATGGAAAGCGGCATGTGGCTGAAATTCGCCGTAAGGTTCAAGGACCTTGACGCGAGATATGTCGGCGAGGAAGCTGCAAAACGGGCCGTTATCATGCTCGGCGCAAAACCCGAAAAAAGCGGCAGGGCGCCTGTTGTGCTGTCCCCTTTTGCCTCCTCAACCCTTCTTTCTGCGATCTCCCCCGCCCTATCAGCTGAATCCGTGCAGAAAGGTAAATCCCTCTTTGTCAGCGGCATCGACAAGCGCGTCGCGTCGATAAAATTGAACATTACCGATTCCGGGATCCTGAAAGACGGCTTATCTTCCGTCCCCTATGATGATGAAGGCGTGCCCGCAAGGGAAACCGTCATAATAAAGGACGGCACATTAAGATCGTTCCTTCATGATTCTTATACCGCGAAGAAGGGCAAAACATCATCGACTGCGAATTCATCAAGGAGCTCTTTCATGGCTCAGCCGGGAATTCAGCCGACGAATTTATTCATCAAGCCCGGCTTAAAGACGCAGGATGAGATGATCAATGCGATATCAAAGGGTTTTCTGGTCAAGAACATTATGGGTGCACATACCATCAATCCGATATCCGGCGATTTTTCGATCGGGTTTTCGGGATTCCTTATAGAGAACGGTAAAATATCCAGGCCTGTAAGAGGGATGACGATCGCAGGGAACATGCTTGATCTATTTAATCATATCGAAGAGGTCGGCAGCAACATCATGTTCTTTCCTCACAGCGGCAACATCGGCTCCCCTTCAATATTGATAGCAAATCTTTCCGTGAGCGGGATTTGACCTCACCCCCTATCCCTTCTCCCCTGTCCCTTGACCCTTGCCCCTTTCTCCATCTCCCTTGCCCCTTTCTTTTTCCCTGTGTCGAGTAACACTGCATAATCTGTCGAAAACAACAACACTCCTGCCTTATTCCTTCATAAATATCAGGCAAGATAATTGCTGGTATACCCAATAACGGATATCGCAACGAATCAACGGATATGACAAAAGATAAGGGGGTAAAAATGAGCGATGAGATAGTGCCGGTTGAGGTGATCGAGAACAAGATCTACCTGATCCGCGGGCAAAAGGTGATGCTGGACAAGGACCTGGCTGAACTTTATGGAGTCAAAACAACATATTTGAATCAAAAAGTAGGAAGAAATATAGAAAGGTTCCCGCAAGATTTCATGTTTCAGCTCAACAAAGAAGAGTACAAGAACTTGAAGTTGCAAAATGCAACATCAAGTTTAAAGATGCAAAGTAAAGAGGTAAGCTTGAAATCACAAATTGTGATATCAAGATGGGGTGGCACCAGAAAACTGCCTTATGTATTTACCGAGCAAGGAGTGGCAATGCTTTCTTCTGTTCTTCACAGTGAAAGAGCAATTCTTGTCAATATTGCCATTATGCGCGCCTTTGTCCGCCTAAGGCAAATAATCGCCAACAATAAGGAACTCTCAAAAAAGATCGATCTCCTTGAAAAGCGAGTATTTAAGCACGACAGTGATATCCGCGAGCTTGTCCGTGATATCCGCAAGTTAACGATAACTAAGTCTACGAAGATAGGGAATGTCGGGTTTCTTAAGTAAAGTAGGAAGTTAGAAGTCGGAAGTTTGAAGTCAGAAGGCGGAAGTAAGAAATGGAGACTATTAAGGATAGGACGAGAAGGTTCGCGATAAACATAATTAAGTTCATAAATACTCTGCCGAGAAATACGACAGCTTTTGTAATAACCAAACAGATTATTCGCTCAGCCACTTCGATCGGGGCTAACTACAGATCTGCTTTAAGAGGTAGGTCGAAAGCTGAATTCATCTCAAAGCTGGGGATCGCGGAAGAAGAAGCCGATGAAACCATCTATTGGCTTGAAATACTGGTTGAAAGCGGTATCGCTTCCGGCAATGCGGTCGAAATACTACTAAAAGAGGCTGACGAGATCACATCGATTATCGTATCTTCTCTAAAAACTGCAAAACATAAACCCCGCTGATCTTTACTTCGTACTTCCCACTTCGCACTTCCCACTTCTTTTTTCGCCCTTCTTCCTTCGCCCTTCCCCTTTCTTTTTCCCTTGCGGTGGGCGGGGATGTCAGGATATGGCTTAAAACTCCTTAAAGAATCTTGGCGGTTCTGTTTTCAGCGGGCTTGCTGTAATTCGCAATGTTGAGTACCCACGTTTTAAAGATATTTCGACGTGCTCTTTGTCAATTCGATTTTTTAAAACTTTATGATGAAGTGTTTTCCGTAGTTTCCTACGCCACTCCCTTTCCCCGAAAATAACTTCCTTCCCAATAAAATGGAAACCCCTTCCACTTTTCAATAAAATACCGCCCATTTCCTTAAGAGTTTTTTCAACTTCCGCATCAAACGAATCAATATCAAACATTAACAGATGAACATCGCTGTATTGATCCAACTTGCTATTCAAGCCCGCGACATACTCATTACATTTTTTTACTTTAAGCTTCCTAAGTAATTCTTTTACATATTTGGCCAACTTTTCGCATTTAAATATATTTAAATAGAATGGCGGGAACCAGACTGTAATTCTAGTGTGATGTTTATAGGTTCGCGGGCAATAAATATCAATTGAGAAGTCTTTAATATCCATAGGATTGTCATTGTAAATATCCAATAAAATATCATCGTAAGATATTTCAGGTATTACTTTTTTAGCTAATTTATAATATTTTTCAAGATTTTTCAGATATCTGACTATCTTCGTGGGTTCTGGGCTATGTGCAGAATGATAACTTATTTCATTTCTTAAGCAGTGTAACTCTGAATGTGAGCGCACATGAATCCTTGGGAATTCTTTGCTCCTGCCATATTTATAATGAAGTTGCGATTCGACTGCTTTATGTTTATCTCCCTTCAAGCGATCCAACATGAAAGCCTGACTTATATAATAGGAACCGAAATAAAGATGTATAACAGATTCCCTGTAAAGATCTGATTCGTTTAACTTACTCGCTGCTTCAATTTCAGTAGTTGCTAACGCGAGAAGAGTGCTAGCTCTTTTTCTTTGTTTAATATTATAATTTAATTTGTTCATCTTCTTACTGCTTTACTTAAAACCTCATCAACGCGAAAATAAAATACAAGAGAGTCGAGACTAGAAGAATCTAATCTCTATCCTCTATTTCTCCCCCTCCACCACCTTAATCTCTATCCTAGTGTGTTTTTTGTGTCCACGAATTTACAATTATTGGTATAAGAATAAGTATTAAACCTAGAATAAGAAAAAACAACCCTTCATAAGTTGTTCTCCTGGAGGATTGCAAGAAATTGATTAATGGTGGGTTGTGCCCCCAATAAGTGCCCCCTATTTTATTGATTTTCTCATCTGACAATAACCATGTTGACGCAAATATATACGCGGAATAAGCTTGAAACATAATTCCTGTAATTGTAAATATTAACATAGTAAATCGCATCATTTATCTATTCCCTCAACCACCGCAATCTCCTCTTTCGTCAGCTCATAAAGCTTATAAACCAGATCATCGACCTGCTTATCAAGCATATCAATCTTATGCTGATTTAACTTGGTATTTCTCTTTGCCTCAAGCATCTGCTCAACAAGACGAACAATTGTATCATGCATAGCTTTGTCTGATTTGTTTGAAAAATCAATCTTTTTAATGGGAATGCTATGTAGCTCATATCCACCAATGGTTGGCATTTTATATTTATTACAATACCAATAATTAATCAGTTTTGAGTTTAATAAGCCGCAAATGTATTTAAGTGAATGCGCCTTATCCCACGATGAATAGCGGGACACATTTGTTGTGTCGAGAAAATAATTGCGCTTGTCATCATAAGCCGCCAATAGTTGCATCGAACTGTTTACCCTTTGAGTTACTACTTTTTCAGGTACCTCGAAGAATTCTTTTGAATGCGACAATGAGCCAACTTTTTGTTTCATCAAATCTGGTCGATACCAAACATACTCGCCGCCCCAGTTCAATTCATATGCTTTTATATTTCTTCCTCGAAATACTTTTTTGTGCTTATCATTCTTTCTGTGCAAAGAAAGAAATCTTGAATCATCGCTTGTTTTTATGCCACGCGAAAATTCTATGATTTGACTGAGCGGGATCCCGTTGCGCTCAACCCTATTAAACACCATTTGTTTTTTAGGGTTATACTCCAAATCAACATGAAAAGGGGGGCTCGCCCATGCTTTCGTCGGCATTGAAAAGCGCTCTGTAAAGTCTGCATTGAATACGCTAATATTCTCGTTATTATCAGACAAAACAACAATTACAGTGCTTACAACAACTTTGTTAAATACGCCAAACCCCATGTCCACTATCTTTTCAAGCAATCGAGAGGCAAACATTAATTCTCTCAACCTTACAAAGCTATCAGTGGCAAGCCAGGTATGAGGAATAATAAACCCTAGCTTTCTTTTATGCGTTTTTGAAATGCTTATGGATTTTTCAAGGAAAAAGGAATAAAGATCGCTTTTATTTTTACATGATTTGTAATACTTTTGGAAATATCTACGCTGTTCTTCGGGAAGATTCGCAAGATTTACATATGGCGGGTTCCCTATTACGCAATCAAAGCCACCACTCGCCATGATTTCGCCAAACCCTTTTTCCTTATCGTTCCAATCAAAATCATTGATCTTCTTCATCTCTTCATTGCCAAATAGCGAAAGGTTCTTCTCCTTATAGAAATCCGGTCCTATAAGCGAGTTGCCGCATTTGATGTTGTCGGCTAATTTTGGAAGCAGCTTATCATCACTATATCTTATTAGTTTTGCAGAACTTTCTTCAGTCTCTCCGTCGAGAAGCTTAAGCAATAGCGATAGTTTGGTCACTTCTACTGCTTGAGCATCAATATCCACCCCGAATATATTGTTCGAAAGGATCTTTTGCTTGCCTTTAATGGTCAGCTTGTAAGAATCCTTCTTTGCAAGGTAAACATTCTCATTCTTAAGAGCTTTAGCCAGATTTTCCTTCTTCACATAGTAAGCCAGATGATAATTAAGCAAATAAGTGTATGCGCCAAGCAGGAATGAGCCGGAACCGCACGCGGGATCAAGTATCTTTATCTTCTCTATCTCTTTTGGCGTAAGCCCCTTTATTTTTTCACCGAGAGTATTCTTTACAATATAATCAACAATATACTTTGGCGTGTAGTAAACTCCGCCTGCCTTCCGCACTTCCGGCTTTTCCTCTATCCTTGCTTGATGCGTCTCCGTAAGGTGTATTGTCTTTCCAAGGAACTGTTCATAAATGTTGCCGAGAATTTCGACCGGTAATACAGAGAAAGCATACGGGCATTCGGGATAATAAAGGCCTTTTATTATGTCCTGAAGTATTTCATCGGCAATATAAAGCTCGTTAACAAAGCTATCGGGATTAAATAGTTCGCTATTATACTTTTTATTGGCTTTAGCAAAGTACTGGACAAGTTTTTCATAAATGGCTTTATTGTCCCCAATAGTATGCAGGTTCTCGAACTGCTCAATCCCCTTTTCCTCGCATATCCTTAAAAAGATTATCCTGTCGATCACTTTCTGAACTGCCATATTTATGGCATCAATTTCGGTCTTCTTGTTATTCTTTGCGATGTTCTTGGCAAGCTCGCTTCGCCAATTCTCGATCAGCTTCAGGAAATCCTTATCAACCTCTGAAGTGCCCTTCTTTGTCCCTTTTCCGACATAATCATTGATACTGCCTTTCTTTACAGCTTCCTTAGAAAGCAGGCCGTATAAGAAGTCCCAGTTCTTTTCATATTCGTCATATGTACAATAAAAAAGCCTGGCCACGCTTGCCTTGTCGTTCTTTCCCGGCTTTATCCTGGTGTCATATATGGCAAATTCATGAAAATCGGTGAGTAGTGATATCTTTCTTTTGGCTGTATATCCATATCGCCGCACTTGATGGGCAGGGTCGATATCGCCTTTAATATCCACGAACGGCTTTTTTGTTTCAACAAAGAAAACAGGCTCATTGCCTATCCTAAAAGTGTAATCGGGGTACTTCTGCGTGCCGGATATTTCCAGGTTATCTTCAATAACAACATCGCGGAATTCCTCGATCGCGCACTCTTTATTGCTTATATCCCAATCAAGAAGCTTGAAGAATTCATCCACAAAATCCTGTCTGAGGCGGGGCTCTTTATAACTTTTGTCGGTAAATTGAGAAATATTGTTGCGGAACTTATCTACAAGCTCGCGAAGCTCTTCTAATTTTGTTGTTTTATCTGACATTAATAAGAATTATACGCCCGCAGAGGAAGTAAATCAAAGGAAGAAGGGGAAAGGTAAGAGGTAAAAGGTAAAGGGTGAAAAGGGAAAGGTAAAGGGTAAAAGCTAAGAGGTAAAAGGGGAAAGGTAAAAGGTAAAATAGTTAAGAGGTGAACGTTGATGCGTGTTGGCGTAATGAGGAGATCATGCCGTTCAGCATCATCTTGATGGATTCCAGCTCTATCAAAAGTTCGGACGATTCAACATCGGTGAGATAACCTAGCCCCCTTGCCAGATATACATGGCTCTTGCTTTCACTTATCGAACCGCGGGCATTATAATAGAACCTTATCTTGTCGTTAGTATGATAACGGCTGAATCCTTCAGCAATATTAGCGGATATTGAGGAAATAGCCCTCCTGACTTGATCAGTCAGCCCGAATCTTTCATCCCGCGGGAATTGTTTCGTTATTTTATATATCTTTATGGCCGATTGATTAGCTCTCTTCCAGACTTCAAGCTCAGTAAAATCTTTCACGATTAACCGCCCTCTTCATACCTTATACCTTTTACCTTATACCCTTACTCTATAGCTGATAGTTTCACTTCAGAAATCCTACTCCTTTAACTTTCGTGGGTGGTTCAGCGAGCATTTCGTTTATCGCGTCGAAGACCCCCTTGAACTGACTGTCGTACTTGCTCTCGATCTGGTCGAGCCTTTCCTTCAGCTCCTTGTAACCGAAGAATATGCGCCGGAGTTTCGTAAAAGTGCGCATTATCTGGATATTGACCTGGACCGCTCGGGGACTATTGAGGACAGATGAAAGCATTAGAATGCCATGTTCGGTAAAGGCTAAAGGTGCTGAACCACCAAAATACGACTTCGATGGTATGCCAAAATGGCAGACCATCTGCTCCATCTCTTGATCTGTAAGAGTGAACATAAAATCACTCGGAAACCTATCAATATTCCTTTTTACCTGTCTCTTAAGCTGGAAGTTCTCAACATCATAAAGTGCAGCCAAATCCCGATCTAACATTACTTTTTGGCCTCGTATTAGATATATCTTGTTCTCAATGATCTCATCCGGAACCAGTTCATTTGTCATAATATTCCTCCTTAAGAATTTGAACTTGAAGTCACAATTTGTGACTTCAAACTTGATGTGCCAAATTGGCACTTCAAGTTTTCTAGCCACCACCAATCCCTAGCATATAACTCTTATCCAGCAATTATCCGGCCAAGATATTTGAGCACTATAATAGAGAAAACTTGAAATTATCGTAGGAGCTTTCGACACTGTAGTTGAAAGTGACGGGGGGAAGGCAAAGGTAAAAGGGGAAAGGTATAAGGTAAGAGGTAAAAAGGGAAAGGATGAAAGGGAGATGCGAGATGGGACCCTTCGACTTCGCTCAGGGCAAGGATGAGAGATGGGATATCAGGGGATCGCAAAGGCCATCACGCCCTTGAGATTTCCGTCTTCAAGTGATAAAATCTATTCCCTTATGAGAAAGATAAAAATATTTGATACGACGCTTCGGGACGGCGAACAGGCTCCGGGAGCCAGCCTTAATCCTGAACAGAAGCTTGAAATAGCCCACCAGCTCGCGCGCCTTGGCGTGGACATAATAGAAGCGGGATTCGCCATATCCTCGCCCGGCGACTTTGAATCCGTAAAGACAATAGCAAAGAAGGTAAAAGGGCCTGTCATCTGCAGCCTCGCCCGCACCAGAAAAGAAGACATCGACAGGGCATGGGAAGCGGTAAAATATTCCGACAAGCCGAGGATACATACTTTTATTGCCACATCCCCTATCCATATGGAAAAGAAGCTCAAAAAGACGCCGGATGAAGTGTTCAATATCGCCGTCGATTCCGTTAAGCACGCAAAAAGCCTCTGCGCTGACGTGGAGTTCTCCTGCGAGGACGCGGGAAGAAGCGACCCTAAATTCCTTTACAGGATAATCGAGGCCGTCATCGATGCGGGAGCGAACGTCGTGAATATCCCTGATACCGTCGGATATACCATCCCGAGCGAATTCGGCAAGCTCATTAAAGGGATCATCGAGAACGTGCCGAACATAAAGAAGACCGAGCTCAGCGTCCACTGCCATAACGACCTCGGTCTTGCCACCGCGAATTCACTCGCCGCCGTAATGGCGGGCGCCTCCCAAGTAGAGTGCTGCGTTAACGGTATCGGCGAGCGCGCCGGGAATGCATCGCTTGAAGAGGTAGTCATGTCCATCGAGACGAGAAAAGACATCTTTAACGCGGAAACGAACATAAATACAAAAGAAATATATAAAACCTCGAGGATGGTTAGCAGCCTCACAGGGATGCTTGTCCAGCCGAACAAGGCGATAGTCGGATCGAACGCTTTTGCCCACGAAGCAGGAATACACCAGGACGGCGTCATTAAAGAAAAAAGGACGTACGAAATAATGGACGCGGAGGCAATAGGAATATCAGAATCAAAGCTTGTGCTCGGGAAACATTCAGGAAGGGCCGCATTCATAAAAAAGCTCAATGAACTTGGATTTGAGCTTTCCAAAGTTGAGATAGAGAAGGCCTTTGAGGAATTCAAGGCGCTTGCGGACAAGAAAAAGGATATCTCGGACAGGGACATAGAAGCGCTTGTCAGCGATGAGGTCCTTGTCATTCCGGAAACTTTCAGCTTGCGGTCAATGGACGTGAGGGCCGGCACGGTCAAGAAGCCGACAGCCACGGTCCATATGACACATAAAGGCAAGATGATAAAAGCTACAGAGACAGGTTCGGGGCCGGTTGATGCCGTCTATAAAGCCATAACAAAACTGACCAAAGTGAAGATAAAGCTTGTTGATTACGTCATTCAGGCGATAACCGGCGGCACGGACGCTCTCGGCGAGGTCATGGTAAGGATAAGCGACGGGGCGAACATATATTCGGGGCACGGGTCTGACACCGACATACTTGTCTCATCCGCGAAGGCTTACATCAACGCCATAAACAAGCTGTCCCACAGGAAAGAGCTCGAAAAGAAAACTATTGCTCGACTGTGATGCAGGGAGAAAACTCACCCCTAACCCCTCTCTTGAAAAGAGAGGGGAAATACAAGGAAATATCGTAAAGTGAAGCATAGGAAACTAGACCACCTTATAAAGCAAACCACACGAAAACTACGCAAGGAACAGACGGAAAGCGAAACTATACTTTGGCAGATTTTAAGGAATCGGAAGTTATCAGGCATAAAATTCTTACGTCAACATCCGATCTTGCTTAATCTGGAAGGCAAACAAAGGTTCTTTATTGCTGATTTCTATTGCCATGAGGCAGGATTAATAGTTGAGCTGGATGGTGCAATACATATGCAACGCAAGGATTACGATAATGCAAGGGATCACGTTTTGCAGAGTCTTGGATTAAGAATTATCCGCATTAAAAACCAAGACATTAAAGATAACCCGCAGAAAGTTATTAATGTTATTAAAAAGGAAATATACTAATCTGCCGGATCCTTCCCCTCTCTTACTAAGAGAGGGGAATAAAAGGGGTGAGTTTGTTTGCTCCGCTATTGCTCGACTGTGATGCAGGTCAGCGTCCTTGCCACGTAACCTGTAGCCTGGATCTTCTTTACTATAAGCTCGCCTAATGCCTTAAGATCAGTTGCCTCCACGAACGCTATGACATCATAAGGGCCGGTGACGAGATGGATGGTCTTCACTCCTTGTATCTCTTTAACGATATTCACCAGGTCTATCCCTTTTCCCGGAAGCGCTTCTATCAATATATATGCCTGTGTCGGTTTCATTTTATCCTCCTTTCTTCCCTCACCTCTAGCTCCTCTCCCCGCCTCTGGCGTGGAGAGGAGAAACTAATCCTTAGTCACGTTCCCCCTCTCCTATTTATAGGAGAGGGGTGCAGGGGTGAGGTTCACTTTATCAGAAGCTTTTTCGTAAAGTTCGATATATTTCTTCGCCGAAGCGTTCCATGAATAATCAAGCCCCATGTCGCGGACCATCAGGTCCTTCCATTTCCTTTTATCTTTATATGCTTCGATGGCCCTTTTAATAGCGTCGTGGAGGGCTGTTGAAGAATATTCCTCGAAAACAAAGCCGGTCTTGCCATCCACTACCGTATCCGCGAGCCCTCCGGTCTTCCTGACTATCGGGACGGTCCCGTATTTGTAGCTGATAAGCTGTCCCAGGCCGCATGGTTCGTAGCGCGACGGCATGAGGAACATGTCACTCCCCGCGTATATCAGTTGAGCGAGCACAGCATCAAAGCCGAGATTCAAGCCGATGCGCTCCGGATATTTCTTTTTCATTTCCGTGAAAAGCTCATGGTACTTGGGCTCGCCTGTTCCCAGAAGCACAAGCTGAAGGTCCAGGTGCATTATGTTCTCGATGTCCTCCGCCAGGATATCAAAGCCTTTCTGGTCAGCAAGCCGGGATATTATCCCGATAAGAGGGACATCTTTCTGCGGCAGGCCGTTACGTTTTTGAAGCTCCGATTTATTTGCCGCTTTTTGCGATATGGTCCTTGGATCGTATTTTTTTACGATATAAGGATCGACAGCCGGGTTCCACAGGTCGTAATCGATCCCGTTCACGATGCCGTAAACGTCCTTTGCCCTTGCCTTCATGAGCCCTTCAAGCCCGTACCCGTATTCTGATGTCTGTATCTCCAAGCTGTATTGCGGCGATACCGTGTTTATGACGTCAGCGTAAACGAAGCCGGCTTTTGTTAAAGCGATCTTTCCGTAGAATTCCAGCGACTCGGAATTGAAGTATTCCCACCCCAGGCCGGTCATCTTTATCTGCTCCGCGGGGAAAGCCCCCTGATATCCCATGTTGTGTATCGAATAGACCGTGGATATATTAGAAAAGAAAGGATCATTCTTATAAAGGGTCTTTAAATACATGATGACAAGCGCGCTCTGCCAGTCGTTAGCATTGATGATGTCCGGCTTCCATTCCGACTTTTTTAGAAATTCCAGGACCGCCCTTGAGTAAAAAGTGAACCTTTCGCAGTTATCAGGATAATCAACGCCCTTGTTCTGGTACAGGCCGTCACGGTCAAAATATTTGTCATTAGCTATGAAATAGACCGGCACTTTTGTGCCAGGGATTGGCGCTTCGTAAATATCCGCAAGTTCTATCTTATCGCCGACCGGCACCTTTATCCCGTCGTATATCTTGCTCAGGTCATATTTCACGGCGTCCACCATCTTGTATTTCGGAAGTATGACCCTCACGTCGTGGCGCATTTCCTTAAGCGCTTTCGGCAGAGCTCCGGCAACGTCCGCAAGGCCTCCGGTTTTTGCAAAAGGCACGACTTCCGGGGCCGCTATCAATATCTTCATTCTTTGCTCCCTTCTGATGAGCATATGTCCCTTATCCTTGACACATACGGCTCCATTAAATTTCTTGCCGACGCTTCATCTCCTGCTTCCGCCTCAATAATTATCGCAGGATTGTCCGAGTGAGGAAGCACCAGGACCCAGTCTTTCTTATAATATATCTTAACTCCGTCTATCAATTCAACCGGATTTTCTCCCGTCTCCTCGACTATGGACCTCATTATCCTGCCCTTAAGGTTCTGCGGACACCTTATTTCCACCTTTGCCATGGATGTCCTGGGTATCTCGTTCAATATCGAGCTGATATGGCGACCTTCCTTCGACAAGTATTCAAGAAGTTTTGCCGTTGAAAGCATTGAGTCATATGAGACCTGGAATTTCGGGAAAATGCAGCCCCCGAGCCTTTCCCCCACAAAAGAGACGTCGTCGCCGGCGGCGGCTTCCATCAACGCCCTTGCATTCGTCTTTGTCCTTATAACGCTTCCCCTGTAGCTTCTTGCGATATCCTCTATCACCCTTGAGCTGGTTACCGGCGTCGCTATGACCCTTTTATGGTTATGCTTAAGGCTGAGGATAGACATCAATGCCAGAGTAGTGTCGCCGGAGAGAATGTTCCCTTTCTCGTCCACGAGGAATATCTTTTCCCCTCCCGCGTCGAACATGATCCCGAGATCGCACTTAAGCGTCGTTACTATCTGCGAGAGCTGCTTCAGGGATTTTTCGAATTCCTCGCGCGTCTTGGTTATCTTTGTCTCATCAACGTATGCGTTCATGGCAATGACCTCGCAGCCCAGCTCTCCGAGTATCGCCGGGAATATCTGCGACGCGCTCCCGAACGCGTAATCGATGGCAAATTTCATCCTCTTTCCCGCCAGCGCCTTGCTGTCCACAAAATGAAGGAACCCTTCCTTGTACTGTTCCGCTATGCGGTAGAACGGGAAGCTCAGCTCACCCGTCTCTTCGATCGGCGCCCTCTGGAAGTCCTCGCCGAAGTAAAGCCTCTCTATCATTTTTTCTTTTCCCGCGGGCAGGTCCATGCCGTCGGAGTCGAAGAATTTAATGTCGAGCACGGTGGTATCGTAAGGTGATTTTCTCACGTGAAGTCCGCCGCTGCTTTTCAACGCTTTCAGTTCATATCGATTGATCGGTATCGGGACCATTTCAAGGTCGGAAACATTGACCCCGGCGGAAAGGACGCCGGAAAGCAGCGCCCTGTATATCATCCTTGATGACTTGTGGCTGTCCCTGCTTGTTGTTATATATCTTCCCTTGCCAAGCATGTATCCGTAAGCCGCTCCGAGCGTTGCGGCAAATTCCGGCGTTATTTCAATGTTGCATATTCCCGTAACGCCGTAAGCGCCGAATATTTTCTTTGTCCAGCGCTCCCTCCAGACTATGCTTGTGGACACGGTCGAGCCTTCTTCTATCTTCTTTCCCGGCCATATTTTCACGTACGGCTTCACGTGAGTATCGGGCCCGAAAGTGCAGTTGCTTGCCACCACACTTCCTTCCTCGAGCATGGCCCTCTCTCCTATCATGGAGTTCGACGCGATTATCGCCCTGTTGATGCTCGAATCCTTGTCGATCCTCACATTGTCCCACAAGATGCTCTCGACTATCTTTGATCCCCGCGATATCTCGCAGTTCTTTCCGATAACGGAGTTCTCTATGATGACGTCATCGCCTATGACCGTCCCGTCTCCCAGCATTACAAGGCCGATCATTTTTGCCGAAGGCGATACTTTCACGTTCGCGCCGATCTTCTCGTATCCCAACTGAAATTTTCCCATTACTATATCCCTGTGGCTTGTTCCGTATTCCGCCAGCCCGCCGATATCGTTCCAATAGCCATCAGATATATATCCGTACAGCGCTTCGCGCGAATCCAGAAGCTTCGGGAAAAGGTCCTTGCTGAAATCGAATTCCCGGTTATCGGGGATATTTCTCATCACAAGAGGATTGATAACATATATTCCGGTATTCACGGTATCGGATATAACTTCACCCCATGACGGCTTTTCAAGGAAATGCTTTATCCTTCCGTCGCCGTTGGTTATGACTATCCCGAAAGGGAGCGGGTTATCGACGCGTGAAAGAGCGACTGTTACTGCCGCCTTCCTGCTTTTATGGAATTCGATTATCTCCTTCAGGTTGAAATTGCAGACGACATCCGCCGATATCACGAGGAAAGTCTCATCAAGAAGGGGCTCCGCGTATTTCACGGCGCCTGCTGTGCCAAAGTCGCGCGGCGCGACAACATAGCTCATCTTGACGCCGAAAGAGCTTCCGTCCCCGAAGTAACCGATTATCGACTCCGGCTGATGGTATAGTATCGCCACGATGTCGGTGATCCCGTTCTTTGCCAGATGCTCCACCGTGTGCGCCATTATCGGCTTGTTTGCGAACGGAAGCATCGGCTTCGGCAGGTCGCACGTGAGCGGGTGCATCCTTGTGCCCAGCCCTCCCGCAAGTATCGCAGCTTTCATGTTCTCTCCTCCGCCCTGCCTGCCGGCAGGCAGGTGTACATCCTGAAATCAACCTCCGGAAAAATGTTATCCCGGTATTCTATATCAGAAAGCCATTTTTCATCAATGGAATTCGAATTGATGTCCTCGTATATCCTGGTGAACCGCTCAAGGTGGTCCTTTATCCTTTTTACCGCGTACGGCACTACAGTCCCGGTCTTCATTATGAACGGCCAGTCGCTTGCCTCTAGCAGTAAAAGCTCTCTCGCCGCCTGGTTCAGCGCCCTGCCCTTTGCCCCGTTCGCGTGATAATAGGTCCTGGCCAGTTCAACCATTCTTTCCTGCGCTTTGTGAATGTGCCTGTATATCCAGTCGTTGCTACCCTCAAGCCAGACCTCGCTGTATCCCTTCCAGCCCCATGATGACATTGACGGCGTTACCACCTGGTTCTTCGGATTTTCCTTGAGATATTCCGACGGAGTAATAAGCCTTATCGTATCCTGGTCAAAATGTATCTTCCTGAAGAGATAATTAAGGAAGAGCGGCCCTTCATACCACCAGTGTCCGTAAAGCTCCGCATCATATGGTGAGATGACTATTGGCTTCCTGCCGATGACGCCGTTGATGTGTTCTATCTGTTTCTGCCTGTTGAACATGAAATTGCCCGCGTGTTCGGCCGCCTTTTCCGCCGCCGCTTTCACATCGTATGGTTCTTTATCGTTGGTCTTTCCCGTTATCTTGAAATACTTGATCCCCGTGCTTATCCTTGTCCCGTCCACATGGATATAGGGCCTGATGTAGTCGTGTTCAAGGTCAAACCCTATGTCCCTGTAGAATTCCCTGTAAGTGTGGTCGCCGGGATACCCTTCCTCCGCGCTCCATACAGCGCGCGAAGATTCCACGTCACGCCCGAACGCCGCGACGCCGCTCCTGCAGAATACCGGCGCAAAAACCCCGTATTTCGGCCTGGGAGAGCCGTGGAGTATCCCGTGGGTATCGACAATGAAATATTTTACGCCGAATTCCGCCAGGTATTTGTCGTCGGGCGGGTTATATCCGCACTCGGGAAGCCATATCCCCGCCGGGATCTTGCCGAAATGTTTCTTGTAGCAATCAACAGCCACTTTTATCTGCGCCCTGACGGCGTTCTTGTTCATCTCGAAAAGAGGCAGATAGCCGTGAGTTCCCCCGCAGGTTATGACCTCCACACACCCCGAATCATTTAATTTCCTGAATGCATTGAGAAGGTTCTTCCCGTATTTTTCCACGAATACATGCCTTGCGCTCTTGAACTTATCAAGGTACATTTTTGCCAGCTCGCTGAAATGATCCTGCCCCTTTGTCCTGACGCATTCTTTTTCCGCCAGCTCTATCAGGTTCTCGATATGCTTCACATACCTGTCCTGGAGGAGAGTATCGGCGAACATTGACATGAGCGTCGGCGAGAGGGATATTGTTACCCTGAATTTAACTCCGTCGTTGATTAGATTCTCGAAAGTATCGACAAGAGGGATATATGTTTCTGTTATCGCTTCATACAGCCAGTCCTCTTCCAGGAATTCTTCGAATTCCGGGTGGCGCACGAAAGGCAGGTGCGCATGCAAAATAATGGATAAATAACCTTTTTCCATAAGATCGTTCTGCTACTTAGGGCGGCGTCCGCCAAAAGGACTGCTCGGAGAAGAGATCCAGCCTGATGACCTTATTTCCAGAAGATGTTTTTTCATGAGCTCGCGTATCTCTCCGGAGCTTTTGCCGATGCCGAACCCTCCGGAAAGCGCATATATGCGGTCAAAGTCCACTACCATCCATTCCTCGTCAATGATGTCCGACATCCCGTCGCGGGGGGTGGTCACGGCGTTCGACCTTGCCATGGCGATAAATTTTCCGTCAGGAGAGAGGAACCCGATATCTACAATATATGTCCTGTTAGAGGCGGGAACATTAATATACCAGTTCCTTGTCCCGTATGAGACCGTTATATCAAAGCTTTTCCATGGCTGCGCGGATGTATCATAAACCCTGAGGATCTCTTTTGACTTTTCAAGATCACTTCCGAGAATTCCCCTTACCTCATTATACTTGTTCTCGGTTATTTCCCAGTATGAATATATAAAGCGGGGGTCCCTTACAAGAAGTGCGATCTTGTTATCTCCGTAAGCGTGGGGGAACACGAATTCTTCTTTGGCTGACTTCGCTTTTGGCATCCTAATTCACCCTTAGAACGGAATTCTCGCTGCCAAAGGGGCTCATCATGTGTTCGGTGGTCGGGTCCGTATACCAGTTGCCGTCTATGAGGAATCTGTATTGGTGTTCGCCCGGGGTAACCCTGACGGAAGTCATCCATTCCCCGCTTTTCCCCGATCTGGACATGTATATCGCTTCTTTATCCCAATGCGTGAAATCCCCGGCTATCCTAACTTCATTCGCTTTCATCGGCGCCTTGAATTTTATTTTGACAAGGCGCATCCTAATGCTCGCCATTTATATCAACACCTCCTTTTCGTTTAGATCTTTGTTTCTCTCAGGAACTTTGCCGCTTCTTCGGGCGGTGTCGGGCATATATAAAGCCCCGTTCCCCATTCAAAACCCGCCGTCTTTGTGAGGCGCGGGATTATCTCAATGTGCCAGTGGAAATCAAACGCTACTGTCCCCCAGTAATCAGGCTTTCCGGCCCTCGCTACAGGGTTCGGCGAAGTGTGTATCATGTAATTATAAGGCGGATCGTTAAGGCACTTTTTCAGCCTCATCATCGTCTCCTTAAGCAGCCTTGCCAGCTGTACGCGCTCTTCATCCGTGATGATGGAGAAGTCATGCTGATGGCGCCTGGGGAGTATCCACACTTCGAACGGGAACCTTGAAGCGAACGGCGTGAAGCTGACGAAATACTCGTTCTCCGAAATTATCCTTGTGCCGTCGCCCATCTCCTGCCTTATCATATCGCAGAATATGCAGCGTTCTTTCTCGTGATAGTATTCTCTCGCTCCCGTTAGCTCAAGTTTTATGTACCTTGGGGTTATCGGCGTCGCAATAAGCTGTGAATGGGCGTGCTCAAGTGAAGCTCCCGCAGCCTCTCCGTAGTTCTTGAAAACAAGCACATACCTGAACCTTTTGTCTTTTTCAAGGTCAGCTATCCTGTTCTTATAAGCCCAAAGGACCTTGTCTATGTGGTTCTCTTCCATCTCGGCCAGGTTCTCGGCGTGCTTCGGCGTCTCGATTATGACCTCGTGCGCGCCGATGCCGCTCATCATGTCAAATATGCCGATGCCTGTCCTGTTGACCTCTCCTTCAATGACAAGCGCCGGGAATTTGTTCGGGATGACCCTTACCGACCAGCCGGTCTTGTTGGGCTCGCTCCCGGGTTTTCTCCAGGCGACTATCTCGCTCGGAGTATTAGCTTCCTGCCCTTCGCAGAACGGGCAATATTTGCCCTCCGTGACCTTTCCTGCGCCGCCTTCCTTGAAATCCGACGGGCGCCTTCCTCTCTCGGTCGCGATAATTACCCACCTGTCCGATATGGGATCTTTTCTTAATTCTGGCATTTCCTTCCCCCTATTCTATCAATAACTTCAAACTTCCGGCCCATTTTCCGCCGGGCTCGATCATTATCCTCGAGTTCGGCAGGACCAGGGAGCTCTGGTAAGTCCTTTCAAACCCCGATTCTGACTGTGAAACCGTCTCTATCGGGAACCTCCAGATCCTGTCCAGGGAACCGGACTCCAATGATACACCAAATCCTTTCCATTCGTCAATAATCTTTAAATTTGAGCATCCTTCTATTTCTCCTATGCTCGCAAGCGACCTCTCATCAACGCTTTTACCGGGGAACACGTAATACCTGTCCAGCGAAGCGCCCGCCAGCATTGAGAAATTGAACTCCACGCCGAAGACCGCGTCCAGGACCTCTTCCGAGAGGTTCGATATCTCGTAGCTTATGTTAATAAGGGACTGCCCCTTTAATATCGAAATGACCTTCAAGATCTCGACCGGCAGCGCTTTCTTATCCATAAGGACCGTGCCTTTTCTTTTAAGCTTCAGTTCTATCTCGCTGCTCGTCTTTTTTATCATCGGAATATACGGTTCGGTCACGAAATCGCCGAGCTCTTTGTATTTCACGTTCATGAAATCGGATATTGAAGTGTCGACCGGCATGAAATGGTCCTGAAGGGAAAGCCGCCTGTGTTTGTCGTAAACGAGATAATTTTCAAGCCCGGGCTCCTTCACCTTTACAAGGTCATGGATGCTCGGAACGCCCTCTGTTGAAGCTTTTCCCGCTTCCGCAGTGATCTTCCTGTGGTATGCTTCCTCTCTCCTTGTGAGGCCGTTCAAGAGATTGAAATTCTTCGGCCTGTAATCCAGCTCGAAAAGACAGCCGCCGTTGGCAGGGCTGAAGTAGCAATTGAGCAGGTTATTACTGATCAATATCTCATCATTGCCATCCTTATCAAGATCGATCGCCCTTACCTCGATGAATTTCTGGTCACCGTACGCCACCTTGTCCGCCTCAACTTCCGCAGCTATAAGGTTCTCGTATACCGCGTGGCGCAGGTAATTAAGATAAAGCCCGCCGAATACGCCGTGCCAGTAAGCGCAGTTGCACTGCCCCCGCCAGAGGTCCTGTTTTGCATTGCGGATTTGAGCATCCCTTGAATCGGACGATAAGCCGAGCTTTTTGCCTTTCCCGAGCGTCGATATTTTTTCGCTTACGTAAAGCATCTTCTTGTGCATGTTGTTGCTCTCCGGATATTTGACGAAGAAATTCCTGAAGAATCCTCCGCGCATGAACTGATTGTAGTCATCGTATTTCCCGAATGACTTTATCTCCTCCACAACTTTTTCATATTTGAGAGCCGCTTTTACCGGCAGCGCCCATTCCATCATCTCCGCATAGGAAGCGGTCGGAAGATATATCCTGCCCACAGCCCGGTGTTCGTCCATGTATTCGGAAAAGGTCATTGTCCTTATGGTATCCCGCTCAGCTTCAAGCGCTTTAAGGAAATTCTCGAGCCACTTGTCGTCGTAAACCCATTTTTTTGTCCCCGGCCATACGCCGAACTTCTCGCCGTCGTCCGCCAGTATCGCCGCGCGGCTGCCGTCCTGGGTAGCGAGGCTTTTTAAGTAGTTGATCGTTTCATGGGGCATCTTGAAAGGAACGAGATATCTCAGCTGCTTGCTTATCGGGAAAACATTCAACTTGTATCCTTCCTCCTCCGTAACGAAATAGCCATTGAGCTCTTTCTCATCAGCACCGGCTGATATGAAGTGATAATCGTCCACGGCTATATATTCGACCTTCGCCAGGTTAAGCATTTTCGCAAGATGCGGCTCCCACACCCTTTCCGCAAGCCAGAGACCCCTGGGAGAAGTAAGGAAGTTCTTCTTTATGAATTCCGTTTCCATTTCTATCTGGCCGAGCTTGTCCTCATCGGGGATGATCGGCAGGATCGGCTCGTAGAATCCCCCCGTCATTATTTCAAGCTGCCCCCTTTTGACCATGAGCTTAAGCTTTTCGAGGAATTCAGGATGGTTATCCCGGAACCATTCATAAAGTATCCCGCTGTAATGCGCCGTGAAGCGGATGGACGGATGGGCTTCCATTGCTTCCATGAAAGGAAGATATGAATTAAAATACGCCTCCCTCATTACTTCGGGGAAATTCCCGACGGGCTGATGGCAGTGTATCCCGAATAAAAAATTAATCTTTTTCATTTGGCTCCCTTAGGAGCCTGAGGCTGAAAGCCTCGGCTCCAAAAACCATCCTGAACTGGAACCGCGACTTTTAGTCGCAGGTTCCATGTTTTCATATCCTCGGCCTATATACTCCACTGTTTCTGCTCGTAATCATTGGACGGTACACGGAAACTTATGCTTCCGCCCCTCGGCCATCTTTCCAGTTCCTGGCCGCCTTTATCAATGCTTACGATGAATTGTATCTCGTCGTTGGGTCCCGCTTTGATCTCGGAGAACGGCACCGACATTTCAACAATGCGCTTGATGCCGACGGTATCGATAGACTTGATGAAATTCCAGCGGTCATCCGCCTGCTCGCAGATATCCAGCTCGTATTTCTTCTTGTCCTTTTTGTACGAAGCGCTTATCTTGTAATGCTTCGGATGAAGCGTCGAAATGGCGAAAGAAATATCCTTTGTCTCCGAATTGCTTAGGTCAAGGTTGACATCGAGCCTCACGTACAGGTTTTCCGTGTCGAACCCGTAATGGATGCCTTTCACCAGCGTTTCGGACTGGTGCATCGCGCCCTTTAATTTTCCTATGTCGTAATAGCCGGCGGAGAGCCATTCGTAATAGTTCGTTATCTCGCCGTCCAGCACCGGTTTTATCAGGTAAGCGGGCTCTCTTGTCGGCCTTATCGCCGTCACGTGCTTTATAGGCACATCCAGGTATTGCGGAGATGGTTTGCCAATGAGATGATAGATGTTCTTGAGATGTTTCCTGAATAGCTGGTCGAAGGTTTCATCATTATCCGATGAGTGGTCGTCGCCGAACCACCAGCACCAGTCGCTTCCCTCGGCGATATAAAGCTCCTTCCACGCGGTACTGTCCTGCGTCTTTGAGTTCTCGAGCGCTAATCTGGCGCTGTTCAAAAAGTCCCATGCCTTGTTGTCCTCCTCGTGTCCTATCCATACCCTGAAATTATGGTTTATCCACGAGCCGGAGAACAAATGGGGAAGCTGCCTTTCCGGAGGATTCTCCGCCAGGAAATCGCAGACCCTTACTGTCCTTATATCCTGTTCCTTGGATAACCTTTCATAAAGCCCGCTTAAAAAATCCCAGCCGTTGTTCCTGTAATATTCCCAGGCGTTCTCGCCGTCCAAAATTACGCTGACCAGGTAATTTTTCCCGTCATCCGGCAGCGATTCCCTTATGTTGTTCAGGTGCATCACAAAATCGGACACGGCATCCTGCCAGTTCCATTTTGAATAAGTGAATCCCAGAAGGTCGGAAAGGTTGTGGTCCCTGAAAATTATGTTAATCGAGCAGCCGTCCCTGCAAATTTGGTAAGGGCTGTAAAGCTCCCGGGATGACAGGGCCCTGCTTCCTACATCTTCCCTGCCAAGCGACTTGAAGAGCACTTCCTCGTCCGTGGCTATCCATTTTATCCCGGCCTTGCAGGCGATGGGTATGATATCCTCGGAAACAGATCCTTCGGACGGCCACATTCCCGAGGGAGCGGAGCCGAATTTTTCCGTCATGTATTTGACCGCTTCGTCCACCTGATACGCCGCGTCTTCGGGATGCCGGAAGCGGTTCTGCGGCAGGCGGATCGACGGCAGCGCATCCTTTGCGGAATTCGTGTCTATCAAAAGCGGCAGTATCGGGTGATAATAAGGCGTGACCGTTATCTCTATCTGGCCTTTTTGCTGCAGCTCCTTGTATTTCGGGATCACGGCGGACATCAATTTTTTCTGTTTATTTATCAAAGCTGTTTTATCTTCTTCGGTAAAATTCCTTCCCTTGTCTAAAAGCGATCTTATTATTTGGTCCTTTGTCTTATATATATGGCCGAACCACGTAAGGTTGAACCATACCTGGAGGTCAAGGAATTCCTGGTCGGTAAAACGGCGCGCTACACTTTTTATCTCGTCCAGCGTGACGAACCTTCCCCTCTTAAGCAGTAATTCCTGGTATCTCTTGTAAGGATTGACCATTGTCTCCCAGTTCGCCATGAAGAAGTTCTGGAGGATAAATATCTTTTCCTCATATGAAAGGTCGGATGGCTTTTTCAAAGTTACTTTCAGGTGTTTGTCCATTGCGTTGCCGCTCACATAATCCTCCAGCTGCTCGAGGAGCGACGGAACAAGATTGAATGTCTGCTTAATTAAGCTGAAGCCGTCGAGTATGGCAGCCATGTCGTAGTAATCCTTTATCGCGTGAAGGCGCACCCAGGGAAGGACGTATTCGCCCGTCACCATGTCCTTGTAAAAGGGCTGGTGCATATGCCAGACAAAAGCCACGTTAAGCGGTCTTTTGGTCAATGGTTCAATTCCCTTTCCAGGAGCCTTTTTTTACTGTAAGCGTCGATGCCGTGAATCCTGTCGGCATGTTGCTCGGGAATTTAGATTCGTCAAATACAACATTGGCGTTGCCGGAGAATTTATCGATCTTACTTGCTACAAGTGCGCCCCTGATAACCGGGTTGCCTAAAACAACAGTTGCTCCGGTATCCGCAAAAATGATGCCCGAAAGGTTCAAATTGCCGGTCAGTTTAACCTTTCCCTTTGAAAGTACGCTTCCCACATCCACCCTTGTGTCCCCCGATACATCGATCTCGGTGGCGCTGTAATATGTGGCTCCGGAAGTATAAGTATTGCCGGATACACTTAAAGCATGTCCCGATATGAACATTGGGGAAGATGAAGAATATGTATTTCCTGATTGATCGATCTTCCCTGTGGCCACGATAGCCCCGGGCCCGTTGATCGTTGTGTTCCCCGATATCTTCACATCGCCATTAACATATATCGTGCTTCCGTTCAGATTAAGGGTCGTACCGGAATAGGTTTGGCTTCCCACAGGAACACTCTTTGCCGCCGTGATCAAGTTATCATAATATGAGGAATCAAAGACCGGGAATCCCGGGGCTGGATTCATCGCCCCCCCGTCTGTCCAGGATCCGTCCCCTGTAAGGGACGTGCCTGCCGGGTGGTAAACATATCCGCCGGTAAAAGAACAATCCGCGCCGAATTTCGTATTCCCATTCATGTAAACATCGCCCTGAACATTGACAGCCCCCGAATAATCAGCCCCCGAATTGCAGTATATCGCGTAATCGAACGCTTCCGGCAGGCCGCCCACGCCAACCACCTGAGAGACTGTTTTCATTATCCCGCCAACTTCTCCCGTTGAGATTATCTGCACTTCATTCGCTGCATAATCCCTGACTGTCAGGAGGAATCCTCCCCACCCGAACGCTTCATATGAGCTGCTGACCCTCCAGGAAAATCCCTTTCCGCCGGATCCCGTTGGCGTGCCAAGGTACCAGATGGCTTTATTGACGCCGGCATCGGCGACATAGAATGATTCTATCTCGGAGACCCGAATGCCGGATTCCCTCAGCCTGATCCCTATATAAGAAAGAAAAGCAAAGACGGTTATGCTTAATGCCACCACCATGATGAAGGACACAATAAGGTTGCCTTTATTTTTTTTCATTTCTTTTCCTCTTCTCTAAAACAGCCCCATTTGTTCTTTGGCTGTTTTTTCCTTTTTACCGGACCTTGTCCTTGCCACGCCGCTCTCCACCATTTCAAGTGTACCATATATTTCTTTCGCCCTGCTGACGATTTCGTCCGGTAGTCCCGCCAGTTTTGCCACTTCTATGCCGTACGACTGATCCGCCGCGCCGTCAACTATCCTGTGAATGAATATCACTTTGTCGCCTTCTTTTTTCACGAGTGTGTTAAGGTTCTTCATTCCCGGATGCTTATCGGCCAGCTGCGTGATCTCGTGGTAATGCGTCGCGAAAAGCGTATAGGCTTTGATCTTCGTATGGATGAATTCGGCAACGGAAGCGGCAATGGACATGCCGTCAAAAGTGGATGTTCCCCTGCCTATTTCATCAAGTATTATCAGGCTCCTTGATGTCGCGTTGTTGATTATATTCGCCGTCTCCGTCATCTCCACCATGAAAGTGGATTGCCCTGCGTAGATATCATCCATCGCTCCTATCCTCGTGAATATCCTGTCGATCAAGGGAAGCACTGCAGATTGCACGGGAACAAACGAGCCCGCCTGGGCCATCAGGCATATCAGGCAGACCTGCCGCATATATGTCGATTTGCCCGCCATGTTCGGCCCGGTTATCAAGGAAAAGCGGGTTTTCTCCTTTTCCATGGCCGTATCGTTCGGCACGAACATATTCTCCCCCAGGGTCGCTTCCACTACCGGATGCCGCCCGCCCTTGATATGAATATCCCCATTCTCTTCAAGGACCGGCCTTGAATATTTCTTCTCCGCGGCTACGGATGCGAAAGAAAGAAGGACATCAAGTTCGGCCAATGCGTGAGAAACCGACTGAAGGTCTTTTGTATGGCTTGAAACCCTGCTTCTTACATCAATAAATATCTCATATTCCATCGCGAACATTTTTTCTTCCGCGTTAAGTATCAGCGCTTCCCTCTCCTTCAGGTCCGGAGTGATGAACCTCTCACAATTCACCAGCGTCTGTTTCCTTATGTAATCCGCCGGAGCGGAATCTAAATTCGATTTTGATATCTCGATAAAATAACCGAAAACAGAAGTGTATCCCACTTTAAGCGATTTTATTCCCGTACGCTGTCTTTCCTTAAGCTCGAGCTCGGAGATCCATTCCTTGTTCCCACGCGTCATATCTAATAATTTATCAAGCTCTTCATTGAAACCCTTTTTTATCAGGCCGCCGCCTTTTAATATGTGGGGCGGATCTTCGGTGACCGATTTATCGATCAGCTTGACCACATCGTCCTGCTCATTTAGCTCCCTAATATTATTTATTTTTTCCGACTTGCATTTATTAACTATCATTTTTATTTTCGGCAGATGCATCAGGGAAAGTTTTAGAGCAACCAGATCTTTTGCGTTCGCAGCTCCAGACGCGACTTTTCCGACCAGCCTTTCCATGTCATGGACAGAGGAAAGCGTTTGTGAAAGTTCGCTTCTTAAGATCATATCGCCGGACAATTCTTCAACAGCGTCAAGCCGGCTGTTTATTTCTTTTATGTCGAGAAGCGGCTGCAGTATCCAATTTTTAAGGAGCCTGCTCCCCATCGGGGTGGATGTTCTGTCCAGCACCCATACAAGGCTTCCTTTTGTCGACCTGTCCCTTATTGTAGAAACAAGTTCGAGGTTCCTTTTTGTGGAAGGATCGATGTACATGTAATCGCCCGTCTCATATGGGAGTATCTTATTGACATGGGCAAGCGGCCCTTTTTGGGTGTTCTTCAAATAATCTATGATCGCTACGGCTGCGCCGTATCCGGGCTTAAAACCTGAAAGGCCGAAACTATCAAGTGAAGCGACATTGAATTGTTCCTTTAATCTTTTTTGCGCGATGTCGATGTCATATGTGTCTTTATAACCGGTGATCGAATAGCCTGCTTCCTTAAGGTCTTCTGAAAGTTTTGACGAACCGATGGGGATGATGTCCGGCAGAAGTATCTCCGAAGGCGCTATCCTGTTTATCTCTTCAACGAGAACTTCGATATTTTTATCGCCGGTAAAACAGGTCATCTTGAATTCGCCTGTCGATGAGTCGATGAACGCCAGGCCGGCATCATTTTTCAAAAATGATACCGCGAGGAGATAATTACTGGTCTTTTCATCAAGCATCCTTGTTTCCTGGACCGTGCCGGGAGTTATTACCTTTACAACATCGCGCCTGACCAGGCCTTTCGCCAGTTTGGGGTCCTCGGTCTGGTCGCAGATGGCGACCTTATACCCTTTCCCGAGGAGCTTTGAAATATAATTATCGGCCGCGTGATACGGAATGCCACACATGGGCATCCTTTTTTCGCCTTCTCCCCTGCCTGTAAGCGTCAATTCAAGCTCTTTTGAGGCGATCTTAGCGTCTTCATAGAACATCTCGTAGAAATCCCCAAGTCTGAAGAACAAAATGGCGTCTTTATGCTGGGATTTGATGTCCTGGTACTGCTTGACCATGGGGGTAATGGTCTCTGAAGTATTCATAACCTTAATCGTCACCTATTGTTTTCTTATTTTTACGCCGAGCTTTTTGGCAAGGTTAAGGGATATTTCCTCGTGTTTTGTGTTCACTTCCCCATCCGTTAGCGTCCTATTCGGATTCCTGTAGGTAATTGAATATGCCAGGCTATAATATCCCTTCTCTATCTGCCCGCCTTCGTATTTATCGAATAAAACGACCTCCTCCACAAGCTCCCCGCCCGAGGCTTTTATCTCGATTACTATCGCCTTATTTGATATCCCATACGGAACCATCATTGCAATATCTCTCTTTATTGCCGGGTACGACGGGATCTCCTTGAATTTCGGAGGAAGTTTTTTTATGTTCAGAACTTCATCAAGGTCAAGGGTAATGACATATACCGGCTTGTCTATTTCAAGTTTCCTTGCAGTGTCCGGATGGAGCTCGCCGAAAACGCCGATCATCTTTTCCTTTTTATGGACCGCGGCCGACCTGCTCGGGTGATATCCCGGGAGGGGATTTTCCTTAAGTTCGTATGCCGCTCCGAGATAAACCAAAATATCCTCGACTATCTTTTTTGCCTGGAAAAAGTCCGTGTTATCATTTTTGCCGTCATATCGATATGTTCTTTTTCCGTAAAGGACCGCGGCCAGCTCTGCACCTTCGATGTTCATCCCTTTTTCCCTGTAAAATATCTTCCCTGCCTCGAAAACATTCACGTCCTCGATCTGCCTGTTAATATTAAACGTCAGGACGTTCAACAAGCTCGGCAGGATAGATGTTCTCATTACGGAAAGTTCTTCCGATATCGGGTTCAATATCTTTATGTGGTCGCCGCGTTTTTCCCCGATACCGAGGTCCATTGAGGGCGGAAGCATTGAATAAGTTATCGCCTCATTCAATCCGGCATCGATCAAAATTGTTTTTATCCTTTTTATCTGGTCCTCGGTTATGCCCTTTATGTTCTTTATTTTCAGGTCAGGAAGTGCGGAGGGGATCTTTTCATAGCCATATATCCTTGCTATCTCTTCTATGACATCTATTTCTCTTTCAATATCGCCTGCGCGGAACAACGGTATTTCAACGCTCGCTCCCTTGACCTTGAACCCGAGCCTTTTTAGTATCGATGATATTTCCGGCATTTTTAAATTCGTCCCCAAAATATCATTCACTCTTTTCGGCCTTAATGTAATTTTTTTCGCTTTGCGCGCTTTTGATTGGATATCCACTTTGTCGCCAATGACTTTTCCTCCGGCGAGCTGCTCCATTAGGGATGCCGCCCTATCAAGCGCGACCTCCACGCCGTCCCAGTCCACCCCCCTGTCGAATCTTATTGATGATTCTGTCCTCAATTTTAGATTTTTTTCCGCCCTGTGGATGGTCTTCGGGTCAAAGTATGCCGATTCAAGAAGAATGTCCTTTGTTGAATCGATGACTTCCGTGTTCGCTCCGCCCATTACTCCGGCGACTGCTATTGGTTTTTGGGCATCGGCGATGACAAGGCATCCGCCGACATCCCTTTTCTCGCCGTCGATCGTCGCCATCTTTTCGCCTTTCTCTGCTTTCCTGACGATCAATGTTTTTTCTTTAAGCAAATTGAGGTCGAATGCGTGAAGGGGCTGCCCCATTTCAAGAAGGACATAATTCGTAATGTCGACGATATTATTTATCGGCCTCATCCCGCAAGCGATAAGCCGCTCCTGCATCCATTCAGGCGACGGCTTGATCTTGACGTTCTTTATCACCCTGGCCATGTACCGCGGGCAAAGGTCCTTGTCCTTTACCAATACTTTCACGGCTTTCCCAATATCCTCGGCCGTTTCCTTAACTTTGATCATCGGCCGCATTACTTTCCTGTTCAAAACCGCACCAGCTTCCCTGGCCACGCCAATGATGGACAATACATCTATTCTGTTGGGGAGCACGTCGATATCGAGTACTGCGCCCCCTATCCCCAGCACTTTCCTTATGTCCTCGCCCACGGCCGCATCCTTTTCCAGGATCAAGATCCCTTCCGCGGTATCGGCAAGCCCCAGTTCACCCTTTGAACAAAGCATTCCGAACGATTCAACGCCGTGCAGCTCCCTGTTCTCTATCTTTATTCCGGAAGGCAGTGTCGCGCCGTGAAGGGCGACCGGGACCTTGTCTCCCACTTTCACGTTCTTTGCCTTTGAAACGATCTGGAGTATCTTTATCCCTGTGTCCACCTGGCATATGAGGATATCCGGTTTTGTCGCGTGGCGCTCCACGGCCTTGATCTTTCCGACAACGACATCGGATATGTTCTTGCCGTGATATTCTATTGCGCCGACTTCCATTCCTGCCATAGTAAGCTTGTCGGCAAGAGCTTCCGGCTTCATGTCTATTTTTATATATTCTTTAAGCCACTGTAAAGGTACTTTCATGATTCGACTCCGCTCATCATTTTATAGCTGCCTCAAAAATCTTATGTCATTCTCGTAGAATAACCTGATATCGGGTATCCCGTATTTAAGTATCGCGATGCGCTCAATTCCCATGCCGAACGCGAAGCCGGAAACTTTTTCGGGATCATATTTGACGTTCTTGAAAACATTCGGATCCACCATTCCTGCCCCAAGTATCTCAAGCCATCCGGTGTTCTTGCAGACGCGGCAACCGACGCCGTTGCAAATTATGCATTCCACGTCCATCTCGGCTGACGGCTCCGTGAACGGAAAGAACGAAGGCCTGAACCTGACATGCCTTTCCTTCCCGAACATCTCATGCATGAAATAAGTGAGAGTGCCCTTAAGGTCTGCAAAAGTGATGTTTTTATCAACAACAAGGCCTTCGACCTGGTGGAACACAGGTGAATGGGTAATGTCGGCATCGCATCGATAAACTCGCCCCGGCATGATTATGGATATCGGAGGAGTTGTCTTTTCCATCACTCTTATCTGCACAGGAGATGTGTGAGTCCTCAGCACCTGGCCGCCTTCAACAAAAAATGTCGCCTGCATGTCCATCGCCGGATGCTCGGGCGGGAAATTGAGCGCCTCGAAATTATTCCAGTTCGTTTCTATGTCCGGACCTTCCGCGATCGAATATCCAATACGCGTGAATATCTGCTTTATATCGTCAAATGTCTTTGTTATCGGATGGAGCTTGCCTTTTACTATCCCTGTTCCGGGAAGAGTTATGTCGATCTTTTCCGCCTTTAGTTTTTTGGCGGTGTCTTCGCATGAAACATTGTTCACTTTTTCATCAATAAGGAGCTTTATCTTGTTCTTAACATTGTTCGCAAGCTGTCCGATCTTCGGGCGTGTGTCTTCGGGCAATGAAGGCAATGTCTTCAGGACCTCCTGTATCTCCCCCTTTCTCCCAAGATACTTGATCCGCAGTTCCTCAAGCTCTTTCAAGGAAGACGAGCATTCTATCGCTAAAACCGCTTCCTGTTCTATCTTGACCAGATTATCCTGCATTGCCTCTCCTCTGCCTTAGTGCTTCATATAAAATTATCGCGCATGAAACCGCGGCGTTAAGTGATTCGGCTTTCCCTATCATAGGTATCGAGACGGATATATCCGTTTGCCTTTCGATCTCCGCCGGGAGCCCCTTGCTTTCGCTGCCGATCATGACAGCAACAGGGCCGTTATAATCGACGGAATAATATTCCTTTTCGGCCCCTACAACCGTTGATATTACCTTTATCCCGCGCCTTTTCAAGGCTGATACGACCTCGATTATATCATCAATTTTTACGATGTTTAAATGAAAGATCGAGCCGGAAGAGGCTCTGATGACCTTGTCGTTATACGGATTGACGGTCCCCCGGGTCAATATTATCCCTGAACAGCCCGCCGCATCCGCCGTCCTGATGATGGTTCCCAGGTTGCCGGGATCCTGTATCCCGCATGCCACCACTATCAAAGGATCTGAACTTTCGAACAGGATGCCTATGTCCACAGCTTTGGGCTTGACCGAAGCTATTATACCCTGGGGCGTTTCGACATCAGAAAGATGCCGTATGACATGCCAGTTCGCTTCTTCGTTCGGTATGCCGGATGAGATCATCTTTCCTATCAGGCTCTTGCCTTCGGATGTTTCTAGTATTTTTTCACTGTAAATGACCCTGTCAATAAGCCCGGCCTGGATGGCTTCGCTTACAAGATGGAGGCCTTCCACCAGGAATTTCCCTGAGGTTTTGCGCGGCTTATTTGACCTTAGTGAATTAAAATACTTGACCTTCGGGTTTTCAGTGCTCGTAAGCATCTATATTTTAATATGCTCCGGAGCCGAATATGACGGTCGGGATGGTCCTCAGCACGATCCTGAAATCCATCCAGAGGGACCAGTTCTCAATATAATAAATATCAAGCCGGACCATGTCCTCGAACGGGAGCTCGCTCCTGCCGGACACCTGCCAGAGACCGGTTATCCCAGGGCGGATCCGCAGCCTTTTTTTATGCCAGGCGGAATATTTCTCAACTTCTATCGGCACCGGAGGCCTTGGTCCGACCAGGCTCATGTCGCCGATCAAAACATTTATGAGTTGGGGCAATTCGTCGATGCTCAGCTTCCTTATTATTCTGCCAAGTCTTGTGATGCGGGGATCATCCTTTGCCTTGAACCTTATAATATCGCCGCCCTTCTGGGCAACAACCTGCTCAAAAATTGATTCGGCCCCTTCGTCCATTGACCTGAATTTGTAAACATTGAATGTCCTGCCGTCCTTGCCAACGCGTTTTTGAGTAAAAAAGACCGGCCCTTTTGATTCCAGTTTTATCAGTGCCGCAACCAATATCATCAACGGGGATATGAACAGAAGCGCCGCGAGAGAAACAGACACATCAGCTGTCCTTTTTATGAGCGCGTTAAAACCCTGGAGTCTTATCTCCTTTATGGTAAGAAGAGGTATGCCGCCTATCTCGTCCGTGGAGATCCTTGAAGCGATCAATTCCAGAATGCCCGGCACAAGCTTGAATTCCACTCCTTCTGTTTCGCATTCCATGATGATATCCAGCACCTTCTGCTGGTGCAGATTCCCCGTTGCCAGTATCACCTCGTCAATATTGAGCTCCCTTATTTTGTTCTTTGTGCTGATTATAGATCCTATTACCGGAATACCTTGAAAATCCTTGTTCATTTTTTCCGGATCATCATCCAGGAATGCGACCGCCTTATAGCCTATCTCTTTCTCAGACAGCATCTTAAAAGCGAGCCCCTGCCCTATCTCCCCCGCTCCCAATATAAGCGTCCGGCGGACACCAACACCCCTTTTATATAGTTCTCTCTGGATGACATTGAGCACGTACCTTGAAAACATCATCAGCGTTGAACATATGATCGCCGCATAAAGGAGAAGCGCCCTTGAGAACCAGAATCCCCTGTATAAAAAGAGAAGCGCGAATAAGAGCATAGCGCCTGATATCGTTGCACCGATTATGGAGGATGCCTCGTCTCCCGTGGAAGTAATGTCCCTCTTGTCGTACAGCCCGAGCAGCTTGAACAATGCCAGCCATAAGAATGTCACGAATATAAGGATAGAATAGAACCTTTCTAGCTGCGGGATGATGGCAGGAGAGTTCCCAAGGAACCATTCAAAGCGTATGTAGTAAGCCAAAATGAAAGCGATATCTATTACAACAGCATCAATGACAAGCAACAATAAAGGCGGGAATTTAGCTGCCTTTTTTAACATTTATTTTGTCCTCCCCAGCATGTCCTTCGCATACTCATTGTTCGGCTCCACCATCAACGACTGGTTAAATTCTTCCCTTGCTTTATCCTTTTGTCCGGTCGTAAGATATACAAGGCCCAGGCCGTTATGGACGTTAACATTCTTGGGATCGATCAAATAAGCCCGCTCAAAACTTTCTTTTGCCTTCGTGATATTCCCAATTTTTGCCGACATGAAACCGAGGTTCACAAGTGCGGTGGTGTTCTTCGGGTTTGCAGCGACCATATCCTCGTACACTTTGATCGCCTGGCCGACCTCTCCCCTCTTTACATAAATAGAAGCGAGGTTTTCCTGGAATATGGGATTGTTCGGATATTTGGCAAGGAAACTTTTGAATATGTCTATGAGATTTTTTGACTCCCCCAGCTTCATGTAAACGCTTGAGAGCCCCGTCACCGCTTCCGTTACTTGCGGATTTATCTCGACCGCCCTCTCATACATCTGGGCAGCATCCCTAAGCATGCCTTTTTTCTCGTATATGGTCCCGATGATCTGGTAAGTTTCCGCATATAGAGGATCTATCTTTATGGCCTTCTTCTCAGATTCTATTATCTTGTCCAGATATGAATTATTGATCGGAGCCAGTATGTAATATGCTCTCCCGGTAATATAAAAATTGTCGGCACTATATGGATCGACTTTATTCGCTATGCCGAATATTTCTATTGACCTGTCAATGTACCGCCTGTCCTGCGTGAACTGGGCGAGATTTAGGACTGCGATGCCGTAATGAGTCCAGGTCCCTCCCTCATATGGGCTTATTTTCAGAGAAGTTTCGTACTCTTTTATCGCGGTGTCAAAACGCCTTGCATCGGCCCAGGTTTTTCCCGACTTGAAATGCATATCCGCCCTGAACTGAATGGTTGCCAAATATGATAAAAACAAGGCGAGTATTATTGTTGCAGCGAAAATAAGCCACGGCATATTAGAAATATCCGCGCTTTCAACGGTCTCCGGCTGCTGCGCCTTGACGTATATCGAGGCCGTCATCCCCATCATTATCCAGAGAAGGGTCGTAATGGCAACCACGCCAAAGCTGAATTGATTCTGTATAAGATAAGCCGCGGACGCACCCAGGAATCCCGCAGTGAACAACTTCAGCTCGGGATCATAGTCGCCGTTTATCAGTTTGTGCCCCATGAAAAAGAAGGTCGCCAAGATCCATACGTAAATGGCAAGAGTGGTCACCCCTCTTGTCACTGCCATGTCGCAAACTTCATTGTGGCACCTGTCCTGCTTTACGTGGAAGCCCTCAAAAAACCTGAATTTGTCCGTTTCATATCTCGGGAACACCATTTTCAGGACTTCCTGGCCTATGCCGAAAAAGGGCCTGTCAGCGATTATCCTGTATGCGCTCTTCCAGGTCTCAATCCTGGAGAGCGCGGCGCTGTAAGTTATGATGGGGGTTTCTCTTGTTTCATTTTCTTCGACCTTCGATACTTCGTAGCCAACCCTTCCGAACGGCGATGTCTCGGGATTCAAAGAAGTGATGAATGTAACGGACAAAACAAGAATAAGCAAGGCCAGGAGCTCTCTCCATTTGCTTATCGTAAGGTTACGGTTAGCGTAAATAAAGAACAATGACACGCCGCCGAACAAACCCAGAAATCCGCCACGGCTTTGCGTGTAAAGAACGCAAACATATATTAGGAACATGCTGAATACCAATACTGCCCTTAACATTATGTCATACGCCGTTTGCCATTCGAATTGCTTGCTCCATCTTATGTCCTTCATATTAAGGAGCAGCGCGAGCCCGACAATGAACGCCATGTCAACATATGCAGCAAGAAAATTCGGCTGGCCTATGGTGCCTATGACCCTTTGCCATGTGACAACTCCTCCCCAGGCATAAGGATCAAGCCCCATCCTCTGGATTACCCCGTACACGGCCATGCATATGCCGGCGATTATCACCGTATACATGACCCGCAAGATCTGCTCCTTGGAATGGATAAAGTTGACGGTAATGAAGAACAGCAGGCAGTACATATAAAGAGTGGTGAGCCCTTCGTATCTGCCGTAAAAGCCCATGAAACTTGTAAGCGTGTGGACCGAGGTAAGCGTGGCTATTGTGCAAGCCAGCATATATGAAAGTACGGGATAATCCAAAGGGCTGCGGATGAACCTGTGCTCCTGTTTCAGCATTATCTTGACCGCCCATATCGTCAGGATAGCGATGATGACAAGCCTTATCGTCGTGACCTTCGTAAGGGAGAATACAATGCCGACACGCCTGTCAAAAATGACCGGCGCAAGGAAGACCAGCGCAATATAAAGCATTTCTACCGCGACATCGAATATCGATTCCCGACTTCGTCCTTCCACCTTCGCCCTTCGGGCTTCGGAGGACAGGTCGGACTTCGTCGGGCGAGCCTGCCTACTTTCTTTTTGCATCAACGAACTCCCTTATCCTTCTTTTGAAAACGGCCTTATCAAACCTTAAAGCGTTCTCCCTTATCTTGGCGGGATCAAATGCCATCCCGTTGAATTTCCTTACCGCGCCGACCAGTGATGCTTTTTCCTGCTTATCAAAAAACACGCCTGTCTGGCCCTCAATGACGGATTCAAGCGCGCCGCCTGCCCTGAAAGCAATAACTGGCCTTCCGCAAGCCTGAGCTTCAACGGGAGTAAGCCCGAAATCTTCCTCTCCCGGCAGGATGAAAGCCCTGCACTCAGAGTAAAGCTTTACGATCTCATTGTCCGGCAATTTCCCCAGGAACTTTACATTGTTTTTCGCAAGCTTTTTCAATCTCTTCTCATCCGGACCGCTTCCAACAACGTAAAGAGGGAGCCCGAGTTCATTAAAAGCATCAACGGCCAGGTCTATGTGCTTGTAAGGATTAATCCTTGACACAACGAGGAAATAATCCTTAATTTTGCTATTATAAGGCTTAAAAAATGAAGTATCAACCGGCGGAGAAATAACTTCGGAATCCCTTCCATAGAATAATTTTATCCGCTTCTGCGTCGTTTTGGAATTCGCAATGAAATGATCAACTTCTTTGGCGGTCTTCAGGTCCCATTTTTTCAGCCAGTTCAGGATAGGAGGCAATATTATCCTAACAAGGGGACCGTATTCCTCTTTCTCCATGTAATCCTCGTACATCCATACGAATCTCATGGGGGAATGGCAGTAGCAGACATGCACCGCCCCTTTTTTCTTTTTTATCCCTTTTCCCCAGGCGCTGCTGCTGGAAAGTATGAGGTCGTAACCCGACAGGTTGAAACTTTCGAACGCCAAAGGATATAAAGGAAGGTATTTTTTGAAATGTCTCATCACTAATGGAAGGCGTTGCATGAACGATGTCCTTATGTCCATGTTCTTGAATATTGCCGGCATTTTTCCCTTATCATATATCGACGTGAATATCGGCGCTTCGGGGAATATTTCGTGGAGACACTCTACAACTCTTTCAGCTCCGCCGGCTTGATTCAAATAATCGTGGACAATAGCGATCTTCACTTAAGCTTTTCTCTCCAGTAATCAAGCAGGTCTTTTAATGACCTCTCCAGCGTGATCTCGGGCTGCCAGCCTGTTTTCTCCTTGAACTTTGTATTGTCCCCCTGAATGATCGGCTCATCAGATGGTCTTATTCTTTGCGGGTCCTGCCTAACTTCCACATTCACCCCTGAGATCTTGATAAGCATGTCAAGGATATCCTTTATGCAGGTGGCCCGCCCGGATGCGATATTATATACTTCACCAAGTTCACATTTATTCATCGCCATCCAATACGCCCTGACAACGTCCCTGACATCAATAAAATCCCTGTAAGCCTCAAGATTCCCCACACTTATTACGGGTTCCATCTTCTTTTTTTCTATCATCACTATCTGTTTGGCAAAATTTGAATCAACAAATACATCACCACGTCTTGGGCCGGTGAGATTAAAAGCTCGCGTCCTGATTATTGGGATGCCGTAACTTTTAAAATACTGATATCCCAAAAAATCCTGCGAGATCTTACTGACGGCATAAGGACTGAGCGGCCTTAACGGATTGGTTTCCTTAATTGGAAGCTCGTCCTTTTTAACTAAACCATACTCTTCGCTGCTCCCGGCCAACAACACTCTCGGGTTTATTTTTGCCGCCCTTATAGCCTCAAAGAGGTTCAAAGCGCCTATTACATTTGTCATTAATGTTTCAGACGGCGATGTCCATGATGCTTTAACATAACTTTGAGCGGCCAGATGATAAATGTGATCGGGCCGGACCTTTTCTATTAACTCCCTGATCGCGACCGCATCTTTCATGTCGCATTCGATCAGTTCGATCTTATCCTTAATTGCTTCGATGTTCTCCATCCTGCTTCTGTATCTGATCGTTCCCAGGACCTCGGCCTTTTTCCCCAGCATAAACTCGGCCAGATGGCTTCCCACAAAACCGCTTATTCCCGTGATCAATACTTTCATAGTGTTCACTCCTTATACATTTTCTTATAGTAATTCTTATATTCGCCGCTGATTATCTTCTTCCACCAATCTATATTATCCAGATACCATTTTATGGTGCCCTTCAACCCCTCTTCAAACCTGTGTTTTGGCTTCCAGCCAAGCTCCTTCATTATCTTGCCTGCATCCATCGCGTAGCGCCTGTCATGCCCCAGCCTGTCCGTGACATGTTCAATCAGTGATTCTTTTCTATTCAATGAACTCAGGATAAGCTTTACAATATCGATATTTTTCCATTCATTATTGCCGCCAATATTGTATACCTCGCCGACTTTACCTTTCCTTAAAATCATTTCTATCGCACTGCAGTGATCCTCCACCTGCAACCAATCCCTTACATTAAGCCCGTCTCCATACACCGGCAAAGGCTTATTCTGTAATGCTTTGATTATCATCAGAGGAATGAGCTTTTCCGGAAATTGACAAGGCCCGTAATTATTGGAGCATCTGGATATTACCGCCGGATAGCCGTAGGTGCGGTGATATGCCATCACCAAAAGGTCAGCAGCCGCCTTGCTGGCGGAATAAGGGCTGTTCGGCGAAAGAGGAGTGCTCTCTTTGAATTTTCCTTTCTTTCCCAGAGAGCCGTATACTTCGTCAGTAGATATCTGAATGAATTTATTCCCTTTATATCTCTTCTTTGACCAGAGGTTCCTTGAAACATCCAGCAGGACCTGGGTGCCCAGAACGTTCGTTTTTGTGAATACCTCGGGACCTGATATGCTCCTGTCTACATGTGATTCTGCGGCAAAATTGATTATGGAATCGATCTTATATCCCGAAACGGTCCTCTCAACCATCTTCGGATCGCATATGTCGCCACGGATAAATTTGTAATTCTTTTTTCCGGAAATATCTTTGAGGTTCTCAAGATTGCCGGCATAGGTCAATTTATCGAGGTTGCAGATGAAGTGATCCTTATTGATCAGATATCTAATAAAATTGCTGCCGATGAAACCGCAGCCGCCGGTCACCAATATCCTTTTCATTTTACCGCGCGCCCTTCAACAAGCAGTGTCGCGAGTTCAAGTGTTTCGAACGTCCCTGCATCCGTCCACCAGCCCTGCATTATCTCGTAAGAGATATCCCCGCGTTTTATGTATTCGTTATTAACATCCGTGATCTCCAGCTCTCCTCTTCCGGAAGGCTTCAATTCCCTGATTATCTCGAAAACTCCGGAGTCATACATATATATTCCCGTTACTATCAACTTGCTTTTCGGACTTTTCGGTTTCTCCTCGATCCCGACGATCTTGTCCCCCTTGATCTCGGCAACGCCGAACCGTTGCGGATCTTTGACTTCTTTTAACAGGAGCTTTGCCCCTGATGCCTGTTTCTCGAATTTCGATGCTGCTTTTGAAAGGTCTTCCTCGAAAATATTGTCCCCGAGAACGGCCAGGATCTTTTCCTCGTTGCTGAAATGTTCGGCCAGTCCAAGCGCCTGGGCTATCCCGCCCGCCTCATCCTGGACCTTATAAGTGAACCTGCAGCCGAACTCCTTCCCGCTCCCGAGCAGGGTCACCACGTCGCCCATATGCTCAACACCGGTTACTATCAATATTTCGTCTATCCCGGCCTGTTTTAGTTTATTAATAGGATGGTATATCATCGGCTTTCTTGCAACGGGCAAGAGGTGCTTGTTCGTGACTTTTGTCAAAGGATACAGCCGGGAACCTGTCCCGCCAGCCAGTATTACGCCTTTCATAGTGCCTCCTACCTCACCTCTAGCTCCTCTCCATTACATGGAGAGGAGAAACTAAGCTTTATTAGCGTTTCCCTTCTCCTGTTTACAGGAGAAGGGCTAGGGATGAGGTTATTATACCATTTTTTAAGGCTTTTTTGACCCTACATACTTCTCTTTTCTGAATAGGTTCCTGGTCAATTCAACGGCGCATTTAAGCCAAATTCCCGCATAAACGGTCCAGTTCACCAGGAACAGGTATCTTTTGGCGTAATGTTTCCCGTAAAATACCGCCATCGCACGGTGAAATTCGAATATGTTACGGTAACTTCGTCGTCTGCTGCCTCCCCTTCCCCCATAATGGATAACCTCAGCTTCCGGGAAGTAATAGACCTTCCAGCCGGCCTGTTTTATCCTGTAGCACCAGTCAATATCATCGCCGTACATGAAATAACTTTCATCCATGAGCCCGACCTTATCAATGATATCCCTCTTTACGATCATTGCCGCCCCGCAAAGGCTGTCAACTTCAACTGTTGCCCTGTCGTCAAGGTAAGATAAAAGATATCCGCCAATCGATTTATTATTGGGGAAAAGCTTGCTCAATCCCGAAAAATAAAACAACGAATTCAGCGGCGACGGAAATCCTCTCCTTGCCTGAAATTGTATCGATCCGTCGGAATTAAGCAGTTTTGGGCCGGCAGCCCCTGCGTCGGGATCGTTGTCCAGGAAACTTATTATCTTGTCTATAGATCCTACAAGAACGACAGTGTCGCTGTTAAGGGACATTATACACCTGCCGCTTGAAGCCCTTATTCCGATATTATTCGATCTTACATATCCCTTGTTGATCTCATTTTCGATGACCTTAACTTGAGGGTATTTCTCCCGGATCATGGCTGCGGATCCGTCGCTGGACGCATCGTCAACGACTATAATCTCGTATGAAAATCCCTTGACGCCCTTAATGACCGAATCGACGCAGCTGCCCAGGAAATCTTTCGTGTTGTAATTCGTTATTGAAAAGGATACATCAGCCCTCACCCCGGGGGTTTTTACTGTCATAATCTAACTTAGCTCCTGCTTTACTCCCCTCTCCATTTCACGGAGAGGGGCAGGGGGTGAGGTTTTTCTCTGCAAGGTATGCTTCCAGCGCTTTGTCCCAGGTACGCAGGTCGTCAAGGCCGAGTTTTCTCAAATTGCTGTTATCCAGCGCCGAAAAAGAAGGCCTCCTTGCCTTGGATTTAAATTCGTCTGTCGTCGCGCTTTCCAGCTTCACCTTCGTTCCTGTCAGTTCGAATATTTTTTTCGCGAACTCATACCAGCTGCAGCTGCCTTTATTCGCGATATGATAAAGCCCGTAATGCTCCGTTCTTATAAGCTGGTTTATCTTTCTTGCCAGGTCCAGCGTGTATGTTGGAGAAACCACCTGATCGCCGACGACGCGTATAACCGGCTTTTGCTTCGCTAGCTTGAGCATCGATTCAATAAAATTACCCCCACCCTTCCCCATGCAGCCAGCCACGCCGTACAGCCCGCAGGTCCTTATCAGGAAATATTTCTTTAGCATGGACTTTACATATTCTTCACCTGCGAGCTTAGAGATGCCGTATACAGTTCCGGGATTCGGGATGTCGGACTCCGTATACGGCTTTCCTTTATTGCCGTCGAACACGTAATCGGTGCTGATATGGACCAGCACCGAATCAGCTTCCTTGCATGCAACGCACAGGTTCTTTACCCCGAGAGCATTGACCGCGAATGCCTCTTCATCATGGTCTTCGCAATCATCAACATTGGTAAATGCAGATGTGTTGATCACCACATCTGGCTTATACTTACTGATAATTGCTGAAACGTTTTCTTTGTTCGTGACATTAATGTCGGATATCGTGAGAGGAATAAGCTCCTGTTTGTCTATTACCTTTTCAATGTCCGTGCCAAGCTGTCCGTCAGCGCCTATCAATAGTATTTTCATGCAACCTCTTTTTTCAATGGCCCCTGTAAATCATGACTTTATCCGAAAAACCCATCAATTTTAAGGCTTTTAGAAGGTGAAATCAATCGCTTAAACGAACCATTTCCGCATTTCTTCCGGCTTTGCGATCGCTTTTTTCATTATTTCCGCCCTCTTCCTTAGAGCAGTCGGGACTTGCGAGATGATCTGAGGCCACGCAAGGAAAAGGTGCGGCTCCCTCAGGATCGCGTAAACAAGGGCTTTTAGCTCATGCCATAAGATGAATGGCAGGTCTCTCAAGAAGTTGATGAAGTGATCGTTCTTTATCATCATCAGGTACCTGTTCTTATAGGATTCTCTTCTTATCCAGAGCGGGATTTTTGCCCTTGATTTCCCCTTCCCCCATTCCCTTCCGTGATATGCAATAGCACTTGGAACATAAACTATCTTCCAGCCCCTCAATCTGGCCCTCCAGCTCAGGTCAAGGTCTTCCTTGTAAAGTTTAAATGATTCGTCAAAATATTCTCCAAACAACTTGATATCTTCGAGCATTTCCCTTCTGCACATCATCGCGGCGCCGCACGCAGAGAACACCTCTTCTTTTCTATCAAATTGTCCCCTGTCGATCTGCTCCTGACCCCGATCGATAGTCCTCCTGTTCTTATAAATGACATGTCCGGCAGAATCAATCGTCTTTTCATCCATCCTAAGAAGTTTTCCGGTGACGATCCCGATTTTTCCATCTGCTTTCATGATATCCATCATATTTTCAATGAAGCTTTCTCTGATGAACACATCGGGATTCATGACCAGGACATATTCGCCGGAACTGTGTCGTATGACGTTGTTGTGGTTCTCCGAGAATCCTTTTGATTCTTTGTTCACGATCAATTTTACGTCAGGATATTTTTGAGAGATAAATCCCAAAACATTATTCGCGTTGTCCACAACGAATATTTCATGGCGTATCCCATGCGTCATGTTCCCGTGCAAAGAATCGATGCATTTATCCAAAACGTTCTTTTCGTCAGTTGAAACTATTGAGATCGTTAAATCAAGCATATTCGCTTTTGTCCTCTTCAATTATCCTGCATTGCACTCCCGTTAGCAGCCAAAACAACATCGCGATCTTAGACGCTTCAAATGTATCAACGAACAATGCGCTGACCAATAATGCGGATAAAACGGTCAGCATGAACAAAGAGTATTTCCCTGTCAACTTATCCTTAGCTTGCCTGTAATATTTATAACTCATCAGGAATAAATTATACATCAGCCACGCGAAGGCCAAAACCCCGAAAATGCCGCCTTCGCCCAATACCCTCACATAATTCCCGTCAACCGCCTCCCCAAAAGCCGACGGCCCCGAACCGAGCAACGGATGCAGTGAAAATCCCTGAAAGATGTTCAGCCATTTAATATACCTGCTTACGGCGCTTACATCTATCCCTCCTCCGTATTCTTCGGAATGGACCGCCGCTCCGCTTTCGATCTGGCTTAATGCGGGCAGAGTGCCTCCTTCAAATAATGCCTGGAATCTGCTTTTTGCGGTAAAAGGCATGAAAATCAAGGCGATCAGCAACATTACCGCCAATAACGGCAATAACGCTTTGATCTTCTTGTCTAAAACAGCGGTTAAAGTCGAGCTTATGACGACCGCAACAACGGTTATCCTTGCCGCAGTAAGAAGAATGAAATAAAATATCGCTCCAAGCAGAACAAGCAATGGCAACTTGTTCTTCTCTTCCCTGAAATATTCGACGACAAAATAAGAAAATGCCAGGGCCAAATACAAAGAGTATTCATAAGGCCCGCTGAAAGTCGAGAATATCCTGTCCGAGACGACAGGAACAAGCGCTCCCAGGTAAAATCCCCCCATTAATTGCAGCTTCTGCAACACACCGATCATGGCGGTTAAAAATAATGTCAATAGTAACATCCTGCCTATATAGGACACGTTCTTTTTTTTAAACATCCAATAAGCAAGAAAAAACGGGACAAAATATTCGATCTTCCGTAGAAAGAACAGGATGCCGAGCGATGCATCCACGATAGTCCCGTTATATATTCCGGCTATCAAAGATATGAAAGCGGCCGCTAGAAATATCGCCATGGGGATCGCTATTTTGGGGACGACCAGCAATTTTCCTTTTAACAAAGCGTACAAAGCGCCAAAGAAAGCGATCAATAGAAGCGCGAAATCCTCCGCACGTACCCCGATATATGTGCCCGGGATCTCCAGTATATTGATCTTTGGGAGCAGAACGATGATAAGGATCAAAAGATACAAGATGCTTTCCGTGTTAATGAAAAATATTAAGATAAGAGCAAAACATAACAGAAAAATTAAACTTTTATATCCAAAAAAACAGATCAGGGAAACAAGCCCTAAAAAAAAACCGATGAACAACGCTGATTGCACTGCCTTGCCTGAAAAGAGTTTAAGCATTGATAATGTTTTCCAGCATTCCCCCTAAGATCAGGCAGGGAAAATTTCTCATGATCTTTTTCGAGGTGCTTTCTTCAGAATTGGCTTTCATAATATCTTAGGGTCCAATTTCATGTTGAACCTGTAATTTATAAAACACCTGAGGTACGCTTTTCCGCTCCTCCACTTGTTCAATGTCACCTCTCCGATCCTTTCCCTATACGGGATATCTATCTGCTTGTACTTATATCCCGCAAGTTTTGACCTGATTATTATCTCGGCGGGGAAGGAATAATTGGTCTCCCATTTGATCCCCTGAACAACCTCTCTTTTTATCGCGAACATCCCCGTTGAAACGTCATTTGTCGGGATCCCGTATAATAAACGAACTATTAAGGCAAACGCCGTATTGGCGATCCTGTTTGAAAGAGGCATCGCTCTGTTCATCCTATTCATTCGATTTCCCGCAACTACATCATTGCCCTGACCTATCAGATCAAGGAATTTAGGAATGTAATCCATTGGATAAGTGTCATCGCAATCAGTCGTCATTATTACGTCGCCGGAAGCAGCGAGCAGGGCGGTTCTAAGGGCAACGCCGTGTCCGCTTTTCGGCTGTTTTATGACCATAGCCCCCTTGCTTTTAGCTATTTCAGCCGTCCTGTCGGAGGAGCTGTCGACAACGACTATCTCAAGCTCATGGCCTTGAGAGTTCTTCTTTACATCATCTATAACTTTTCCTATAGCTCCCTCCTCATTAAGAGTGGCCATTACAACAGATAATTTCATGGTATTTTCCTTTCTTATTACTTTAGCAACCCAAAAGTTATGTTCTTGTGCAGGACAAAATTGACGGGCAGAACGATAAGGGTGGTCAATATTCTTGCGTTCAACTTATGTAAGCCAGTCATATCCACCAATGCATACATTATAAAAATTGTTATCCCCAGCGAAACAATGCTTACCGCCAAATGCAGCAAATACTGATGATGCAATTTATCGTATTTATTCTTGAAAGTTACATATTTATTCAACGTGAAATTCGCGAGAGAGCCAAGCGTGAATGAAACGCAAACCGCGAGCATGTAATACCATGAAAGCATCGAGCTCATAACAAAGAAGCTTCCCCAGTCCACAAGGGTGGCAACTGCTCCGGAAACCGAATAGACGAAGAAAGATTTTGCCAGTTTTTTCACGGTTTCACCTTCCCAGCCAGGTCAAATGAATTCCTCACTACAGCATCCATGTTAAGGTACTCGAATTGAGCGAACCTCCCGTTCAACGGCAGCCTTAAGGACCTGAAGTATTCATTGATGATCTTCATGTTCTTCCGATAGTTCAGGTCGTACAGCACATAAGCATATTTCATTCTCTTGATATCAGAGGCGCAAACAAGTTTACTATCGACCAATCCTTCCTTATCAAGCCCTTTTCTAACGTGATCGATCAGTTGTTTATCGGTCATTTCATGGACGACGTCGCCTTGATTCGTTGTTATCTCTGCAACCACCGAAGACGTTCCTTTTGGCGTGTACCACGGCCCCATGTAAGAATGGAAGCATATCCTGTGGAACAAAAGGTCCTTCTGCGGCACATACACGGCGAATTTATCAGACAGTTTATCCTTATCAATTCCAAGCATGACCGTCGAAAGAGAGTTATACTTCAGCTTTTTGCGGATTATATCGCTTATCTTTTTCGGTACTCCTTTAAGTGCGGCTGCAAGATCAAATATAGGGATGCAGGAGATCACCCTGTCATAATATCTGTCTTCCGCGCCGTTAGATACTCTCCATCCGTTCTTTAGCTTCTCAATTTCTTTGACGGCATATTTTTTTGTGACCTTTTTTAGTTTATCTTCGAACGCTTTGACCAGGGCCTGGATGCCTCCCCGGATCGGATAGTAAAAATACAGCTGATGCGTGTAACCTTCTGTCTCTATCCCAATAGCTGACTTGATGACATCTTCAACTGGAGGTTTCGGGATCCGGTCAACCCATTCCAAACTGATCCTGGCGGGATCGATATTCCATATCTTGGTATTATATGGAACAAGATATTTTTCCGCTATCCCTTTGCCAAAAGTGTAATAGCACCATTCTTTTAAATTCTTCGGCTTGGGATAATCGTTATTTATGAAGTAATTGAGACATTCGAAGATGTCTTCCTTATCAAGAGCTGAAAGGCCGTTCTCGAAAGGATATTTTACATATCTTCCCTTGAACCAGACCTTGTTATTACGATAGTGTTTTTTAACATTGCTGCCGAGCATATTGATCATAAGATCGAGCATCTGCTTGTCTTTGGAGAAAATAATGTGCCCGCCAAGGTCAAAGCTGAAACCGTCCTTTGAAAATGACCGGCAAAGCCCGCCGCATTCCTCTTCTTTTTCAAGGACTTCAACGTCATGTCCTTTTTTTTCAAGGAAATATGCCAGAGAAACGCCGGCAAGGCCGCCGCCCAGTATCCCTATCTTCATTTCCACTCCTTCAATATCTTTTCAACCACGGATTTCAGGTTATCCCCTTTTTTAAGCAAATAAGTGTTGGTTCCCGCGCTATTTCCCGCTTCCATATCCTCCGGGCTGTCCCCTATGAACCACGATCCCTTAAAATCGATGTCATGTTTTGCCGCTGCCTGTCTGAAAAGGCCGGTCTTCGGCTTCCTGCAACCGCAATTCTCGTCGCTCCTGTGCGGGCAGATAAAAACATCATCGATCCAGGCTCCTTTACTGCCCAGCTCTCTCGACATTCTGTTATTTATGTCGTTAAGCTTGTCAGCCGTTATCAAACCTTTTCCGATGCACGCCTGATTGCTTATCACGATAACGGGAATGTCTTTTTCATTGAGCAGCTTTACAGCCTTGTCAACATCAGGAAGGAATTTAAAATCCTTCCAGTCAAGTACATAGCCGTTCTCGATCTTTTTGTTTATTACTCCATCCCTGTCAAGAAAGACGACCTTCACGGATCTCCTCCCACAGATAAAGCTTAATGAGGTGTTCCAGTACTAAATGAATATCTTCAACCCGCTCCATGTTATTGGATGGGACGATCATGCAAATATCAGCCATTTTCTTGATCTTTCCGCCGTCAAATCCTGTAAAGGCGACCGTTCTTGATTTGACCTTCTTTGAGTATCTTACCGCTTCCAAAACATTCGGGGAATTTCCGCTGCCCGTAAAAACAATGACGACATCGTCTTTCTCCAAGAGATTCTCCAGCTGTGACTTAAATACATCCTTATATGCAACATCATTGCTCCAGGCCGTAAGAAGCGGGACATTATCGGTCAGCCCGATGACCTTAAAATGCTTTTTCCCCGGGACCCGTGTTCCTTTGGCCAGATCACAAACAAAATGCGAGGCCGTTGCCGCACTCCCTCCATTTCCCATAATAAAGACGTGGCGGCCTTTTTTATAAGCTTCCTTAAGGACACCGGCTATTTCTTTTATCTTATCAAGCGGGATATTGTTGATGCTTTTTACAAGCTCGACTAAATATTTCTTCGCGTATCTTTCCGGCATATCAACACCTCCTAATCTGTGACATAAATGATCTTGCTTCCCTGGGGCTCGAAACGGAAATCGATCTGCTTCAAGGGGTGCAGGGCACTCCTGACATGCGCCTGCCTGCTCTTTGGAACATATATAAGCAGGAAGCCGCCGCCGCCTGCCCCGGTTATCTTTCCTCCCAAAGCTCCGGCCTTTTTGGCTTTTTCATATATTTCATCTATCTGGGCATTGGATATCCCGCTGGCAAGAGATTTTTTAACCTTCCATCCCTCATCCATAATCCTTCCGAACTCATCTATAGAATGATTGACCTCCAGCGCTTTCCTGCCGATAAAAGCCAGCTCTTTCAATGCCTTAAGTTCCTCAAGCTTATTGCTGGATGAATTTTTCTTTTGTTCGGAAAGAATGGTGTTTGCTCTTCTTGTAATGCCTGTATAGAACAGCATTAGGTTGCCGTGAAGAGCCTCCTTTAGTTCATGGCTGCAGATTATCGGATTTACGAATACAGAATCGTCCTTATTGAACTGTATGAACTGCAATCCGCCGTATGCCGCAATATACTGGTCCTGCTTTCCGATGGGCTCCTTGATGATATCGATCTCGATCCTGCATGCCTCTTTCGCAAGGTTTTCCGCTGAAACATGCTCCCCCTTGTATGCATGGAGTGCGTTCAAGATCCCTATCGTGAAAGTGCTTGAAGAGCCAAGCCCGGTTCCCTGAGAGGGTATATCCGCAATTGTCGTTATCTCGATCCCCTTGTCAACGCCGGTCAGCTTCATCGCTTCCCTCACCAGATCATGCTGGACCTGATCCACTCTCTCGACGATCTCGGTCTTTGAATAAGAAATTCTAATATGATCGTCGAACTTTTTGTTTACCGTGGCAAAAATATATTTATCTATCGCTGTGGACAGTACGGCCCCCCCTTCGACCTCATAAAAATCCTTTAAGTCCGTTCCCCCGCCGAACAGGCTGATCCTTAGCGGCGTTCTTGATATGATCATTTCAGCACCTTCCTTATCAATTCCAATCTCTCCGGCGTCCCCAAGTCATAATACCTTTGCGAAGTGACATAAGCTTTCAGTTCTTTCATTTTGATGAGTTTCGGATAAATATCGGCTTCCAGCGAGACGAATTTGCCTTTATCGATCATATTAATTAATCCTTTTTTGAAAACATAAACACCGGCATCAACATATTTGTATTGCCCGCTTTTTTCAACGGATATTGCGATCACCTGATCGCCTTTTTTCAATTGTTCCCTCTTTCCGTAAGCCGAGACCATTCCTTTTTCGTCAATTGCCGTATTTGCTTCGGCGATCTTTTCCCTGTTATCATACACGGCCATCAAGCCCATCTTTCCTTCTTTCCTAAATGCTTTGTGAATATCCGCATAATTCGCCTTCAGGTAAGTATCCCCGTTCAACACGAAAAAATCGTCCGCAAGCAAGCCTTCCGCAAGCTTTAGCGCCCCGGCCGTCCCAAAAAAATCCTTTTCGACGGAATAAGCGATATTCACTCCGAACTTTTTGCCGTCACCGAAATACTCCTTGAATCTTTCTGCCAGATACCCGATGCACAGCACGAAATCATTAATCCTATGTTTTTTCAATTCCTCGATCACATACAGCAAGAACGGCTTTCCGTTAATATCGATCATCGGCTTTGGAGTGGCCAGGGTCAAAGGACGCAGCCTTGTCCCCGCGCCTCCAGCCAGAATTACCGCCTGCATTCTTCCAGCATCCTCTCTATTGCTATCTCTACAGCTTCCTTTGAATTATGCTTGCTTCTAAAGCCAAGTTTATATAATTTGTCCACAGAAAGGAACATCTGTGGGACATCTCCAGGCCAGCCTCTCTTTCCGCCGGTGAATTTAATTTTCGCCGTTTCAAGTCCCATTTTTCTTTTAAGTGTTTTCGCGATATCGGTTATATTAGCGCGATCCTTGCTTCCAAGATTAAAAATATTGAATTGCTCCCTGCTGTTCTCATAAACAAACAGGATCGCGTCTACGCAGTCATCCACCAAAAGATAGGATTTTGTCTGTCTGCCGTCCCCAAGTATCTCAAGCTCTTTCGGGTTTTTCTTAAGTTTTGCAATAAAATCGAAGATGACCCCGTGAGTCCCTCTTCCGCCTACAATATTGGCAAACCTGAAAATCCAGCATTTCATATTAAAAGTATGGGAAAAAGAAGTGCAAAGTGCTTCACATGCCAATTTGCTCGCCCCATATAAAGATATTGGATAAAGAGGCCCGTATTCTTCGGGAGTAGGCATTCTTTTTGGTTCGCCGTAGATCGTTGAAGTAGAAGCAAACACTATCTCTTTAACGCCAGCCAGCCTCATCGATTCAAGTATATTATAAGTAACAATGGTATTTTGCTTAAGATCAATGTCGGTATAACGGATCCCGTGACGTATGTCTGGATTGGCTGAGAGATGAAAAACAATATCATGGCCGGCAATGCATTTTTTAAGTTTATTTAGGTCGAGGAGCTCTCCCTTTATGAATTTAAAATATTTCTTGCCAATGTGCTTTTTAATGAATTCCTTTTTGCCGGAAGAGAGATTGTCATATACGGTAACATGCCATCCTTTCTTGGCCAGTTTATCGACCAGATGGCTTCCGATGAATCCTGCACCCCCGGAAATAAACGCTTTTTTTGCCATTTTATCTACCCCCTAGTATATTTTGCCCAATCTATCCGCAATATTGATTGAACTGAAATCGTTTGTTCTGGCCTTGCTTTCTCCGATCAGAACAGAGATAAGAAGTTCGTTCATTTCAGTTATTGTTTGATCAATATTTCTCCGATTTACCTTTTTTGCCGCGTTGGAAATCCAAAACCGCGTCTAGCGATGCTTTCGCTTTAACTTTGCAGCCAAGCAAATAAAACAAAAAGCATTTAAAATAATACTTGAACAATATAAAAGGAAGGGAAATGAAATAATATTTCTTGACCAAATACAGCACGTTCCTTGTTGAATAATAAATGTTCAGAGGCGAATCTTCTCCTCCGGAGGAAGAAGAAACCTTGTGCCATAAGATTGATTTGGGCACGAATATCAGCCTATAACCAGCTCGCTTGACCCTTAAGCAGTATTCCGAGTCCTCCACAATCGTGAAATAGTCGTCGTTCAAATAACCGACTTTTTCTATTACTTCCCTTCTAATGAGCATTGCGCAGGCTGTCAGCTCGTCAACGTCCCTTTTCTTTGAAAATTGCCCACTGTCTTTATGTCCCATTCCGATAAGTTTGAACCTGTGCAGGAGCCTGTCATGCCAGGTTCCTGCTGACCAGATTATGTTGTCACCATAATAATAAATTTTTGGCCCGACCATCCCTATTTCACCATTGCTTTCGATGGCTTTAAGCAGTTCAGAAAGCATGTTCTCATGGACGATCGTATCGTTATTTAAAAGCATTATGTATCCTGGGGAATGTTTCATGGCTTCTTTCATTCCTAAGTTATTTCCTCCGGTAAATCCCAGGTTTTCGCTATTTTTGATAATCTTCAAGGCAGGATATTTTGCGGATATTCGATCAACAGAATCATCAACAGAGCCGTTGTCAACAAGGATGACCTCGAAATCTCTGTAACTCATCTTATAAAGCGACTCCAGGCAATCGATGGTGAGATCGCCCTTGTTCCAGTTTAAAATAATGATAAATATCTTCTTGCTCATATTATATTCTTCATCAATTAGCTCTTATCAAATTCATTATATTATATCTGATATAAGTAGACTTTCATTAAGAGATTCCATTCCAATTGTCAATGTCTATCTCTCCTAAAGCAACAAGAGCCAAGAAATATACGAGTCTACTTAAAATCATGTTAAGGAACAGGCTCGCAAAAGAAAATCAAAAAGTGACAATCCCCATTGTTTTTCATTCCATCATTCTTATTTTACAGCTTTATTATAAAGTTCGATCGTCTGTTTTGCGGCCCTGGACCATGAAAACTGCTTTGCCCTGTTCAATCCCTTGATGGAGAGCGCTTCCCAGGTGCTTTTGTCATTTAATACGATCTTAATAGAGTCCAGTATTTCTTCTTCGTTATAGGGGTCAAATAGGATCCCTGCATCTCCTACTACCTCAGGAATGGAAGAAACATTTGAAGCTATCACCGGGGTCCCGCATGCCATAGCTTCAACAAGCGGGAGGCCAAACCCCTCATATAATGAAGGATAAACAAACAACTTGGCTGCATTATACAGGCATACAAGATCCTCATCGGGAACATAATCAATATGTATGACTTCCCCCTCCAATCCCAATTCTTTTATATAATGGTTCAAATCGATCGTTTTACGAATCATCTTACGAACCATCAACGATCCGACAAGCACCAGCTGGATGTCAAAACCTTCTCCTCTTAACCTGCCAAAAACTTTCAGTAGTCTTTCAATGTTCCTTCGTGCGTGAACGACTCCCACATGAAGAAGGAAGTTTTTGCTGATCCCATACTTGCTTTTGACTCCATTAAGTCTTGATTTGTCGGTTATTTGCTTATAAGACTCTTCCGGAGCTAGATAGATGATCTCAATGTTTTTCTCCTCAACTTTATAATATTTAATGATGTCCTTTTTTGTGCATTCAGAAACTGCGATTATCCTCTTTGCTGTCTTTACCGCCCATCTGGAATGTGCCTGGAAAGATATTCTCGACCTTAATGAAAACCATTCGGGATGAATTTCATAAGTTAGATCATGTATCGTCATAACCATCGGGCAAGGCTGCAAAAAAGGAAGTGCGGAATAAGGACCGTGGAAAAGATCGATCTTGTCCTTCGCGATTTCAAAAGGGAGCCTAAAGTGCAGCCAGGTTAAATTAAAATCGATAAACGGGATCGATATCGCTTTTGAGTTGAAACCTGAAAGAGCAGGATCAGGTTTCCCCTCTGTTAAATAAAGCATATATTCATTTGATTTATCAAGTTCTGGATAATGTTTAAGAATGTTAAAGAGATACCTGCCTACCCCTGTCCCTTTTTGCTGGAGACTTCTTGCGTCAATTCCGATACGCATTTTTAAACATCTCCGCGTATTTCATTTGTATGCATTTGCCATCTCTCTCTGCTTTTTCATGAATATGATCAAGACCCACGGGAAGACCCAAAGATAACTCGACAGGAATCCAAGAAAAAACAAATAGGGCGGGAGATATTTTGCGCAAAATATGGTCGCCGTTGTTATATAAACCGCGGACAGGAATGACGGGATTACCAAGGGTTCTTCCTTGTGCGCCCTTAAATAAACCGCAAGCGAATTAATGATCGTTTGAAAGAACCAAGCACAGGCCAGAAAGAACATAGATGTTTCATCAGCGAATCTATTAAGTATAAAGAATCTGTTTTTCAATAGCAAAAATAACATGAAGAAAACTGCCGTCCCCATCAAAAATGTCAGAATAGAAAGGAACAATCTTTTTATGAACATCCTATCCAGAACATCACGTTCTTTCCTTGAGATGTGAATATTGATCTTCGGCATCACCACAGTTATCCAGACAGAAGATATAGAAAAAACGGCCGTCCAGAGAGCTATGCTTATTCCCACTTTTCCTGCCTCTATCGACCCATGATAGTAGAACATAAGAGGCGTGTAGAGCTGAAAAATGAAGTATCCGCTCGCCCAGCTTATGGCGTAACGCCAGAGGAGCGGGAAGAAATGTTTGCCCCATGAATAGTGATAGAATCTTGATATATCAAAGAACTGCCTTATTGTCCGCTTGAACGTATAATAAATAACAACACTGTTGGTGATCGATCCTACCAATAAAGAAAGAGCAAGCGCATAAAGATCGAGTCTAAGGACCAATCCACCCCACATGATTAAGCTAGTTAGTATCGATATGCCGAGCCTTATCCTTTGCGAGATCCATACCAGGTCGCACCCTTCGAAGAAACAAAGAAAGATATTATTGAAGAAGACGAATAATGAGGCAACCAGGTAAACAAGCCATGGGAGAAACCAGTGAATTT
>Ga0315286_10000143_pt1 | contig 52257 bp, 51 predicted proteins | sample YL17G10_0_MG_FD_205038 | JGI IMG/M metagenome (GOLD analysis project Ga0315286, IMG submission 205038) | Sediment microbial communities from Yellowstone Lake, YNP, Wyoming, USA - YL17G10_0 | ecosystem: Environmental > Aquatic > Freshwater > Lake > Sediment | place: USA: Wyoming | collected...
CCGCCGGTTACACCGATAACATGCCCTCCAGCCTGTTGCGCCCGGTGGCTTCCCTGCCGCTGGCGGTCTTTTTCCAGTTGGGCACACCCTTCCCGGAGGTGCAGTCACGCGCCTACGCCTCCGCCCTAATCCTGACCATCCTGGTGCTGATCATCAGCCTGGGTTCGCGCTTCCTGGCAGGGCACCTGGGGCGCAACGTCATCCGCTAGATCGGAGAATCTATGCAAGCACATATCACCATTCGAAACCTGGACGCCTGGTATGGAAAACACCAGGCTTTGAAGAATGTGAACCTGGACATCCCGCGCCAGCAGATCACGGTCATCATGGGACCCTCCGGCTGCGGCAAGACCACCCTGTTAAAGACCCTCAACCGTTTTTTTGAGTTGACGGATGGGACGCGCCTGGCGGGTCAGGTGTTGATCGATGACGAGGACATCTATTCCTCCGGTGTGGATGTGACCGGCATCCGCAAGAAAGCCGGTCTGCTGGCACAACGCCCTTTCCCCCTACCCATGTCCATTTTTGATAATGTCGCCTACGGCATGCGCATCCATAAGATGCATCCAAGAAAGCAGGTTGAGGAGCGGGTGAAGCATTATTTAATGGAAGCCGGGTTGTGGGAGGAGGTGCACACCCGACTGCATGCCCCCGCCAGCGGGCTATCCATTGGTCAGCAGCAACGCCTGTGCCTGGCACGCGGCCTGGCAGTGGAACCCGAGATCCTGCTGGGGGATGAACCCACCTCGGCGCTCGACCCGATCTCCGCCCAGCACATTGAAGGACGCTTGCACGAGTTGAAGAACAGCTACACCACCGTGCTGGTCACCCACATCCTGCGTCAGGCGCGCCGCCTGGCGGATTACGTGGTCTTCATGTACATGGGTGAGGTGGTGGAGGCCGGACCTGCCAGCCAGGTCTTTGAGCATCCACAGCAGGAACGGACGCGCGCCTACCTGGAGGGAGTATTCTAAAGGAGCGGGAATTATTGACACCCCCCTGCTTTGCGGTATAATCCCAATCCGCACGGCCGACTAGCTCAATGGTAGAGCAGTTGACTCTTAATCAATTGGTTCGCGGTTCGAGCCCGCGGTCGGTCACTATATATGGGACTAACACCCCTAATAACCCCCACATCTGGGGGTTTTTTGTTTAATAAATGTCCATATAGAACATGTGATCTAATTCGTTTTGCAGTCAGATTGCAGTCAATTTGTATACTGTTTTTATGTTTTAGGATGGGTCCCTGGCTTGTGCTCAAAATGGTGGTGAAGTTTTTTTGGTTCACTACCACTCTTTTCATCTCTTCTTCGAAAAGGACAGAATTATGACCATCCTCACTATTGCTAATCAAAAAGGCGGCGTTGGAAAAACCACGTCCGCTGTCACCCTCGCCCACGGCCTTGCCATGGCCGGGCAACATACCCTGCTGGTAGATCTTGACCCGCAGGGACATGTGGCGTTCGCCCTGGGCATGGACAAAGCACCCGGCTTGTATAAACTGATTGTGGATGAAGAACGGATTACGGATGTTGCCATCTATTCCCGGGATAACCTGGACATCGTGCCGGGTGACAAAAAAACTGAAAAAGCCAAGCGTTCGATCATTATCTCCAACTTTCCAACTGAGATCATGAGCCGATTGCTAAAGAATGCTCCTTATGACGTAGTAATCCTCGACCTTGCACCTTCGCTGGATGTGCTGCATATTTCAGCGCTCATGGCCAGCGATTGGATCCTGATTCCAACCAGACTGGATGCCATGGCCGTGGATGGCGTCAACGAAGTTCTGCGTTCGATGGGAGAAGTGGCTGAGCGTGGTCACCGTCTTGGATACAGCATTCTGCCAACCTTCTTTGACCGCACCACCCGCGAAACCGTTATTCAGCTTAAAGTCCTGGTGGAAACATTCAGCGGTCATGTTTGGCCACCCATCCCGCAGGATACAAAAGCACGTGAGGCCCCGGCTTATGGTAAGAGCCTGTGGGAATATGCACCACGATCTCCAGCTATCTCTGGTTATGAAAATAATAATAAGAGTGGCTATATCAGTACGATGCACCGAGTCATGGAGGTGATCAGTGGTCAACACTCTTAATCGCCGCAATGTAGTTGATCCTGCTGTGGCAGAGATGCTCACAGATCTGGAGCAAAAAAAACGTATCACCAACATGCCAAAATCAAAGCAGTTGAAAGCTCGTAAAGAGGCTGCCCGGTATAAGGTCGGGTTGGACCTTCCACCCAAGCTGCACGAGTCTCTGAAGAAGATCGCTGAGCAAGAGTGCATCTCCGTCTCCGGACTGGTGGCTTTTTTCCTTTACCAGGGAGTTGCAGAATACAACAACGACAAGGTCGAGCTTTCTCCTTATAAGCGTCTGTCCAGATGTGCCCGGTTTGATTACGTTCTCGATCTCTCCAAATTGGAGAATTCGTGAACATACGCTACCGTTCTACGAAAGCCTATAGGTTAGCGTTGGTAAATATCTTAGGCTACCTTATAACGCTAGCCTATGGGGAAGCCCATCCATCGTCAGGAAGCGTTATAAAGCGTTTTCCAGATGGGAATGGGGAAATACAGCCCTCTGTATTAATAAAGGCAAATTGATATGATTATCAGCCCTGAGCAAGCCTGGCAATCGGCACTCGGTCAGATCCAGCTGGAGATGCCCAAAGCATCCTTTGACACATTGGTGCGTGACACCCACCTCGTCTCCTACGAAGATGGTTCTTTCAAGATAGGTGTTTTCAACGAGTATGCGCGTGAATGGCTGGAAAGCCGCTTGACGAGCACTGTTACACGCTTGCTGATGGGTATCCTGAATCAAGATATTGAAGTGACTTTCGTTGTGGATGCATCCGTCAAGTCCAGCGACGACCAGGTCGATAGCGGATCGGAAACAGAATCCGAGACAGCCGAAGTCCAGATCGTTCACCGCCTGCGCTATGATGAAGTGGTTTTGCCGGAAAGAGTGGTGGCCGTACCCGGTTACTTCAGCCGACTGGTTCCAGAGATCGGGGCGCGCAACGCCTGGTTGTACATCGGCTGGAGACAGGCAGTCTGGGATGGTTCCCGCCGAGACAACGGCTCCAAGACCCGGCGTGTTCCGGTTCGCGAAATCATTCGTTTCTCGGGTTTAAGTCGACGGACTTTCTTCCGTGCGGTTGAGGAACCATCCACCTGGCGAGCCCTCTCTGGCCTGGTGGAGCAATGTCAGGAGGAACCCCGCTGGGCGCGCGGAAAGGATCGGCAGGCTCATCGCCTGCCCAATAACTACACCGTCCACATGACCCTGCCTCTCTCGTTCGCAGATGCTGTTTCAGTTCGGGGTTGGTTGAAAACCTGCTTGAGTGACGGCATGCCTTTGCTGGATGCGCTTATCAAGGCAACTCAAATCCAGGACCTGGTCGGGGAAGTACTTGCGCAAGCTGAGATTCCTTCAGCAGACTTATCACCAGACATTCCCAGAACGGTTATGGAAATTGCCAGTCAGCTTGCAGAAGTGGATGGCAAATTACCCCCTGATTTACAGGAAGCATCCGAAGCTCTGCACCGGAAAATTATCTCGTCTTTTGGAACCATCCTTCTGACCCACTACTTCCTCGAGACCGTTATTCCGAATGCCAAGTTGACTCCTGCACAAGCCTGGCTGGTTGCCCTGTTGAGAGATCGCTGCTACTTCAACCGTGACACTGGTGAAGTGCGCGATGAAGTGCTTGTACGAGGTGGATATGAAGAACTTGCTGACTGGATAGGACTGAAGCGATCCAAGACGGTGTGGGAATGGATCCGGGATGCCAATGGCCCTGTCAGCGCGTTCCTGACCGTTCTACCCGGTAATGAAAGAGACGAAGCAAATTCCCTGCGTCTGCGTGTGCGCTTGGATGAGCCCATCTTTGATGGCGCGAGTGACACCATTAGAATGGCGCAGGTGGCACCTATGGACGGCGCGGATGACACCCATAAGATGGCGGAAATGGCACCATTAGATGGCGCGAATGACACTCCCGGATGGCGCGAATGGCACGGTTTAAAGCACTTAAATACTGATTTAAACACCCAAGAAAGAATCACTCCTACCACCCGAACTACCCCGGCAGCGGTGCCATCAAAATGGGTTTTAAGAAAAATCCTTGTCCAGGGTCATGTCCACCCGAAAGTTACTAAAGACTTGCTAGGAAAAAACGCATCAGCACACGCTTTCGTGTCCTGGTTGTTGTATTCCTGCAGTTCTGCTGGGGAGGGGATCAAGAATCCCCTGGCCTATGTATTGGCAGCGTTGCGTGAGGATCCGGGTCATGGACCTGGAGGCACATTCGACCAATTAGCTTCTCTGCCTCCAGCCGCGTTGATTTCCTTGGTGAGGTGGTCGGTCAAACATGCCTCCAGAAAATACGACTTCGAGGAAGACTCTTCTGGCAATCCGGACTGGGACGAAACAATGGGAGCTTCGGAAAGGCACGAAATTCTTCTGAAAATTCTCATAGGCGAGGAAGGTGATATTGAAGCATAAAGTTCTTCAAGTATTCAGCCATGAGGAAGAAAACAAATATGAGACTGAGAATGGTCAAACATTAAAGGTTATCTGAATAATCAAAAACAATTTTGGCTGAAGTGTTTAATAAGTGGGGATTTGATAATCTGTACAGCAAATAAACTATCTTTTATTTTGTCCACAATATAAAAAAAATTTTTATTCACTTAAAATCTAATACAATCCTTATTTGTGCGACTGGGTACCCCTACCCATTGACAGTTATTCTTAAAGAATTCCACTAACAACTTAATTTAAGCAAACATTAGTTCTAAAAAGAAAGACTCGTGTTATGATTTATGTAGGGATGCAAAACGCCCTAATCTGGCAAGAGATAGGGCGTAGAGTAAAAAGGTACCAACGAAATAAATTTTTAGCTTAATCAATATTATACCTTAAAGGTACCCCCTCAAAAGGAGGTGAAAAAAAATGACAAAAAAGCCTATAACCAAAAAGCCAGGCGAAATTGCCCAAGTCTCGGGGCAATATCAGATCGTTGGACCAAAAGGTGGCAAAACGGGTACCGAAGTTACAGTCGTAGAAGGCAAACACTTACCACCAACACCTAAATCAGGTCAAACTTTTGTGTTGGTTGATAAGACCAAACACAAAGACGATAAGTAACCAACTGTTTTGGTTTATCCTGGTGCATATCTTTCATTAAGGTATGCACCTTAACATTCTCTCATATAAGGATTCTTTTACTTATCTAATAACTTACCAACCTGATAACGTATAATATTATTTAACTGTCTCCAAATTATAGCTACCGCAAATTGCTGTTATATAATGCTTTGAGAATATCTTTTAAGAAAGATGTCGGATAAAATAAATATATTCTGAATTTTTACTTTGTGATACTAAAATCTCCGGTGTGCTTCCAATTATTAATGGAAAACTTAACACCGGTGGACATAAGGGAGAAAATAAACAATGATAATAATTAAGAATTTCATTAAACTAGTCAAAATAATTATTTTAAATCAAATACCGGACTCGGATATGTTAATTTAACCCTGTGATTGAATTATGAATATCACTCCTGGCAGCATTATCCAAGGGCCGCGCTGGCTCGAACCGATCAAAGTTGACCTAGTCGAGGAATTAGGCGAGTATGTCCGCATTGTTGGGGCTACAGTCAATACGCATGCCCACATCGATCAAATGCTTCCCAAGTCTGAGATGGATCAGATCATGGGTGGCGAGATCAAACCTTTGTTTTCTGCCAACCCGCGCCATTTCTTTTTAGCACTGGAAACCCACCGTTATCGTTTTGCTTCTTTGTACGATCCGCTCCTGGCAATGAACACTTCCAAGGTGGATCCGCTTCCACACCAGATCGATGCGGTATATGGGCATGTGCTCAAGCTGCCTCGCATCCGATTCCTGATAGCTGATGACCCTGGTGCTGGTAAGACCATCATGGCCGGGTTGATCATCAAGGAATTGAAACTTCGCCACCTGGCTAAACGCATCCTGATCGTTACTCCCGGACATCTCAAAGATCAGTGGCGCAGGGAGATGAAGGACCGCTTTGAAGAGGTCTTCACCGTGATCGACCGCAATTTCCTGGGTGCTTTCTATGGACAGAATGTCTGGTCACGTGAGCAGCAGTTGATCACTTCGATCGATTTTGCCAAGCAGGATGATATTCTTTCCAGCCTGGCATCGGTCTATTTTGACTTGATCATCGTGGATGAGGCTCACAAGATGTCGGCGTATCGTTATGGAGAGAAACTGGATAAGACCATCCGTTATCGATTAGGGGAAAGGTTATCGGAAATTTGCACCCATTTGCTGTTCCTGACCGCCACCCCCCATCGAGGTGATCCGGAGAATTTCCGTCTTTTTCTCGATTTATTAGAACCGGGTTTCTTTGCCAACACAGAGATGCTGGCTGAATCCATACAAAAACAGGAGAATCCACTTTTCATCCGCCGGGTCAAGGAAGACCTGAAGGATTTTGAAGGTCGTCCACTATTTTTGCCCCGAACTGTTGAAACAATAGGGTTTCGTCTTGGTGTGGAAAGTTATCCAGAAATAGAATTATATAATGATCTCTCCCGATATGTAGAAGAACAATATGGCAAAGCTCTTAACAAGGATAAGAAGCGAAACGTGGCATTTGCACTTGTTATTTTGCAGCGTCGCCTGGCTTCCAGTACTTTTGCCTTGTTAAGATCGCTCGAACGCCGTAAGAAGCGTTTGGAAGATATAATGCAGGATGCTGACCAAAAAGGGCGTAATGAATCAGCAGGGTATGATTTTGAAGAAGTTGAAGACCTCAGCGAAGAAGATCGCTGGAAACAAGAAGAGGTTTGGGAAACCCTCAGCGTGGCAGAGAACCGCCAGGAGTTGGAAGAGGAAGTTCGCACTCTTTCTAAATTGATCGGGCAGGCTCAGGCAATTGTTAACACCACGCCCCCCATTGAAGCCAAGCTACGCCATCTCAAGACAGCTCTGGACGATCTGAACAGCAAGTTCCCCGGTGCAAAGATGCTCATCTTCACCGAATCACGTGATACGCTGGATTATCTGGAAAAGAATCTCAAAATCTGGCATTTCAACGTTTGCACCATACATGGCGGTATGGGTCTCGAAGAACGCATCCATGCAGAGGCAGTCTTCAAGAATGAAGCCCAGGTCCTGGTAGCCACCGAAGCTGCCGGTGAAGGTATCAACCTGCAATTCTGTAACCTGATGATCAACTATGATCTACCCTGGAACCCCAATCGCCTGGAACAACGCATGGGGCGCATCCATCGTTACGGTCAAACCCGTGAGGTATTTATCTTCAACCTGGTAGCGATCGATACCCGTGAAGGCAAGGTCTTGAAAGCTTTGTTCGATAAACTCGATGAGATCCGGGATGCCCTCGGATCCGATAAAGTCTTCGATGTGCTCGGCGATATCATCCAGGGTAAGAATCTTTCGCAATTGTTGGTGGATGCAGCCTCCGGAGCACGCAGTGTGCAGGATATTCTCAGAGAGATTGAGATCACGGTTGACCCGGTGTATATAGCCCGGGTCCGTCAGGAATTGGGTGAAAGCCTGGCTACCCGTTTTATTGACTATACACGCATCCAGGAGATGGCTGACCAGGCTCGCGAGCATCGCTTGATCCCGGAATATACGGAGGCTTTCTTCTTTAGAGCCATGGAGACCCTGGAAGGCAAGTGGCACTCTAGAACAGTTTCTGATTACCCGCAAGGACACTTCCTGAGCGTGGATTCCATTCCTTCCGTTTTACGACAGATCAGCGATATGGAGGTTTTTAAGAAACAGTTTGGCACCATCCTCCGCCGCTATCCTTTGGTCACCTTTGATAAAGATTCTTCCATGAATGTCTCTGAAGCAGAGCTTGTAACCTTTGGTGATCCGCTCTTCGAATCCCTTTTGGCTTGGGTAGAGCGTGATTTGGGTCTTGCATTAAAAGAAGGCGCGGTCTTCACTGATCCGGACGGACACATGGATGGCACTTTGCTTTTTTACCAGGGTGAGATCAATGATGGCCAAAACGAGATCGCTGGGACACGCCTTTTTGCTTTGTTTGCAGATAAGTATAGCGAAGAGATCAATCCGGTCAATTCTGCAATCTTGTGGGACCTGCAAGAAGGAGATTCCACTCATATTAAAAGAAATGAACCTGGGTTGAGTGTTGAAACACTTCAAGCAAAAGCACTCGTATTCCTGCTGCCCGAATTGGAAGCTTACCGCAAGACCCTGCTGACCGAACGCCAGCGCCAGGCTGCTGTCAAAGAAAAGTATGGGCTGAAATCCCTGGATAACCTGGTAGTGAAATTGGATGGCGATCTGATCAATCTCAAGATCCGCCAGGCAAACGGTGAGAATGTTGACCTGGCCATTCATAACAAGGAAGAACAAAAACGGAATTATGATCATTCATCCATGGAACTTAAAGAAAATCTTGAACGCGAGCGCAACCTGACCCTATCCACACCGCGCTTCCTCGGTGCAGTGCGTGTCCTTCCGGCTGAAGTGACCGATGAGATGGTCACTGACCCACAAGTCGAGGCGGTTGCCATGCAGGTGACGATGGATTATGAATGCAATCAGGGTCGCACACCAGAAGATGTCTCAAAGCAGAACCTTGGATTCGATGTGAGATCGATCGGGATTGAAAGCCAACGGAGATATATCGAAGTGAAAGGTCGGGCAGGCTCTGGTTCCGTGGCTCTGACACCCAACGAATGGTTCAAGGCAAAACGATTTGGGTCGGACTTCTTTTTGTATGTGGTTTTGAATACTTCCACGAACCCTGAATTGTATCGCATCCAGGATCCGGCCAGCACGATCTCCCCGGAGGAGCAAATTGAGGTTCGTTATGTGGTCAATCTCAAAACGATTCGCAATTCGGGTAAGACAATTTTTTAAGAAAAAGGACATCAAATGACAGACTCGGATCGACGTTTTATTGAAGACTCATTCCCCGTCAAAGAAGTAGGGGTGGCCTCAGCGAAAGAGAAGAACATCCGTCACGGCCATATCAGCACACTGCACATCTGGTGGGCCAGGCGTCCGCTGGCAGCCAGCCGCGCCACTGCCTACGCTGCACTGACTCCCGCACCGAAAGATGCCGAGGACTGGCAAAAAAAACGTGATTTCATCATTCAGTTATGTCAGTGGGAGAACTCAAATAACCAGGGGTTGCTTGAACGTGCCCGCCGAGAAATTCTGGATGCCAATGGGGGAGTGCCGCCTAAAGTCCTTGACCCATTTGCAGGTGGTGGTTCGTACCCACTTGAGGCATTTCGTTTAGGATGCGAAACCTACGCCAATGATTACAATCCAGTGGCAGTATTGATCGAAAAAGCCACACTGGAGTACCCGAAAAAGTTTAGTAAGCCATTTGAAGGAATGCCTGAGTGGGCAAAGAACAAGGGGGCGGGGGAAAAGAATATTGATAAAAGTAGAATAGTAAAAAATAACACAGAAACTCAAGCTTCTTTATTTTCCCAATCAACTGAATTACAAGCTACTAACCCTCTCCAAAACGCTGTTCGTTATTGGAGTAAATGGGTGCTGGACCAAGCCCAAAAGGACCTAGCTGAATTTTATCCTCCCGATTCTGAAGGTCGTATTCCAGTTGGTTACATTTGGGCACGTACTATTCCTTGCCAAAATCCTTCTTGTGGTACAGAGATTCCCCTATTCAGATCTTTCTGGTTAGCAAAAAAGGATAAGAAGAAAGTAGCATTGTTTCCAAATGTACAAAATAAGCATTTGGTTTTTGAAATTGTTGGCGATGGCTACAATAAAAAACCAGCAGATTTTGACCCTGATAATGGGACAATTTCAAGAGCTGTGGCACGATGTTTAGTATGTGGAACCATAATTGATGATAAAACAACAAGAAGATTATTTCAAGAAGGAAAAAGTGGAGAAACCCTTATAGCGATAGTCTCGATAGATAATTTAAGAAAGAAAAAAACTTATCGCATAGCAAATAATAGTGATTTTGAAATTTTCTTGAATGCAAAAAGGGCGTTAAGTGAAAAACGTCAGAAGTACATGTTTGACTGGGGTATCGATCCATTGCCTGATGAACCTACTCCTGAAGGGAAAGGTAGTGGCGCTGAAAGAGCTTTCTCAATAAAAAATTATGGTTTGAATAACTGGGGAGAACTTTTTAATTCCAGACAGAGTTTATCCCTCATAACGGTTATCAATTATATTCGGGAAGTATATAAATTGATATCGTCTGATACATCAAATCAAGAATTTTCAAAAGCTGTAGTAACGTATTTAGCTTTAATTCTAAGTCGGCATTCAAGCTACAATGCTACATTGTGTTGGTGGGAACCTCTTGGGGAGCGTAGTTTTAATGTTTTCGGACGTCAGGTATTACCTATCGTATTTGATTATTCTGAACAAAATCCATTTGGTACTCTTACTGGAAATCTATTACTTCAAACTGAAATAACAATTGATATCATTAATAATCTAAGTCAAACTCAAACTAATAATTTTGATCCACAAGTCACTCAGAACTCAGCTACACAACTTCCATATTCTGATGATTTTTTTGATGTAGTCTTGACCGATCCACCTTATTATGACAATGTGCCTTATTCTTATTTATCAGATTATTTCTATGTATGGCTGAAGAGAGCAATTGGACATATATTTCCTGAATTATTCTCAACTCCATTAACTCCAAAAGCTTCTGAAATCGTTACTTATTCAAATCGTGAAGGTGGATTAGAAGGGGGAAAACTCTTTTTTGAAACGAATCTAAAACTTGCTTTTCAAAACATATATCGGGTTCTCAAGAATAATGGAATCGCGATAATAGTTTACACTCACAAATCCACTGCAGGATGGGAAACTGTTATTAACGCCTTATTAGATTCTGGTCTAATTACTACTAGTGCTTGGCCTATAAATACAGAAATGCAATCTCGTCTTCGAGCTAGTGAGTCTGCGGCACTGGCTTCTTCAATTTATATAGTTACCCGAAAATTACCACGACAATCAACAGGTTTTTATAATGATGTACGTACCGAACTGCGCCAGCACTTGGATACCAAACTACAACGGTTATGGGAAGAGGGCATCGGCGGAGCAGATTTCTTTATCGCGGCAATTGGTTCAGCAATAGAAGTATTTGGAAAGTATGAGCAAGTCATGGATCTTGAGGGCAACATTGTACGTGCTGACCGCATGCTGGAAGAGGTTCGTACGATTGCCACCGATTACGCAGTGCGTCAGATCCTGCACAATGGTTTTGCCACGGAGATCTCCAATCTCACCCGTTTGTATGTTCTCTGGCGCTGGAATTACAGCGAAGCACTGGTTCCATTTGATGAAGCCCGTAAACTTGGCCAATCCTGCGGTATTGATATCTCTGAAGCATGGAGCAAAACAGGTGTAATCCGTAAGGAAAAGCAATTTGTCCGCATGTTGGGTCCGCAGGGACGCAAACTGGATGATCTTGATGATCCGCGTGACCTGATCGACGTGCTGCATAAAGCACTACTACTTTGGGAAAAAGGTCAGCGTGCCGAGATGATCCAGACGCTGGCAGAAAAAGGGCATGGTAAGAACGAGGCTTTCTACAGAGTCGCACAGGCAATCTCTGAGACATTACCCAACGCGAGCAAAGAAAAGAAGCTGTTGGATGGCTTCCTGGCTGGCCGCGAGCGTGTCCAGGATGAGGTGGAGAAGGCTGTGACACAAGGGAGGTTGTTTGAATGAGTCCAAAACAGTCAATTAATAAAAATACAATATGGTTTTCAATTGTTAAGTGGGTTTTAGGCGTTATATTAGCCATTATCTCTATCTGGTTGTTAGCTGGTGTTATTTTCAACTTATTAACACGTACTTATTTGATTCGATGGGCATTTGGGATAAATATTTTTCCATTTAGCACCCGCATCGGGTCATCTTTATTGCTATTAATATTAATTGCATTTACATTTATCGCTTATGGAAATAAATTCTGGGAATGGACTGAAAAGAACATTATGATAGTTTTATTTAATGACAAAATTCCCGGGAAAACGGTTAACCAGAGTAGAAGGATTAGGCAAATCCTCGGTTCGATCATTCTCATCGTATTTTTTTATGCGATTTTATTGCTAGTAACCAAGCAATTCCCCATATGGACTGGATATACTTTCAAAAGCGATTGGGCTTTGTTAGCTGTTGTGTCTGTACCGTTATTCGTATTTGGAGTTGTATTTATTTTCGAGATATTTCCAAAGATTACTGCGAAAGTAGGTGGCATCGAAATTGGTTTAGAGAAAACAATAGCTTCAAGCTTATTAGAATCTCCACTTTTACAGTATTCTGATGTCCAAGATGAACTTGAAAAGAAACGACTTCGTGATCTAAAAATAATACGGCAGGCAATAGCAAAAGGCAAAAGATTTCGGATTTTAACTGTTTCTCTTAATGATCGGATAAACTTGATTACTCTGCGTCATTATGTTTATGAATTATCTAAAATCACCCCCCTTGAATATATAGTTTTTATTGGTGATAAAAAACTTTACCTTGGTTTTCTGACAGTAACAAAATTCAAGGAACGATTTCCAAAATATAATTTAGAAATTCTATTAGATGATTATCCTATCTATCCTCAGAGCGACTTAGAAGGGCATCCATTCAATTTTTGGGAGCAAACTATTGGTTTTCATCTCGAAAATAATCGAAAACCAGACTTTAATCAGATTCGAAAAAGATTATTACTGAATCAATGGCGTCCGCATAATCAAATTCCTCAAAATGATATATTGGATGATTCGCTATTTTATATTGGTTTTGAAAATATTGAGAAATTATATCTTGATACAGGAAGTGTCTCATTCAAGGATAAGTCTAAAATTGCTTACAAAAAGATGTTAGAAAATGGGCTGCCTGGTATACCGGTTATTGACGGAAATAAAGCATATTTAGGGATTATTACAAAAGAAGCAATAACTGACAAGATTGTTTCTCAGCTATTAGAACAGGCAAAGGAAATAGAGGAATAAACGATGACCGCATTTCACACAATAGCTATCCCCCACGACGACATCCTTCAAGGTCGTTTGACCATGGATGTTTTTGCTGCCGATCTTTGGGATGTTTTCAAAGAGCGAGGCAGCGACGAATATAAAAATCCAGACTTGTTCTTTCAGAAAACCTATGAAACAGAAGGATTGAAGAATTTACTGGATGTGGTTCGATCTCGATTGATGGGCAAGGGGGGTGATCCTGTCATCCAGATCCAGACCCCCTTTGGCGGTGGTAAGACCCATGCTCTTATTGCTATGTACCATCGGGCTGCTGAGTGGGGTGCCAGGCGTGTTGTCATGGTTGGGACGGCAATGTCAGCTACAGATACGATCTGGGGTTTGCTTGAAAAACAATTAACTGGGGAACAGAAGATATTTCCAGGTTTAACTTCCCCTGGTCGCACCGATAAATTTCGTGAATTGTTGGAAGGACAGGGTCCTGTTTTGATCCTGTTGGATGAATTGCTGGAGTATGTCTCCAAAGCAGCCGGTGTCCAGGTGGCTGAGAGTACCCTGGCCACCCAAACCATAGCCTTTATGCAAGAACTGACCGAACTGGTTAGCACACTCGATCATGTTGCCCTGGTCGTTACGCTGCCATCCAGTTTGATGGAGCATTTTGATGCCCGTGCCGAGCAATTGTTCCAGCAATTACAGCGCGTATCCGGACGGGTGGAAAAGATCCATACTCCGGTTCAGGAGAATGAGATCACCCAGGTCATCCGCTGCCGGTTGTTTGCCCGCGTGGATAAAAAGGCTGCTACAAAGGAGATCTCGGCTTTTATGGATTATGCTGGACGCGAGTCTCTCTTACCGGCTGGAGTGGAACCATCGGAATATCGTCAACGCTTTGAAGCCTCTTTTCCTTTCCTGCCAGATGTGGTTGATATCCTCTACCAGCGCTGGGGAAGCTTCTCCACCTTTCAGCGCACACGAGGCGTCTTGCGCTTACTCGCTCTGGTTGTCCATACGCTGAAAGATCGCAACTTGTCCTATATCGGCCTGGCTGACTTCGATCTGGCCAACCAGGAGATCCGTCGCGAGCTACTGAAGCATATTGGTGCTGAATTTGACAGTGTCATTGCTGCTGATATCACTTCTCCCGATGCTGGCTCCCGGAAGGCAAGCATCAGTCTTGGGAAAGCATATCAGGGCTTGCGGTTGGGGGAACGTGTCACAACCGCTACATTCATGTATTCCTTTTCGGGTGGTGTTGAGCGCGGTGCGACTATTTCTGATATCAAACGCAATGCCACCACGCTCGAAAATCCATCTGCAGTTGTAGCAGAGGTTGTTGAGGATCTCAAAGGACGACTGTTTTACATTCAAAATCAAGCTGGAAAATATTTCTTCTCCAATCAAGCCAATTTAAACCGCTTATTGCTGACCAGGATGGAGAATATCCATAATGACGATATCAAGGAAGTTGAGGAATCTCTTCTACGGGGACGCATCAGAGGCGACAAATTAAAAGTTTATATCTGGCGTGAGCAGACCAGCGACATCCCGGACAACCCAGATCTCAAATTACTTCTCTTCTATGAACCAAACGAAGCGCTGATGCGTTCGATGCTCGAGGAAAAAAGCAGCACGCCGCGTGTTCACCGCAACACACTTTTCTTCCTGGTTGCCATGCCCAATGAACGTCCAGCTTTTTCCAACTTGTTACGAAAACATCTGGCATATCAGGTCCTTTCTACCGATCAAACCTTGAAACTGACCACTGAACAGCACAAAGAGATCAAAGACGGTTTGAAGAAAGTAGACGGGGATCTATCTGAAGGTATCAGGAGACTTTACAGGCAGCTTTATCTACCTGCCCGTACTGGTTGGAAAGAGATCGATCTTGGTTTGCCAACCATTGGTGATAACAAATCGCTCGACCATGAAGTATATGACCGCCTTCGAACCGATAGCGAGATCTTGGAGAAGATCGCTCCATTGGTCATCAAGGAAAAATATCTCAAAGACCGGGATTATGTTTCCACATCCCAACTCTATCAAGCCAGTCTAAAAACACCAGGAGAAGCGCGAGCCGTAAACCAAAATGCCTGGGACACCAGCATTGCCGAAGGTGTGAGAAAAGGTCTCTTTGGTCTGGGTGAACTCAAGGAAGATCAACCTGTTTGTAACTATTTTAAAGAAGAATCATCCACAAGCTTTTCCGATAATGAGATCCTGATCAAAGCGGATGTTTGTGAAGCACAGCTTGCAGCTCGGGGAGAGCAGACAGTTTTTACACCCGGCCAAACTCCAACCAGTCACCCGGCCGGGGAAACACCTACTCCGCCACTTTTTGGGACATCCGGTGGAACAACTGTAACCCCGACAACCGGAAAATACCAACAACTAAATCTCAATTTTGTTGTGCCAAAAGGAAAAGTGTCCAACCTGATGGGAGTTCTGAACTATCTGCAAAGCCGCTATAACACGCTGGAGCTTTCACTCAAAGTAGGTGACGGTCATCTTACAGAGCAGGAGTATGAAGATAAGGTCAAAGAGGCGTTCAGACAGATGGGAATTGAGATTTGAATTGTTAAATAAAAGATGCGACGGTTCCCTTTGTAGCTGGCGTCAAAACCTACGTTGTCTGGTAAAACCGTATTACGAAATCGAAGATTAAGTGGTTAGAAAGAGAATATGTATTATTGTCCTTCGAAGGCTAATATTTCTTACCTTGTTTAAAAAGCCTGGTTGGGATGATCGTTGTATCAATGTTACAGACCATTATGAACCTAAATAACAGATTCTTATTATTCAAAATATAGTGAGGTTATTCTATGCCGTGGGATGCGGATTATTACCCTGTCGTTCCAATCGTCTATCCGATTTTTGTCGGAAAATCAAAGGATACCGGTCGCACCCAACCATTAGAAATGCGATGCGAAACCAATAATGGACCTGCTGATTATATTGTCAAACTCTGGGGAAGTGTTGAAGTAGGTTTGGATTGCCACAGCCTCGTACGAGAAATATATGGTTCTCTTCTTGCTAATTTTTTCGGACTACAAACTCCTGAAATCGCAATTGTGAATATCGAGCCTGACTTTCCGACGAGTCAACCGAATCCGCAAATAAAATCCCGCCTAAACCAAAGTTTGGGAATGAATTTTGGAAGTAAGTTATTAACTGGCGTTGCCATTTTTAACAATCCAGTACCGTCTAATAGGAAATCAGATGCAGCCAAAGTATTTTGCTTCGATATGCTGATTGTGAATGTGGATCGATGCACTAGAAAACCGAATATATTTCATACAGCTGATGGTTTTATTCTTTTCGATCATGAGCAAGCTTTTCCCTTCTCAAGACCAGCGACTATTGTTGGTGGGTGTCCTAATCCGTGGGATTTTATCAGAGAGGGCTGGCATCGTAATCATATCTTTTATTCTAGCCTCAAGGGGGATGATTGCTCACTCGCGATCGAAGAATTTGTTATGATATTGGATGCGCTAAATGGTGACATATTTGCTAAAATAGAAGAACTAATCCCTGAAGAGTGGTGCACCCCCGACTTACAGGTATTGAGTGATTATCTTTTAAAAGCTCGAGATAATGCAAAGTTGTTCAAACGAAGTTTGCAGGAGATACTAGCATGATGACAAAAACACCTTTTCAATTTACGGTTTTGCGCTATATCCACGATTCATTCACTGGTGAATTTCTCAATGTTGGATTAGTTCTATATTCTCAAACTCCGGCATTATTCAGGGCGAAATTCCTGCAAAAGTATGGCCGGATTACTGGCGCTTTTCCTGAAGCAAATGGAGAATTCTATCGGAGTTATATCAGTCATTTGCAAACCAAAGTTGACCTAATGGCCGAAAAGGTTAACAGTCAACAAATCCCCCTCGAACAATGGTTACCTAACCGAATCGAAGAATTACTTGTACAAATTCTACCTATAGACGATTCCGCGATCCAATTTGGTCCAACACAAGGTGGAATGGCGAGTGATTTGGAAGAAACCTTTGAAGATCTTTATTTACGCTTGGTTGAGGCTCATATAGCTCATGAAGATGTCCTATCCAGAAACGAAGCAGAAATTTGGAGCGTTTTTTACAAGCCACTAAAAGAACATAACATTATTCATCAACTCAAGCAAGCCACAATTCAAACAAGGATAGATGAAGTAACTTTTGACCATGCTTGGAAAAACGGTCGTTGGAAAGCTTTACAGCCACTCTCGTTTGACTTATCTAAAGCAGGGACAATCCGCAATAAAGCTCATCAGTATTTTGGGACAAACGTTATTCTTGAGGATAACGATGAAATTAGTAAGCTTTACTACTTATTGGGAAAACCTCGACGAGATGATATTTCCCTTAAAAGAGCATACGACAAAGCCAAGGATTTGTTAGGCAAGGGAGAGCATGCAAGAAAAATTGAGATCATTGAAGAGGATGGAGCAAAAGATTTTGCTAAATATATAAGTCCACAAATCGAAGCAGATACAGCACATGAAGAATAAATGAAATAGTCAGGTTAGAATTAAAACATACTTGATCAAATATATTTTACCGGTTGGATAATTTAATATAATATAAAGGGCTGTCCAAAATTTCAATTTATGATGGACAGCCTTTTACATTATATTCGAAATCCCATCTGACCTTCATCTGCAAACAAGGTCTGTAAATAGAAGAGTTTTGCTCGATTCAAAAGATTGAATCTATTCCTAGTGAAAAAGCTGCAGCCTCGTTGTGCCAGTCTCAGACACGCAGGGGTACCATTCCCCTGCGTGTCTTTTCCTTTAGAATTCGTCAAATGTATCGGCAGAGGCACCTGCATCTGTCCAATAAGCCTCATCGTCCCCTATTCGCGTGGCATTTTCAAACTGCTCGGTGAGCGGACCTTCATCCTCTTCCTCGTTTGTCGATGAATAGAAAGCGAGAAAGGTGGGATGCTCCGTGGTCAGGGTGTGAATGGAACTGCGCCAGAGAAGGACATCTTCGTTTTGAAGAACCTTCTGGACGCTTTGGGCCAGGTCGATCAGAAAATCCTCACTGAAGCGATCCGGGCATAGTCCGTGATCGGCCAGGGTTTGGGCGATCTGTTCAGCGACCTGTCCCCAGGTGATTGAGAAAACCGCTTTTTCCATCGTAAACCCGGCCTGCGCCAGGATCTTGGAAACTTCGAAACCTGTTTCCATGGTTTCCAAATGTTTGAGTGTCGGTAATGGATCCATTATTATCTCCTTGTAAATTACGAAAATCCCAGACCTCTTTCCTTTAAGGAAACCCAGCGTGACAAACCAATGACCAGGTGATCCAAGACGCTAATGTCTAAGAGCTTGCCAGCCTGGACAATGGCCCGGGTGACATTGACGTCATCCGGACTGGGTGTCGGATCGGTGGAAGGGTGATTGTGAGCGACCAGGATGGCAGCGGCATTGCGCTGCAAGGCTGGTTTGAACAGCTCGCCCACCCGTACCATCGAAGAATTCAACGATCCGTGATAAACCTCGATGACATCCAATAAACGATTGCGAGTATCAAGCGGCATGACCACCATGTATTCCTGCTCGCGATGGGCAAGCATGGGCATCAGGATCTGAGCTGCATCTCCCGGCGATTCGATCGTCGGGCGTTCATCTTCCGGTTGCAGGAGCTTGCGCCCCAGTGCCAGGGCGGCCTTGAGACGCAGGGCTGTCAGGTTACTGACTCCCTTCACCCTGGCGATTTCATTGACGTGGCCCTGGGCGATCTTCTGGATCGTGCCAAACTGAGCCAGCAGCAGGTCAGCAGATTCAATTTGATTGGACCCACCGATGATGACCGCCAACAGTTCAGCCAGGCTGCAGGCATCTGAGTCTTGACCCACCCGGAAAGCCGGCTGCTCACGAATGGGCAGATGCTTGAGGCGGGGTAAGCTGTAAGGTTGGAAGTGTGTGTTTTCTATGAGATACGGTTGATGTGTGGTATTCATGTCTGTCTCCTGTAAAATGAAAAGGGGACAGACATCCTGGAGGGAAGCTGTCCCCTCCTTGAGGGTCTTGTGATTTAAGCGTTCGGGTCGTAACCTGTTTCCAGACAATACTTGCGCATTTTGGCTTCGCATTCCTCCCAGGTCAGGACCTCATCCCGCCGTACGCCGGGATATCCGGGAGCGGGTGGGAACAACCAGGGATTTTCTGCGAGATTTTTCTTTATGCGCTCTGCTTTTGCTTGCAGGAAGTGGCCTAAACCACCATCCTGGCAGCGCCAGCCCAACTCCCGGGTGTATTTGCCATCCCAGCTTCGATCCCGGAAGGTTTTACTTCCGCAGATCGGACAAGGGGGCATTCCCACTGGGGCACGCTGGCCACCTTTGCGCAGATAATCCGCAACTGCCTGGATCGATCGGCAGTGCCTGTCGCCGCAGGAACATTTCTTGTCCTTGTCGACGATATGTTCGGTATTGGATTCGTAAATCAACCGGACACGATATCCAGATTGATGCACGCTAACGACATCCAGGGTTCTGGGACAGTCGCTTGCCATGTCTCCTCCTTTCGTTTTCTTTGTGGGGTGAGGTTATCCACCTCCTGAATGATCTCAACCGCGATGCCCCGCACCCGCTCCAGGCTGGCCAGGATGTCTTTCCCGGAAGCCTGCCATAAAGCCAGATAGTTCGGGGTGCTGGCTGATTTCAAGCCAAAGTGGTGACAGACGACATAAGCGGCTGCATCGGCTTCGACTTCGCGTTGTTGTGCAGTGCTCAGACTGTGAATTTCAGGTTTGCTATGCTCGAACAACTCATGGGCCAGTTCGTGCACCAGCGTGCGTGTGCCGGTCGTGTGCAGCAGGCGGATTTTGCCACCGCTGCTGACTCCCTCAGGCCCTCCCAGGTCATCGTTTCTTTCGACCTGGATGCCTTTCTTTTTCGCAAAAGCCAGCAGGGCATCTTCCAGGGAAGGGTCCTTTTCCTGGTCACGCCATTCTGGACATTCCGGTAAGGGCTCTCCCTCGGTCTGGGCTACATCAAAAACATGCACCACTCGGAAGGTAAGGTTGGAATGTGCGCTTTCAGGTTCTTCACAGCTGGAAACCAAGGGTGCCGATTGCAGAACTGGGTCTTCCTCTGCCAATGTTTTGGCTTGATTCTTGGGTCGGTACAGGCAGGGTGCCAGGATGGCGATGCCATTTTCCCCCCGCTTGACCTGGCGTTTGAACTTCTGTTTCCAGGTCAGATAACCGGCCACCTGCGTGGCCTGAGGGGATTGGATCCAGATCAGCAATTGGTTATGCCAGCTGTAATGATGAAATTTGCTGAGCATTTCCAGATAGAGCTGGAGTGTCTGTGAGATGCGTGCCTGGTCGGTTTCTTGCGCCAGGTCTTCTATGGCAACTGTGATGGAGCGGGTCAGGGCTTTTGCGTCCATCAACCCACCTCCACGGCTTCCATATCCACTTGCAAAACATAAGTTTCCAGCAGTTCTTCTCCTGTGTCGTTCACAATATGGATGTCGCGTAATTGTGAGACCAGGACAATTGCATTACAGTTCTGGGTTGGGCCTCCGTGACTGAAGCGAGTAAACGGTCTCAGACCATTCATGGCTTGTACCCGGACTGTTCCCGAGTGGGGTCCCTTTCCCAGTATTTCTACCGGGATGACCGCCTCGCCATAGCAAGTGCCTACTGTGATTTCGGCTATTAGCATGTGTTCCTCCTGTGTTTTCCTAAATAGAAGAGAAAAGGACATGCCCGAATTGGCATGTCCTTCGTTGTGAATCTCCTGTAAGCAACAAAAATACTAGAATGGGATGTCGTCCCCTTCTGAAATTGTGACCGGTTGAGCATGGGCAGGATTTTCCTGCCCGTCCTGGTCTTCCCGGCCGGAAAGGAAACGTACGGTCGAAGCAGTTACCTCATACGAGGCACCCACCTTTCCATTGCTTTCCCAAATGTGCGGTCCACCGGTTTCGGGATCCGGACTCAAGCGTCCTTCGACCAGCACCTTGCTGCCTTTATGCAGGAATTCGTTGCAGGCCTCAGCCTGTTTTCCCCACACGGTGATTCGAAACCAGCAGGTCTCCTTGACCGGTTGGCCACTCGGGCCGTTGTAACGGCGATTGGTGGCGACCGACAGGGTGGTAACCGGCTGTCCACCGGGAGTGAAACGCATTTCCGGATCTTTGCCTAAATTTCCGATGAGGATGGTAGTCTGGTACATTCTGATTCTCCTTGTATAGTGATTTTGGATTTGGATTAACCGGCAACGGTTGCCGGTTCAGTGACATTTTTTTGGGCTGTCAGCCAGTTGCGTAGTTCTTCTTTTGAGGCAGGTGCTGTTCCTGTCCTGGCCTTGAATTGGTCAAAGGCTTCTTGTTCGGAAAGATTCCCATTCACGCTGATCCCGTCCCCGTATTTGCGAGAGACGGAAGCAGTTACGGCTTTGGGTGTAGTCTGACTTCTGGTAGATGAAGCTGAGCCAGATGTCTTGCTCTGTCCTACACCTGCGCTTTGAGCGATCTCCTTGTCATACAATGAAAGACCAAATTGATCGCCAAGCTGGCGGAAGCAGCGTTTCAAGCAGTCCGTTACCGAACCAGCCAGAGCCATGTCGAGCGCTTCCGGGGTGTCGCCAGTGAAGATGCAACGCCCCAGGTCAGCATGGCTGACCATTTTTCCATCGAGTTCTACAGTCACCTTGCCGGTGACATAGACAATCCCGACCTCTTCGGTCTGAACATTGCCATCTGCATCCAACGAGGCAACCTTACGTTTTTCTTGCTGGTTCCAGATCAAGATCTTCTTTTGCCAGCGCACGATGACAGGTTCGCCGACCAGGTCAAATGACCATCCAAAACGGAAAATACCGTTGGCACGATCAATGATCTCAAAACCTTCTAGATAAGGGACAGATGCCTTGCCTGGCGCTTGCCGGCGTTTCACACGCGACATGTCCAGAGGCTGACGCAGTTCCCAGAGAATTTGATCTCCTGGTGGAATTTGGTTCTGATTCCCTTCTTGCGAGGGCGGCTTTTCTTCCATGTGTTTCTCCTTTTCTGATATAGGTTGATTTTGTACCGCTTCTAAGAGGCGGACACCTTCAATATGTTTGCACAGCACCTGCGGACCGCGTTGTTGGAAGTCAAGACAGGTGCAACACCAGTCACTGCCATTAGAATCTTCCTGGTCCGGTTTCAATGCGACAACATAGGGCAACTTATCCCCATTTTTTACCGTCCATTGCCCGGGGTTGATCCGGGTGACCTGGAATTTCCCTGCCAGGATGGCAGCGCGGGCGCGCTCTGTTCGCTCTGTGTGAGCTTGATCTTCATCTTGTGTTACATGCATGCTCCTCCTTGTGGAATCGTCCAACGTTAAATTGAGAATAGGGATTGAAAGACTTACTCCGGAAATAATCCCAGAGTAACCAACGTTATTTACTACCCATAAACGTTCACAGGGCAGAAAACGCCAGAGCAGAAGTCTGTTGCTTCTGCGCTTGCATTCGCTGCGCTGTTTAAATGAGGCTGCATGGGTGGATAGAACCATTTCGATCCACCCACGCAACACGTATCCCTTTAATTCAAATACCCACTCGGTATATATTTAAAGGGGTTGTTTTTCTCCTTGAAATATGAACCAGTCTGCTTCTCAGCTCGCCAAGACGCCTCCTGGGAGGGAAAGGTTGTTTGTTAAAGTGCAGTCTAACCATCCGGCAACTACCGGAAAACAAAAAGGAGGATCACTCACTCCCAAACCAAACGAGAGCTTAACGACGGCAGGTCTCTGAATCTGCTTGCTAACCGGAAGCGATTCGAGCGCCATCTTGTGATCCTCCATGTGAGCCTGAAGCGGGTTATCCCGACCTTCAGGTCCGAACTCATCTGCTATTTTTTTACGGGTTACATGTTCCTGATCCAGGAAAGATCCTGGAATGACACACACTAACTCGTATAAAGGGTACAGACGAGCTACTCTTCAGATAATTCCATTTCGCCGGCAGAGGCGTCCTTCTCTTCAGGTATATCTTCCATTTCTGCATCTTTTGAAGCTGCCAGCCTGCTCTTCGTTCTTGTTTTTTTCACGTTCTGAGAAGCTGCCTCCAGGGGAACTATTCGTACAGCTATTACCTCAACCAGGTTACGATCGATCAGGATCTGGTTTGGCTTGAGATCACAATCTTTGATATCTATGGCTAGCTCTGAACAATTCCTGGACTTCCGGGCTTTGTTGATAATTTCTTCCAGGCTTTCCCGGTAATCCCGGGACTGGAAGAAGCCATGCACCCGTAGGTGCATGCCGCGCCGGATCTGGATCAAACCATTGGCGCCACCGTTTTTCCGGATGTTGATGTAATCACCGGCATCACGCTCCAGGTCCAATTTCTTGGCAGGCAGGTCACTGTCGCGATAGATCACGATCCGGAAGAACAGGTCATCCATGTATTTCCACGAATCGCGCACCACGATCCCTTCCAAAGTTACTTCGTTATTCAAAAGAACCTCCTTGTGTCTGAATCCCTACAAAAATATAGGAAATAAATATAAATGGCCGAACACACAATGCATCCCAGTGGGTAGTGTCCGGCCAACGATTGAAAAAAATATTCAGTTGTCAGTATCAGTATAGCAATTTGAAGGGTCTTATCCTAGATGGACAATATTCCATCCAGATAGGGTTTCCTTCTCTTGAAATTTCGCTGGGGTCAATGCGTAATAGCGCGTAGTTTTGCGATCCCGGTTTGAGTGACCAGCACCCTGGGCATCACTGAGGGAAACAATATTGTCAGATCGGCTGAGACATCGACATACACCGTGTTTTCACCGGCGCTGACCTGGATGCTCGTCACAAAAGCATGCACTCCTTTTGCGGAAAGACCAGCTGTGTTCAAGCTCACATAGGATTGAGCATTGCTCCAGGTTCTTGAAGTAGGCACCAGGTTGCCGGTATCCTGAAAGATTTTCGGGTCGATCTCAGCTGAAGCAGCAACTGCGGCTGAATCAGCAGCTTTTTGGACTTCGGCGATGGCATAGAAATAGCGGCCCAGCTCGATGGCCAATGCCAGAATCGGTACCATCACCACGCCGATGAAGATCGCCCAGAAGGTCATTGAATAACCGCGCCGATCCCGCCACAGCCTCACCAGCCCTCCTGCCGGAAAGTAGCATCCGCTCTGACTGTGAATGTCTGCCCGGGCAGACCGGGAAACAGGCTGGTCAAGGGTGCCATGAAATTTGGGACACTGCCGCTGACCTGGATCTTGAGAATACTGCCGGCACTACCACCCGCAGAAAGGACACTGACCGAAGAATTTTCCAATATTCCGGCCTGGGCGATGGCGGATTTGGCTTCACTGATTGCATAGCAGGCCGGGCATTGCTGGGCCACGCTGCCCATGCGGGCGCCATGCCGGGCTGCTGCCTGCACCGCCTGCTGGGCATATACCAGCATCCCCAGGTTCACAATGGCCAGCATGACCAGGATGGCGATGGGTGTGGTGATGGCAGCTTCCAGCATTTCCATGCCGGAGTTATCTTTGAGAAATTTCATAGGTCTCCTTTGAATGGTTGTGGTTTTGCCTGAACCTTTGTATTCAGCAAAAAGGATTCATTAGATCCTACCGGCGATATCGGTCACAATGGAAGCAATGTTCTGCCCCAGCAACCGATAAGCACCATAGCTGACCAAAACCACCACGGCGATGATCAAGGCCACCTCGGTCGACTCGATACCCCGGTTATCTTTTAGAAAACGCATTGCAATCACCTCCTTTCCGTTTTAGGGTTATGAATAGAGAACAAACAACAAAGTTCCACAAAAAATGGACGCAACAAATGGGATCTCCTTCTTTTTCTGGAAGGATGCAATCACGCCCTGGATTCCACCAGCAATGGAGATGGGAATAAGAACAGCAGGATTTCCAAGGACAAGGACTGCGGCGATCATCAGCTTTACATCTGCGCCTCCCAGAATGCTAAATTCCCATAACACCCAGACGCTAAGAATGGTCGCACAGATTACTACGCCACCAGGCTGAACAAAAAAAGCGATCACGGATGATGTCATTGCAATTACCAGGCGTTTTCCCCTTGGGTTAATATCCGACACAAGGGTCAGGATGACTGTCAATAGCACCGGAACCCATAGGCCATTTAATATGGCATAAAATCCGCCACCGACCAGTCCAGCGACAGTTAAGGACATGGGGACTTCATGTTTCCGTAGATCGTATAGCATCGACATAAAAAGCAGGGCGAGTAAAGCGATCCTGGCGATCATATAGCAGTTCTTCTCCTGGTTATGAAAGGAACCTAAAATAAATTAAAGCCGGACAGATCCTGCTCCCAGAAGGTTCTGTCCGGCCAACGATTAATATTGCTTATCTATCTCTAATTATAACGATTCGTAGGGCTTATCCTAGGGGGGGCACTATGAAGTAAACCAAAATAAAGTCCAAACCCTTGGCGGGTGGTTTATTATCTGTCCCTCGCCAACAAACGACTCCAAGGGATGAATAATTTAAGATATTTCGGAAAAATTCCTTGATAAAGTGACTCACAGCACATAATAAAAGAACGTGCGATGGCCTTTCAAACCGAGAGCAGAATTTTCATAAACCCATACTCTAGGATTCAATTCCCCCGGACAAAGCCATAAAGCATGGTTTACCAAGTTTTTTAATCTACATTTGCTCACCTGATTTTCGAGTTTGCCAACAATACCTTTGGTAAAATCCTGTAAAAAAATCAATGACTATTGACAATGGTTATAATCCACATTATTATTACAGTAATTATACAAGCCTACTAGAATTTTTAATAAGAGTTGTTGCTTTTGATTTCAACATAATATCCTTTTACTCATTTTAAGTTTTGTTATGATGATTTTCTTTGAACCAGTCCAATAAGTAGATCCTCGGAGGGATCCTTATGACAACTCTGGCGGAAATGTCCTTTAAAGATCTCCAGGCAGGAATGATGTTCAGACATCAGGAACACGGAGTGCAAATTATCCTGGATCTAGGGCGCAATAATTTTGGCCCGATCATTAAATTCCACGATTGCGAAATTTTTAGTGGCAAGTTACCGGAAATCAAAGAGGATGAGGTGGATATATTTGAAACCCTTGCAAAAACCACGTATCCATCCGGAGCGGATAATTGGGAATACCAGGGCATTGTCAACGTTGAGCAGGTTTCCAATCATGGTTGGTTGTGGTTTGAGGTTGCCTGCCCTCATTGCAGTGCCATCCATCGTTTGATCGCTTCAGAAGCCCCCACCATCCAACGACAGTGCCTGGTTTGTGGCATGGTTTATACCAGGCCTTTTCTTTTTTCTTCCACCTGATTTAATCATGAGGAGCCCTCAACCTGAACCCGATTCCGATTCCCCTTCCCCTTCTTACCAAACCCCCAAAAAGTAATACCATTAAAGACCATTCATTTACCGGGAAGCATACTTTTAATAGTGAAATATATCCAGCCCGGAAATAATAGCCAAAGGAGACATATCTATGACACAGGAAGCACTCAAGCCATATTTACGATTTCTTTCTGATGAAGCCATGCATAAGATCCATGATCAATCATTGGAGATCCTGGAAAAAGTTGGAATGAGCATAAACCACCGCCAGGCACTCGAAACGCTGCAGCAGGCTGGTGCAGTCCTCGATAAAGAAAGCGGTCGCGTACGTTTTCCGAAGATACTGGTGGAAGAATGTCTCAAGCTCGTTCCCAGCCGAATCGTGTATGGTGCCCGTGTTCCAGAACATGACCTGGTTGCTGAGGTCGGCGGTCCATTCCATACCCGTACATTGACTGGTGGTGAAGGCTATATTGACCTGGAAACCCGCCAGTGGCGCAAGGTGCTCACCAGCGACCTGGTTGAGTGGATAACCCTCGCGGATGGTTTGGAGAACGTGGATTATGTGGCTTCCATTTATCCCGATGATATGAACATGGACACCCGGGATGTCCATATTCTGCGCTTGCTCCTGGAACATAGTGTTAAACATGTAGAAGTGCAACCATATACCGGCAAGGGTGTCGGCTATATGGTTGAAATGATCAAGGCTGTTCAAGGCAGCGAGGAGGATGTCAGACAACGTCCCTTACTCAGCGTGTTGACATCCGCACTGGCGCCTTTAAAATTCCTGCCTTATGCTCTGGATATTCTCTTTACAGTTGGCCCTCTACATGTTCCCATCGAATTAAACACCATGCCCATCACTGGGGCTACCTGCCCGGTTACCCTTGCGGGAGCGATACTCCAAGCCAATGTTGAGATCCTTGCAGGTATTTGTATCGCACAAAGTGCTTTTCCGGGTATGCCTTTGATGTATGCGCCTCGCAACCTGATTCTGGATTCGTGGACAGGACTTTCCTTACAAGGTCGGATGGAAGCAGCCATGATGGCAGCCTGCCAGGCTCAGCTTGCTGCCGAACTTTACCACATGCCGCCCAATATGTTTGGAGCTGTGGCTGATTCTATGATTCCCGATACCCAATCTGCCACAGAGCGAGCTTTCAATATGTTACTTCCCGCATTAAGTGGTGCTAATGTCCTGGCCGGTTTGGGGCATCTTGAGCATTGCTACACCTATGATCCGGTTCTTTTGGTCATGGATAATGACATTGTCGGTATGATCCGCCGGCTTATGCGCGGCGTAGAGGTGACTGATGATACATTGGGTATGGAAGCCATCATGCGAGTGGCGACAGAAGGAAATTACCTGATCGATCCCCATACACTCAAGTATTATAAGACGGAATACTTTGTACCTAAAACCATCAACCGCTTTGTGCGTGGAGTATGGGAGAGCAAAGGCATGAAAGACGCCAATGAAATGGCTCGTGAACGCGCCCGTAAAATCCTGACCGAGCATCGTGCAGCACCACTGGATCCAAAACTGGCAGCAGAGTTGGACCGCATTGTCCTGGCAGCCGATCAAGCAGCTGCAGAAGGTAAACTGTCCCATGCCTGGGGTGGAGCCAGCGGACCGGATGAATATGGTTCTTATGGCGCTCTCGTAGATGCGGTTGCCAGTGGTGGCAAGAAAAAATAAGGAGATAATCTCATGGATGCCATGGAAACGATCAAACAAGCGATAATCAGCGGCGATTGGGAAGCAACCCGCGATGCAGCACAAGCTGCTCTGGATGAAGGTCTTAAAGCTCACTATATTATGAATGCCATGGTGGCCGGGATGGATATTGTCGGCGCTGAATGGCAAGTGGGTAATATGTATATTCCCGAAGTTATGTTGGCTGCCCGGGCGCTGCATGCGGGTTTGGCTATCATTCGACCTTTTCTAACCGATGCAGAAATTAAAATGCGTGGTACGGTTATCATTGGTACCGTACAGGGAGACCTGCACGACATCGGTAAGAGCCTTGTTGCAATGATGCTCGAAGGAGCCAGCTTCGAAGTACACGACCTCGGGGTCGATGTTTCTCCAGAGGCATTTGTTGCTGCTGTAAAAGAATATAAACCTGATATCATTGGAATGAGTGCTCTCTTGACAACCACACTTCCATATATGCGCGATGTTCTCCGTTCTCTTGAAGAGGCCGGGTTACGTGAATCGGTGGCCGTATTATTGGGTGGAGCACCGGTCACGCAAAAATTTGCCGATTCCATCGGTGCGGACGGTTATGCGCCTGATGGAGCAACAGCTGTTTTAAAAGCTCGCGAATTGGTGGATGCCATGTCAGCGAAACACCGGGAGCTGCTTTCTCAAAGCTAACAGGAACGATCAATAATTTTACGATCATATGGTTGTAAGCCTATTGATTTTCCATCTTCCGGTAATCCATCCGTATGACATACCCTTGCGAAGGTTCAAATCTGATATTCTCGCAAGGGTAAATTTCTTACAACCGGAATTAATAAAAGGAAAAACCTCAAGTTGAATTTAGTGATCGGGATCGATACTGGCGGAACATATACTGATGCTGTGTTGATAGACTCAACCAGTGGATCAGTTCAGCGGAAAGCCAAGGCTGTTACAACACCGCATGACTTGTCCATCGGAATCGCCAATTCCATCAACAGCCTGGGGGACCTGGATTTTCAAAACGTTAGGATGGTATCCATTTCCACAACCCTGGCTACGAATTCCATTGTTGAAGGGCATGGTGGACGAGTGGCACTCCTCCTGATCGGCTACGACAAAGAAATAATGCAGCAAAGCGGTCTGGCGGATCGGCTACCTGTTGAAGGTATTTGCTATATTAATGGCGGTCATAATGTCAAAGGAGATGAAGTCTGTCCCTTGGATACTGAGAGTGCCTTCCGGGCTATTCAACAATACAAAAATTGGGTGGATGCATTCGCAGTATCAGGTTATTTTAGTGTCATGAATCCGGATCATGAACTTCAGCTTCGAAAGATGATTCAGGAACAAACATCAGCGCCGGTGGTTTGCGGTCACGAGTTGACCAGCCGGCTAAATGCCTTGAAACGGGTATCCACAGTTGTGCTCAACGCCCGGTTGTTGCCGCTCATTCAACACTTAATAGACTCGGTGAAGAGAGTCCTAGAGATGAAAGGGTGCACCGCACCTCTCATGGTGGTGAAAGGGGATGGTACCTTGATCGGCGAAGGGATCGCAAGGCAACGCCCGGTGGAGACGATCTTATCCGGTCCAGCTGCAAGCGCAATCGGGGCTGAATACTTGTCCGGCCAATCGAATGCGATCGTTGTCGACATGGGTGGCACTACTACTGATATCGCCGTCCTGGAAGACGGTCGACCCTGGAACAACCCGGCTGGTGCAACTGTGGGTGGCTGGCAAACATGCGTTCAGGCAGCCGACCTGCGAACCATTGGGGTCGGAGGCGATAGTCATATAGGTTTGGACAAGAATGGCAGTTTATCCATTGGTCCACTTCGTGCAATTCCTTTATCTCGATTGGGATCTGATTGGCCAGAAATCGTCTTGGAATTAAAAAGTAACATTCACCTTGCAGAGGATAAGAAATTACCCCTGCGAACAGACTTCCTGACCATCGTAAAACCAAATGGTGATGGATCTCTCAGCCAAGCCGATCTAAAATTAATGGACGCCCTACGCCAGGGACCAATGTCGGTAGCGAATTTAGGCCGAAGTATTGATGATTATGCCGCAGTTACAGAACGATTGGAAATGATGGAGATTGTGAGGTGGGCTGGCCTAACTCCAACTGACATATTATGGTCAGAATGCAACCAGGTCGGTGGAAATGAGGAAGCCGCCTGTGTCGGTACAGAAGTGGTTGCCCGGCAATTGAATATGTCGGTGGAGATTCTTTGCCAACAAATGCTGGATAGCGTCGTCGCCATGATTACAAAAGAGATACTCGATAAATTAGTGAATGACAAGACCGGTCATCATTTAAATCCAGCACCTCTTGCATGGAGCACCTTACTGGATTGTTTATTGGGTTATGAAACGATACCATCCCTTGGCGGGTATGTGCAATTGCAAAAACCCATCGTCGCCATCGGGGCACCTGTTGCCAATTTTATGCCCGCGGTTGCAGAAAAACTGCATACCCGCTGTATCATTCCCCCCCATGCAGAAGTTGGTAATGCGGTAGGGGCAGCTGTCGCAAGTATTACCTTCTCTTTGGAAATTCTGGTTCAACCATATGTTCAGGGAAGTGGTACGTTGACATACCTGGTTCATTCTCCCAGGGGTCGTGAAATCGTGCAGACATTGGAAGAGGCAGTGGAATTGGCAGAATCAACTGCCACGGAACTGGTCACCCTGGCTGCACGTGAGTCTGGCGCGGATATGATTACTGTTGAACTTGATCGCCAAATCATATCTTTGGGTTCCTTATCCGAAGTAACAATAAGGGCCTGTGCGTCGGATCGACAATTTAAGAAAAGGCTTGCGTAACAATTATGTTTATGCTAATATATTTACTATAATGATGTAAGAGTACTAGAACAATTTCGGGCGACGGATCTAATTTCCTCTGAGTATTTCCCTTGGGAGGCCAAGTGTCTGTTACGTTTCGAAATACAATTGGGGAAACAGCCAGGCTTCTCGGTGTAAGCACAGCCACTTTGCGCCTTTGGGAGAAGGAGAGGCTCATTCAGCCTCAACGCACCCAGGCTGGACATCGCTTGTTCAGCCACGAAGATGTAATTCACCTGCGCCGCCTGCAATACTTGCGCAACATTCAAGGCCTCAATTTTGCCGCAATCCGCCTTGAGTTAAAACAACAATCCCTTTCTCAACCTGATCATCCTCTCCCGGCCTCTGCGAGAAATGAACTTGAACTCGGCCGAAAGTTACGTTTTTATCGTATCCACCAAAAGCTCACTCTCAAACAAGTCCATAAAAAAACAGGTCTCTCTGTTTCATTTATTAGCGCGGTCGAACGCGGAGCAACGGGTATTTCCTTGGCTTCACTTTTGAAGCTAGTTCTTGCTTACAAGATTCGACTTGCGGACCTTTATGGGGAGAAAGAAGCAGGGAATAATAAATTAGTTCGAGTGGCAGATCGGCAGGTTTTTGAGCAAAATCATCTGGGTATTCGCATCGAACAGTTGACACAAGGCCCGGCTTTGATGGAAGCTCAACGCTTTGTTCTTGAGCCGGGAGCAAGTAGTGAAGGGTCATATTCGCATGATGGCGAAGAATTGATCTTTGTCCTGGAGGGTTGTGTCGACTTTTACCTGGACGAGAGTGAACACTATCATATGGATGTCGGGGATTGCCTCTATTTTTCAAGTCTTCAATCTCATCGGTGGCAAAACTGCAGTTCAACCCGATCTTCCCTACTTTGGGTTGATGCCTCAACCCTCTCCATATAAAAAAACGAGAATTATTTCTGTTATCGATTTCTCCAAGAAAATCAAGGAAGGAGGTAATATCTGAAATCTCGTCGAAGTTAACAACCACATCGTCATAACCAAAGTTTCATGTTTTGCCAAAAAAGGAGATATTAATGAAGAAGAGATTGTACCAATTTACCCTCTTAATGGTGGCAGTGCTTCTCATGAGCGCTTGCGGCCCGGCAGGAACCGAGACATCTGTTCCCACCGAACCCGCTACCACTGACGCGCCTGTTGTTACGGAAGCTCCAACAGAGGCTGCACCCCTGGTATTAAAGATTGCCATGGCAGCAGCGGTTACAACATGGGATCCGGTCAAGTCGTTCTCGACAGAAGTGGCTTACCTGGACAATATGTATGAAACATTGCTGCTGATCAATCCCCCTGGTTCAGCTGAGGAATTTACACCCGTGTTAGCAACAAGTTGGGAATCAAATGCAGATGGAACCGAGTGGACATTCCACCTGCGCCCTGACGTGGTATTCCATGACGGCGAGGCATTCACTGCCGAGGCTGTAAAGATGTCCATCGAAGCGATTGCAGATCATGGTGGTGCGGCTTTCATCTGGTGGATGCTGGATCACGTCGAAGTTGTTGATGACCTGACTGCCAAATTCGTCCTGACTTCATCAGCTCCCATCGACTGGATCGCATCCTCCGCGGATGGCTCCAGAATCATCAGTACAAAGGCACTTACAGCTGCCACAGCGGATCCTAATTATTTTGAGGCACCTGTGGACGCCGGAACTGGGGCATACGTGCTCGAATCATACAAGGCTGACCAGGAAATTGTATTCGACCGCTTCGATGACTACTGGGGTGGCTGGAAACCAGGCCAATTTGATAAAGTCTTTGTCCAACTGGTGACAGAGGGAATCACTCAACAACAATTATTTGATTCAGGTCAGGTGGATCTGGTCACAAGTATCCCGAGGGAGAATTATTTACCTTACAAGGACAACCCCAACTACACATATCATGTTGAGCCATCCTTTTTCAATTACCTGGTCTTTTTCAACACTCTTCGCCCCCCACTGGATAATGTCCTTGTGCGCCAGGCACTCTCTTACGCCATACCTTATCAGGACATTATTGATATTGCTGTGAAGGGTCTGGGTACACAGAGCCGGGGTCCGGTTCCACAAGGGGTTTGGCCTTCGTCCCCGGATGTGAAACAATATACATACGACATTGCAAAAGCACAGGAATTGCTGACTCAAGCAGGCCATCCAGGTGGTGGTTTCACCCTAAATATGTGGTATGTCTCCAATAATGATACTATTGTCGCGCTGGTTCCATTGCTCAAGGATTCCTTTGCCCAAATTGGGGTTGAGGTCAACCTCGTGCCGATGCTTTGGGCTCCCTTGTGGGAACAGGCCAAAGCCGACCCGGCCAACGCCTATGATATAAATCCAAATATGTATTGGCCAACCTACAGCGATGCAGGCTCAGACAACTTGTGGTCACTCTTCTACTGGACTGAATCGCCTTTCTTCAACCTGTCCTTTTGGAAGAATGATGCCTATAATGCTTTGATCGATGAAGCCATTACTAAAACAGTGATCGATCCTGTTACCGCACAGGCAAAATATATAGAGGCAATGAACATGCTTGTAGACGAAGCCCCTGGCGCTTACTTATTCGACACCAAGGCAGTCTATATTATCCCGAAGTACATAGAAGGTTTCAAGTACAATCTGAACTATCCCTTCGTACCGTACTTCTATTATCAATTGACCTCCACCAAGTAATTCTGCACCAGGTCCTTTATGCTGGCCGGGAGCGAGCCTTTGTTCCCGGCCAGCAACGATTAGAGGATAGTAACCTTAAAGGATAAGATTTAACTTGCATAAACTGGAATTCATTCTTCGCCGGCTGGTAAGTTCCATCTTTGTGTTAATCGGCGTATCGATTATCACTTTTGCCCTGTCCCGGGTAGTGCCCAGCAATCCTGCGGTTCTATATATTGGCCCAAGAGCCCGGCCTGAAGATATTGTGCGAGTCACCAAGCTGCTTGGTTTGGATCAACCTCTGCCAGTTCAATATTTCATTTATATGCGCGATCTGCTACATGGTGACTTGGGTACATCCATTGCGACAAAACGACCTGTTTTGCAGGAGATCTTTGATCGTGCCCCTGCCTCTTTAGAACTACTTTTCACCGGTATGTTCCTGGTGGTTGTAATCGGGGTTCCTCTAGGAGTTTTAAGCGCCCGTTGGCAGGGAAAACCAGTTGATCTGGTCACACGCACGATTTCCATTATTGGTGTTTCCATCCCGGCGTTCTTTCTCGGTCTGGTTTTTCAGATCATTTTCTTCCAAAATCTACATTGGTTGCCCCTGGCAACACAATACAGCACAGACTTAAGATTCACAAACCCGATCCTCCCGGTCACAAATTTCCAAATCCTGGATGCAATGTTGACCCGGAATTGGGTTGCTTTGAAAGATACCGCAATCCATATCATATTACCGGCTATTACCCTGGCAGCTTATCCAATTGGCCTGGTGGCCCGAATGACACGCGCCTCCATGCTGGAAGTTCTCGAACAGGATTACATCCGCACTGCACGTGCATACGGAACCAAGGAATTCATCGTTACTTATTTTTACGCCCTTAAAAATGCAATCAGTCCAACTCTGACTGTTATCGGATTAACTTTTGCGTATGCTTTAACAGGTACGTTTTTTGTAGAGATCATATTTATCTGGCCTGGATTGGGGATGTTCACTGTTAGCTCCCTTCTCAATCTTGACTATCCTGCCATCATGGGGATGACTCTTTTCGGTGCAACGGCCTATGTGCTGATCAATTCAATTGTTGACCTGCTTCAAGCCTGGGTCGATCCACGGATAAACCTGGTGTAAATAAATGAGAGCCATACCCCCCCTTTCTGTTGAGCCCGAGTTAAAAAGTACACGTACTTTCAGCCACGTGATGGGTGTCATTATCCGGGATCCACTTTCCCTTACCAGCACGATCGTCATCTTACTTTTTATCTTGATAGCAATCTTTGCAAACCAAATTGCTCCTTATCCCGAAGAAGGTGCGGGGAAGACGAATGTTGACAATACCATGCTTGCTCCCTCTCCCGGACATATTCTTGGGGCGGATCGCCTGGGGCGGGATATGCTCAGCCGTGTAATTATGGGTGCACGTCCAGCTTTGATCGTTCCTTTTGGTGTCGTTCTTTTCGCAATACTCATTGGCACTCCTCTTGGTGCAATCGCTGGTTATAAAGGCGGCTGGGTCGATAATGTCATCATGCGTACCACGGACCTGTTCCTGGCGTTTCCATCCCTTTTATTGGCGATGGCGATTGCATTCGCACTTGGCCGGGGGTTGCAGAATGCAGCAATTGCTCTCATCGTCTCCTGGTGGCCCTGGTATACCCGTTTGGCTCGTGGTGTTACCCTGAGTTTGAAGGAACGATACTTTGTTGAAGCAGCACGCTCGATTGGCGTCCGTGATTCGATCATCATCATTCGGCACATCCTGCCAAATATTATTTCCCCAATTCTGGTTCAAGCGACGATTGACCTGGGTACCGTAATCCTGTCCATGGGCGGGCTGGCATTTCTTGGCCTGGGAACACAGCCTCCCGGTGCGGATTGGGGATTGATGGTCAGTGAAGGTCGTAGTTATATCCTCAACCAGTGGTGGATTTCAAGTTTCGCTGGCTTGGCGATCTTTATTGTCGTCCTGGCTTTCAATCTTCTCGGTGATACCCTGCGTGATATATTCGACCCGAGGCAATACAAATGACGACCCTTCTCGAAGTCAAGGATCTTTTTTTGGAATTCAAGACATCGCAGGGTATATTAAAAGCACTCAATGGGATTACTTTTGATGTAAATTCAGGCGAAGTTTTTGGCCTGGTGGGTGAAACAGGCTGCGGTAAATCGGTAACAGGTCTTTCGATACTTCGTCTTCTACCGAGATCTGCGTCGATAAGGCGAGGTGAGGTTATCTTCAATGGTGTGGACTTACTAAAGATTTCTCAAGATGAGATCGAATCTGTGCGAGGCAGCAAGATTGCTATGATTTTTCAGGATCCAAGTTCATCGCTCAATCCCGTTTTTACCATAGGATCACAAATCGAGCGGGTTGTCCGTCAGCATATAAAGGTAACGAGACAAGAGGCAGCTGAACAGACGAAGGAGGTTCTTTCGGCAGTAGGCTTGCCAGATGTCAAACGCATCATGGATTCGTATCCGCATGAACTTTCCGGAGGCATGCAACAACGTGTAATGATTGCCATGGCGTTATCTTGTAAACCTCTCCTTTTGATCGCGGACGAACCAACCACATCTCTGGATGTGACCATCCAGGCTCAGATTCTGAAATTATTGCGAAATTTACAAAAGAATTTTAATGTCTCGGTCATACTGATCACCCATAATCTTGGTGTCATAGCACAAACCTGTGACCACCTGGCTGTATTGTACGGCGGCCGTGTTGCTGAAAGTGGTCCAACAGAAACAATCTTCAACCAAGCGCTACATCCCTATACAAATGGTTTAATGAATGCTATTCCCCGCCCCGGAGGACGAGGCAGGAAGATGGCAACGATTCCTGGTACGGTTCCTTCCAATCCAGGAGCGTTGACGGGTTGTGCTTTCGCAAAACGCTGTAAATTCGCCTTCGATCGTTGCGTGGTGGAGTCCCCTCCACTTTATAGAGTGGATGACAATCATCACGTCGCTTGTTTCCTGGTTGAGAACCAATCTAAATGACAACACAACTGGTTGAAATCCAATCCATTTCCAAACAATTCCGCCTGCCTGGCGGCTGGATATCAGGGAAACCACGTTACGTTTCTGCCCTGGCAGATGTCAGCATGGAAATCGCGGTCGGTGAGGTTTTCGGGTTGGTGGGAGAATCGGGCTGTGGCAAAACCACTCTGGGTCGCATTATCTTGCATCTGATAGAACCTACCTCCGGCCAGGTACTATTCGATGGCATTGACTTAACCACCCAGAAGGGCGCTGCCCTGCGTTCCTTACGAAAGCAATTGCAGGTTGTTTTCCAGAACCCGCTTTCTTCTCTCAGTCCGCGCCTAAAGGTGGAGCAGATTGTGGCTGAACCGTTGGTTACACACCACTCCTTACCTGGGAACCAGATGCGAAAAAGAGTTGTCGAGCTGCTTGAGCAGGTAGGCCTGGGGAAACAGCACCTTGACCGTTTCCCGCATGAAATGTCTGGGGGACAATGCCAGCGCGTGGCTGTAGCGCGCGCTTTGGCACTCGACCCCAAATTGATCATCCTTGATGAACCAACTTCATCCCTGGATGTATCCGTGCAGGCGCAGATAATTAACCTACTCGAAGATTTGAAGAATTTGCATGGACTGACCTATCTATTCATTTCGCATGATTTGAACATTGTCCAGCATATTAGCGATCGAATTGGTGTCATGTACCTTGGTAAATTAGTCGAGCTTGGTACAAGCGAAAATATATTTAATAAACCCCTTCATCCATATACAAAAGCCCTCTTTGGTGCCATTCCGTTGGCAGTTGTGGATAGAAGGCGAGAATTGACCATCCTGGAGGGCAATGTACCCAGCCCGGTCAACCCGCCGTCGGGCTGCCGGTTCCACACCCGCTGTCATCTGGTCCAGGATATTTGTAAAAGTGATCAACCGGAATTTCGGCAGCTAGAGCCTGGCAGATTTGTCGCTTGCCATTTTGTTTCAAAAAGCGACCTTTGATTGAGTTCTTCTTGTTTCATCATTAATTATAGTTTGAGAAGATTATTGGATTTAGGAGAAGGCATATGAGTAGACAGATAGGCATTGCAGCGATCCAAATGGCAACCATACCCAATGACATACCATCCACATTGGACAAAATGGACTCTTTAATCGAACAGACAAATATCATCCTGCCCTGGGTGGATATGGTCTGCTTCCCCGAACTGGCTCTGGATGCCCTGGCAACATTTGTCCCCGGGGGTTCTTTTTCAAAAGGCGAATCTATTCCCGGACCGATCACAGACCGATTATGTGCACAGGCCGCCCGTTATCACAAGTGGCTGATCCCTGGTTCCATGAGTGAACGGAATGGCAACGATATTTACAACACGGCGATTGTCATTTCACCTGAAGGTGAGATCGTTGCACGCTATCGAAAAATATTCCCATGGAGGCCTCACGAAACATGCAAAGCGGGTGACTCTTTTTCCGTCTTTGATGTTCCCGGTGTCGGACGCTTTGGCATCTGCATATGCTACGATCTTTGGTTTCCAGAAATTGCACGCACTCTGGCATGGATGGGAGCCGAGGTCATCCTGCAACCTAGCGCCACTCAAACCTCCGACCGCCCGATGGAAGCGGTCATGATCCAGGCCAATGCAATATTCAACCAGTGTTATTATATCGGCGTCAATGCAACCGGTCAATTTGGCGGAGGCAGGTCCATGTTCGTGGATCCAAATGGTCATATACTGCAGCAAGCTGACCAGCACGAGTGCATACTAAGCGAAATAATCGACCTGGATCTGGTCGCCACCACCAGGGAATATGGCACCCTTGGCCTTTGCCAGACATGGAAGTCCTTGCGCGATGATCCGGTCACATTTCCGCCATATGCCCAGGGTATTACAGCCAGCACGATGGTCAAAGGTCTTGGTCCCATGGCATATCGCCCCAGTCTGCTGCAAAATAATAATAAAGACACCGGATAATTTCTTATCTGCAGATGGGCATATCATTCCCAGCATCTTAAACGATGGTACTTCCTTTCTGTGGGAATTTGCGAACGGGAAGATGCTAAAATCCCCGACTTGCCATCTTGCATATTGAAGGATCTTCTTTCGCCTTATCTCCTGTTGTAAAAATTGGAAGATCCGTTCGTGTACGAGAAGAAGATCTGGATCATTTTGTACTGAATTCTAAAATATGAGCTACCCTCCCATAAGTTTTAGTTCATAATGACAAAGAAAATATTCAAGAATATTACAGATACTAATAATATCGGTAATCCTGGAACCCGATGTATTTTGATTTTCTTCTCTCGAATCACAGATACCAAACCCAATCCTATTACCACCATAAAATGAGTTACCAGAAATGCTAAGATAAAAAATTCACCGGGCCAGATCAAAGAAACGGCAATGGCACTGACCGCATCTGCCCCACCCCACCACTTTAACTCCCAGGCAACCCAAAAGCCGATGATCGCCAGGGCTGTAATTGGAGAAACTTGAATCGAAAGATAGGCTCCCAGGAATAACAATGGCAACCAGGTAATTATTCGTCCGATCTCCTCCCGTCTAACGATCCGGGATAGCCTTTCCCGCTCACTTACAGTCGCAATTATGACGGTCAGCAAAACCAGTTCCCAATCCCCCTGCCAGGCTCGATAAAAACATGCCCCGAGCAGCGGGATGATCACCCAGGCACTGTGGGGTATCTCGTTCTTTCGAATATCAAACCAGGATACGATTCCCAGCCAGGTCAGCACACACCCAAATATGATCCAATCCATGATAACTCCTTCTTCTAAGGCTTGATCTGCTCTTCGATACGCCGGATGTATTCAGAACCACTATCACACCCGCTTGAAAAGTTGGCTGCAATGCTGTTCCAACTATTTGGGTTGGTTGTTCTTTGCAGCGCCTGGTAAACACATCCGGCGCCGGCCTGGTAATTGGCCAGGACCAGCCGCCAGAAATCTTCATAGCTCAGAATTTGTGAGGGGATCTTCCCGGTTCCCAGGTAGATCAGGCGTGCAGATTGAAAACAGCTGGCCTTGAGGGTTTCTGCCAGAACCAACACTGCCTGTTTCCCTTTTTCGATATCCATTCCTCCTGGACAATTGGAACAGGTGGCATTGATCTCTTTTAAGACCATGCCTCGTAACAAGTATTGAGTAGATAGATCCAGCGATTGATATGGGACTCCGCAACCCTTTCCTCCAAACACTTGCCGGCAGATGTTCTGATAGTAGGCTGGTCGCCAGGCCAAGACCAGGTCAGCGCCATAGCCAGTCATCTGACCCAGACCAATTTCACCTGAATTCCAATCTGCCGCCGGCCAGAACTGCGATTCAACTGCAATGACTGCCTTGAGGATCTTCGGGGGAAGCTGGGTGGAGCGAGCAGAAAACAGGATGTCCGGATCGAACTGGGCCTGCCATGTTGTGACCTGTGCGGAACTGAGCTCCAAGCCACAGGCATTGGCAGATCCATCCGGGTTCAATCCATTTCCCGGGCAGGCTGAGCCATCCACCCGTCCGGTTGACAACAGCCTGGCAGCCAGGATGTCATAACGATTGGCGGTAGCCAGATCCGTGTTTTCATCCGCCAGCATCAACCAATCCGGGAGAGAGCTTGGCGTGGGTCCATAAGCGTTCTGACAGGTTCCTCCGCTTTCAGCTCTGGCCAGCCTGGTTTGCCATCCTGTTGCAATCAACAGCACAAAGATAACCAATCCAATTTGAATCAGGGTCGTGCGTGCACGGGATACCATGCCACCTCCCACACCACGCTGGTCGTTCGATAGGTTTGCCCGGAGCTATCCTGCAAGTCGGCCCAGGCTGTCCAGCTACCAGCTTCACTGGTACCGAAATTGAGATCCCCGGAACTCGCTGGAGAGACAGTCCAGTTCGAACCATTGCGGGAAATCGAAAGCAGGGATCCGGATGGCTTCCGCACCCAGACCTGGATCGAATAGGGTGGACTGCCTCCGGAGATGATCCCGGACAGGGATTGAGCCGGTAACCCCAGATTAGGCGCAAACAAGAGCAAACTTGAAAAGGCTTGAGTAATTGTTCCAGTGAGGGGAGCGATCACCAGCACGGTAACTGCATCGCTGGCAGATCCATAGGAATTCGAACAGATCAGTCCATAAGTATGCGTTCCGGTGGAAACACCGGTCAGGAACTGATTTCCATTCAGGACTTTATTCCCGCTCCAGGCTCCTTCGGCGCTGGTCACTGCACAGCTGGTGGCAGCCTGGCTGACCCAACTCAGGGTAAAGCTGGCCGGGGAGCTCAATGTTACTGGACCATCCAAATTGTTGACCTTCAGATCTACAAGCGGCGGATCCATCACCGAAACCGTGACACTATCGGTAGCCACGGCGCCATGCCCGTTATCATAGGTCATGCTATAGGTATGGGTTCCAGCCCCAATCCCGGATAGAGGCAAGCTTCCGGATAAGCTGTTCCGGCCAGACAATTCATCTGCTCCAGAGCAACTGATGGATCCTTTTGAAGCGACCCAGCGCACCGTATAGCTGGCTGGCACAGAATAGGCGGGGGGATTGTCTACATTATCTACTGTCACATCGATGGCCGGCAGGGCATAGATAACCGCCCAGCGGGTATCGGATACCGACGTGACTCCATTTGAACAGGTCATGCTGTAGTCATAAGTTCCCGCAGGTTGGCTGTTGATGGTGATCTGGCCATTGCGCTGAGTCTGTCCTGCAAGGCCACCTGCTCCCGTGCAGGCGGAGACGTTCGAACTGCTCCAGGAGACGACATAGCTGGCAGGTTCATTGGCAGCATAATCAGAATTGGAAGAATTAATTTGCACCTGGACGGAAGGCACGCTCACGTTGGTCGGGTTGAAAGCCCAAATAATCGTGAAATCTTCGAAATCGATGTCGTCGGAATAGGCGATACCGTTATAGACCCAATCTCCATCGAACTGGGCATTGTCTCCCCAACACTGGATCCCCAGGGAATGATCTCCCCAGGCTACCGAGCCTGGCTTGATCAGAAATGAGGCGGCTGTATTCAATTGAATGGCCGGATTTTGGGCGACCATATCGCTCAGGGTTGCAGCGTAGGTACCAAAAACATTTTTTGTCAGAAATCTGCCGCTCTTGCCCATGGCGATCATGATGCTGCTGAAGGGATGATCGCCAACACCACACTCAATGTCTGACCCGGCCAGGTTGATCAAACGCGGGGGTAACCAGCCTTCCGATTCATACCAGCCGCTGTGGCCACTCACAATCTCCTGTTCATAGACGCGGATGTTATATATCTCGCCAGCGTTGATGCGAATGGGGGTATCAAAGCGGTTGAGGCTGGATACGTTCGGGTACCAGACAGCCTGGTAGCTGCCGCCACCCGAACCAGCTCCGACGCGCGTCAAGGTAACGGTCAAACGGATCTGGGCAATACCTCCCTGCTCATAGATACTGAAATATCCCGTATAAGGAGCCGTCCAGCCGTTGTATACAAAACCTGGGGATTGATTTTCATTATGGGCGATGGCACGCGGGTTACCCGAGGTCGGGTGGGCCTGGTGGGCAGAGACCAGCCAATATGACAGCAGGATGGGAATCATCGCCAACACAAGCGTGATCGCTTTCAGATAAAATCTTCTCTGATCATTTTTCATTGGGCTACTCCTGCAGAGGCAAATACCCGTACGGTCTTCAAATCGATCCCGAACATATCCAGGAGGGTCCATTCAACCGGGACTTCCAGGTAGACCCCGACGGCCGGTTCAGGGCTGGACCATTCGCCCAGGCTTTCTCCCAGGCGGACGGGCTGCGGTGGAAATCCCGGTCGCGTACCTCCAAAGGGGTCGGGCAGCACCTGGATGGAAACTACATAAGTCGGGATGCCGCGAGCCTGCATGGCAGAGGTGACCACAGCCAGTGCCGAGCTGCTGGCAACCGCCTCATCCAATTGGATCAAACCAGTAGTGAGAACCGCAATCCAATCCCGACCGCGCGAAGCGCCGGCCAGGGCAGCTTCCTGGGCGACTGAATAGGCCCAATTGCGGGCTGCAACCAATCGATAGATGTCCACCAACCCACCGGCCATCACCACCAGAACCAGGATGGAGAGCAATCCCCACACGGCTGATTGGGCTTTCCGTTCATTTGTCATGGGTAGCGCTCCACGATGCCCCAGTGCTGGACCTGGATTGTCAGGACCGGTTCTGCCAGGAAAGGGATATCCGCCTGGAACGGTGCCGAAGCCACCAGGATAAAGGTCGTTCCAAACGGGCTGCCTGACAGCCAGGCTGAACTGCGTACGATTCCGGCCGCATCCAAAACCTGCAGGCTGGTACTCACCGATGCACCCAACACATTCTGTTCCGTGCCGGTCTGGATCAGATCCCTGGCATAGCTCCATTGGGAGGGATCCAGGGATAAAGCCCGGACGGCTGCACCAGTACTGCTGTCCAGAGCCTGGCGAATGGCCACACCCCGGCTGAGTTCGATGCCGCCGAAGATCACCAGCCCCAGGATCATCAGGACCAGCAGGGCTTCGACAGAAGCCTGGCCCCTATGATCTACCTTAAGACCCGATTTCGACATTGACATCATTGAACTTGACCTGCAAGCTGGAAAAGACTTCCCAGAGTGCCCCACCGACCAGGGTGATAAAGATGGCCAGAACAACGATATATTCGACCACACTCTGTCCATTTCGATCATGCAACATGCTGCCTCCTTCTTCCTGCGTCCGTATTTGAATAATTTGATGGTTATAAAGAGGGCTGGTGGCTGGCTTTCGCAATGGAAAACCAGCCACCTATCTGATCTAACGACGACTACGGATGGGCAGCAGGTACTGCGATGCTGCTGATCCAGTCGGCCACGCTGCCGCCCTGGGTACCGATATTGCTCAGGATGGCCCAGATGGCCACGGCGCCCAGCACCACGGCGATGGCCAGGACGACCACAAACTGTGGAATTTCAGAAGCTTTCTTGTCGAACAACATAAAACTTTCTCCTTTCCCCAAATGGGGTCTAACAAAGATGGATGGATACGCCCCCGCAAGGGGGTTAGAACCCGCCGCCGATCGACACGCCCGAAAGGGTCTTCAGGATGCGATCCACCAACGGGTAAAACAACAGGATAACGATCGGACCGAGCAGGAACGGCATGGCCAGTAGAGTGATGCGCAGGGGCAGACGCTGCATCTGTTCTTCTGACTGGTAGCCGATCTCCTCGTTCAACTCTTCAATGACACTTGCTATAGCCTGGTCGACATCAGAGATGCCTCCGGATTGTTGGGCGGCCTGGACGCGCTGCACGACATGCAGCAATTGGGATGATCGCAGGTCTTCGGCCAGCTGACTGAGCAGATCCAGACCACTACGGGCAGAGCTGCCCTTCAGCCGCTTCTGCAGGCGTTGGTACACCGCCGAGGTTTCCAGGGTAGTCCTGCCAATACTTTCCAATCCCAGCAGGAGCGAACCCTGCAGGCTCATGTGCAGACGCACATCGATCAGGAACTGGCGGATCTGCCCGACCATGAAGCGTTTGCGCTGTGAGATCAGGTAGCCTTTGAACAACCACACCAAAGCAGGCAAGGCCAGGAATCCCAGCCGAATGTTGGGCAGGTACGGCCCCAGCAGAGCCAATAGGATCAGGCCAGCCAGCGTTGCAGCTGCATACAGGCTGCCCCAGGGGATGTCTGGTAAACCCAGGATGGCCTCTTCTTTTTTTATCTCTTCGCTTTTGTCTGTGTTGCCGATCCCGAGTGCATATAAACGACCATGCCTCATCGGAAGGCTCAACCTCCTTCCTGTTTCAAAAATAATGGAAAATAGGGTATGGACGATCATGCCCACTCCGATCGCCAGGCCAAAGCCCACCACCAGGGAATAAGTGTTCATGGCTAGAATTCCCCGAAGCTTAACTGGTGGACTTCAAACTCAAAATACAGGCTGGCCAGCACGACCCCACAGATCATGAGAGCCAGTAACACGCGCTGGGAGATATCCTGCAGGAAAAAATCACGCCAGGCTGGGGACAGCATCACGAAGGTAACCGAGGCGGCCACCACAGCCTGCAGCATGCGGATGGTGCCGCGTACCAGTGCCAGAGTCTGGCGGGTCTTGGAACGCAGCAGCTTCTGGCGGTGCGCTTCCTGCTCCAGGGATAGTAGCAGCTCATCCTGGATCTCATCGGTAAGCTGGGCATGGTTGGCGATCAGGGCGGACAACCTGGAGGTAACAATACCCGGCAGTCCCTGTAAACCTTGCACGGCCTGGTCTGGGGCTTGATGCAGGCGCAGGCGGTTGGCGACCTCTTCAATCCCTCGTTTCATCATCCCCAGCGGGAGCTTGACACGCAGCAGGGCATTCAGTAGCGAGTGGTCCACGCTGATCAAAGAGCGCATCTGCAAAGCCACCGCTTCGGCATCCTCATTGACCTGGGCACGTTCGACCTGCTTTTGCTGAAAACTGATCCAGGCCAGGATGGCAAACCCGATCATCAGCACAAGCGGTGAGAGCATCAGGTCCTTCACCGCCAGTGCCAATACAGGAGTTCCCATCAGTACTGCCAGGCGTTTCCAATCCAGTTCCTGGCCTGCCTGGGCTGGTTTTTCCTGCAGGATTCCCATGGCATGCAGGCGGCGGCTGGCCCAGGAAGAAAATGTCCTGCGCCAGGTTTTGACGATGATCTCCAGGATCGTATTGAAGGTGCTGAATAGCAACAGAAAGACGCCACCAGTCATGAATATGGCTCCAGCCTCCAGCAGAACTCGAAATAGACTCATGCCTTTTTCTCCTCGAGAACCCTCGCAAATATCAACCGGCATATGGATACAATGAGAATAGAGTTCACTCTACTGCCTCGGCCTGTTGATAAGCCTGCTCAAAAACGGCCTGGTTTTGTTGCCCTTCTGCTCGATAGAGATAGTTCAGAATGTAATTCCCATTCGTATCCAAGCCCTTGAGCGTGGCGATAGCCTGCAGGACTCTTTGAAATCGTCCAGCGCGCTGAACTCTGCCCATCAAGGCGACCACATCCAGACCCATGGCGACCATCGAACGCACCGCGGCCAATCCCAATTCAGGTGCAGCGGCCAGGGCCAGCTGTTCCAGGCGCATCAAAGCTTCCTCGATCGTGCCGCCATGGATGGTGGTCAACGCCTTGCGTCCCAGGCAGGTGGCTCGCAAGAACTGCAGGGCTTCATTCCCAACTACTTCACCCACCAGGATGGCAGCCGGGTTCATGCGCGTGTAAATGACATTCAAGACCCAATCCAGAGTCACACCAGGCATCCCCGAGGGTAACTCGGCCGGTGCAACCGCCCGCAGCAAGAAGGGATGCTGGATCTCCAATTCCCGAAATGTTTCCAAAGCTGCCACCGGGGCGGTAGTGGGTAGATATCCGGACAGGGCGTTGAGCAAGGTGGTCTTGCCTGAACCCATCTCCCCGGCGATCATCAGGCTGCCAGACAGACTGGAGACCATCCAGGCCAGAAAGCGGTCCGGGGTATTCTGCAGTGCCTGGATTCGGCCAGATAGATCGGAAGTTTTTTCTTTTTCGGCTTGCTTTGCAAAGGTCTGAAAGATATCGGTTGAGGCAGAGTCAAGTTTGGAAAAGGTGCCGGTCCCTTCCATCTCCTCCAGGGTGCGTACTCTTCGTCCGAAGGTGCGGATGTTGATGGCGGTGCCCTCACCAGACAGGCGCGGCACGATTGCGGTGAAACGTTCTCCACCGGGTAGATCGATCAATACCGCCGGGCGGTCTCCCCGCAGGGTGGCGCCGCCCTGGTCAGCCACGTGTACGGCCAGGTTCTCGAAATAGCTGTCATCAGCCAGTTTTCCCAGGTGATGGAAACTGCCGTCATACTCCACAGCCACCTGGCCGTTGCGCACAAAGATTTCCTCGACATATGGATCGCGCAGGAGCTGGTCGAGTAGACCCACGCCCGAAAGAGCGTCCGTGATGATCTGGGCGTTCCGGTTGACAGCCGAATGTTTCTCACCCTGATCGATCAGGATGGAACGTACCTCATCAAAGAAAGCACGCCGCTTTTCGGGATCTTCTTCACGCCAGCTGGGTGGGTTGATGGCGCGCCGGATCAATTCTTCGCGCACCTGTTCGATCAAGGCCAGGTCAGAGCGATCCAGTGGTTGGATGGTTGGTGGGGAAGAAGGATGGTTCATGGCAGCGCCAGGGTTGTCCATAACAAGCCACCTTGTTTCTGGCTGGATGCGATCGCATTCAAGATGACTTGCACAGATTCCGGGGATACCGCCAGGGTAAGGATCTGGACCTGTTCGGTTTGAGGGCTGCCTCCCAGCGCTGAATTGTCTTCGCTCTTCTGGCTGGTCTCTGCCATAACCCCTTGCGCATTGCGTACATCCACCACCAGAACGCTCCCGGCAATCAGCTCTACCTTGAAGCCGGGTTGGTCGCTGGAAGAAGGAATTGCACCTCCAGCAGGATCACTTTTCTCAGGAAGCACCTGGTACAAGTTGACACGATCTCCTATGCGGATCTGGCCTCCTACAGCCGAGACAGGTTCTACTGGGATTGAAAGCACTTCAAAGGATGCCTCCGCCAGGCGAAACTGGGTCATGGGTACTGCATTTGCCTGGGGGATTGGAAGACCTGCCAGCAGTGGAATCGTACTGATCTTTCCATCCAGTTCCTGGACGGATTGGTAATAGGGCAGGGATTCCATCGTACGTGGCATTTCACGCAGTTGGAACATGTCCGCAGTGAGGATGGTATAGACCGGGATGGGATTAATGGGTACAGGCACCTGTGTGGTGGAGACTTCTTTCAAATATAGATTGCGTCCATAAAAGCCGGCACCCAGAGCCAGGACGATGGCGATCAAGCCGATGATGAATTGAGTCGCACGATTCATAACTTTCTCCTTTTCCAACCTGAATAAACCAGTTCCAGGATCGGATCCGCAAGTCGATTGTCGAGAGACAGTGCCCAGGATTCGTTGTAGGGCAGCACGATCGACATTCCTCCTTCGGCGCGGTCAGCCACCGATCTCACCATATTCAATACCAAATGACGTGGCTCTGAAATTTCCTGGATCAAACGCCTGGCCTGAAAAATGGCATCATCCCGAGGTGAAGTCACCACCAGGTTGACCAATCCGGTCTTGGCTTGGGAAAGCTCAGCAAACAGCGGATGGCCGGGGAAACAGTCCACCACAAACAGGGTGTGCTTGCGCTGGATCTCACTCAATAACTCTCGGACGCCTTGTGGATCCTCACTCCAAAGCACTTCTATGCTGCGGCCATCCATGGGATATAAGCTGACCCCATTCCACATGGCTGGCTCTGCCTTATGCGTGGCGATGGCAAAGAACTCGGGTAAGTCCGGCGAGATACGCGCCTGCAAGGCACTTCCACCCATGCTGAGCTCGAGTAAAGCCGCCGGCAGCCCAGTGTTCTGCACAAACCGTTTACAAACTGCCATTGCCAGGGTGGTTTTGCCGACACCTCCGGACCAGTTCAGAAGGTTGATCTGTCGGGCAGGCAGGAATGAGATCTGCCTGGAACTGGCCAGCCGAGACCTTCCCAGCCATTCTTCTGGATCAAGCAGGAAATCTGGCTGTGATACAAGCGGGATTCCACTCAGCTCAAGAGTACTTTGCAGGACTTCATTGGATACTTCTGGCAGGGAGATTAAATCATCCAGGATGACCAGCTGCACACTGGAGAGATTCTGCAGGACTCCGCGGGTTGTGAAGGCTTCCCGCACGGTGAGATTTACATTCTGGGAAAGGATACCCAGCACCGCCTGGTCAGGCTGGTGTGCAGCCAGCATAATGACCAGATCAGAATTTCGTTTCAACTTGAAGGATTTTCCTAAACTAAACTTCATGATTATTTCCATCTCCTTGTGGTAGGGTTAAACGTTCGGGTAGATCAGCATAGATCGCCAGGAGTACCCCGGCAGCCAACAGGATGCTAGACAGGATGATCAGGATGTGGCCGAGAAGCGATTCTCCTTCCAACATGGTATAGACCATGAATAATCCGCTGATACCCGCAATTCCCATGGAGCGAACGGGCATCCATTGGATCAGGGCTGCAGTCAAAATTACGCTGTGTACGGCCAGCCAGACCAGGTCATCCTGGACTTCAAAGGATCTCAACAGGAGCGAACATCCAATTGCCAATCCAAAGCACATATTTGAAAAGTTACGAGTCATTTTTCACCAGAGTCCAGGAATCAAACGCCAGGGAACCAGGCGCGTATAGCAGACATATCCAGCGATCATTTTCTCTTCACGCAGGATGCGCCAGCATTGGATGAAGACCAGTACCAGGCACAGAAAAATGGCAGATAACACCTGCGGAGAAGCCAGGATCATGACCATACGAAACATCAACTCTCCCAGGTACATGGGATGGCGCAAGAACCGGTATGGACCGCGCGCCGTCAGTCCCCGATCGGCAGGCGCAATTCCAAAGCGTGGTCCCAGGGTAAGCAGCGACCACAAGATCAAGGCATAGCCTGCCAAGGCGGGTACCAGCAGGACCCAATGCACCTGGGTGATAGCGGACATGAACGGCAGGAAGGCTGCGATCATGCCCAGCCAAAGACCGGTGCGATCATAATTCTTAGCTGGTTTGCGCCGGGTGTAGAAGAAAGCCAACAGCCCATTGTGAATGGCATACAACCAGCCCAGGATCGAAGGCTGCTGCCAGGCGGACAGGCCAGCAACGAGCGAGGCAAACAGGAAGAAACTGAAACCGGCCAGATCCCGCGTACGATCCGTTTGGCTCACATCGCCCCCAGGTTCTGGATAATGGGCCAGCCGATCACCGCCAGCAGGGTCACCAGGAAGGGCAGGAAATAGAAGATCACCATGGGGATGACGAGTTCAGAGCCGACCTTTTCAGCGCGCTGCTCGGCACTACCGATGTAGTCCGCCGCGATACTGGTGGCCAGCTGCCCCATCAATTCCTGCTGGGCTGTGCCTTTCCGGATGAATTCCAGTTGCACCGACATGCCGATCAGTTCCGGGAGAAGTGATTCCTGAGCTTCGCGCTGCATTTGTTCGATCAGGTCACGACCCTGCCCCATCTGCAGAACCCAGCGCATCCACTTCCCCACCAGGCTTTGGGCCAGGGAGGTACGCCGCAGGGCTTCTTCCATGGATACATTGGCCGACATCTGGGCGGATACCAGTTGCACGTACTCCGGAAGTTGGGCTATGAATGCCCGGCGGTAGCGGCGCGCAACGCCTCCCATTGACATGGCTGGATATTGGAACCCGATCAAACCACCCGCCAGGGCCAGTGCCGGTCCGGCTGTAGCTAGCATGGCCAGACCAAATCCAGCCACAGCTAAAGCTATTCGCAAAGAAGTGAATTGGACTTCATTCCAATCCTGCCAGCGCTCACCCATGTGGGCCCAGTACAGATCGGCACGTGTTTTCCGCAGAAAACCTGCCGGCGTCCATCTGGAGACCGGTCTATCCAGGGGAGACAGGCTTTTACGCCATCCATTTAGAACGGTGCCGTCTGCGGGTGTGAGAATCTCGGACAAACGCCCGGTGGGTGCAGCCGGTGCCAGTTCAAGGGTCAGGTAGATGACCAGGGCAAAGACGGCAATACCGGTCAGGTATATGAGAGCAATCATCTAAACTGCCTCCATGATCATCGAGCGGATTATGAAATAGCCGGCTACCATGGCAGCCATCGTTCCACCGATCACGATCTGGACCGGGAAGGCATTCAGGGAAGAACGCACCATCGGATCCTGGCTGAGATAGAACAAGATAAAGATCAGCACTACCGGCAGGACCTTGGCAGACACTAATGAATCACCAGCTTTGGCCTGGGCACGGTTGCGGGCGATCAGGATCTGCTGAACCCGGCTGGAGATATCCATGAGAACACCGGAATAGGCCCGTCCTCCTGATTCGGTATAACCTTCCAGCAGTTGTGCCAGGTTGGCCAGGGAGACCGAAGGGCTGCGTGCAGCCAGGCCATGCAATGCTTCCCGCCTGTCCTTGATACGCATCTCGGACGCGGTCAGGACAAACTCCGGGGTGAGCGGATTGGATTTTTCCATCTCCAACGACTCACCCACCTGCTGGAGCACATCGGGTACGGATCCGCCGGCCAGCAATCCTGCCGCAGTGCGGCCGATGGCGATTGGCAGCAGCTGGTCGATAACACGACCACGGCTTTTGACACGATCATTCAACCAGGCTCCGGGAATGTAGACCAGGATCGCACCGATCACCATGGCCGGCAAACCTGGTAAAAACAACCAGACGATGGCCATTCCGCATACACCCGCTGACATGCTCAATAAGCGGAACGTGACGGGACGCAGGTTCAATCCGGAAGCCAACAATTTATAGTCCAACGATTTTGGGTCGAGGGATGACAATTCAAGGGTGGAATCGAGCGTGTACAGAGCTGCCAACCTGCCTGTTTTGATCTGCTTTGGGTACCACAATAGGAGCACCAAAGTAGTGCATAAAAGACCAACCACCGGGATCAAATTCGTCATTCTTCCTCCTTGCCAGATTAAATACAAAAGCCGGACACACATGCATGCGCGCCTCAGGCGTGCAGTTCCAGCAGGTAGGGTCCGGCCAACGATTGAATAATAGATTATTTAACTATAAATCTAATTGAGTATAGCAATATAAAAAGGCTTATCCTAGGGGGACAAACGAACTTCAAAATATTGATCCTATCTGGCTAAAGACTCCGTAGTAGCTCCCAATTAACCGACCTGGGCAAACAACCAGATGAGACTGACATGCGAGTCGAGAAGGTCACCCGATACTTGGGCTCGGCTGGCGATGAGCTCAGGGTGTTGGTATATGGGTATAAATTTTGGCCAGTAATTCGAGCTTAAAAAAATTAGATTGTATTGTCGCACTTTCCGAATGGAGGATGCTTTTTTGTTGGGGGATGGAACCTACAAGGTAACAAAAAAATAGCTAGCCAGTAATCAACTTTATCTAATCTTCATCTTTCTCCGATACAAAAAATGTGGAGAATTTATCATGCGCATACTACTGTTGGAAGATGATCGTCGTCTTTCTGCTTATGTTCATCGCCTCTATTTTACGCCGGATCGCTGGCACGGAAATTTTCACGCCACTGCTCAATACTTCTCCGTTGACCAGCACCAGCGGTAATTGAGTACCAGGCGGGATGGGTGGACATAACGGGTCAATTAGGTCAAAGTAATGTACATGGACGCCATCTTCAAAGTGCTGACGTAACTGTCCTTCTGCCCACTTTGCGACCTCACGCCAAGTATCCTTCACCCCTTCCTTGCAAGCAATCGGTGCACCGATGATTTGTACAACGACCGGTTCGTTCATCCACAGCACCCCGGTCCGGTATTGGGACCGCAGGAAGATGGGGAGAATTCCTTGGTGCCGTGTAACATCGATGCGGCTGTTAGCATCTGGCGCACCTCATGACTATAGCACTTTGGGCAGACCAACTCTAATCCGGCTTCCTTTTCCTTTATGGTAGCGCGCACTTCAAAGACTTCGTTGCAATCTTTGCATTGATATTCATATAGAGGCATCCTTCATCTCCTGTTTAACAAGTACTCTGTTTTGCCAGCACAGCAAAATCTACGCCCAGCAACTGGCTGATCTCCTGGTTGATCTCGCGTAGAAAGTTGACCGCCTCCTGCTGGGTGCTGGCGTGAGCAATAAGAGTGACATTTGCCTTCACCTGAGCTTGGACAGTGCGGAACTCCTCGATTT